>Ga0116111_1000201_pt1 | contig 52367 bp, 58 predicted proteins | sample June2015DPH_8_10_FD_89720 | JGI IMG/M metagenome (GOLD analysis project Ga0116111, IMG submission 89720) | Peatland microbial communities from SPRUCE experiment site at the Marcell Experimental Forest, Minnesota, USA - June2015DPH_8_100 | ecosystem: Environmental > Terrestrial > Soil > Wetlands... | reverse complement strand
CCTGTCTCGGCGGCGAGCTGGTTGTATCGCGAGTGCAGCTTGCCATCGAACGGGCTAAGCCAGCCCTCGTCGTTGCAGGGGTGCGTGCTCCACTCCGTGATCCACTCTTCACCATACGTCGTGATCTGTTTGTCGTATTCTCTATAATCCCTCAGGGCGTCAATAGCCGGGTGACCGACTCGCACGACCTTGCCGTTGCCGTCTTGCGACCCGAACGGTTGCATGTCCTCGTCGTTTGTCGTCTTCAGGGTTCTGAGTTCGGGGAAGTACTGCCGCAGCGCTTTCAGCATGACAGATGGCGAGCCGTAGTTGATTAGAGCCTCGCCCTGCGCGTTCTCCAGCATTTCCTTACACCAAGTACGCTTCTTGCCCAGCGCGCCCGCCACAGCCTTGTATTCGATGCGCAGAGGGTCTTTGGTGTTCTTGATGACCCGCCACTTATCATTTGCCTCCTGCACCATCCCATCAGTGACGATATCGTTCGTCTTGCTGCCGACGAGCGGGACGAATATAGAATCGAGCTGGGAGAGCGCACCCGACCGCTTGACCATCAGGCCGTCGACGCGCTCTTTCCATTTCGGGCGGTCAATCTTTTCACCGTGGATGTGAAACTGCTCGAATGACATAATGCAGTCATTCTCGATCTGACAGATTCGCGCCAGACCCTCCTCAACTATACTCGGCACATGACTGCCGTTCGGGCGATTGTACCCGTTCAGTTGTCGGAACCTGATTGCTACAGGGAGCCGCGTGTCAAGGACGGCGTACTCGATCTGTGCTTCGGTAATGGGGTCTGTGAGGTTAAACGAAGTCTGTAGAGTTTTGTCAATCTCGGCATCGCAGTACCGCTCCATCATTTGTTCCATGGAGAAGTAGGGATAGTCTTCGAGGGAGTGCGCGCCAGCGGTCCGGACGCGCTCAACAATGTCGCATCCATAGAATCCATAGGGGGAGATTCCAAAGCCCCAATACATGCACGTATATTCGAACCCGAGGTTGACGCCCACCTTTAGATGCTGGTTGGAGCACAGGTACGGGCTGATTGCTCCGAGAAACGCCTTCAGCTTCGGGGCAGCGAACAGATTCTGGCCGTAGTTTCCTTGGACCTCAGACAGCAGGTCAGAGCGCCCGTCACAAAATTCTAAGAGATCGACAAAAAATTGGCGGTCGGACCATCCGAACTGCATCGTTCGGGTTTTGCGGTCGAAGAACGTCTTCGTGACGGTCGTTTCCACATCCCACCCGAAGACAGGCTTACTTGCCAGCCAAGTGATGAGTTCTGCAACAGTGTCCGGATGAATCACCGTCACATTGAGCAGCGGTTTGGGATCGAGAACCTTCATTTTACTCCTAAGTCCTTTGTTTTCATTGACTGTGAATGACTGTGATTGCGACTGTGATTCGTTTTCTGTTTAGAATCAATGACTTATGGTGCTTTGGTGCTGAATCACAGTCATCTCTCTCTTACACCCCTACTCTAACGTATTGAAAAAATTGGGTCGACGTTAGGGGGTCCGTGTAATAGAGGACTGTGACTGTGATTCAATCATTTTCCCCCTTCATCGCAAAAATATCAGTCTTTTTGTGTGTCTTACCAACCAAATACACCGTTCCGTTTGTCAGCATTGCCTTCCAAGCACGCCCAAATTCATCATGAGTGCCGTCGCGGTTCACATTGCAAAAATCTATGACACGCATCTTGGTGATGTTCTCTTTTTTCTTGAACGCCTTCGAAATTAGTGTGCACATCTGAGATACAGGGCTGACCTGATCGGCGGGCCATATCTCTCTTCGCAGCATCAGTTCGTGCGCGGCCCAATCAGCAGCCTTCTTGACCTGCGCCTCTGTAATCACATTCGGGTCTTCAGAAAATAATGTACGGAGTAGAAGATCGCGCTTGAAATGCGAGTCGAGTCTGCCACAAAAGTGGTGCCCGAATTCAGAATCCGCATCCATCTCCGCATGAAGCCACTTGTCGAATTCCAATCGCAGTTCCTTCGCCGCATCGGTCTCGGTCGGGATATGTGGTCCCGCGCCGGGCGTCCCAAACATCGTAGAAAGACTTGTCCAGCGGTCGAGCATTTTCTGCTGTATCGGATTTACAATCTCGGGGTTCATGTCATCCCAGTCACCAACCTTTGCAGGCTTCTCGACATAGGACAGCACGCATCGTGACAGGAAGCCGTCGTCACCAAGCGCCTTGCCACTCAGCGCGCGAGTGAATGACTCTTTGGTGAAGCCGCCTGTGATCGTGACGCTGACGTTCTTGACAGTCCCGCCTGCGTTCGTGCAACTCCCCGCGGATATTTCTGCGCCATCGTACAAATTGAGCATTCTCGTATTGAGTGTTGAGTTTTGACCTGCGCCCTTTTCGAACAACAAACGCATCTCATCGAAGTGCGTCACGACACGACGATCTTCCAGACCGTTCTCGACGAACTTCTTGACAAGGAACTCTCCGGACGAATACCATCCGGGGTCACCCATGAAGATACCAGCCTTCTCAATATAGTTTGCCATTCCGTATTTACTGACGCGCTTCCAAGACTCACCCTTACCAGAGTCGCCGGGGGCGATCAGGAAGCTGTAATTGCGCATGTGCAGGTCGGGGTGGTGCGGGAAACCAACCATGCCATCAAGTGAGGCACCAAGCACCGCTTTGATTGTGGCGCGCACGAATGACGGCGGGATGTGTGTCCCATCAGCCAGAGCGTGTGTCATCTCTCCAATCCAATCACCTTCGAGTAATTCGTCGGGGAGGTTGGCAATCGAGTTGTCAATCTTTTTGTTGCTGCCGCCGAATGTGATGACGGGCGTCAGTTCTGCGGCGTCGAACTTCGTGACAGCGGCGTCGGCGAGATTCTGAATCTTGTCATCCGGGTAGTTCTCTCCGTCTTCGCAATTGTTCTTGAGGAAGTTCTTGAGACCAGCATAAATGCCGTCGCGGTCCATCCCCATGTTGCGGAGTTTTCCCGCCATGCTTTGACAGTGTATCCATCGGCTTCCCGCAGGGATCAGCTCGCCGCCCGCGGATTTCGGCGTGTACTCCAGTTTCTTCTTTTCAAAAATCAGAAGCCCTTCAGGTAGCGGGGCAATGTCAATGTCTTCGAGAATTTCGTATTTCTCACCGCTGTCGGGGTGAACACTTCCGGCCCCGCAAACATACCCACCCTTGCCCTTCAACTCACCAGTGACGTTTCCAATACTGAATGCTGTGGTGGGAATTGCCTTGGAGTAGTACATCTGAATGCCGTACTCAGGCTCGCCGGTCGTCTTGTTCTTGCGGCGTCCTGTACGTACAGTGTATGTTGGCGGAAGATTGTTTTCCGTCCGCCACGCGACAAACTCTTCGTAATTAGCCAGACCGTGGTCGGCGTCGAGTACCGTGATTCCGCTGGTCTCGCATCCCACACCGTAGTTGGCCTCAGTGCCATCATGCCATGCCTTGAGGGCGATCTCAGGAACTCGGGACGCGGAGTGACACGCGTTAGGCGAGTAGCTGGCCCATGGGGCTTTGTCGTGAGGGAGGCAAGTCAATATTGCGAACCCTCGTGATAGAGCGTCTTCGGCGCTCTTCAGTAGCTCTTCGTTCAAACTCATCTTTTAGCCTTTCTAAAAAAGCCCGCAGAGTCTGGCGACCCGCGGGCTTTGCTACAAAAGGGGTTTCCTAGAAAGGAATGTCTTCGTCTTCGACCGGCGCGGTCGGTGCGAGCGTCGGCTTAGCGAGGACAGGTATTGCGGGTGTTGTGGACTTGGCGGTGGGAGCCGGGGTCTTACCAGCCTTCAAGGGAATGAAGGTTTCAATGTTGGCATACTTTCCGTCATCGCTGTGGACGACAACAAGTTGGACACGGTTACCGAGTAGGTCGTCCGTATCGAATGTATTACCGGGGGTGATGTGCAAAGCTGCGAGCAATTTTCCAAGCATCGACTTCTCGCCAATGCTCTGCGTGAATCGCCCCCAGACTTCAACGTTCTTGCCTTCGGCATCTTGCTGGTCAAGGCATTCAAACACAATGAGAACTTTCTCTTTTGTGCCCCACTTTCCGCCCTCCTGCGGTCCGAGGTCTTCAGTGCGAACAATCTTCGCGTTGTGTAACCCTGCATCCGCAATTTCAAACACTTTCTTCGTGATCTGTACGCCCATTTGGGTCTCCTTATTTTTCACATGTAGTGTGGTAATGAGTGTCGCCCCACAGACGCGGGGCACGCGGTTTCCTCACATTCCAATAGTAGCAGTTGGGGCGGGGTCTGTCAATAGGAAAATTTTACACGAAAATAAAGGCTTGACTTTTAGGCGCACGGCTGCTATTCTGACAGTGGAGGGAATGTGAACGAGAAAGAGATCGGCAGGGCAATAGCCCGTGGCATACGGAAGGTTTTGCCCGTCGGCGCGCCCGCAAGCACTGGAATCCGAGAAGACTTGTACCAAAGCGTTTGGGTAAAACTGCTGGAGGGCGGTACATTTGACACGAAATTGGCCTACAATGCCGCGCGAGCCCTCGCTAAAACATGGCTTCGCACAGAAAAACTAACACCAGTTTCTCAGATGGTTCTACAGGTTGCCGCCGCGGAAGATGATGATTCTGAAGAACTTATGCCGTGGGACGTTACCGCACATGTATTCGCGGACGATCACGAGGCGCGGGCGATGTCACACCTTGAAGATGAAGAAAGGGAGCGCATTTTCAACCATTTAGAACAAAAGGATAGGCGGTTTTTGGCTAGGTATTGTTCCCAAAATCGCAAACATACTCCTGCGCAAAGGGTTAGGTTTCAACGACTTAGTCGATATATGAAAAAATTATACAACAAATAGTGTTACTTTTGTCACCAAACGGCTATAGTACTGTAGGTGGACGAAAAAGTTTGTCGCAGACTGTGGCGACCCCATACCCCATTGGGGGCGGGAAAGAAATAAACGACAGTCAACTGGGAGACGGCAACCCGTACCAAAACCGTCAAATTTCTCGGAGGGGATGTGGATGACCTAGCCAACAAAATCGTGCTCAAAACGCCCGGCGATCCAAGGGGCGACGACGGCTATCAGCTTTGCAATCATTGCGGAGAGGTTTTGGTAGCAGGAGACACGGTTATAGTATCCGAACAAAACGGCTTTGCATCATATCGTCACTATCCGTATGGAGATTGTCGTAAGGATTAAGCTACGGGGAGCGGGGTCGGATTACTACCGCAACGTGGCATTTCAGAGCTACATCAACCTTTGATAAGGCAAAGCATTGGAGTTGCCAGTAAGCTGAGGGATATGCGCCAAAGCCCAACAGCCCGCGGCCTTAGCCCCAGTCAGAGGTAATCGAGAACCACCGGCGACCTCCTCCTCCTCTCGCGTGTAACCCCCGCGAGCGCCGGTGACATCAGGCCCAACAGGATGCCAGTCTTGTTGGGCCATAGTTTTTTCTGGTGGTGCTATGGACTTCACACGCAACCCGTACGGATGGGTGCCATTGGACACCAGCCGTGAACTGCTTCGGATGATCTTTCCGAACTACCCCGATGTCAGCGTGTGTCGACCGCTGCCACAATGGATCAAAGACAAGTTGAAGGAGGGGTGATGGGGCCGCGAATTCTACTGGGTATATTCACGTGCCACAAGTACCAATACATTGTGCCCGGTAGCGATACGCGAGATTGGTTCACCCGCCCGCCTGTTGTGGATCGCGTCTCCGCGATTCGAGACACATGGTTGAAGGATGTCACGGTCGATTATAAGTTCTTCTACGGGCGTGGGAGTGGACGGTCACCCCAGCCGGACGAAGTGTTCTTAGACGCGCCAGACGACTACCTGCACTCAGCGGACAAGCTTCGAGGCGTAATCAAATACGCGCTGGCTAAGGACTACGACTATCTCCTCAAGATTGACGACGACGTGTATGCCTACTGGAAGCGCATCATGCAGAACGTGCCTACCGCGGACTACGTCGGCAGTTCAACAGGCCCAGTGCCCGTGCCCGACCCCACAGCAGTTGTGTGGTGGAAGTCCCGCACAGCAAACACCACTACTTATTGTTCGGGAATGGCTTACTGGTTGAGTAAGCATGCCCTGAAAGTTTTGTCGGAAAGTGCGCCCGGCTGTTGGGCGGAAGACAGATGGGCGGGCGAGTCTTTGTACCGCAAAGGGATTTACGGCGAAATAGATGGTCGTTATTACATCGCGCCGCGCACGAGAACGAACCAGTACATCACAGACGCGGAGTTAGCAAAACCAAACGACTTCTTAGTAATACACTCACTTACGCCAGATCAAATGCGGCGTCATTGGAAGGAGAGCCAATGAACATAGTGCGTAGTATGTGGACCGAAAAAACAATCGACCTGATGGAAAGGTTGTCCATCTCTTCGTACTTATACCACGGTGTTCCTTATCACCTATACCTCTACAACGACGTGACGGGAATACCAGACGGCGTGGTGATCCACGATGCGCGAGAGATTCTGCCGCAATCGGAAATACAAAACTTTCGCCACCCAGAACAGTTCGCAGATTATTTTCGGTACGCCATGCTGCTGATGGAGGGCGGCTGGCACGCAGACATGGATTCTGTCTGTCTGAAACCGTTTGACATAAGTACGCCGTACGCTTTCGTGTTGGACAACGTTGACGAGTTTTATGTCAGCGGTTGCTTCATGAAGACGCCGAAGGGCGCTCCCATAATGCAGCACTGCTTCAAGACAGTTTCGGACATGAGCGTATCTGACCGCGTAAACAAAGGCTATCAGGATGTCGGGCCGAAGTTGGTACAAAGTTCAGTCCTAAAATTCGGCATGACAAGTTACCTTCAGCCGAAAGCCGCGTTCGACCCAGTCCCTTGGAACCGAATCAAAGATATCGTGAACCCCACAATAAAGTGGGATTTGACAAAATCCTACGCAGTTCATCTTCGCGGCAGTATCTGGGACAATGGACCGAACGCCGCCGCGGGTATTCTTCCCTCGGGAAAGAAACTCGACAGCACTGCGAGCTATCCGGCTGACTGCCTTTACGAACAATTGAAGAGGAGATATTTGTGAAATTAGTCAGCGTCATCATACCTTTATACAACGCAAGGCGGTATGTGGCGCAGGCCATCGAGTCCGCACTGAACCAGACGTATAGTAACGTCGAGGTCATTGTGGTAGATGACGGTTCGACAGATGATCCTTTGGAGGTCATCAGTAAGTACCCAGTGCGTGTGATACGCCAAGACAATAAGGGTGCGTCCGCTGCACGCAACACAGGCATACGCGAAGCCACAGGCGAATTTATAGTGACGCTTGATGCCGATGACACCATTTCACCAGAATATATTGTTCGGACAATGTCTTTGATGACGCCGGACATTTCAGCGGTTTGCACTGACTTTGATTATTTCGGCCAGCATACAGGTCGAACGCACATCACTATTCCGACGTTGGTTGAAGAGTTGACAGGTAATAAGTTGACTTGCTGCGCGTTGTTTCGCAAGCAGGCGCTGGTTGATGTAGGTGGGTACAACACAGAGTTGTTTGCCTATGAAGATTGGAACCTCTGGATAGACTTACTCAGCCACGGAAAAAAATTAGCGGTGCTAAGTGAGCCCCTGTTTCACTACAGGTCGAAGCCTACAGACGAGCATGGACTTTACTCACAGGCACTGCCCCGACATCAAGAGTTAGTGAACAAAATCCAAGCACTGCATCCAGATTTGTATGGACCGAACTCGTTCACCGTTGTAGTTCCGTCCAAGTTCAAAGACATTTTCAACGACTGTAGGGACAGCGTGAATCGCTTCTGCCCGAACGTACGAAAGATTTTAGTGCGGGACGGAGAAGAGATCGTCAAGCCCGAAGGCTGGACAACAGTCTCTGGGATAAAGCCCTTCATATACAGCCGAAACATCAACCTTGGCATACAGCAATCCATTGGTGATGTTCTGCTGTGCAACGACGATGTTCGTTTTCTACAGGCGGACACAGTCGAACAGATGCAGGACTATCTCAAAAAAAATCCTACTGTCGGTGTACTATCCCCGAAGATAGATGGCGGCGTCTCGAATTATTTACAACATGTATCGAGTGCCAAAGAGGGCGTGTGCAGTTTCTATCTTGCCTTTGTGTGTGTGTTGATCCGCCGCGAGGTCATAGAAAAAGTTGGCATGCTGGACGAGAGATATGCTGGGTACGGATACGACGATGTAGATTATTGTCGTAGAGTTTTCAACGCAGGATACCAATTCGCCGTCACTAAAAATGTGAAGGTGAAGCACGGGCACGGTGCCAACACAGCCTCTTCGTCTTATTCCAGAGAGTTCGGTAAGAAACAGGGACAGATTCAGGGACATGCGGCAGATTTGTACAAAGCAAAATGGGGCGATTCAAGTGTCGAGTGGGGAAAGCCCACAAACAACGCTTCAGCCCCGCCAGCGACATTTATTAAATCTATAGCAGGAAGTCCGTATAGATACGCATCAGATGGTATGGCTGTCAACTGGTGGAGTACGCACAAAAGAGTTTAAGGAGATTTATGGCGAATGACGGAGCAACACTCGTAGCACGCGGTGCCGCAGCATCGGGCGAACAGCCGAATGGCATCGTGGCACAGTACCAGTTGGCAGGAACACAGACGGGCACGGCAATCGGCCCGTACGATTCCGGCACGATACTCGGCACAGTTCCTCCGGGGAAGCCCGGACTGAAGTTGGTCAACGGCACGGTTCAAAATGCCACTGACCTTATTTGTAACAACGCACCGTTGGGCAATACGTTGCCCAGCACCGCCAGCAAAGTTGTCGCAGGTGTGGTGCAGAGCGGCGTGCCTGCGGTCAACGCAGCACAGGTGACATCGGCGGGATTGTCTCTATCCCCCGAACATGAGTAAGGAGGAAACATGGATTTGGTTATTGCATTGGCAGTGGCAGTGATTCTGTTCGGCGCGGGCTTCGGGTTTCGTGGACTGATCTCGCGTGAGTTAAAGGCTGTGGTCGCGGACTTCAAGGCGGAAGTCACGAAGTTGCGGGCGGACCTGACAGCAGCCGAGGCTGATGCCAAGACTGAACTGAAGAAACTGTAGCGCACAAAAGGACGTTTCGTACAGCGGGCACCTTGAAAATAGGTGCCCATAGTTTCTTGGAGGGGTTATGCAGTCCGACCGCCGGTTACGAACTTGGTATGCTAAGTTCAACAAAAAGTACTGGGGTGACACCCTTCCAACAGATACCGTTCTCTTTTGGGAACCGACACCTAAGTGTGACGGCGTAACTTGCCCTGTGTTTGAAGTACGAGATGGTTGTTTTGAAATCAAACTTGACCCAGCACTGAAGGGCGAACCTTGCTGGTGGCGAATCGTGCTTTTGCATGAAATGTGCCATGTTGCCGTTTGGCAGCGGCACCCAAAACACCAGCACGGAAAACCGTTTCAAGAAGAGAAAAACCGCATTTATGCGATGGGGGCTTTGAAGAATTTGTGGTAAGACATTCGCGAATCGCGAATTGCAAATGTCACCGTTCGATGACATTTACGAATGTCACCATTCGGTAACCTTCTGGGAGGAGGGAGTATGCCAAGATATATACCAAAGTATCGCCAGAAGTGGATTTACCAGTTCATGAAACTAGGACGGGACAAAAATGCTGGCGGGCCTACTAAGTTGGCCGCTAACATCTGGGGTGCATTTCTCGACGGCCTAATACCCGAATCGGCGCTCCCACAGTTTCAGAAGAACGGAAGTATACCAGATACAAAACCACCTGCTGCGCCCGCGCCCGAGCCGCCGCCTGCGCCCGTTGAAGATTACGCGCGGCTGCGAGAGTTCCAAGAACAAACTTACGGAGGAGGGCACAATGAGCGAGCCAACACAGGCACAACCAGCGCCGCAACCGGCACCACTGGAGATGCAAGTACAAATCCCCCAGTGCGACCTGAAAATGGTTGAGGGATTCTCACGGGTTTGGCGTAAGAACGCCATCATCCTTGCGGTGCTCGACCAGACATCCAAAGAATTTGCACGAGACTTTGCGAATATGGTTCTGAAGTCATTCGTCATTGAGCAAGCACAGCGCATCATGAAGATGCAGGCGGAAGCAGCAGCGGTTCGCGCAGCAGACAATGGGATGATTAAGGACTGCACACCGCTCCCGCAAAAGAATTTGATTATAGCATAGGAGCCTTATGGCAAAGTTGACCAGCGCAAAGCGCAATAGTTTGAAGACGAGTACGTTCGCAATTCCGGGGCGCAGAGCTTACCCGATTCCCGACCGTAGCCATGCGGCCAACGCACTGTCGCGCGTGTCCGGCAATGGCTCCCCCGCGGAAAAGAAAGCGGTGCGGGCAAAGGTTCATGCAAAATTTCCTTCGATGGGTAAGATGCACGCAGGCGGCGTGGTTCCTGCCGACGGCAATTACACGCTAAAGAAAGGCGAGACCGTAACTCCAGCACAGGGCCATACGGGCCATTGGGAGATTGACGGTAAGAGCAAAAAGTTTATTTGTGGGTAGGAGATTTTATGATAGAAGCAGCATTGGTGTTTTTCGGCTTCACAGGATTCTGTATCCTTTTGGTATACGGCGTCTTGTTGTACGACCGCTTGGCTCAGTAAGGAGACAACATGGAGGAGATCATACGTGGGCTATATGTTGGCTCCGATAAGGACGTAGCGAAGGCTGAAGGGCGAGGCTACGCACGACTAGCATGTTGTAAGGACGGACCTGACAGTCACCGCTCGATGTTAGGCTATACGACACTCGGCGCACCCAAGGGCAAGAACTATCTTTCAGTGCGCAAGGGCGATGTCATGGCGCTGAACCTCATTGATGTCGACGATCCGACCATGATTCCTGACGAGGTCATTGATCTCGGGATAAACTTCATAGAAGATATGCAGTCCGCGGGCCGCAAAATACTCGTCCACTGCAACGCAGGTCACAGCCGGTCGACAACAATTACCCTCATGTACCTCAGGGCAGTCGGCGAGATGCCTGATAGTTTCCTCGCAGCAGAAAAGAAATTCAGATACATCTATCCGCCGTACGATCCCGGTGTTGGAATGCGGGCGCACGCGCGCGAGCGATGGAAGTCGCTACCCGACTTCTTCAAAGGACAATGACATGCCTGCTCCTCCTACTCCCACTAAGCCAGACCAAGACATCATGAACGAAGGTCCGGGTCTCAAAGACAGGGCCAGAGAAACAAGCGCGGTGTTGAATTCTGTAGCGACGCCCGCGGGCACACCTGCAAGCTCGACAGCCGCCAAGGGTACCGCAGTCGACAAGACCAATCCCAAGGGCGCGCCTTATGGCACTAAGCCGGGAGAGAAACGCATATCCGATAAAGACATCAGTGATATGACGAAGGGTCTTCCGTCGTATAAGAGCGGCACAGATTATGTCCCTAAGACGGGACCAGCAATACTGCACAAGGGCGAGAAAGTCACACCCGCAAAGGACAATCCAATGAAAAACATTTACGACAAGGTTACCGAAGGCGATGCGAAGCCGCCCAAGAAGATCAAATCCATCCATACGCGCAAAGCCGCGGGTGGGACGTACATCCACGAACATCATCACCACTATCCCGAACATCACAAGATGGAAGAGCACACGTCTGCTGACGACAAGTCAATGTTGCAGCATCTGACGGATCAGGCTCCCAATATGTCCGAGACCGCACCCGCAATGCCGACCCCCGGTGGGCCGCAAGGCGCGGATCAGGCACAGGCTGGCGCGGTTGGCGCTGGCGCACCCCCCGCACAGGCTTAATGATTTTGGCGCGATAAGGGGATGTATCTCCCCTGACAATAAGTCGCCTGACGTGTATGCCGCACGAGACCGGATTGATCGTCCGGAGGCATTAATTTTTTGGAGGAGCTGTGAAGATAGATAGCCTGCAAACCATGCTGGACAAACATCTCCAAGACAAGAACTACCAGTATCGAGACAAGTCTTGGGAAGAGATCGACGCAATGGCCCAGCAGAGTTTTTCTAAACTCTCTCCAGCTCACCAGTTGAAAGTCCTCAAAGTCGGCGATAAGTACGGCATGCCTAAGGACAACAAGTTGACGATGCGCGTTCGTTTCATGGCGCAAACCAATCTGTTCTTTTTGTGCAAACTACTTGGCTACGATGCCATGACAGACCATGAGTATGTCTGGACTGACGGCAAGGTACATAACACGCATGAGGAAATTTGCAACGAATTCTTCGTTCGCAAAGACCCGACGTTGCCGAACTTCAAAGCATTTGCGGCGAAAGAGAACTACATCGAAAAGAAAGAGCGTCTTCTGCTCGTGCCTCGCGGCGGCTTCAAGAGCACCATGGATATGGCGGATTGCGTTCAGTGGGTATGCTGCTTCCCTGAAGTGACGATCCTCATTCTGACAGGCGTGCTCGACCTCGCAGAAGATTTTGTAAGTGAGATCAAAGGACATTTTGTACTCGAAGACGCTGACAGTTCGTGCATGAACCTCTTCACCCTCAAAAAAGCCCTGCAGGCGAAGACGATGCGCGATGGCGATCCTAGCATCTTTCAAATCGTTTTCCCCGAACACTGCATCCCCAAGGACGACGGCAAGGGCTATGAATATCAGACGCCCGCGGTCTCCCAGTTGGAGAAAGAGTGCACGGTATTCGCGGCATCAATCGAACAGAACCTCGCAGGCTGGCACGTCTGTATCATGAAGTTGGACGACGTTGTCACGAACGAGAACAGTTTGACAGTTGACCGACTGAAGAAGGTCAATAAGCAGGTCAGCATCAACCAAGCCATGCTGCATCCTTACGGTTTTTACGACAAGATTGGGACTTGGTACGATTCAGAAGATACGTACGGACAGGATATCAAGAACTCGAAGAAGTACGCCGAAGAGGGCGAAGACTTCCCGATGAAGATTTACATCCGTGCTGCTTGGTGGGCCAACGAAGCAGCTGTTAAGGCAGGAAAAATTGAAGAGGAAATGGTCGAATCTGACTGCGGCCTCTGGTTCAATGAGGAAAACAATCCTCACGCACTGACTTATCAGTTCCTTCGCACCAAGAAAAAGACCGACGAGTACTTCGCAATCAAGTACCTCAACGATCCGACACAGATGCACGTCGTCAAGTTCCCACGCGAACTTTTGATACGACGCACAATCCAAGCGAATCTCATGCCCGGAACTGGCATGATAGTTATGACCGTCGACACAGCCTATTCGACGAAGAGTTGGGCAGACTATACGGTCATCATTACGGCACTTATTTACGGCGGTCGATTTTACGTTATCGATATGAACCGCGGAAGATTCAACGAGTATGAGTTACCTGCAGTCATCGCCGCTAATGTGCTGAAGTGGAAGCCTAGGCGAGTTTGTATTGAGGAGTCTGTCGGCGTCAAATGGCTCGGCAGAGAAGTCTATCGCGAGATGGACAAATTGAAGGTGCGCGCCAGCATAGAATTCGTCTCTTTGGGATTGGGCAACAAAGCCAATTCGAAGATGATGAAGGCGAAGCCGGTTCTACGATACCTCGGAGACGAGCGCCTTCTGTTCGTCAACTCCTGTCCCTCGCTCGAAGAACTTTACGACGAACTTTCGAAGTTCGGAACCGCGGCGGCAACGCACGACGACATTGTCGATGCTCTTGCGCTGCTCGTCAACCAGTTTTCTGGGTACGCAGAGATGGAAGCAAAAATCACTGCACAGCAGGACACATACTGTCCTGACCCGCTGGGCAAGGCTAAATACGAACAGACCTACGGGCTGGGTGCTTACGCAAAGTTCAATGCACAGCAGATGGTTCAGGAAAATCCTGACATGAGTCTCTATGAGGCGATCAACGCTGTCAAAGAGGACACGTACGATCCGTCAGCGACCGACCCACTGGCAGACTTGTTTTAACGGAGAGATATGGCAGACACAGTTGAAACATCGCCCGCGAAGATCGAAACACTTGGAATCGCTGATCTGGAAAACTCCGAAGGTAATCCCAACAGGGATTTGACCAACGAGGATTTTAACAAAGACGGCGACATCCTGACCATCGGCGGCGACCTAGCACTCGTCGTGCAATCCGCTGTGGCTGCGAAGGCGTACATCTCAAACAGACAGTGGACATTGCTTTGGAGAGATGCTGACCTTCTGTACCAATCGCCGCGCCCAATGACCGTGTACGAAAACACGTACGTCCTTGAGCCCAACGTCCAGCGCTTTACCGTTGCGAAGGTGTGCAACGCGGTCGTACCTCAACTCCACAAGGGTCTCTTTTACGACGATCCTCCAATGATTCTTCGACCTACAGGTGGAACCAGCAATGACCCCGTCGCAGCTGGTAAGACCCAACAGATCGTGGACGCAAAGACTACACTGCTCTCATACATCCTGCGCGACTGTGAATTCAAAACCCAGACTAAATGGGGCTTGGAGCAGATGGCGCATCTCGGAACTGGTATTTGGAAGTGGGGATACGACTGGAAGACGATCCAGTACTACACTAGGACAGCCTCGGTCGTAAATCTTCCGGGCACCGACGGCACGCCAGACGACAGTGTCGTCACCGACGAACCACCCAATATCAAGGTTCGTGAGAAGATCGTTCCGCTGCCCGTATTCGAATTTCGTCCGCTCGACAAAGTTCTAGTTGACCCCCAGTTAAACGTCTCAGATATTCGCAAAGCCGCGTGGGTCATAGACGTTCGCTACATGGACTTCTACCAAATGAAGGAACTGCGCGATGCCGTCGTACAGGCATTGGCTGATGGCGAAAAGGGTGAAGCAATAAAAGGCTGGCGCTTTCCGGGGGAGGAAGACCTAAAGAAATTCTGGGCCACAGGAAAAGAACAGGCCCAACTACTGGAGACGGAACAAGCCTCTTACATCGAAGGTGTCGTTCACCACGCGGAGAAGGTCAACATCAGAGTAAGCCCTGACCCGCTGCGCCGCAAGCTTGAGATCATGGAGTATTGGGACAAAGATCGAAAGATCATGGTTCTCAATCAAAAGACCGTCATCTTTACAGGCAAGAACGAGTTCAAACAGGTACCGTTTCTTTCCGCCAACTGGTGGAACCGACCAAAGGCATTCTATGGCATGGGTCTCGGGCTGATCGTTGGGCAAAACCAACGTGTCGACCAAGGCACCATCAATGCCATTCTGAAAATCCTTTCGTTCGGCGTCAACCCGTTGTACCTACGCGACCGTGATGACAACGCCCCGACACAAATGATTCGGTCGGGCATTGGAAAAATTCTCACCGTCAAGGACACCGAAAAAGCATATCGTCTGATGGAAACTCCGAAAGTACCGTCAGATGTTTGGAGTGCACTCAAGGAATCGGAGCAGGCTACAGAGTCCTCGTCTGGTGCAGATCAGCAGTTAGTGCAGGGGTCTACCGCAGGTCCGCGTTCCTCAATGGGGCGAACGGCTGGCGGTGCAAACATTCTCGCGGGTGCGAGCGCAACACGTCTCGATGGCCCGCTGGACAACTTCATCGAACAGGTGTTCAAACCGTTCCTCAGCATCCTCGACATGTTGATCTTCAACATAATGTCGGACAAAGCCATACTTGCCGTTCTTGGAAAAGAGCGGGGGGAAGCGTATGCGAAGCACATTGACATGCAAGAGTTCCACGATGCTCAAATCGAGTACGAGGTTCTTGCAGGTTCTAGCTTGGCAGCTAAGCGTACGATGGCCCAGTCAATGGTCATGTTGACTCAGATTCTGGACAACCCACAGATACAAGAAAGTCTGGCGGACATCAACGAAGAGTACATTGACTTCAAGCCAATTATCAACATGTGGATGGAAGCGTCCGAATGGAAGAACGGACAGGACATCATCAAGCCTCTGACCGACGCCATGAAGAAAAAGCGTGCCGCCAGTTCGAAGGCCGCACAGATGCAGATGCAGACACAGGCTAAGGCACAAGGCGACCAACAGAAGTTCCAACAAAAACAACAATTAGCCGACCAAGAATCGGACAACCGAATCAAACGCGACATCATACGTGAGTCCGCAAGGGCAAACGGTATGAGCGAAGCGGTTGAAGGCACGCCTAGCCCTCAGGGGCTTGAAGGTCAACAGCCTACGGTTGAGTAATATGAGCGGGGCAGACACTTAACCTATTGTGCACTGCCCCCAAAATTTCGGAGGAGACATGCTCGATCCAGTGAAGTCACTTGAGATGGCAAACGTCATGGAGATGGACATCAAACTTGACGCCCGTCAAAAGCAAATACTTTCTGCATACATACAGCAGGAAGGTTGGGACATCATGCAGCTGTTGATGGTCCAAGTTGTGAAGGACTTCAACACGGCGCTCATGAATACGCCCGTCGACCAGCCCGAGTCCGTAGTTGCACTGCATTGTGTTGCAAAGGCCGCGGCCCAATTTTACACAGGGCTGATACAGAGGATTGTCGAAGAGTTCGATCTTGCACACTATAACGCTTCGAAACTCGGCACACCCGAGAATCCGGAAATGCCGAACGTTTCACCAGAGTTTCAATAATCTAGGAGGAGATTATGCCAATGAACAGTTCAGTTCGTAACCGTCTTAGTCGAATGGAGCCGGAAGTGATCGCGCCCACAGCTGCGCCCGTCGCACCCGGCGATAACACACTTGACGATCCGAGTGACCCGCGCATCACGTCCGCGGTTGCTCCCATAGTTGCGCATAGCGAGCCCATAGTTGCGCATAGCGATCAGGTAGTTGCGCCTACGGATGCATTGCCAGAGCTTCGATACGAGTACCAGCCGACAGATATTGCCGGTGCGAAGTTGGGTGGAAAACAAGTCATCGTCTATCATACGCCGGACGAGTTGGCGCAAAAACTCACAGCTCAAAATGTCGAACTCGTGCGCAAGTTGCGCGAGGTCACCCGCAAACAAACGCTGGGGATCGTGGACGATACGCCACTGCCCGACGACGCACAGCGCTTTGAGTCATTTGTTGAGTTTAAGCCGCGCGAGTTGTCCACCGAAGAGCGGTTCAATCTTTCGCAAGACTTGAACGATCCGTCGAAGTCGCTAGAAGCGATTGACACGATGTTCGAAGCCAGCGTCGGCATGAAGCCTGACGTACTGCGTCAAACACTGAACAACCAACAGTTGCTCATGTTGCAGTTGACGGCAAAGTCGAACTACGACATTTTCGAGAAACAGACACCGGAGTTTTATCCGTGTGCTGAAAACAAACAAGTACTGACAGCATGGATGTTCAAGAAGAAGCTAAATCCTACTGTCGCGATGTTCAACTTAGCTTTTTCAACGCTGAAGGGAGCCGGATTGCTCCTCGACAGCCCTATCGTGCGTGAGGTAACTCCCGCGCCCGTGCCGTCTGTACCCACAGTGGGTCCGACTGCACCCGCGCCGAGTACGGAACCAAAAGTATCGCCGGTTCCAGTTGCAACCGAGAGTCGGATTACTCCCGTCGAGCAGCCGCAAACAAAGCGCCAAGTAAGAGTCCCGTCCGGTCTGAATAGCAGCAATGCTTCAGACTCCACAACAAGTGGTGTGACAACTGACATTACTTTGGATGATATTGATAACATGCCTTCCGAAGAGTATAAGAAAAAACTTAGAAACCCGGCTTTTGCAAAGTTGGTGAACGACCTGCAACGTGCAGCGGACGCCAGAAAGCGTGCACCAGTATCAGCTTAACCTGAAGGATAGATTATGTCTTTCTCTCCTGCTGGAAACCAGCAATCCAACCTGCCTCAATCCACGGTGAAGTATTATGATAAACGGTTCCGTGAGAACCTGAAGGCGCAAACCCCGTTCGTCGCATGCGCAGAGCGCCTTGACCTGCCCATGAAGAGCGGTAACCAGTATATCTAAAACATTTTGTACTGGTTGTAAAAATAAATCTTGCTAAATCGGTGGACCCCTGCTATAGTAAATAGTAGACAATACCGAGGAAAGACCCCATGCCTACATAATATCCGAAAGGAGGCAAAATGTCAGATAAAGCGAAGTATGGCTACCTCGCAGGCATTCTAGATGGTGAAGGTTGCATCACAATCGGTGCTGGTCAAAAAGAGACCTGCATAAATTACAACTCAATCGTGATGGTACAAAGCACGAGTAAGAAGTTGATTGATTGGCTGCAAAGTAATTTTGGCGGAAGCGTATACCTGTCAAAGAAAGCGACAGCGAAAACGAAAGAAGCCTACATGTGGCGAGTGCTAAAGAAGAAGGATATAGAGATTCTTCTATTAGCAACGCTCCCTTACCTAGTTGTGAAACGGGAACAAGCAAAAATCTTGCTGAATTTCGTTAGACTCGCTCCTGAAGCGAACAACGAATTGCGTCGAGTTTATTGGCAACAGTTAAGAATTTTGAATTCTCGTGGGGTATCCCTAACGACTAATACGCAAGAGACTCCGCAGGGAGTCATGATAGAGTCTGAACTGCATGGTGACATGCAGAGCGACCTGATGGTGACATCAGGGACTTTCGAGTCTTAAACCCAAAACACATTAGAAATGTTCATGTACGTGCCGCTGGCTGCTAACACCAACCAGACGACCGAAGGAACTGTGGGCCCGTCCCTGTCCGTCAACGTCCTGAATACGACTGCCACTATCGGCGAGTACGCTGACTACGCGAACTTTTCGTCCCTGTCTCTCGCAACCGCGATTGACCAGACCGTCGAGAACGTTGCGAAAGAAATGTCGTATCGTCTTGGCGAGTCTCTGAGCGCATTGGTTCGCGCAACTGCTGACGGTGCATCCAGCATCGATGCCAGCGTGTTGGTGGAACTGGCTGCGACAACCACGGCGAGCTTCACCGCTCTGTCGCTGTCTCAGATTCGTAACAGCGTCCAGTCTATGGCTGGCCGTTCGATCCGTCCGTTCGACGAGGCTTCCAAGTCCTTTGTCGGCGTCATCCATCCGTTCGCCCTTGGCGACGTGACGGCTGACAACAGCAACGATTCGCCTATCGACATCCTGAAGCACACCCCTGTGGGTCTCGCCCGCATGGAAGAGCTGGTCAGCGTCGATCTGACGGAAGTCATTGAAATCCCGACCACGGGCGTTCATTTCTTCCAGTCTCCGTTGGTCACCAAGACCATCAACTACAGTGGCGTGACTGGCCTGACGGCCCTTCGCACCTACATCTTCGGTAAGGACGGTATCTTCGCCATTAACCTTGGAGCGCAGGGCGACACCACTTACGGAGACGGCGAGTGGCGCAACATCAAGTGCAACATCGTGCAGAACGCTGAGCCGACGGTTGCAGACCCTGAAGGGTTGATCCCCGGATATACTGAGTCTGTCCGGGTTACATCTGGTAAAGCGATGGCTGCTGTAGCCGGTCGCTAGTTGGGACATCCTATCGAGTTCATTTTACGACCTCGCTAGGACCAGATACCACGATTAACATACTGGTCGTGGGTAAATTCTCTCTGATTGTCTTGAACGCTGAGAAGCCAACAAGGGGCAAGCGAAAGCAGCCTGAACGACTAAGTGAGAGAACGCTTGTTACAAGCGATGCGATAGTCTGAACATACGGGAATTGAACCGTATGAGGTAGGCAGAAATGACCTATCCCGCCGAAAGGTGAGTAACAACATTGCAGAATGCGTCAGATCGACGCAGCGTCGGCAATCAGCTAATCACTGGTTGCACAAGTCCGTGGGCGGGTGCCTTAATCACCCGCCTTTGGCATCCCTATTAAGGAGGGAACATGAAAGCACTTCCAGAAGAAGTGAAAAGTAAAGTTTTAGAGTTGTTGCGTCTACGGAGAAGCCAACAGGAAATATCGAACCGAACAGGTGTTTGTATTGATACGATACAGGATTGGGCTGCCGGATGGCGAAAAGACGGTACGCTTGTGGAATATATACAAGCGGGCTCGGCATTCACTGCACGAGCACAGAAGATGTCTAACGGCTATTACAAGATTATCAGAAAACGATATAATGGAATGCGTTGGACGGACAAAGTAGCAGGACGAGAATTTGGTTTTTCTAATCCGACAGAAGTGATTCATTACTATCTGGACGATTCTGGAAATCCACGAACTTGTACTTATTGTGGTCGATTACCTGAAAAAGGAAAAGTTTGGGGGTTGGATCGAATTGATTCATCTCTTGGACATGTAAAAGGTAACCTCGTGCCTTGTTGCAGTTCACATCCTGAGAGTTCGATGTTGTCATGCCAAGCTAGCAAGTCAAAGTTTTCATTACGGGCTTGGATGGAAATGGCTATGACTAGGAACTTCGGGCACCAGATTCCGTCTCTGCTTGTGGACATGAGAATCACAGAAGTGTTGACGAGGGCTAAGGCCCTCGCAGAAGGGAAATAATCTATGTCCGGAAATCCGAATCCACAGCACAATCCGACTGATGGCCTGAACGTAGCGGCTTACGTCCAAGTGACCGGCACTAACATCACCAACCCCGCCAATGGCGGACTGACCGTCGCTACCGAAGCAACGCCTAATGACACTCGTGGTCTGAACGGCGAAGGCTACGGCGCGGTCGCATCGACCAATCACCCTGTCGCACAATATGCTCTGACACTGAGTTTGTCGGGCGCGACTTACGGCGGAACCGTTTACGCTGACACTTGCCAATTGACCACTGTCCTGAAGGACGTGGCTAACACGACCTATACTCCGGTTGGCTCGCCTGTCTACAAGTCGTACAACGACCCCGCAGCGGGCGCTCCCGCATGGTACCGACCGTCGGCATTCGCTGGCTATAACGGCAGCGTAGCATCGGTCAGTTCCACAGGCCTCATCACTGGTCTGGCTCTCGGCCAAGCGGTTATCGAAGTGCAGTTCCCGACTTTCGATTTCGCAAGTGCTGCGGCAGACCCGGAGCCCTCGCAGGCATCTGGCGATCCTGTGCAGATGATTTATGCACAGATTGTTGTCACGGTTGTAGCGTAACCCGAGTACAGGGGCGGTTATTTACCGCCCCACTCTGAAAGGAAAAACATATGTCAGATAATCCTACTACAGGGCTCGGCGTTGCAGCCGCAGTCGTATTGACAGGCACTGGCGTCCACCTCATTTCTCCCACAGTCGCGGGCACGCGCGGCAAATCCACACTGCTTGTCACCGTGACAGGTGGCACAAGTATAGGCTAAGAAACAGAGGGCAGGCGACCTGCAAGCAGAGTATCGCGCATCCTGCCCCTAATCTTTCGGAGGGAGATATGCTGAGTAAATGGGAAAGTCGATGGGCGTTTGTTCGTACCGTCGCAGCGGTCATCTCCGTCGTAATTCAGGTAACGGGCATCTTGTTGCTCGTGCATTACAACCATATTTTGTTGCTACACAAATAGTCAGAGGAGGCTATATGAACAAAGAGGAGGAGTTCCAACAGGCATTCGAACAAACTGTCCGTCAGGACATGCGATTCTACGACAAAGGCCAGATTGATTGGTTGAAGTTGTCTAAGACCGACGCACCATGTCATGTCATTCAGTTAGGCGTCATTGACAACACCAAGTACGTATCCCTTGAGGAGTATTGCGACTGGTTTAACACACAACCCACAGACGTAATTACGGTCGTTGCTGAGCGATTGGGACACATGTGCGCTTCGACGTATAATGCGCTGGTCGGGAATGCCATGCGTAAGTACGGTGTTGGTGTACACATAGTTGATCTCTTTGAGAATAACATCAAGGCCCACGTTTTGTACTATGACACGCCAAGTGTTGCCGACCCAGAATGCATAGCGTCGGGTTGGGCGGCTTACAGATTCAAGTTTGCAGCGGCGAGCGCCGTACGGTAAATAGTCAGAGGAGGCTATATGGAGGACAAGGATTTGGTCATCGCAGGGCTCATTGAGTCCAACGACATCCTGCAGCATGAGGTCACGAAGGTTCGTAATTCGAACCGAATTTTGAGAACGGTTGTTCGCGCTTTGCGAACAGCCAACGAAAGCCTGAGGCGCACGGTCGAGGTCGCTCAGCAGAACGACGAGATGTTCAAAGATTTATGTGAAGGGAAATTTGATGCCACGGTCAGTGGCGATGCAACACCGGGTGGATTACCCAAAGCATCGCACGAGGTGGAAGCGCTGGGTTAACACAGCGACGAAGCGTCGGAAGTGACTGCGGCTGATCCCCGCACGAGCGACCGATATACAGCATCATGATGTGCAATGACTCCCTCGGCGGAAGCGGTCCTTCGCCCTCGGCCAGCGGAGTCAGTGGAAACCGGAGGAGTCATGAGCACAGGGTTTGTGAGCAATCAGGATTATTTTGAACGGTGGGAAAATTCAGCACCCACACCCGTCCCAACGATAGCACAGCCGGTGCGGTCGAAAAAGACGTGGAACGAGTCGTTGGATGGTGAAAATGTCACCTCTGAACTTCAGGCCGAGATTGACGACTACGCAACGCGTGTCCATGACAGCACGAGCAATTTGAACAAAGAGGAGTTGGCACGCTGGCAGGAACAAAACGCAGCGCTTGCCAAAGAATATCAATGGGTCGAGCCGGGCGAGTACGCGGATGCGGGCGCAAGAGTCGGAACCATAATGCACTCTTCGGAGTTCATTGGCAAGCTGCGCAAAGCAGGCGTCAAGTGTTGGTATAAACCCCATCCAATGCCGAGGATGGTGACACTGATCATTCAGCGCGATAGCCTGCCGTCTGAGGTAGGTTGCTGGGTGCAGTTGGGCTTTATGCCCGAGTTGAGTGTCATGTCGTTCGACGAGCACGGAGTACCACTTGCGGAGAAATACCGCGGCTGGAGAACGTGTCTCTTGCAGTTGATTTTGAAGTCCGCATTGACAGAAGCACAGGCGGACGAAGTTTTTGGTAAGCCGAAACAAACACCAGCCTTCAGTCGGTACAACGAAACGCTGTATCAGTTCCGACGCGCAGGTGGGAGAATATAGGAGGACTCATGCAGACTAGAAATCAGGTCTCATTCGGTGTGTTTGTAAACAAGCAAAAATTTTATGTAGATGTTTCCTTGTGTTTTTACACATGGTGTTGGACATTTACTTTTGAAACTAGCGCGAGTCGGGCATACAAAAACGCGGAAGTCACCCGTCAGCGTGCATTACAACATTTCTTTCCGCCGACTGATCCAAAATCATGTCAGTCGTACGTTGATTTTTTGTCGGGAGAAAGTCCCGTAGCTTTGAAAGAAAACTAAGGAGGAGTCATGAGTATCGAAGGAAACACTGCAGTAACCGCCATTACGACCACAGTGCCGGAAACGACGAACGAACAGATCAAGCGCATTCAACTTGAGAACGTTCTGTTGGAACAGCAGAACTTGCGAGAAGAGTTGGAAGCCAAGGCGGCTGAGCGCGAGCGTCGGAATCTCGACATCAGGAAATTGAAGATTGAACTCGAAAAGGAAGCACTGGCGTCCAAACAACTCCAGTACGACCGTGAGTCTCAGGGTAAGGCATTTGCACAGGCGGACGCGACTGACCTGTATCGTTGGACCATTTGCACCCATAAAAAGGGTGGAACGGCAAGCCAGCGCGACATGCGCGTCATCTCGACAGGTGGCAACGGTAACCAGTATTCGGTCATCAAGCACCAAATGATTAACGGCGACATCTGGGTACGCTGCCTTCGCTGCGCTAAGACGTGGGCACCTCCGGTCGAAAAGAACTTCTACTTCCGCGACGGCAAGAACGTCTCCGTGAAGGATGGAAAGTTCGACAAGGAAAAGTTCGAAGCGGCGCGAGTGGAATACCTTCGTGCGTGTAACTTCGAAACAAACAACTCGATGTCAGGCTCAGTCCAATGTCGCTTCTCTACGTTCGACGTAGCGTCGGGCAAGATGGTGGACGCTGCCGACATTTACCGGGAGCGAATTGCTTCGACTAACCTGAGGTAAATCTATCAACCGTTGCGGCGCGGGGCTTGGCTCTCAAGAGCAATGCCGCTTCATTTTCTATTTAGGAGACCTATGGGGAACAGTTCGATTCAAATTCGCGCACTTGTGGACGATGCACTTACATTCGCAGAGATTGCGCCAGTACTGCCCAACGGTGGGTACTCCGACCAGCCCGCGCTGTCGATCACAAATGACACCATGACGGCAATGTTAGCAGGCACACCCGACGGGGAACCGTTCAACTGGAAGTGGAACCGCATTCTGGTTCCGCCATTTTATATCAACAGTTACCAGCAAGACTATTTCATCCCCGGACTTCTGAACCTCGGCTGGCTTGAAAGCTGCACCGCGGTCTATCAGAACATCACCACATTCCCCAAGATCATCGTTCCCATCGAAGTCAAGCGAGACGTTTTGGAAGTCAGCACGCAAATGAGCACCAGCAGAGTTTGTAAAATAAGCTGGATGCAGAATGACACGATGCAGTGTGGCATGTGGGGGCAAAGTCAGATCGACGGCCTGACTGGGTGTCCGAACCCCGGTCCCGGCGTTGTCTATACGAGCCCATCCGGACTTACAACTACCCCGAGAAACCCCATCACCTGCATCACGGACGCCTTCGGCAATTTGTGGGTTGTCACGACATACGGGGTATGCGGATCGACTAACCCATTTCTCACAAACCTAAACCCTGTGTTCCCAACACTTGCCAACCAGACTATTGTGGCGACGACTGCCACTGACGGCACTGTCGTGTGGACCGCAATCAATCCCAAGGGGCAAGGCTTCCGTATCAACCCCGCGCCAGCACAGACGGGGCCAATGTGGAGAATTCTGCCAGTAGGACAGGCGCGCGTTCCTCTCTTTACGAAGATGTCGCAATATATCGACCCTGTGCCCGACGACTACTACTCGTATTTCAAGCAAGGGTTTTTCGCACAATGCTTCCGTCGTTCGCCTGATGCAAAGGTGCGAGCGAAGTTCAAAGATGAATGGGCGATATGGTTGAAGTCCTGCGATAATGCTGTCCGTCAGGGCTCCCGCGAGCAAGACGACTGGGGATTCTACCCGACAGCGGCGGGCGTCATGGATACAGGATACGGCATTAACCCCGTCAACCCAGCTTACCCGTTCGGGGGCTGGGGCTATTGATAATTACGTCGAACAGAGGGTTTCAGCAAGTGCCGAAAGCGACGAAAATGAATGCTCTGTCTGGAAAGGAACCCCATGAACAAGATTCGACAGTTTCTTAGCAAAACATTCTTATACGTTCTGCTCGCACCGTGGGCAATTCTCGGCACTGGCATCGCGTCAAATCAGGCCGTGCTTATTGCGAATCATGACCGTTTCCCCGTGATGTTGAACGCCGTGAAGTTAGGCGACATGCTTGGGCAATCCGAACCGCTTGCAATCCCCACACCCCCGTTTGTGTCACCCGCACCCAAAGTAGCGTTGCCGGACGGCATGATTGACAATGTGCACTGTGTGATGACCGATGAGACGCACCTAAACTTTCTTGCAGATGTGTTCGACCTTGGCAGCATCTACAGCATCGGCGATTTCGCTATCATGATGGGTGAGTGGTTTAACACCTTCGCACCCTTCATTTGGGGCGCTCTGGTCATTCGCAAATTGACCGAAGAAAAAGAATCCGAGTAAAGGAACCTTATGGCACTTTCAACCGTCAAAATTTTGGATACCATCAACTGGTGCAAACGACTGAGCTTCGACAGAAACCCCGTCATTGGCAACAGCCTTGAGCCCGCACTTTCGAATGCCAACATGGTTCTGCAGACCGTGCTCGGCCCGCCCTTTTCTTGGTGGTGGAATAACGAAGAGCTATCGTTTACGTGCAACCCGACACCTGCATCGTCGACGATTACGAACATCGCTATCGACGCCAACGGCGTGCTGACGGTGACCGCCAACAACACGTTCTTCTACGGCAATCCTGTATTGCTCAAGGGGCTTACGACCGCGACGAATTTGAACGGACAGCTCGTCGTCGTACAGACCTACAGTCCGACGGGCTTCACAGCCCAAACCAACTTTGCTACGTACGCGTCGGCAGCGGACACGGGCACAGCAAGTGTCACAACGACACAGGATTACACACTGGCTGCTCCTGAGTTCTCGCACATTGAGCATTGTTCTGTACTTGATATAAACCCGTCCACACCGATCTGGATGGAGATGGAAGTCAAGAACAATTTGTCGCTTGATTCCAAAACTGACCGGCCCCGCTTCCTCAACCCTCACACAGAGGATGGTAACGGCAACATGACGTTCCGCGTCATGCCCGCCCCCGATGCGGCATACCCCGTAAGCATTCACGTCCAGAAAGCGGCCCCGCGAATCACGAGCATGAACCAAACGTGGGCACCCATCCCGGACTTCATGCAGTACGTCGTCAATTGGGGCTTTCTCGCGCTCATATGGGCGTTTGCGGATGACCCGCGATTTCAAGTCGCCAACCAGAAGTTCCTTGCGGGATTGCTCGCGCGCGCTGAGGGCATCAGTGAAGAAGATCGTAACGTGTTTCTCAACAACTGGAACAACCTGACATCAGGCCAGAACATGGACATGCAGCAAGGCAAACAAGCAAGAGGCCAATAATGGCTAAGATACTCATCACAGGTGGCAACTTTCAGGACGCAGCGGGTAAGCCTATAGCGGGCGGCAAAGTGACCTTTAAGCTCAACACCGATGCGACCGCGGGCGATTGTCAACTCTCCGCGAACAGGATAGTTTCGTTCGACTTGGATGATAATGGAGACTTGTCTGGGTATATCTGGTCGAACGACCAGATGACTCCTGATACCGTCTATATAGCCAAGTGCTATACGGCGCTCGGCCAGTTGGTTTGGGAATCACAATTCTACATCACGGCCCCGAGTTGGACAGTCGAAGAGGTATAAAATGGCAGTAGCAAAGGTCGAACTAACAGGTGGCAATTTTCAAGATGCCGAAGGTAATGTACTTGCCCTTGGATACCTCAAGATGCGGCTAAGTCAAGATTCAGAGGTCAATGACTCCATGATCGCTTCTGGAGTTGAGATTACCATAAACCTTGACGCCAGCGGTAACGCGGTCGCAGGTCAATACGTTTGGGGCAACGATGTTCTTCTCCCTATCAACAGTTACTACACCGTGACGGGATACACCGCACAAGGCCAGCCTGCTTGGGGGCCGAACAATCAACAAATAGTAGGTACTGGCACGTTCGATCTCGGATCATGGATTCCTAATCAGGTCATCAGTTGGGTACCGTCGGTGCAGGCAGGAACTGCTGTACAGGTCAATGGCACTGCGCTTAGTTCGCCGTCTGTGGCAAATTTTGAAAACACGAGCACCGTGACTTTCACCGATGCGGGCGCAGGTGTGATTGAGGCTACCGCTTCTGCTCCTACCCCGAATTGTCTTCCTCAACCTGATGCGGCACGATTCGCGATGTGGGAAGCATCGTTGACCGCCAATTACTACATGATTCAGATAGGTGACGCCGTTACCGTCGGTGATATAGGAACCCCCTATCAGGCGAATCCCGCTTCTGCGATTGCGGGTGTTTCTTACCAGATGACGGGTGGTAATTACTATGGGTGGTTCTGGATTTGGCCTACTCGTACAATCAATTTCAAATGCTGTGCTACACTTGTTACTCCGGGCAATAAACGAGCCTGTTGGGGCGTAAGTACTTGTGATTATAGCACGGCTGACCCGTCTGCTATTGGTGATGGAGTGTACCTGACGTATGACCCGACTCTACCCAACTGGCAGCTGATGACGACCATAGGTGGTTCGTCTACTGAGGTTGATTCGGGTGTAAATGCATCAACTAGCGCTCGTATCAACGCAAAAATTACGGTGACGGGCGGCGTTGCAACCCTGTATATCAATGGGGCTGCGTGTTGTCATAGCACCAGCCTGCCGACTATACATCCGCTTGGATTGAACTGGTGGATTGGTGGTAGCGGAACCACAATCGCAGCAGTAGAGTACATGTACGCCGATAACGCGAGTGTGTAAGGAGTTCTATGTCACAGATTCAAGGCGCAGGTGGTCAACCGCAAAAAAGCCCGAAGTACGCCCCTATTTACACCGGGAGAATCTTCAACGGACTGGTCACCAACCGTTCGCCGCTTCGTGGCACGCTGAACAGTTTGTATGAACAATTCTACAAACTCAGTTACGGCGACGTAATGATAGCAGGCTCCAACGTCGAGGTCTCCAACCGGCTGACGCTCATTCGGCGTCCGGGTAGTCCTACGTTCGACACCAACAGTTGGACAGATGTCCTTGCGTTCGACGATTTCATTGTCAACAAAGCCACAGCTGACGCGTTCGGAACGACTCTCGAAGAAATTTTCACGATGATTGCGGAGCCCGGCTCCCTGTATGCGACTCTCGCAGGTGTCAAGCAGTTCGTGTTCGGTGACGCCGCAGCGACAGGCCAGACATACATGCAGGCCGTCGGCAATGAGTTGTATTTTTCTAACGGAACGGACAACAAGAAATGGCTCCAATCTTTGATCTCGTGGGCTCCAAGTTTTGAATTTCAAGGAGTGGACGGCAGCTCGGGCGCATACCCGTTCTTCAGCACGTACATGCTGACGGGTGCGATTTCCGCGACTACAAATACCCAGAATATTCAACAGCTCATTGCCATCGCCGCCGCCAACATCACAGAGGTCACGGTCGCTGATGGCTTACTGACACTGACATGTAACAGCACAGGACTGCCCAACACCACAGGCATATCCTACCCGCTTGATGCGAACGCCATCGGCGCTTCGTTCCAACTGTGGGGGCTTGACACGGCGACGTGGTTAAACGGGGTTGTCATTACAGCGTTGGAAGCAATCACGCTCAGCGACACAAGCTTTACCGTCACTGCGAACATTGAGGTACCTACCGCGCATATGACCTATGCGGCAACCGTCGACACAGGATATTTGACCCAGATCGGATCGACACCTGTCATCGCAAAGACAGGCGCGACTGTGCCCGCGTGGGCTGCGTACGTCCCGAATACGAGCAATAACTGGGGCGCGACCTCGCCGACAGGCAACATCATTCTTGACGGAAACGTCATCTGGGTCAATCGTGGTTCTACTGTAGAGAATTGGGCCATCGCTGCGCCCACAACCGCGGTGACTACGACGGAGGCTAATTCTACCTTCACCAAGTGGCAACCTAACACATACTATGCCATCTCTGGACTCATTCAGAACGCTGGCACATGGTATCAGGTCACGACGCCCGGAACAACTGGGGCGACCTTCGGCACAGGCACTGCTACATTTACGGCACTGACAACACAGCCCGGAACATGGGCAGCACACACGCTCTACAATGACGGCGAATACGCGGGCGCTTACCCGTGGACTCCCGGCACTGTCACCATCAACGACGTTGTGTACCAAGTCGGTACGTTCATTCCGAACAATTACGACTATGCGCCAGATTCACTCGTCATTGCGAACGCTGGGGGCGTGCCCTGCGTATTCCAAGCCCAACGAAACATCGGGCAATTATCTGGACCGACTAGCATTCCTATCTCCGCAACTTTCGGTGGAGCACTGAGCGGACAAACTGCTCCGTACTTCTCAGGAGCAGACCTCACGACCCCATACATCGGATGGTCGGCAGCATTTTTCGATCACTGTGGATACAATTCAGGCGCGACCGGCAACTTCATTGACGTGGTATATGGCGGCTCAGTCGGCAATCCTGTTGACAAAACATCGCACACCGCTGTCGCTCCTGATGCTGTTGCACATGGTTTGACTTCGTTGATGTGGAACTATTACGGCAGCGAATCAAGTCCGATGCAGTTGTACAATGTGTCGACCGCAGGCGAAATGAGTGCGAGCGCGGACAGCACACCGTTTACACCAAGTGGTCCGAATTTCGAATTTCTACAATGGGGAAAGATCAGAATCCCCGTGGGCGGCATATCCGTTGTCTTTACTATCAAGGCTAGCGATGCCGCATGGTTTGGCGTCGAAACAGCCGCAGGCGCGACATACACTGCAGGCACGACCGGCACAGATGAAAGCGTTCCTGCAAGCACTGCTCCTCCCCCGACTGGTGTTGGTTGGGGCACGCAAACGGTCACCCCGTGGAACGGCTATCCGATCCTCGGTGGCTGGAATGGCGCGAACAACGACCAAATAATGCAGATCACCATTGCGTTTCCTACTGCTGGAGTTTTCGGCATAGAGTTCTGCTATGGTAAGAACTCTGGTGGCGGAAGTTTCGACCATGTATCTTTCATGGTCGGTGCGAACGGCGCGCTGATCGTTCCCGAAGCCGCTACAGCACAGCCGTGGTTTGAGAGCGCATCAACCAGTCCTGCATTTGCATCTACAGGATTCACTACAGCACCTGCGGCAACCAACAACTTCCCTATCGCGCCTGAGATCACGAACAATGCGGTAGGCAGTTTCCTAAACTTCAGCAATGGCGCATTCCAAGGCACAGAGTTGATATGGGCGAATCTTGGTCCGGTCACCTCATTTGCATGGGAGGCGGGCATCAACGTCACAACCGCCGAAACGGCTGTAGTTGAACTTACGGACGAGTATTTCGCATATGAAAGCGGAATTTCGGGACTGACCGCACCGACATGGCAGAGTGGACTTTACTCCATCACACCTGACGTGCAACCGCTGAATTGGATCAATGAAGGGCCGCTTCCACCGATTACGCCCGTGGCTGGTGCAATTCTAGCGACCACCGATCAGGGTTGGCTGTACTGGATCGCATTGGTCAACACATTGGACAACACGGTTTCCAACCTCAGTCCTGTAAGTCTAGGCACAGGTCCGGTCAATGGAAACCCTGTCATTCTGCCGGGTTCAGGCATCAACCTAAGTACGCTTGACCCTCAGGTGGACTATGTCGCCATATTCCGTACAACGGATGGCGGCGCTACTCCACTGCTCGTTTCGGGCCTTGGGAACTCGTACTGGACGCTGCCACTGACAACCTATTTGCAAGATGGATTTACTGACTCGACCGCTGACGTAGATTTGGATGAACTGATTCAGGGTGCAGATGCGGGAGAAAATACCCCGCCAACACCCGGCGCAGTCAACGTCTCTTATCACCTCGGCAGACTGTGGTACAGTGTCGGCACCATCGTCTATTACACCTCAGGTGCGAACGCTCCGTCCGGAAACGGCAACGGAACCAGTCCGCTCAACTTTGATGTACTGCCCTCGCGCGTTGTGCGCCTCGTGCCTACCGCAATTGGCATGTTGGTGTTTACGATCTCGGACATCTACATCATTGCAGGCAATGGAACGGCAAACAACCCTATCCTTCCCGCCATCCCGTACCTCACAGGTGTGGGCCTCGCGAATTACAACGCATTGGACATAAACGGGTCGATCATTGGGTTCTTCACGACTGACAAGCAATTCCTGATATTCGATCCAAGTGCAGGTTTGAGTTACGCGGGTAGCCCCATCGGCGACCAGTTCCGGTTGAATAATGGAAAGCCCGGCCAGTCTTGGAACACCGCGGACGTGTATGTAACATGGTACACCTTCGGTGAAGATCAAGGTTGGTTTGTAGGCGACGGCCAGTTTGGTTGGTACAAACTGATCGCAACACCGTCTCCCGAAATTGGTAACTGTTGGAGCCCGTTCGCTACAGTCGCGGGCGGCATTTCGGCAATGCAGTCGGTTCAAACATCGCCGGGTGTGCACTCACTACTTATCGGGCCACTAGGTACCGGCCCCATTCTCGCACGAGACTTGGACGCAACAACTGACGGGGGCACGACAGGCGCAAACGGAAACCCATACCCTGCATACGCGGTGTTTGGTTCGTACGTCTTCGCACTCCCCGGACAGGTGGCAAAGATTGCGTTCATCACAACTACCTCCGTACGTACAGGTTCACCACTTATCATCGGCTTGTTGATTGACGAAGCCTTGCCTTATTACAAGGGCTCGTTCAATATGATAAAGAAGTGGGTGACCGACCCTCCCGGATTACCTGAGAGTAAGTCGTTCTTCAAACAACGATTCTACCTTTCGGATGATCCTGACGAAGCAGCGTACTGCTCCGACATGCAGATCATGGTTCAGTGGCCCGCCGAAAACGCCCAGAACGAATTACAGACGTTCTCCGTTTGGGGAGCGTATGAGGTCGAGCAATAGGAGTAAACATGCCGTCACTTTCTGACACACTGAGAAGCACTAGCCCAGAGGGGTACGCACCTGCACCCCCAAAAATAGCGCTTCCTGCACCTGTAGCTCAAACGAATCAGTCAGGACAGGCGAAGATTAACCCCTACTTGCGATGTCCGCTCCCGCCAATTAACGCGGGACCGGACACGCTGCGACAGTTCAACGAGAATTCTGACGTACCCCATCGCAGAGTTCTTCCGCTTCCTGCTAACACAGGTATCGGTGGCGGCACCACAACAACCAACACGACAATCGTACAGCAGGCGGCGAGCGGCACGAGTGCTGGCGGAAGTTCTGGCGCGTTGGTGGCTACGAGCGTTTCTTACGTGGCACCCTTGCTGTCGGTAGGTGGACAGGTGTTAAAATCACTTACCCTTTCGGCAAAATCATTTCAACTGATCTCCTGCACGTCGACCGCGCCCTGCGAGGTGCGGCTGTACGGGAGTGCTGCTGCACAAGTCGCGGATAGCGCGCGGGCGACGGACGCCCCGCTACCCGCCGAGTTGGGCAACAATTTAATCAGTGACATTGTACTTGATACATCACCACTGAAGTGGAACTGGCAGAACAGGGTGGGCGCGAACAGTGATACACCTCAAAGCACCAACCTGTACATGACGGTCATCAATCTGAGTGCCGAAACGTCCGTCCAACCGACATTGACGTTGGTTCTGCTACCATTGGAGTCAGAATGACCAACAGACCGATTTATACCGATGACCTGCCCGTATTAAAAGCGGCCATCGAGGCTGACAAGTTCCATCCGGGCGAGTGGAAGGTAGAGGACTTTCGGGGAACAAGCGAATTGTTCGAAGACTCCCACGGCATAATCGTCTTCGTGCATTACGGTCCTGAGCCTGATGCGAGGCTGCGAGTCTCGACTATGTGGGTAACGCCATACGAGATTCATCGTAACGCCCGTGCCTTAGTACTCATAGCACACAGCGCCGCGGATAGGGCGGCTGCTGTCGGATTTAAACAGTTGATATTTTCTACTACTCACGACAGATTGTCTAATTTTTGTACGAAGGTTTTGAAATTTCGGGCCATCGGCAATGATGAGTACGTTTTAGATTTGGAAGGCAGGTAACTATGTGTGGACCTTCGTCTGCGGAAAAAGCACTCAACAGTAACATCCAGAGTTTCGCCAGCACAGTGGAATCTCAGGCCAAGCAAGTTTTTGGAGATGTAAGCGGACTGTTTAACTCAGTCACCGCCTCTTTGGGTAAAATTGTGGCTGCGGGGCCGGGACAGCAGGGCTGGGGGGCGGCAGAAACAAGTGCTGTCGACTCACAAATCGTGAACAATGCGGCAACTAGCGCGCGTAACGAGAAGTCCGCTGTCGGCAATGCTGTCAGTGCTATTGGCGGCGGCAACACAGTCAGTCCATCTGGACTTGCGACAGCCGTCAACCTGCAAACAAATCAAGCAGTCGAGGCAACGAAAAGCCAGCAAGAAGAACAGGCCACTGTTGCCGACTTCCAACAGGGCAATCAGAATTACTTTGGTGCCATCACCGGCGAGGAAGCAGCACCTAACATGTTTAACGCGGCGACAAACGCTACAAGTTCTGCGAACGATGCAAACAAGGAAGCCGTATCATCGCAACAAATGATTGATTCACAAGCAAATTGGTGGCAACCATTGCTTGCGGCTGGAATTAGCGCTGCTGGTTCACTCGCAGCATAAAGAAATAAGGTAAGCTAAATTTAGGAGCTATATGTCAGAACCTACACAAGACCCCAATCAATCGACGCCAGCGATGCCTTTGCCGCAAGCGGCAGCACCCGCCGACACAAGTACAGCAGCGAATATGCCAGCGCGCCCCGCAGGCCAGACGCCCGTACAGCAGGCTCCTGACGCCAGCAGCATGCCCGCGAAGACTGCCCCGACTGCTCAACAGCCGTCAGGTCAGCCGAGTGCCCCCGCTGCGCCCAAAGCAAGTTGGTACGACAGGATTGTCAACCGCATGGCATCAGGGTCAGACAAGCCGAGGACTGTGACAGGTCCAGACGGCGTGACTCGTGATGTTCCTGCGTCGTCTCGTGTCAGTTTGACAGGACACATTTTGGCAGGCGCGATCAGTTCCATGATGGAAGGCTGGGCTGCTGGTGCGGCTGTTCCGCAAGGACAGTACGGCAGTCGGTCAGGACAGGTCGCTGCTGCGGCAGGCGGCGCATTCAAGGCTGAGGGACAGCAGCAAGAGGCATTCCGTAATGCCCCTCAGAAACAGGCTGACCAACAGATGATGCGGCAGTATGCGGCGACGAAGAATACGTTGGACGAGTACCGTAACCAACAAGCGATTGACAAACTGCACGCGGATAATTGGTCAGGTAAGGAAGACTTTTATACTAAGAGCAAAGACATCTACCAGCCCGCAATCGACAGCCTTGCACAGACTGAGAAAGATACTGGCGAACAACTTGTCGCTACAGGTGACCGCAAGATGTCCCACGAGTCTGTGGAACAGCGCGGCGATCTTGTGAAGTTGGGGCTCTCCCCAGTTCAGGATGGTTGGGAGACACGCACCGCGCCCAACGGGCAGCAATACCATTTGCCGACTTACAGCCTTGTCAAGTCTGGCAATGTCAACGTCAATAAAGACGCATTGACCCAGTTGGCGAAGACCAACCCAGCTATTGCTCAACTCTTTGACGAACAAGGGAACCTCAGAACCGCCTCAGGCGATTCACTGCCGCTTGACTCAACGAAGTTTATACAGTATGAGAAAGAGGCGCACGCCGCCACCATCGCGTATGAGTTTGTCCATCAGATGCAAGTTGGCTTGGGCGTCGATGAAAAAGACCAGCTTAGCCAAAACGATTTCAACAAGAAATTCAGGGACAACCCAGCATTGACCCGCCAGTCTGTAGATGCTGTGACCGCGCTTGCTAATGCACACACACAAACGACCGAGCACGCGCTTTCACAGTTACAAAACTCTGGACAAGCGGGAGAAATTTTCAAACTGTTGGGCAAGTCGCCCGACGAAGTTGGAGAATTCCTCAATGGCGAGGAACTGAAGCATGTTACGGCGAAGTCCGCCGCTGTCAATGCAGGCAAGCCACTGACCGTGGCACAAGCTGAAACAATTGTTGCTTCTCCCACCGAACCCCCGGCACGAAAAGCCGCAGCACAAGCACTGCTTGATGTCAACGCAAAGCAGGAAGGCAACGTAGCCCAGACCAAGCAGGATGTAAAAGACAAAACAGCAAAAGCCACACAAGACAAAACGGACGCCGACCTGTATTCCGCCGCCCAAAACGTTCTCGGTGGTGACTTCAGCAGGATAGGTGACATTGTCAGCTTCCGAGGCAACCAGCGAACGCGATTCTTCGACGTTCTGCATGATGCTGCTGTGGCGGCTGGTAAGAACCCGAACGATTACTCTCCAGCGGCCCTCGTAGCAAAGTCTAAAGTCATTGACTCCTTCGCCAGCGGTAAGGATGCTGATCAACTCGTGAACTTCAATACGTTTCTCGGTCACGCAGGTGATGCGATGGATACGACTTCTACCATGCGAGCTAAGTTGCTCGCGGGCGCACCGTCACCGTTGCTCAACAAACCGTTGAACTGGATCGAGAAGAACGCAGCGAACGATCCCGATTATACAGCATTCGTTACGTCTCTTGAGCCCGTGCGCAAGGAGTTCATGACGTTCTTGAACCAAAACCGTGCGGAGCATGAGTCTGATTTGAAGGTCATGAATGTTGTGCTTGACGACAACTCCTCTCCTGCCCAGATTGAAAGAGCGTTGAAACAGTTGGGCAATAGTGCGTCAATCCGACTGAACAATCTCGGTCGTAAGTACAGCAACACCATTGGAACTGCGTACCCGAACCTCATTACACCAGAGGGTGTGCAAACGCTTCAAAGAATGGGCATTCAAATTCCGCAAGGGCTGACATCCGGTGGCAAGCAGCCAGCACAAGGACAACCCGCGCAAGCACCGCCCATCGGTCTTTTGAAAGAAGGCGTGCACACTACGTTTAAGAACGGACAAACGTGGTCATTGCAGGGTGGTAAACCCGTCCAGATTCAACAGACACAGGGGCAATAATATGAGCGATTGGCAGGTTCAAAGCGAAACACCAGCACCGCAATCACAACCCGCACAAGCAAATCAACCTGCACAGGCGAATCCCGCCCAGCCGACCCCTGCCCAGCCGACATGGGAAGTTGCTGGTGAAAAGCCCGCTTCTGACTATTTATCTAAGTCTGAAGATGCAATCCAGTCAGTAGTTTCACACGCTGGAAATATTGGTGAGAACTTCCTGAAGTCTGCGGAGAACACATCCGCGGGCATCGCCGATCTTGCAAATAAGGCGGGGCATGCTGTAGGCATGGACAAAGCCGCGGCTTATTTGCTAGGTGGCAGTCAGGCCGCAGCGATGGTTCCCACCAACACCAATGATCAAGGCATCGAAGCAATGAAGACGCAATCCAACAGCCTTGTTGGCACTACTGCCGACAAATTGGTTGGTGTCGGCGCTGAGCAGGTCGCAGAGTTTATGCTGGTATCCGAACTCGGCGGCGCGGCTTGGGGAGAGTTGTCGGGTGCTGATAAGTTGGGCAAAATCGCCCAGATGGCGAAGAATCTAGAGAGTCATCCCACGATGCTGAGCATCGCCAAGGATTCGATGATCGCAGCAGGACAAAGTTTCGTGCGCAACTCACAGGCACCAATGGGTGAGCGTGTAAAGACTGCAGGCGAAGCGGGCGCAACGATGGCGGCATTCGGCGGCGCGACCGCTGGCGTGAGTGCTGTCACAAAAGCTGTTGCTGGTAAGGTGGTCAGTTCTTTAGGAAAGCTAGGGGTCAATGGTGAAACAGTGGCCCGCGCGAAAACCCTTGCCGAACAAAACGTACGTACGCCCCAAGAAGTCTCAGCCACTCTAAACAATACACTGGACAGCGTTGAGAGCAAGATGCACACATCGTTTGATACTGCATTGTCGGGATTGAAAGAGAAGATGGGTGCAGCGCCCGTTGCTATCAGCGACACGCCGCTCTATCAGGCGGCACTCGACCTCAAGGGTGTCAATTCCAACCTTCCTGCTGAACTGCGGGGAGCGTTGAAAGCAGTGACCCCCGCATCCAGTCAATTGGACGCACTTGTCGAGTACATCACAGGCCCCAAAGGTGTTGAAGCAGGTCTTAGCAGCGACACACTCATTGACCTACGACAAGGTCTGAGCAGATCGTTGCGAACCGCCGATCCTGCAAATAAGCAGGCAATTGGTCACCTTCTGGATGGCATAGACGACACGTTGGATGGTCTCAACGCGGGCGCAAGCGGTGAGTATGCAAGCGCGCGCGCGGCGTACAAACAAACGGTGAACGACTTGAAAGAGCCGTTCATAAAAGCAATTCGCAATGAAAAGACTTCTGATGTCCTTCAGAACATCACGACAGGCGCAAACGCCCCCTACAAGATCAAAGTCTTGTCGAGGCTCGTAGGTGATGACACGATGGCGGGGTACGGAGTAAACAAGTTTGCGGACATCGTCAAGGGTGCGCTCGACGAAACCAACCATTTGGATTTGAATAAGGTCGTAAAGGGATGGCAGGGCATGAGCCAGCAGACGCGTGATGCTCTTTTTGAAAGCGCGCCAGAGCTGGGCAAAAGACTCGACACAATGGTTGGCGGCATGAAGTCTTTGACCAATCAGGTGAAGTTTGTGAGTCTGGGCACCGGGCTGGCGTTAGGAACAGCAGGCGCATTGGGACTCAGTGGTGTAGCCAACACCGGCGGCAAAATTGTTTCAACAGCAGAACTTCTGGCGGGTCTGGGAGCTGCGTTCGGTGGCAGGTTTGGTTCACGCGGGCTTGCTGAAGCCGCAATGACTAACCCGAAGGTTCTTAGCGGCATCGGCAAAATATCTGGTTACGGCGCGAGCTGGCTGGACACAGCATCCGCAACCGCGGGCGTCCGCAGCAAGATCGCATCTGGGGTCAAGGGCGGTATTGTAAGTCACATCTATAACCCGCAATCGCAACAGGCCGAACCAGTGCAAGCACAGCCGCAACCGGGCACGCAAGAGTGGGAACCTATACACACCGAAAAGCCCACACAAACTATGAGCGACCAAACATTCGGAGAATTGCCTGCTGATAAGTTGGTGCCAGCGATGGCATCTTTTGAGGGCGGGCATCCTAACAATCTCAACGTGCGACTGAACAACCCCATTAACCTTCTCTACAAAGGACAGTCTAACGCTGTTCCTTATAGGGTCGGCAACAAGGTGTTTGCAAAGTTCGCTACACCCGAGACGGGCAGACAGGCGGCAGTTCAGCAGATTCGGCTCGACCAGAGCAGACCTGAGTACGCGAATCTGTCGCTGGAAGATTACATAAATACCAAGCACAGTCCAGACTCTGATAATTATGCAGGGCAGTCTAAGGCGTACGCGAAGCATGTATTGACACAGCTGGCGAGCGCACAGTAGTTGAAAGGTTAAAACAATGAGCGAGTCATCCGGACTTCAGCCAACCGACCAAGGCGCACAGCCGCAGGCAATTGACCAAAGCACGCACCATGTCATCGCAATGCCTGACGGCAACACCATTGCTCTGCCCAAATCGCTGCCGCTAGAAAACGTCAACAGCATCGCAGCAATGTACCACACATTGACTCGCGAAGTTGGCGCTGCGGGGTCGATGCTCAATCCTGTGTCTGTCGGACAAGGCATTGCTCAGGGCGCGATTGAGGATGTCAAGGGCGGGCACATTCCACTCATCCACAGCATGCTCACCGAGCCAATCAAGACCGCAGCGAAGTACTACTACGACTATGCAGCAGGGACACCTGAAAGTCGAATTCAAAAACAGAGTGACATGCTGGACGTTGCTCCTGAGGCTATCGGTCAATCGGGCGGAATGGCGGTTGGTGGCAAACTCATAGAGGGAGGCGGGAAGTTTGCAAGAGGTGCGGCACCTGTTGAGGGCGCAGAAGGCCCGACCATGCCTCGCTCGCAGATACTGAAGAACGAAGTTGGCGCGACAACTGTTGACGCTGTGTCGAGTGCAATAAAGAATCGCCCGTTTCAAGAAGGCGGTGAGGAAGGCGTCATCCGCAGTGGAAAAGGTCGCAAGGGATTGGGTGGAGGCAAGCCCGAAGACAAGTACCATCCCGATGTCGTAGGTCCGAAGTTGTTGGAAAAGTATGGAGAGTCGGATGGCGACCCAGCGCATACAGCAGCCATCCTACCTGATGGCACTGGTGTTGCAATGCCGCCCGGAGCAATACACGATGAAATGCTAGGTGGTAAGACGACGGACGTGCCTGCCCCTCGCGAGGTGTTTGTCAATGGCGGCGGAATTCGCATGCGTCCTTACGGCGTGTATGGTGACCGCTCGTTCAATATGTCCATACCGGACAGTGGTGTGACCACCGAACAGTTGGAACATCTCAACCGCATGGCTCCGCAAATGGGCTCGGGAAAGGTGTACATCGAGACGCCTAGCGGCAAGACTGCCAACATAGAGTATGGTAAGGCCGGGACTGATTTAGAAAAAACAATGCGCGGTCTTGTGCCGATCAAAGGCGAAGAGCCCGCAGCGCACCCGTTTGCCGAGATGCGTGCACAGCACCTCAAGAACGGCGGGGCAACATTTAGCGCAGACGGCAGTAAGAATCTTGATGGCACAGACGCTTGGTCTGTCGGAGTACATCCCGACCGCACTGAGAATGTAGCACCCGGCAGTTTAACGCCAGATCGCTATCAGCAGTTTGCGGATAAGAACGCAGACTTGCTCGCCCAACCAGACCACGCGATAGGCTCTTGGAAGGACGAAAAAGGTAACCACATCCTTGATGTCACGAAGTTGATAAAGGACGACGACGAGGCAAAAGCAGCAGGTGCAGCGGCCAACCAAAAGTCCATCTTCCACCTAAAGACACATGAGTTAGTACAGACGGGCGGCACGGGTGAAGAGCCGATGCTTGCGAATAATGCTTCGGGCGGCAACAAAACGTCACTCGAAGACGTATCAAGGCGCGCGGCAGAAGCGGGCGCAAAGTACTACGACGTAGACTCTCGCAAAATGGACTCTCAAGACGGCTGGAGACCGCTGCCAAACAACGCCGACATGCACGATCTGAAGATGAATCCAAAATCGAACAGTCACATCGTCAAGATCGAAAACGGTGAGATGACTGACAACTGGAGCGGTGACAAAGCAGGAAAGTTGCCGACACAGGAACAGATTTCAAAGTGGACCAAACAGCCCGAGGCTACGACATCAGCACAGACGCCGTACGAGAAAGCCTCAGCAACAACCCCTGAGTATCGTGCAGGTTTGCAAGCAAAGCAAATTTCTCCACGGTACACTGAAGGAGCGACCGCTCCTACGCTTGGCCGCACAGCAATGGATGAAGCGGGCAAAGCCGCTCCTAGCAAAGTTGGTGAGAACGGTGAAACCAAACTCGGCTATACGGACAAGATGGGACTCACCCTTTCGAAGTACGCCAATGAAGGATTGAATCACGAAGGCAAAACCGCCCCTCAGGTCATTGATGACACCATCAAACATTATACTGGAAACCTCAGTGCACTGTGGGACGCAATACCTGATTCGATCAAGCGGACATCACAAAAGTGGTATGAAGCGGCCCACGGGTTGACGAGCGAAATCTCCCGCAAGACAGGTGTGCCACATGAGAAGGTGGCAGGTGTCGTTTCCGTCTTTTCGCCTCAGAACGAGTGGAGCAACAACCTTGGCAACGCTGAGCGATTCATTCAGCGGTATCAGGACAGTCGAGGGCATGCGTGGACAGACGCCATGGACGACAAACTGACAGAGCTACGTAACCTGAAAAGAGCTGGCGTACCGCAACCTGCCGAATTCAAAAAAGCCCTTGACTTTGTACGGGGTAAGCGTTATGATGAAATTAAGGCAACCGATAGTCTCATGAAGCGTGACCCTGAGAAAGCAGCGGCAGCGGTGCAAGCGGGCAAAGCATTGTGGCTCAGACTTGTTGACGAGACAGAGGGGGCCGACCAGACTCCTGTATACTCTCCCGAGGGTGAAGTGCGGGCGAGCACGCAACACAACTGGGGCGCTATTGGTTCTATGACAAAGGCACTTCAGATTCTTGAAGGCGACGGTTCACCTGCATCAATTGGTGAGGCAATCGGGCGAGGACATAAGACTAGAAACTTTTACAACAACATCATCAATCCGTGGTCTGAAGACGGCCATTTGACCATAGATACGCATGCTGTCCGGGCGGCGCACCTCAAAGCGGTCGGCGGCGACGATGTCGAGGTTGCACACAACTTCGGGACCAGCAAAAAAGGTACGCCCCAGCCGCCTACTAACGCGCCTGTGGGCATTAAGGGTACGTACCCGATTCACGAAGAAGCGTATAGAAACGTTGCCAAAGAAAAGGGTGTACGACCAAACCAAGCACAGTCTGTGCTTTGGGAAGGCATACGGTCGTTGCTTGGTGAAAAACCCCAAGCGCATGTACAGGCCCTCAATGACATCTGGCGGCAGGTCGGTGACGGTAAAATGACTGCTGAACAGGCACGGCAAGAGATCATCAATGCAGTAGGTGGTTTCAAGAAGCCTGAGTGGATGTCGCAGGAAGAGTGGGACGCCGACGAAAGCCGTGCGGAGAGCTTCAACTTTGGAGGCAAATAATGCCGAAACCGGACCCAATTCAATCACTGATGGAAATGCTCGGCACGCCACTCACTCGTGAAAACTACATGGCCCTCAATACGCTGGGGTCGGGCAAAGACCTTTCCCCTGAAGAGGAAGCGGAACTTCCTGCACGCTTCCAAAAATTCTATCCGTCCCACGAAGACCTCGAAAGGGACAAGCAGGCAAAACAAAAACCGGCGAAGGGCGCGAAGGGCAAAACGGAAGCGCCCCTGCCCGCCGGTGCACCCGTCGACTGGGGCGGCATGATTATACCAAATACAAGTGGTATCAAGCCCGAACTCGATACGGAGCACAAGACACAGCCGCCGAAGCTGGGCGAGGGCTCTACGGGGTACGTAGACATGAACATCAGCAACCCTGTGGGCAAGCCCCAGATGAACTCTGGGAACACTCCCGGTGACCTCAATCAGCCACCTGATGTCGAGCGGCACATGCTTTCACCAAGCGGTGAAATGGTGCCGAATGAGATGCCTACACGGGAGCAATAAAAGGCTTGACAAAACCTGCACCGTTTGGTACTATAAAGATGGGAGAACAGCGTGCAGATTTACGTAATTGTTCACAAAACGACAGGAAAGTGCTACGTTGGGCGTACTGTGAGCGACAAATTGTATGACTATCTTAGCGTAAAGCGTTGGCAAGTGCGGCATAACAGTGTTTCTGGCATGCCCATAATCGTTGCAATTCGTGCTTATGGCTGGGATTCGTTTGATGTTCGAACGGTGGCGACGTGCACCACCGAAAATGAACTCAACAATTTAGAGCGCCTGTGGATAATTATGCTGCGGGCTACTGACCCCACTTTCGGTTACAACGTATTAGAGGGCGGTACAGGAACAAGTGGTCATCCATGTTCTGACGAGCGCAAACGAAAAATCGGTTTGGCGAATCGTGGTAGAAAGCCAGTGGGGTATGTTCGCACAACAAAGCATCGTCAACAGTTGCGCGATAGAATGCTGGGTAACAAGCACAGCACTGGTGATAACCTCATACAGTGGCTAAAAACCACAACTTCTGAATACAGGATTGCAAGGGCAAAGCAAGCGGCTGCGGCACGTTGGGGGAGGGTAGCCATACGTTGAGGCAAGATGATTTTTGTAAGACTCAGTTGGTTATGATGGGTTGGCGGTTCGGACAGTCGTACACAGGCGGGCACCTTGCCGGTCAGATGGTGATGCACGCGCTGATGAATCGATTGAGGTGCGGGTGGGGAAGTATTTTGCAAGTCATTGAGAATGTTCCTACATTCATGGCTGAAAATGAGTTGCCGCCCTTGAAGTTTCCGTCCATCTGGGAGCCGGTGTTCATGAAGCTGCTACAAACGGTCGATGGCATTTACGACGGCAGCGCGACTGACCTGACGCATGGCGGGCTTTACTGGGGCGATCTCAGCAAGATCGAGCGTCCGTGGTTTTTGGAGAAAATAGTACGAGCCATCGGCAACGATGGGCTACAGCAACACAAACGAGTATCAGACCTAAATTCACTCAGTTTTTGGGCATAGCGTCTTTTGGGAGGGGGATGCTGGAAGGATGCATTATGTGGGAAAAAATCATCAGTGTCGTAAATAAAGACGGGCATCTGCCCATCGGAATTTTGATCTTTTTGATAGGTTCTGCGATTCATTGGCTCCACGGTCTTGACGCCAGCTACGTGGCTTTTACAACGACGGTCCTCGGCTTTCTAGGCGGGCACAGTTGGGTGAAGTCGCAAAGCAACGACCAAGGTCAGAACGGGGGCAACAATGATGGTACCAAGTAACGGAGAGATGTTTGAGTACGCGTACCAGCATTTGATGGTCATCGGGTGGCCCGCGATCATATATTTCGCGTGGAGAGCATCGAAATTCGTGACGGAGATCACAGCCGTCGCAACAAAAGCTGTCACTCAGGTTGACAAGATGGCATCAGAACATTTTCCTGCGATGTGCACCAGTCTGGGGAAACAGGACGGCCTGCTGCACAGCATGGACAACAGTTTGAAGACGATTGCCAAAAGAACACAACCAGCGGCAATGGTTGCTACGGCGCAACCAGCTGACCGCCGCAAACGAAAGCTCTAAGAAGGGGTTCCGAATGAGCGTAAAGAAACCGACCAGCACAGCAGACGCTGGTTTGCGAGCTACGATTATTGCCAGTTTCAATAAAAACTCAGGAAACATTTCGGCGGTATCCCGCGAGGTGGGATGCAGTCGCAGCACAGTTCGGCGCAACATCGCACGAGTCGGCATGGGCCGCAAGCCGCTAGCAGGCGGCAAGAAGCACGCCGCGGAGAAGCGCGAAGCACTTCCAACTTCCGGTGTGATCAAACGATACATCTTGACATCAGCACAGAACAACACGCATGTCCATGAACCTTTTTGGGAGAACGTGTTGGCGATGGCGAAGCATTACGACGCCAAGATCATGGTCGGAACATTCTCGTACAACCAGAACAACTTTGGCAAGTTGGCCGTCAAAAACGGCACCAAGAAAGACTATCAAGAAGATTTGTGGTTCGACCCAGCAATTGCCCCGTACATCAGCGATGGGCGTTATGAACTCGCACCGGGACTTTCGTGGTGTGGCAACATGAACATCCTACCGACTGAAGACAATCCGATCTCAGGTCTGGAGACTTACGGCGGTTCGAACAGCGTTATATTCCCGCACACGAAGATTGAGATGCGGTCGATTGCGACGACGCCTGACCTTCCTGTCAAGATGATTTACACGACAGGCACCGCGACCCAGATGAACTACCTTCAGAAGAAACTGGGCATCAAGGCAGAGCACCATCACCGATATGCGTTCTTGCTTGTCGAGGTCGATAGTCAAGGCAACTGGTGGGTGCGTCAAGTGGCCGCTCGCAAGAACGGGCGCAACATTCAAGATTTGAACGTCGTCATTGAGGGCGGCGAGGTAGTTTCAACAGAAGCACACGTCGACGCCATCACATGGGGAGACTTGCACTCGACAAACGCACAGCCTGAGGTCGTCGAAGCCTCGCTGGGCATGCTTGATACATTGCACCCGACGTACCAGTTTCTACACGATATAATGGAAGGTGCGAGCATCAACCGGCACGTACGCAAGCACAAGGCGATCCATGAGAAGTTTACGACATGGCTTCGCGGCCTGAGCCGTGTCGCCGCAGAGTTGTCAAAGACTAAGGAAACGGTTGAGCGGTATTTGCGACCGTGGTGTCACACTGTTGTGCCTGACGCAAATCATGACCGCAGCTGGCTGAAGGCGTGGTTGCAGGAATACGACTACCGCCCTGACCCTGCCAACACTGAATTGTTTCTGCGACTGCAGTCATTCATGTATAGTGAACTTCGCGCTGGCAAGTTAGCGAAGAACGTCAATCTGACGAAGTTCGCAATGGAGAATGAGGCGGGCCTGAAACCGGGTGCTGTCAAGTTCCTGTTGCCGGACGAGTCGTTTGAAATCAAGGAAGTCGAGTGCGGCCTTCACGGGCACCTCGGACCTAATGGCTCTTTCGGGTCTCCACAGAACCTCGCGAAGATTGGCAAGAAGGCAACGACCGCGCACACACACGCCGCGGGCATTTTCCACGGACTGTATGTCGCGGGCACCTCTTCGAAACTGACAGAGGGCTGGGATTACACCTGTGGACCTTCAAGTTGGGGTTGGAGTCATGTGGTTCTCTACCCAAATGGACAGCGGGCAATAGTCAGCATGAAATTGGTCGACGGAGCGGCCAAGTGGAGAGCATAGCCAAATTCTAGGAGGAGTATGGCAGCAGAGCGCGATAGCGAAGGCAGACTGATCATTCGGTTAGACGGCACGTTCGGAACTGGGTTCCCCGCCCGTCTAACCATAATTACGCTTGACAAGGTGAACGGGACCAAGGAGACGACGTACGAGTTCCCGTACATGCTTATCAAGTTCGACGTACTTCAACAGCTCACAGATGCGTCACTGATTCTCGGTTTCAGGATTGAGAAGATTCTTCCTGCCGAAGTGTCGGAGGGCGTATGATTGTAGGCATTGACCTCGATGATGTATTGGCGGATTTTATTACCGCATACACCTACCTCGCTCATGTGCGTTATGGGGAACCCGCGCTTGGCACATTGCCTGTCGACTGGGAATGGTCGAACTTCGGATTGACCAAAGAAGAACAGGCGAAGGTGTGGGACGACATCAAGGTAACTCCGCATTTCTGGGAGTGTTTGAGACTAGAGGATGGTGCAACAGGTGAAATGCTGCGTGCGCTCGACAAGAGACACACACTCTATTACCCGACCGCCCGCGTAGACACTGTCGGCCTGACAGCAGCAAAGCAGTCAGCTAACTTTCTTGACCGCAACTTCGGCATTCCGCATCCGACGGTCATTGTGGGCTATGAGAAAGGCTCGCTGGCGGCGGCGCTGAAATACGACTACTTCATTGACGACCGTCCTAAGAACTGTCTTGACATCCAAAAGGCTGTGCCTGCCTGTAAGGTCTACCTCAAGGATTCGAGTCACAACCTCGCGTTCGATGCAGATGCGAACGGACTGACGCGAGTCAAGGACTTCGATACGTTCGCAAAAATTATTCTGAATGAGGAGGGGAAGTGAACGTTATTGCTCGCTCCGAAGCTAGACAACAAGGATTGCGGCATTATTTCACAGGCAAACCTTGCTCGAAAGGGCATATTGCGAACAGGTTTGTAACAAACGCAATGTGCCAAGCGTGCCTAAACGCAATCAACCGTGCAAAGTATGCAAAAGACCCAGAGGCGGCACGAGAAAGATCACGTAACTTGGGAAGAAAGTCACTACCACAGCCCACGCGCCCTTGTCCTGAAAGTTGTGAACTTTGCGGCAGGTTGCCGGGTAAAACTTCTCTGCATCTAGATCATGACCATAAAACCGGCAGGTTCAGAGGATGGTTATGCAGTTCTTGCAATACCAGCCTTGGGAAGTTTGGAGATGATCTTGCTGGTGTACAACAGGCCGCGTTGTATTTGCGAAAGAATGTTAACGATCTTCTGTTGCCAACAGACGCAGCGGAGCGCAAAAAGATTCCAATAGCCACAGGGGTTCTTGATTATTTCCCTCAGGCACTGATTGAGATTGCAAAGGTATCCTATGCGGGCAACCAGCAGCACAATCCCGGCGAGAAACTTCATTGGTCGCGTGGTAAATCACAAGACCACGAAGATACCCTACAAAGACATTTTTCAGAACGCGGTAAGATAGACACAGACGGCCTGCGACACTCCGCAAAAATGGTGTGGCGTGCACTAGCTATTCTCCAGATGGAATTGGAAGCCGAGGGCGCACCGATGGCCCGAGGCGCTTCAGAGAAGTAACGCAAGCGTCCGCGGCGGGCCATTGTCCCGTTCATCCGCTTCAAGGCCGTGTCAGGCGGAAACACACGGCATCGAAGGAGTTTTATGCCAAAGCCTCAGGGAAATTTCCCCCTCGGTAAGAGTGAAGAAAAGATAAACGTCGCGGTCCAACGGCCTAACGTCAACACCAAGGAAGCAGAGAACGTAGGCGAGCAAGCAGCCGCCGCAGCGAGCAAAGCCGCCCCGCCAGTGACATTCAGCAAGCACGGCACGTTTCCCGGCGGCACATCACACACGGTGATGGATTTATTCGGAAAGGACTAGTATGTGCGACGAAGTAAAAATCAGCGGTAGAACGTATAAGGCGGGCGCGGACGATTACACGACGCCGCCTGAGGCATCGAAAGACAAGCAAGGCAGTAAGGTGGAGCAGGACAAGCCCGACTTCACCAAGGAACATCAGACTATTATATCCCGTACAACCGGGAAACCGTGCGAGATTTCATTCGGCCCACTTCCGGGCGGACTCGTACCAGCCAACCCGTTCGCAAGTTTGGCTCAAGCTGGGTACATGCACAGCCATCCTGAGATTCTTGGGAAGGAAGGGCTCAAAGAATGGGATAAGGAGACAAAAGGAAAGAAACTACCCAAGAAGGTAAGATAACAGGAGCTTTATGGCGATTCGAGAAGGGGCAGGTAATGTCCCACAGCAAGCGTTCCAGCAATGGAACGACCCGCAGGGGAATAAACTGATAGCACTGAATCGTGACGGTACGATTGATTGTGCGGGTGTGAATACTGGTGGGCTAGGTGACCCAATACCCGTGAACAATGAGTACGCGGTTACTAATGGATTGTCAGGCGCAATGCAGGCTATACGTGTGCCCTACAGCATTACAGCCGATGACATTCTTCGAGGGTATGCATATGTCCAAGTGACTTGGCCGTACGAATGGCCTGACCTCAACGAGACTAACGCCTTCACAGTCTGCAACCCCGACCAGACGGACGGCACCGATTTCGCTCCCGGCTGTGTCTACAATCGCTCAAGGACAGGTGTGTGGTGTATTCTCAACTTGACAGCGGCAGCTGTACTCGTACAAGGACAATCTGATAACACCGACCAGACCGCAGGTTTGGAATACTCGTTTACGCCCGATCTTGACGGGGTTTATTCGATTACACTTGTTGCAACAGGAATCGCACCGCAGAGCGTGTTCCCCGGAGCCCTGCTGAACTGTGATGTGGCTTACACCGACAATGCGGGGCCGCAATATCTGGATGCGGTCGTTCAACTCAGTGACAGCCTTCAGCCCGCACAGATTCTCAGTCCGATTTATGCTAAGGGCGGCGATCCGATCACCGTCTCCAGTTCGTATGTGACGTTTGCGGTTTCTGGCAGTGTTCTGCCAACCAGTTGGTACGTAACTGGAACGGCCTCAGGGACTATTGCCTACGGCGCTACAATCACACAAGCATCAACAGGTGCGACCGCAACTTATTACGGCATATTCAGTATTGGAGGTAACCCCGGAAACATGGTGTATGGTCCGGTGACTGGCACCGCGAACGCCACAGTTTGGCACTCAGGCGCAGCAACATTTACTCCGAATAGTTACCCGTCTCAAGCCACGGGGTTCTACGGACCCGGCGGCGGGGTGGCAACGCAGTGTGTCACGCTTGCTCAAGGACCAGAGCAGAATATTCCAACGGGTTCCGACATAGTCATGTATCTCGGCCCGCACGTAACTGGAATCCCTGATGAACCATCAGGACACGTTGCAGTGCCCGGAACGCCTCCTGATGCTACGCACGCATGGGTAGACAACGTAAACGGCGGGGTCTTGATACCGACTTCGAACGCGGTACGCTTCACATTTCCGTACAACCTACACATCCGTATCGTGCAGTTCCCGAATAACAGCACGATTTACACGCCGGGTATGGCAACGTACTTGAATTTCATCTCAATTCATGACTAGGAGGAGTATGTCAGAAACACCAGTACAAGAAACCAAAACCTTTTTGCAAAAGCATGAGCGAATGGTAATCTGTGCGCTAGTCCTGATGGTTGCCATGTTCCTCGGCGGCAAATATTTCGACCGGGAAGCCGCAAAGGCACAAGCGAATGCTACAGTCGCCGCACAATTGGCTGCTGACGCGAAACAATCCGCACAGCAAGCTGCTTTGCAGGCCGCACAGACACAGGCCCAATATCAGGCGATGCTGGAAGTGCTTCAGAAGCAGAACGCTGTCTTGGCTCAAGCGGTCACACAGCGAGATGCCATCCTCGGCCAGCAACAGGCCGTCGACAAGACTTTGTCACCGACTCAGTTGACCCAGCGATGGGCGCAACTTGTACCGGGTACAATGCCGATTGCGACACCTACAGGCGTCTCAGTCACCACGGCGGACGCACAGAGTACGGTCGTGCAACTAGAAAACGTGCCCGTGCTCACCCAAAACCTGAAAGACGAGACGGAAATCGCCGCTAATCTTCAGTCGGAGTTGGACGCACAGGGCAAGGTTGTTGCGGAGGATAACACACTAATCTCCGCACTAAATACGGAGATTGCGGACAATGACAAGGCGTGCAAGGCCGAAGTCGCAGCCGTCAAAGCCGACGCCCGCAAGGGTAAGGTCAAATGGTTTAAGATAGGATACGTCGCAGGGCTAGTCAGCGGTCTGTGGCTGGGGCATGCGGCAGGTTTATAAGTGGGCCTATAGCTCAGTTGGGAGAGCGCTCCCCTTGCACGGGAGAGGTCGCCAGTTCGAACCCGGCTAGGTCCACCAAGTTTAAGCGTAGGCACGTGCCTTCTTGCCTTATGGCAAGCACACCTTTTCCTACGCCTACCCACGGGTGCGGGTATAATGGCACCCAACACCTCGTAGTACGGGGGCTCGTGCCCACCGTACCAAGGCGTCGACCCTTGATAGAATCGACCCGGAGGACAGCGGCCCGTGAGGGACTGTCCACAAAATTACAGGAGGATGTATGGATCTGGACGTACCTCAACCGAAGTACAAACCGCTCACGACGGAGCAGAAGTTGGCCGTCCGTGAAGCACAATTCCAATTACAAACAGCAAAAGAACAGGCAACTGCGTTTGTCAAAAAGGCAAATGAGAATCTGTTCAAAACCATTTCGGACATTGGTTTAGCCAATGGTATCTCGACGGACGCTAAGGTTGAATTCCAGTTACCTACACTGGAGTTTGTCGACCAGAAGTTGTAACGAAACCCCCTCTTTTGAGGGGTTTTGTCGAAAGGAATATCATGTCGGTCACGCTAGAACAACTCGAAGCATCGTACGCAACCATCCAACAGCAACAGACGACGATTGCGCAACATACCCAGACCATTTCCGGACTTCAAGCGCAGCTCACGCAACACCAACAAACACTTTCTCAGGTCAGCGAAAAATGGAACGCACTCGAAGCAGCGCTGCGGTCGGCAGTCGTACCCCCGCCCACGCGCGACATCCCCGCCCAACCAGTGAAGTAAGGAGTTGTTATGAATAGGGAAACTTTTCCTTCGGCACTGTTTCCTCTGCGTGGCGATCTAAACGCGGAGGCTGGTGCTACGACCGTTGAGGTCATTGGCCTCCAGAACATTCCGATCAAAGCAAACCCGCTTACTGATGGCACTGTCCCGACCTATGTCGCAGCAAACGGCGACATCGAGTGGGAAGTTCCAACCTTCAATTCGGACAACGTACAATTCATAAGTCTCGTAGCGGGGGATGTGATCGTATGGAACGGGTCGTATTGGGTAAATGCGCCACTGCCCGAAGGCGGAACCGTTATCAGTTTTGCTGCGGGCAATCTCAGTCCGCTGTTCACGACTTCAGTTGCAACCGACACAACTACACCATCGTTGTCTTTTATTCTTTCCAACGCCGCACAGAACTCTGTGTTCGCAGGTCCAGCTTCGGTCGGCGCGGGGGCTCCATCTTTTCGAGCCTTGGTTGCATTGGATATACCTGCACTGCCATATGATGCTTCAGGTGCGGCAGCGCTCGCACAATCGAACGCGGAGTCTTATGCAAACTCCGTCAACACCTCAGGCACGGCGGCTGGATTGTCTGGCACACCCAGCATTAGCATCACGAACCTCACTGTCTCAGGTACTACTTCATTTGCGGCAGGCAGTATAGCTGCTGCTGCTATAGGAACAGGATACCCGTACAGCGACCTCACGGGTGCCCCGTTGGGTGTAAACACTTGGGCCGCACTCTCGGGCGATTTGACAGAAACTCAAGTCATTCCCTTTGACGGCGGAACAGTCGGCACGCCTGACACGGGCATCTCCCGAATTAGTCCGGGCGAAGTTGCAATTGGTGATGGGACCACGGGCGATTACTCAGGCAGTCTGACGCTGGGCTACTTGGATGTTGAGTCACCTGTGGGAAGTATCCTTCCGGGAACAACGGTACTCGCCACATTCAACTGTACAAATACAGTAGTCGCCACCCGCTCCACACGAATTCGTATCAGTGCTGACTACAACACCAACGTGGGCTTTGAGTTATGGGACACTGGCGTCAATCGCTGGGTTATTAGCTCATATGATAACGGGCACACACACCGTGACTTCTCTTTTTGGAATTCAGAAAGCAACGTGCAAGGCTTCGGCATCAACGGTGACACTAATGCAGTTCTGTTCAACGCAGGTATAATCCAACTCGGAGCAAGTGCCGACACAGGCATCACTCGTCTTAGTGGCGGTGCACTTGCAATAGGCAACGGAGCACAGTACGATTACTCGGGCTCATTGACACTGACGGGCTTGACCGTCACGGGTGCGACATCATTCGCAGCAGGGTCCATCGCGCCCGCATCAGTTGCTAACATTGATAATCTTGAGTATCCCATCCATGACGTGGGCGGGGCACCCGCATGGGTAAAATTGGGCACATGGGTCGGCTATGCAGGCTCATCAATTACACTCACGCTACACAATGGAACTGGATATGATACAGGCACTAATGAAGAGGCTGTCACTTATATAACAGCCCGCACAGCGTCGGGTGTTTCAGCACCAAACCTTTCTGGTGTTTCTTATTGGCAATTTTTAGGTGGTGCCAACCCACTTTACACCCAGCCGGGCATACTATTCGCGGCGACTGGCAACAGCACGTCCGCAACCAACCAGTCATGGGACGTGTGGGTAAATCTCAACGTCTATTCCCCCGGACATTACGGCGTGTCGATTGACACACTCGCCGGTGGCGACACTTGGACCAATATAGACACCACTGGAGCCGAACCCGTAGGAGCGTATGTTGTAGCAGCAGTCTTAGCTAGCATTAGCATCGCGAACCTCACCGTCTCAGGTACTACTTCATTTGCGGCTGGCAGTATAGCATTGGCTGCTCTTGGTTCGGGTACACTCAGTCAGAACACCTCAGGTTCATCCGCCAGTTGTACGGGAAATGCTG
>Ga0116111_1000191_pt1 | contig 54285 bp, 48 predicted proteins | sample June2015DPH_8_10_FD_89720 | JGI IMG/M metagenome (GOLD analysis project Ga0116111, IMG submission 89720) | Peatland microbial communities from SPRUCE experiment site at the Marcell Experimental Forest, Minnesota, USA - June2015DPH_8_100 | ecosystem: Environmental > Terrestrial > Soil > Wetlands... | reverse complement strand
CGCCCCGACTGGCGGGAGAAATCCGGTTGGCGGTTGTTCATCGCCCTCAACGTACTGCCCCGTATTCATCAGCGCCAGGAAAATCAGGACAAGGTATCTAGTTTATAACACAGTAGTACTAGGAAGCTTAAGCGCTTGCCCGCAGCCGAGATTGGGTGTAAAATATCACTCCGCGAGCCGTAATACTCCATTGTCTATTTCGATGCGAACCAACTTTGTTCGCAAGCGGCAAGTGGGACCACATCCACTATCTCTGCCTGACTGCGCCCAAGTACGGCAATGATGATCCGTATGCAGACACAATCCTGAAGGACTGGGAAGACTGGTTCTGCAGGATGTGCCACGATTACGAATCACTGAATGCACGGCCTCTGTACGCATGCCAGATCTCGGTTTCAACCCACGCCCCCATGGGCATGGCGACTATCGCCACCCCAGATGGACGGCTGGCCGGGACCACGTTTGCGGATGCGTCCCTGTCGGCGTATCCCGGCACAGACCGCAACGGCCCCTATGCGCTGTTCGAATCGGCGACGGTCTGGGACCACTCCATGTCGCAGAACTCACAGATGAACCTGAAACTTCACCCAACCGCTGTGGGAGGCATGCAGGGGTGCAAGAAGTTGTTGGCACTAACTCAGGCTTACATGCGTAAGGGCGGTTTCCATATCCAGTACAACGTCGTGGACAGCAAAATGCTCCGCGACGCGCAGCAGAACCCGGACAACTACCGCGACCTGATGGTCCGCGTTGCCGGTTTCACGCAGTACTGGGTCGAGATCGGCAAGCCAATCCAGGACGAAGTGATTGCCAGGACCGAATACGAGGGGGTGTGAAACCATGAACACCGTGATGCAACACATAGACTGCCGCAACTTCGCCGCCTTGGATGTGGCCAAAGGTATCTGCCATCGCACGAAGGAGTTGGTTCTGGCGGATGCGGAGCACTGCGAGCATTTTGTCGCCACGCAGAAATGTAAGTTCTGCGATCACTTCGTCGAAGGCGAGCAATACCTGGGTGCCTGCAATGCAGTTTCCAGCAAGCCGATGACGTATCCCGATCTGATTACAGTCACTTGCGAGATGTTCACGGGGGCTGCCGCGAAGGCGTAGGCAACGGGGAGGCCCGAGATTCTTGATCTGAAGGTGGGCTTGGCGAAGGTCCGAACGTGTAGTTGATAATTGTTGGTGAGCGGCACATGCATGAAGGTGTAAGCAGAGGCCTGATTTTCGATATCCAAGGCCACTCCATTCACGACGGACCAGGCACGCGCACGCTGGTCTTCCTGAGCGGATGTCCGCTTCGCTGTGCCTGGTGTTCAAACCCGGAAGGCCTCGTATAGCGGCAGCAGCTCATGTACAAGCCGCGGCTCTGCAAGGACTGCCCGGCGCGCTGCGTGCCCGGCTGTCCTAAGGGTGCGGCGCGGGGGTCGGGGAATGGCGGTGCGCGCATCCTCTTCGATAGCATGCTATGCGGCAGCTGCGACACGATGGAGTGCGTCAAAGTCTGCTACATGGGAGCGCTGAAGACCAGTGGCAGATGGTATGCAGTTGACGAACTGATGCGGCTTTTCAACCGCGATCGCTGTTATTGGGGGCCGGAAGGCGGTATCACCTTAACCGGAGGCGAGCCGCTTCTGCAGCAGGAGTTCGTTCTCAATCTGCTCGCGCGCTGCCACGAGGCTTGCATCGCAGCTTGCGTCGAAACCAGTGCCTATGTTCCTCGAACCGTATTACAGGCCGCGTTGCCGTATATCCAATGGCTGTTTATCGACATTAAGCACATGGATTCCGGCAGGCACAGGGAAGGCACAGGCGTGCCGAACCAACTCATTCTCGACAACCTTCGTTGGATCAGGCACACAAACTGGCCGGGACGGCTCGTGGTACGAACGCCGGTTGTTCCGGGCTTCAACGATACTGTCGCCAACGCGGAGGCAACCGCTGAGTTCCTGGCCGAGATTGGTCTGAGCGAGATCAACCTCCTGCCGTTCCACCGTCTGGGAGCCTCCAAGTATGAGCAACTGGGCATGAGTTACGAATATGCGGAGCAGGCCGCTGTGGGTCAAGAAGGTCTTGATGCTATGGCTGCGGTGTATCGTGAAAAGGGTATAAGCTGCCACCTGGGCGCGGACACGCCATTTTAGCTGTGCGCCTCGGCGCCCACAAGAGAAGGTACAAATTGTCATCCACCTGTTTCCCCGTCATCATTTATGATAAGAGTGCCCCCGGGAGGCAAACGGTGGCGTAGTCTCCACATTTCCCGGCATTACTGCTGGCGCGCTTGTCGCACTGGGATCACTGCTCTTAGTGGCCAGCGGCAATGAGCCTCCGGAAGAAGGCACACATGTCCCGGATTCGTTTCATCTTCTGCTGCGGGCTGCTGGCGCTTTTCGCCACCAGCGCGGCTGCGGCGAACAGTATCGTCAAGATCCGCATAGATGACACCATTCAGCCGATTACCGCCGAGTACATTGACCGCGCCATTGAACATGCTCGCCAGACCAATGCCGATGCCGTGCTGATCGAACTGAGCACGCCCGGGGGTCTGCTGGATTCCACTCGCACCATCATCCAGACCATACTGGCTTCGCCGGTTCCTATCATCATCTACGTTGCTCCCAGCGGGGCGCGAGCGGCCTCCGCGGGCTTCTTCATCCTCGAAGCTGCCGACGTTGCGGCGATGGCTCCGGGAACCAATGCTGGTGCGGCGCATCCCGTCACCCTCGGTGGCGAAAAAATGGACGACACCATGAAGGCCAAGGTCGAGAATGACTCGGCCGCTTTCATGCGCTCCTACGTCGGGCCTCGGGGACGCAACGTGCAACTGGCGGAGACCGCGGTGCGCGAGTCGAAGTCGTGGACCGACCAGGAAGCTTTGCAGCAGCACCTCATCGACGTGGTCGCTCGCGATCAGAACGACTTGCTCCATCAGCTCGACGGCCGCACCATCAAGCGCTTCGATGGCAAGACGGCGAAGTTGCATCTCGCCGGCGACTCGGTCGACGAATTGCCCATGACGCTGAAGCAACGAATCCTGAACTTCCTGCTCGATCCCAATATTGCCTTCCTGGTGCTGGCGGTCGGCGCACTCGCCCTCTACGCCGAGTTCAATCACCCAGGTGCGATCGTGCCCGGAGTGGTGGGGGTGGTTTTTATCCTGCTGGCGCTGTTCGCGCTCAACCTGCTGCCCACGCGTTACGCTTCGTTAACCCTCATCCTTGCCGCGTTCGTACTGTTTGCCTTGGAAGCCAAATTTGCAACCCATGGCGTCCTCGGCCTCGGCGGGATAGCTCTGCTCACGATCGGTGGGCTCCTGCTGGTGGATGGCCCCATTCCGCAAATGCGAGTGCAGTTATGGACGGCGCTCGGGGTCAGCGTGCCGCTCGGTCTGATCACGGTGTTTCTGATGACGATTGCCCTCCGGGCGCGACGCAGCAAAGTCGTGACCGGCCTGCAAGGCATGATCGGCGCGGTGGGTGAAGCCCGCACCGACATCGATCCGGAAGGGAAGGTCTTTGTCCAGGGCGAGCTGTGGAACGCGCACGCCCGGGCACGGGTCGGCCTCGGCGAACACGTCGTGGTGCGCAAGGTCGACGGTCTCGAGTTGGAAGTGGAAAAGCGGTAGTCAGTAGCCAGTAGCCAGCTATCAGCAGTTCCCGTACTCCGGCAGTTTAGGCGGCCCCCCAGCGTTTTGCCTGATAGCTGAGTGCTGATGGCTGGGTGCTGTTACCAAGTTAGGTAACTCATCCAATTAGGCCTACAATCTTCCCTAGTACACGTTCTACACTTCTTAATAGCTGGAGGCATCCCGTGCCCGGTATAGCTGGTATTGTTGTCATCGTCATTGTCGCTCTCTACATCATCAACTCGATCAAAATCTTGGCCGAGTATGAGCGTGGTGTTATTTTCCGCCTCGGGCGCCTGCTTGGAACGCCCAAGGGCCCAGGCATTATCCTCGTCTTCGCGCCGATCGATCGCATCGTGCGGGTTTCGCTGCGGCAGGAAGCGCTGGAAGTTCCGCCGCAGGATATCATTACCCGCGACAACGTCACGCTGAAGGTGAACGCAGTCATCTTCCTGCGCGTGGTCGATTCCAACAAAGCCGTGGTCGCGGTGTCGAATTACATGTATCAGACGTCGCAGTTTGCACAGACCACTCTGCGTTCGGTGCTGGGTGAAGTCGAGCTCGACGAGTTGCTGGCCCACCGCGAAAAGATCAATTTGCGGTTGCAGTCCATTCTGGATCAGCACACCGATCCTTGGGGAGTGAAGGTGACCAACGTCGAGGTCAAGCAGGTGGACCTGCCGGAGACCATGACGCGCGCCATGGCCAAGCAGGCCGAGGCCGAACGCGAGAAACGCTCCAAGATCATTCACGCCGAGGGCGAGTTTGCCGCGGCCCAGCGCCTGATTGACGCCGCGCACTTGCTCGCTATGGAGCCCACCAGCATCCAGTTGCGATATCTGCAAACGTTGACTGAAATTGGAGTGGAGAAGAATACCACCATCATCTTCCCGGTGCCGGTGGACTTGCTGGCCGGACTGCTGAACCGGGTGCAAGCGGCCCCGGCGAAAACCGCAAGCTCCGGGCCGCCGGAGAAATAACGAGGAACATGAGGACCATGGCTTCTGACGACACTGAAATAACCTTGGGCATGGGAAAACTGCTGGGGCTATTCTTTCTGCTGGCAGCCATTTGCGGGGTCTTTTTTTCGATTGGCTACTCGCTGGGCAAGAATACGGGGCGCGAACAGGCGCTGAATGATCAACCGGCGACGGCTGCGACGGAGCCGGCGGCGATTGCCTCGGGAAGCAGTCAGAACAAGCCTTCGGCTGTAGTGGCGGTGAGAGCAGAGGCCGGGCCGGCGCCGCAGGAGCAGTTCGCAACCTCCAATCCGCAAAGCAATCTTACTTTCTACAAAGCGGTGCAACAGACGGGAGACGGTACGCCATCGTCGCCCAAGGAAACGCCATCTGCTGCTCCGGCGAACGCCACGACAGCCCCGGAATCGGCGCCCGTGACCACGGCGAAGAGTGCAACCCCGCCGAGTGCGGCTAGCTCCAGCCCCGCTCCCCAAGTGACCCGCCCAGCTCCCGTGACCGGCCCAGGGACAATCGTCGTGCAGATCGCTGCGATTTCCCGGGAAGACGACGCGGTCGCACTCGCGGGTGCGCTGCGCAAGAAAAACTACAACGTCTTTGTGGTGAACAATCCCATCACCAACGACAAGCTCTACCACGTGCAGGTTGGCCCGTTTACCTCCATCCAGGACGCCGAGGCGATGAAGGCGAAGCTGACCGGCGAGGGCTACAACCCGATTCTGAAGCGCTAGCTCTGGAGCCAGCAGTCGCACCCCGCTGTTCATCGGAAGCCCCGCCAGCCTTCCCGACGTTCCCCGCGCTCCTCGGAAAAAGAAACGCCGAAGCTAGCAGCTCCGGCGTTAAGCGCTATCTGGCAATCGGACTACATCTTTAGGCGACGGCGCATTACGGCAGCAAATCCTAAGACGCCGGAGCCGAGTAACAGCAGCGACGAAGGCTCAGGAACAGAACCGGTGCTCTCCCCATAGGGGATTGGCAGGCAGCATAAGTGTGTTCCCAAATGTGAATTAGTTCCCATTGCAGGAAGCCTCGCATGGTACGAAAAACGTGGAATGTCCCGATCCGGTCTTGTAGCCTGAAACCGCTCTAAACCGCCGCGCAGGTTGTGCCGATAACCCCTACGTGCAGACTCGCAACGAGGACGTAAAACTCCAGCAGCGCTGCGGCGGGGCGACAAGGGGGACCTCCCTCTTGGAGTTTGCCCTGGTTGCACCCATGGTTTTCCTCCTGCTATTTGGCGTGTTCGACTTCACGCGTCTGTTTTACGTTGAGATGACGCTGCAGAACGCGGTGCGCACGGCGGGACGTTACGGTGTCACAGGAAACCACCTTTCCGATCCGAACCATCCGGGCCAGAACCTATCGCGCGTGAGTTCGATGATTCAAGTTGCGCAGCGGGCGGCTATCGGTCTTGATGTCTCCAACATGCAAATCTCCAGCACCGGTGGGGGAAAAGGCAGCGCAGGCGGTCCGCAAGACACGTTAACAGTCTCCCTGACCACCAAGCTGAAACTCATGACACCTATCGTTGCCCGGTTCTTCAACAACGGTACTTATACATTTACGGTCGCCGTCAGCTTCAAAAATGAGGCCTTCCCACCGGGCAATACCACTTAGCGGAGCGAATCAAGATGGCAGCACCAGGCCGCGATCACGCCATGCGCAACCCGCAAAGGGCGAACGACTCTGGGCAGGCGCTTGTGGAATTTGCCATATCGGCAACCCTGATGCTCACCCTGGTGTTTGCGGTGGTGGATTTCAGTCGTGCCATCTTCATTAAGGAAGTAATCACAAATTTGACCGGGGAAGGGTCGAGCATGGCTTCCCGCGGCTCCACGCTTTCCGATACCGCCGCCGCCGTGGTTGCAGCATCGGCGCCGCTTAACCTGAGTCTCAATGGGAGAGTGATCGTTTCGTCAGTTTTCAACAACAACAATCAACTTCAGCTCACAGGACAAGTATCACAAGGTGCCATGGGAGCGAGTAGCCAAATCGGAAGTAAGATTGGTGGCACAGCCATCCTTCCATCCTTGGTCACTCCCCAACTCAACCAGACGGTTTATGTGACGGAGGTCTTCTACAAATACAAGCCGATCACGCCGGTCGGCAAGTTTTTGGTCGGAATCGTATTGCCATCACAGTCCTACGACGTGGCGTACTACTGATAAGGAGCCGAGGGAGTGAAACTCTTCAGTCGCAATCGGAGCCGGGAGAACGAGCGCGGGCAGGTCGTTCTCCTGGTAGCCGTATGCTTCACTGTTATGCTGCTGTTCATGGCTTTGGCGATTGATGTGGGATTCGCTTATGTGACGAAAGCGAAGCTGTCCAAGGCTGTGGACGCCGCCTGCCTCACAGCTATGAGAAACCTTGCCCAAGGCCAAACAACAGCCAGGAATCTGGCAATAAATTCATTCAACGGGAACTATAAAGCGTCCGGTCTTGACAAGAATCCACCCACGGTGACCGTAAGTTTTTCTACGGATTCCTATGGCCAAACCCTGGTCAATGTCAACGGCGCAGCCACCATCCGAACCTTCTTCATGCGAATGTTGCCCAATCGGCAGACCCTTTCAGTCAGCGATAGCGCCCAGGCGACACGCGGTAAGCTGGTGATGTCGCTGGTGTTAGATCGCTCAGGTTCGATGGCTAGTAATGGCGGATCGACAGCGCTTCCTCCCGCGGTCACGACGTTCATAAACTACTTCGACAACAGCAACGACGAGGTCGCAATGATCAGCTTCGCCTCCAATGCGACCATAGACGTGTCGATCGGCTACAACTTCATCACTCCGATTACAACTGCAGTCAATGCCATGAAAAGTAAGTTCTCCGGCGGTACCTTTGGTCCCGGCGGCCTCACTGACACGAAGGCCCAGAACGACAGCGTTGCCGTGCTGCCCGGACAAAACGTGGTCAAGGTTGTGGTCTATTTCACCGACGGATATGTCAATACCATCCAGGACAAGCTGTCTTGCTCTGGAACGCTCACTCTTTATAATTACGGAGGATACGACTCCGGTAGTTCGGTCGACGCTTTCAGTCCTACCACCGGAACTTCTCTTGCGACCTACGACGGGGTTTCCAGTTGGACACCCTCGACCACTTGTTTGAAGAATGTGACTAAGTTCACTTCCGCAATTAACGGGCAGCTAAAGTCCCTGAATCGTACCAACGTCACCGCGGACGCCAAATATCGGGCCCTTCAAACCGCGACCACCATGCGCACTGAGAATCCCGGCATGTATGTCTACTCCATCGGGTTGGGGACGAGTGTCGATCAGGCTTTCCTGCAACAGATCGCTAACGACCCAGCCAGCTCGACTTACGATCCGAACCAGCCGGTGGGAGAGGCGGTATTTGCCTCCAACTGCCCATCCAGCCAGTGCAGCGCTGAATTGCAGCAAGTCTTTCAGACTATCGCCGCTAAGATTCTCCTCCGTCTAACGCAATAAACCAGTACCGCGCTCAGAACGGCCCTCACAAGATGAGGTTCTGACCATGCCGTCCAGAACGTCGTGGGGAGAATCAGCGCTTGGTTCTTAGCTCACTTTGCGAGCCGGATTTTTACTTTCTTGCAGAACCTCTCGTGTGGCTATGCGAGCGTCGCCGGGCCCACCTTGACCATCGCGATCAAAATGCGCGGCTGCCTTTTCGGCACACTCCATCGACGAAACGGAGATTACCCTCGCTTCGCCGGTGATCAGCCGCGCCGAACGCTCGTAGGTGAGATAGCTCCACGCCCACTGGAGCATCACCAGGACACGATTGCGGAAGCCGATTAGGAACAGGATGTGGATGAACAGCCACGACAGCCAGGCCAGGAAGCCGGAGATGTGCACCTTGCCGAATTGTGCGACAGCGGCCGCGCGGCCAATGGTCGCTAGAGAACCCTTGTCCACATAATGAAAATCTTCGCGCGAGCGTCCGGCCAGGTCAGCGGCAACCTGACGCGCCACGCATTTGCCCTGCTGCATGGCCACCGGAGCGATGCCAGGCAGCGGCTTGCCCGCTGCATCGTTCATGCTGGCAAGATCGCCGATGACGAAGACCTCGCGATGTCCGGAGATGCTCAGGTCGGGTTCGACCAGCACCCGTCCGGCGCGATCGACCGGGGCGCCAAGCGCCGCCCCAAGCGGGGAGGCCGATACTCCAGCGGCCCATAGCACGGCTGCCGCAGGTACCACTTCCTGGCCGATGCTAACCTCGCCCGGGCGTATGTCCGTCACCGCGGAGTTGGTGCGCACCTCGACGCCGAGATGTTGCAGTTGCTTCACGGCACTCTGGCGCAGATCGTCGGGATAGGCGCTCAGCACCGAGGGTCCGGCTTCGACCAGCAGAACGCGGGTCTTCGCCGGTTGGATGTTGCGGAAATCTTCGGGCAGAGATTTGCGCGCGATCTCGGCCAGGGTTCCCGCCAGCTCAACCCCCGTAGGCCCCGCGCCTACCACCACGAAATTCAGCGGCCGATGATGGCCAGTCAACGCTGCTTCGCGTTCTGCCAGTTCGTATGCCAGCAGAATACGGCGGCGCATTTCCAGAGCATCTTCTATGGTCTTCAATCCCGGAGCGAACGGCTCCCATTTGTCGTGCCCGAAGTAGGCGTGGGTTGCGCCAGCGGCAACCACAAGGTAGTCGTAGGGAAGCTCGAATCCATGCAGCTTGAGGATGCGCCGCTCGAGGTCGAAGCCGAGCACGTCCCCCAACAGAACTTCCACATTCTCCTGCTTGGCGAGGATCTCGCGAATCGGCGCCGCGATCTCTGCCGGCGACAATCCTGCCGTCGCCACCTGATAGAGCAAAGGTTGAAAGGTGTGATGGTTCTTGCGGTCTACCAGGGTGATCTGGACAGGCAGACGCGCCAAGAATTTAGCGGCCTCCAACCCGCCAAATCCGCCTCCCACAACGATGACGTGCGGACATGATTTCCCGGCCATGGCTCTACCGGATGAGATGCGTAGCTATGCTTCAAGGGAGCAACGTCTAATATCGAGCTAAGACAATCGAAATCCTAATCAATGGAATAGCCAGCCACTCGCCAGTGACCATCCTTCTCCAGTTCGAGGAGAACCGTCTCGATCGCCACTTTCTTGTGCTCGAAACTGGTGTTATATAGTATGAGGACATACTCTCCCTCCGGAAGTCGCGGCATTTGCCTTTTGTATTCCACGGATTTCAGCTGTCGGGAGCGCACCACGCCCAGGGGGGTGCGCGTCGCCCGTAGCTTTTGTTCAAAATTACCCTGGGTGATGATAGCTTTCAACCTGGATGAGGCCTGCCACCAACCCCGCGCGTAAGCATCGAAGTCCATAAACTTCAACCAGTCGGCGGCGGCCTGTTCGGCAGCTTGCGTCTTGTCCTGGGGGAATGCCACGGTCGTAAGAGCGAGGCAAAGTATCAGGATCGAATAGGAACAGCGCTTCATGACGTTCTCCTTGTGCAATCCACGAATGATTGTGCGCTAGCGGCGGATCAATGCGCAATGGTTTCTGGCGGTGGCGGTCGCGCCGATTTGCTATGGTAGATTAGTGAGTGTGGGCCCGTAGCTCAGTTGGTAGAGCAACGCACTTTTAATGCGTGGGTCGCAGGTTCGATTCCTGCCGGGCTCACCAAGCCATTCGATATTCACCCTTCCTTTTGCACAACCACCGCCGTGCGCAGCATAGCACGGGCCTGTTGCCGTGGGCTGCGTCTTGGAGTCCAGCGCACGAGTACACTCAATGGAGAGACTTGCTGGTGTGCGTTGACTCCGTTGCGAAAAACAGATAACGACAACTTAGTGACTGTGTTGTCCCTCAGTTTCGTTCTGGGGATGGCCGTGGCCTTGGCTGTCTACTTCGCGTGGAGGCTAAACGTGGGAGGACTTCAGGCGCACGGCTTCCTGTCCGCGATTGCGTTGATCGTCTGCCCGCCGTATGTGCTGTCACTGGTGATCGGTCCCACTCCCGATTCCGATCTGGTACTGGTGCTGACCGTGGGTACCATCGTCTTCGCCAACGCGTTTCTCTACGCCGGGGTGGCTGCGGGCGGCTACTTCGTCTTCACGCTTACGGGGAAGAAGACAGCGCGGCGATAGGGTCTCTCGACTAACACTGCGTTCGTCGCTACATCGAAAATCATTCGCCACGGAGGACACGGAGTTTCGGTTTCTATTGAGTTTCCTCTGTGATCTCGGTGATCCGTGTGGTTGATTTTCATCCCGATGGTCGGGTCGTAGGCCCATGTAACACTCGGGATACCAGGTCAACAATTTCTTGGTGAAACTGACAACTGGCGACTGGCAACTGGCTACTGCCCCACCGGTTGCTGCTGCGTCATGCAGTGCAGCGCTCCCAGTCCCCAGATCAAGTCCCGGCAATAAATTCCGACAATCTCGCGAGCGGGAAATTCTGCGGCCAGGATATTGAGCGCGACTCGATCATTGGGGTCGCTGAATATGGGCACGAGCACCAGCTTATTGGCGATGTAGAAATTGGCATAGCTGGCAGGTAAGCGCCGTCCACGAAAATACACTGGAGCTGGCATTGGGAGCTTCACCACGCGCAGAGGATGGCCCGACTGATCTGTGCTCTTCTTTAGCCAGCGGAAGTTGTCGCTCAAGGGCTCGTGGTTGGGATCGGCAGGGTCAGGCTCATAAGCCGTCACCACCGTTGTCGGCGTGACAAAGCGAGTGATATCGTCAACGTGCCCATGGGTGTCGTCGCCGGCGATGCCGCGGTCCAGCCAGATCACTTTCTCCACCCCGAGGTAGTCGGCGAAAATCTCTTCCAGCTGCTCCCGCGTAACTCCCGGATTGCGCTGCTGCACTTCGCTCAGCAGGCACTCTTCGGTGGTGATGAGCGTCCCGCATCCATTGACGTCGATGCTGCCACCCTCCAGCACCACCGGACGTGGATACCCGTTCACTTTGACCTTCGGCTCCCACGTCGGCACGCGCAGCCGATTGGCGATTTCGCCTGCGATCATCGCGTCGAGCTTCCAATCGTTGTACTTGGCCCAGGCATTGAAGCGCCATGCGGTGGCCGCGACAGCAGGGAAGTCTCGGGCCGCCCGGGAATCGCGCCGCAGAAAGATGGGGCCCGAGTCGCGTATCCAACCGCGATTGGTAGGAATGCGGTGAAAGCGAATTGCCCCGGTAGGTTTGCCTGGCGTCGCGGCTCTTTGCGGGAGTACGTGGGCGCGAATCAGCAGGTCTCGGACCTTAGCTTCCGCCGCCACGTCCTCGACCAGAACGTTGACGCGCTCCACCCGCGCCAGCTGCCGAACGATTTCCGCGTACACCCACGGGATGGGCTCGAACCTGCCCGGCCAGTCGGTTCGATTGTGCGGCCACGCGATCCACGTTGCCTCGTGTGCTTCCCACTCGGCTGGCATACGATAGCCGAGGGCGGCAGGGGTTTGCGAAAATTTCCCAGGCTTGGACATTCGAACAGCTATACCAGGAATCTCTGCGTAATCGGGCCGTACGCATCCACGCGGCGGTCGCGCCAGAAGGGCCAGTTGCGGCGAACCTCCTCGATCCGCTGCAGGTCCACCTCCGCGATCAGCACCTCTTCTTTGTCGTGGGAGGCCTGTGCGACTAGCTGTCCGAAGGGATCGGCGATGAACGATCCGCCCCAGAACTCAAGGCCCTTGCCCGGCGCAATATTGCCGCGAACGTTGCCCGTCTCAAAGCCGACGCGATTAGGCACGGCGACATAAACTCCATTGGCTATGGCGTGCGCGCGCTGTATCGTCTTCCATGCGTCGTATTGCACTTCCCCGTACTGCGCCTTCTCGTCTGGATGCCATCCGATTGCCGTGGGACAGAAGAGCACGTTCGCGCCCTGAAGCGCAGTCAAGCGCGCTGCTTCGGGATACCATTGGTCCCAGCAGACCAGCGCCCCGATTTTGCCGACGCCAGTTTCGAAGGCCTTGAACCCCAGATCGCCTGGCGTGAAGTAATACTTTTCGTAATAGAGGGGATCGTCGGGAATATGCATCTTGCGGTAAATGCCGGCCAGCTTGCCATCCGCATTGAGAACTGCCGCAGTATTGTGATAAATGCCGGGAGCACGCCGCTCGAACAGGGACGCGACGATCGTGATCTTCAGTTCACGAGCGAGATCGCCGAGGCGCGCCGTCGTGGGACCAGGGATGGGCTCCGCCAAATCGAAGAGGGCGATGTCTTCGCGCTGGCAAAAATACTGCGTCTGAAACAGCTCGGGCAGGCAGACAACTTCGGCGCCTTTGGCGGCGGCAGCGCGAATGTGGGCAATGGCGCGCTCCAGGTTCTGCTCAGGCTCCGGCGTGCACGACATCTGCACGATGCCAATCTGGAAGTTTCGTTCCGCCAATTCTTAGCTCCCGTGCCAAATGCATTTCAAGAATAGCATCCCTCGCGCGCTGGTCATGGACCGACTCGATTGTTAATTGACCATGACATCTCGTCGCACGCGTCCCGCGCATTGACGGAGGCCGCATTCAGCCTGTAGCTTCGATTGTTCGACGCTTTCCTGATGTCATTCCGGCCGCGCGGCTTCAGCCGGGCGTGAAGAAAGCTGCTGTCGCGTGAACAGCAGGTCTCTCCGCGCCGACTGAAATCCCTGGTCGGGATGACGGCGCTGGTTTATCGAGGTGAATCTTGGCCGACGAACATCACAAGACGCACGGCGCGGGCATTGATCGCAAACTCCACGATCCCATTTCCGACAAGCTAGTTCCGCTGGAGCCGCTCGATCTCTCGAAGATCCACACGGTGGATGACCTTGTCCGCGCCATGGGCAAGACCGCATTCACCGGGCGGCAGGTGGGAGAAGGCGCTGAAGTTCTGGAAGCCATGGCTCGCGACAAGGACTGTTTCGTCGTGATGACACTGGCCGGCGCGATGACTGTTGCGAAGCAAGGTTTGATCGTCACCGACCTGATCGATCATGGAGTGGTAAAGGCCATCGTTTCCACGGGAGCGCTGATGGCGCACGGTCTGGTTGAGGCCGCAGGGCGATCGCACTTCCGCTACGACCCGAAGATGGACGACACCGAGCTTTACGAAGCCGGCTACAACCGCGTCTACGACACGCTGGAGCCGGAGACCAACCTCGACTTCGTGGAGACGATTGTCGCGCGCATTCTGAAAAACTGGGACCACAATGAGGTGCTCTGCTCGTACAAGCTGAATCGCGAAATCGGCCGCTACCTGAGCGAGCACGTGAAGGATCGCGGCATCCTGAAGTCGGCCTACGAGAAAAATGTGCCGGTATTCGTACCCGCGTTCAGCGATTCGGAGATCGGCCTCGACGTTGCCCTGCACAACCGCATGCGTCGCAAGAACAACATTCCTCCGCTGCGCTGCGATCCGTTTGAAGACCTGGAATATTACGCCGAGACACTCCTAAAGCAGGAACGCCTTGGAATTTTGACCATCGGCGGTGGTGTGCCCAGAAACTGGGCGCAACAATTTGGCCCATTCATAGAACTGCGCCATCGCCGCGGCGGCGAAGACCTGCCCCTGAAGCGCTTCCATTATGGCGTGCGCATCTGTCCTGAGCCGGTGAACTGGGGCGGCTTGTCGGGATGCACCTACAGCGAAGCCGTGTCGTGGGGTAAGTTCGTGCCTCCGGAAGACGGTGGGCGTTTCGCCGAGGTTCTCCTGGATGCCACTGTGGGGCTGCCGCTGATCGCAGGCGCAGTGCTGGAGAGGATGAAAAGCAGGGGCTAGGAACCAGGGGGTTAGGGGCTAGGGGGTAGTTTCGGATTTTCCGCTGGTCTGCCCCAGGTTCTAACAACCTATGTGATAGTGAACAGCGGCTAGTATCCAGTTCCGGATTTTTCCGACACAACTAACCCCTAGCCCCTGACCACTGCTTTCCGGCTCCGGTTCAGGCCCGGCAAGGTCTAAACTCCGGAGCCGGTGCAGGCTTCCGCGGAATGTTGGATGCCGTCGTCGCCTAGCGGCTGGTGGTTTCGTGCTGTGCAACCCACTTCGTTGCCTCACTCGAAACTTGAAACTCGAAACTTGAAACTTGAAACTCGAAACTAGCTCCTAACCCCTGTTCTTCACCTCGCGGAAGGTCATGTTCTCTGCCTTGCTTCCTGTTCTACGTTTCCAATCGAAGAAAAGTTCAGCATACGACTTCGTGATGTAGTCCGCCGGCTTCACGCCCAGCTCGCGAGCGATGCGGTCAATCCAGCGTGACTTGCCTTCAATCTCAGCGACGTCGCCGATGGGAGTGTGGTCGAGAACAACATGGCCATCGTTGTCACTCCATTCGGCACGAAACTTTTCGTAGATAAACGACGGCGAGTAGCCCAAGGCGCGCAGAATCGCATCCATCTGCTTGCCGTCGGAGACACCAGTCTCCAACTCGCCACGAGATTTGTGCTTCCCGAGCTTGACCTTGGCCTTGTGCGTCAGCCTCCAGTTGCCGCCGTAGTCACGCAGCCGCAGCAACTCGCCCTTGCGGCGCAGTTCTTGGCCGGGAAGGTCGTAAAGGGTATTGAGCTCGTGGGTGGATGGCGTCTCTTCGTGAAACCCAAGCTCGCGCAGCTTCTGCTCGACCGCTTTCAGATCGGAGACGAGAAACTTAATTTCGACTTCCTGGGGTGTGGCCATAAGGAAAGTGTAAATCAGGGCGGAAACGCGGTTCGCTTTTCGCCTTTCGCTTTTCGCTGTTCGCCAGATAGAGCCCTGTTCCCTGAGCATAGCTTATGGCGGGAGGGCCTAGGTCAAGGAATGGTTGTCACCGAGATTGGCTGCCCCAAGAGCGGAAGGTGAAGTGGAGAAGGCGAAGAGCGAAGAGCGAAGAGCGAACAGCGGCTTCTTTCAGCTTTCCCGCTGCACCACAAACTCCGGCACCCACAGCAGCACGCGCTTGATCTCGGAATCGGGAAAGCTGCAGAGGGCCTCGCGCGCTTTGTTGCTGAACTCCACCGCCCGCGCGTAGGCGGCATCGATGGAGCCGTTGCGGCTCAAGATGGTGACGATGTCGGCCGGCGTGATGCCGTTGAAGCCCCCGTTACTCAGGACAGACTCGATCGTCCCACGCTCCGTTGGCGTGCAGTGTTCCAGCGCGTGCAACACCGCCATGGTGGCTTTGCCTTCGCGCAGGTCGCTGGCAACCGGCTTGCCCAGCACTTCTTCGGACGCGGTGAGGTCGAGCACGTCGTCGACGATCTGGAAGGCCATGCCCAGGTTGCGTCCATACTCGGCGAGACGGTGCTGATCGGCTTCACTGGCATTCGCTAGGATGCCGCCCATCTTCATGCAGACCGAAAACAGGCACGCTGTCTTGCGGTAGATAAGTTCGAGGTGCTCGTCCATGGTGATAGCCTTGCCGAGCCGCTCGATCTGCAGCAATTCCCCTTCGACCATTGCTTGCGTCAAATCGATGAGCGCGTCGAGGATGTGAAAATTGCGCTCTTGCACGGCAATTTTGAATGCCTGCATATAGAGCCAGTCGCCCGCGAGGACGCATTTGGAATTGCCCCATTGCGTGTTGGCGGCGGGGCGGCCGCGGCGAGTCTGGGCTTCGTCGATGATGTCGTCGTGGACCAGCGTCGCGGTGTGGATGATTTCCACCACCGCCCCCAGCTTGATCGCTCCGTGGCCGGTGTAGTTCATCAGCTTGCAGGAGAGCAGCAACAGCGCCGGACGCAGCCGCTTACCGCCGCCGGCGCGCAGGTACTCGCCGATCTCGGTGATCGCCCGCACGCTGGACACGGTGTCGCGGCCGAACTCGCGCTCGATGGCGGCCAGGTCGTCGTGCAGCAAGTCGAATACTTCTTTAGCGTTGCGGGTTACAGTCGTATTCAAATCGATTTGCCCCGTCAGTTGGATCGATAGTTTGTGAACTGCATGTCAATGCCGAAATCGTTCTGCTTCAGCAATGCGATGATTTCCTGAAGTGTATCGCGGTCTTTGCCGCTGACGCGAACCAGGTCTCCCTGGATCGCTGCCTGCACTTTTTTCTTGGAGTTCTTGATCAGCTTGACGATCTCGCGCGCCTTCTCAATCGGGATACCTTGCTGCAGGCTGACGTGCTGGCGCACGGTCGAGCCGGCGGCGGGTTCGATGGCGCCATAGGTGAGCGCTTTGAGCGAGACCCCGCGCTTCACCAGCTTCCCCTGCAACACGTCATTCACTGCCTTCAGCTTGTACTCGTCAGCCGAGGCCAGCACCAACCCTTCCTTCTCCTCGATCTTGATGTCCGACTTCGAGTCTTTCAGGTCGTAGCGCGTATGAACTTCTTTCAACGCCTGCTGCACGGCGTTGGAAACTTCCTGCATATCCACTTTACTGACGACGTCGAATGATTCGGCCATAAGGTTCAAGTGTAACAAGAGACGCGGCGTTTGCCGCAATTGCAAACTAGCAGCCCGGCACTACCGGGTAGGGAAGCGTAGCACCTCAGTTGGATTTTGTAAGCCGGAAAAAGTTGTAGAAATTGGCGGTTGTTTGCTGTCCGATTTCCTCACAGGAAAGATTATGAATCTGCCCGATCTGGCGGGCGACTTCAACCACAAAGGCAGGTTCATTGCGCTGACCGCGATGGGGCGCCGGCGCAAGATAAGGGCAATCGGTCTCGATGAACATGCGATCGAGCGGGACCATGCTGGCCGCGTCGCGAATGGTTTGCGCCTTGGGGAACGTGATGTTACCGGCGAAGGAGACCATGAATCCCAGATCAAGCGCCGCACGAGCATGATCGACGGTTCCGGTGAAGCAGTGGAGCACGCCGCCAAATCCGCCGGTCGCCCAGTCTTCTCTGATCAGGCGCAGCACGTCGTCCCAGGCGTTCTCGCTGTTATTGGAGGGGCGGCAGTGAATAATGATGGGCAGCTTGGCGGCGCCGGCCACCTCCATTTGCTGCAGGAAGACTCGTCGCTGCACGTCGCGAGGCGAGTGGTCGTAAAAATAATCGAGGCCGATCTCGCCCCAGGCGATTACCTTGGGCGATTTCGCTAAGCGTTCGAGTTCGTCAAAGTCCGACTGTTTGGCCAACTCGGCTTCGTGAGGATGGACTCCTACCGTCGCGTAAATCCAATCGTACTGCTGTGCGAGCTTGATGGCGCAATCGAGCGTGCCCGTCCCAGGGCCGTCACCATTACCAATGGCAAGCAGGGTACTGACGCCGGCTTGGCGGGCGCGAGCGATGACTTCGGCGCGGTCGGCGTCGAAGCGCTTGCCATCGAGATGAGCGTGGGAGTCGATGTACATCAGGCGGGCAGCGGCACTTCCACGTAATCCGCTTGAGAAGCTGCTGCCGGAATGGGCTGTCCCGTAGCGCGCAGATCATCGAGGTGCAGTTCTATCGCTTCGCGTACCAGGGTGCGCGTCTCTTCCATTGTGCTGCCGGCGACACCCAGTCCCGGCAGGTCAGGAGCGTAGGCGCTCCATCCGTTGTCCGTCTTTTCAAACACCACCGCGAATCGCATCACTTCAGCCCTGCTTGCTTGAGGATATTGTTGTAAGTGCCAGGCTGCATGTCCTGTTCCGGATGGCCGGCGACAGTGACCGTCCCAATCTTGCTAGGATGATGATACTGCCTGTGACTACCGGTCGTGCGGACAAGACGCCATCCATCGTCTTCAACCAGTTTAATGACATCACGTACTTTTCTCGAAGGCATGCTGGTCTTAACCAGGATTCACACTACTTCAGCTTCGCCCCCGCCGGTACGTCCTCCAAGAATCCCGCCAGCACCGGCTGGCCATCGTCGCCAACGGACGCGGCCACAATCATTCCGTTCGATTCCAGCCCGCGCAGCTTACGCGGCTGCAGATTGGCCACGATCACGACCTTGCGTCCGATGAGCTTTTCCGGTTCGTAAGCTTTCGCAATTCCGGCGACGACCTGCCGCACTTCGCTGCCGATATCGACTTCCAGACGAAGCAGCTTGTCGGCGCCCTTCACGCGCTCGGCAACCTTCACTTCACCCACCCGCAATTCGACCTTCAGGAAATCGTCGATCGTGATCTGATTGTGGCTGGCCGCGGCAGCGGCAGTCACGCTTCCGCCCTGGGCGCCTGTGGCAGTCGTGGTCTTGTCGCTGACGATCGCGCCCGACTCTGCAGGCGCCGTAGCTGATGGACCAGCGGCTGCTTGGGTGGCGGGCTGTCGCGGTTGCGCGCCGCTTCCGGCGGGCTGCGCTTCCGCCGCTGCCGTTTTCTCACTCGCTTGCACTAGATCAGCGGAGCGCTGCTGTTCCATCTGTTGCATCCTTTCGACCGTGCTCTTGTCGGCACGCGGGAATACGCCTTCGACCTTGCCCAGCTTGGTGCCCAGCGGCAACTGTCCCCAAGCCAAACTGCGCAGGTCCAACTGGCTGATCTCGCCCAGCCCGAGCTGCGTCCAGATGCGAGCCGTGGCCTCTGGAATAATCGGATGCACCAGCGCGGTGACCACCCGCAGCGCCTCAGCGGACGTGTACAGAATAGTGGCGAGGCGGGCACGCGAGTCTTTATCTTCGCGTTCGGCGACTGCCCACGGCTCGTTCTCGACGATGTACTTATTGACTGCGGCCACCAGAGACCACGCCGTTTCCAGCGCGCGCGAGAATTGAAATTGCTCGAACTGCGCATGAAAGTCCGCGATGGTTTTCTGTGCCAGTTCGGCGATGGCTTCATCCGCAGGGGTGTGCTCACTTGGCGATGGGTAGGGCACTTCTCCCTCAAAATAACGGGCGATCATACTGAGCGTGCGGCTCGACAAGTTGCCCAGATCGTTGGCGAGATCGGCGTTAAAGCGCTGCACCAGGGCATCGAAGCTGAACGATCCATCCTGCCCGAAGACAATTTCACGCAACAGGAAATAGCGCAGCGCATCCCCGCCAAGGGTGTCGAGGATGGTTTCACTACGCACGATGTTGCCCCGCGACTTCGACATCTTGCTCTCCTCGAAGAGCAGCCAGCCGTGCGCGATGATGGATTTCGGAAGCGGCAGATCGGCGGCCAGCAGAAATGCCGGCCAATAAACGCAATGGAAGCGCACAATTTCTTTCCCAATCATGTGCACATCGGCCGGCCAGTAGCGCTCCAGTTTTTGCTGGTCTGCCGGATCATCGGAGCCAAAGCCGACCGCGGTCAGGTAATTGGCCAGCGCATCCAGCCAGACGTAGATCACGTGCTGGGGATCGCCCGGCACGGGAATGCCCCACTTGAATGACGTCCGGCTGACGGAGAGATCGCGCAGTCCGCTGCGCACGAAAGCGATCACCTCGTTGCGCCGGGTTTCCGGACGAATGAAGTCGGGGTTGTCGCTGTAGTACTGCAACAGGCGATCTTGCATCGCCGAAAGCTTGAAGAAGTAATTCTCCTCGTGCACAGTTTCGGTGGGCCGTCCACATTCCGGGCAGGGAGCGCCGGGGCCGGCAGCATCGACGTAAAGCTCGTCGAAGACACAATATTGCCCGCTGTAAGACCCCTTGTAGATATAGCCGCGCTCCTGCAGGCGCGTGAACAGGGCTTGCACACCGTGAACATGGCGCGGTTCCGTGGTGCGAATGAAATCGTCGTAGGAGATCTTCATGCGGTCCCACAGCGCCCGGAATTCGCCCGAGATCTTGGCTACGAACTCCCGGGGTGAGCAGCCGGCAGCGGCGGCCGAGCGCTCAATCTTCTGGCCATGTTCGTCGGTGCCCGTCAGGAACCAGGTGTCCACGCCCATCATGCGCTGGCGGCGGGCAATGGTATCGCAGACCACCGTGGTATAGGTGTGCCCGATGTGAGGCCGCGCATTTACGTAATAGATGGGCGTCGTGATGTAAAACTTCTCGCGATTATCCATTCTTCTGGTCCAGGTACAAGCGGATGGCTTCCTGCATCACCGTCTTCAGCGGGAGGTGATGCTCGACGGCGATGCGCCGGCAATCTTCGTACTCAGGTGCATACTGAGAAACGGCTCCATTGAGATGCGCGACCTTCATGCGCACCTCGCCCCAGGGCGTGACCACCGCCTCGTGCCGACGGGGCAGCGCATAGCGCTTCTCATGACGCGTGCGCACGCCCAGCGTGCTGCTCTCGCGAAATAATAGCCCGCGAAGATGCGCCTCGTGCTCGGGCCTCGCCAGCACCGTCAACACTGTGCCAGGACGGTTCTTCTTCATCTGCACCGGCGCGGTAAAGACGTCCAGCGCTCCTTCGGCAAACGCCAGATCGACGATATAGCCGATCAACTGGGGATTCAGGTCGTCCAGATTCGCTTCCAGTATGGCGATCTCTTCTTCTGCGGCGTCATTCTCGCCGGTGCTCCCTTCGCCAATTACCGCTTCCTGGGTCTCGCCGATACTGAGCCGCAACACATTGGGATGGCCGGGAAAATTGCGCGCTCCCGCGCCGCAGCCTATGCGTTCCGTCGTCATGAGCGGCCGAGGTCCGAAGCTTGAGACTAACACTTTGACGATGGCCGCTCCGGTCGGCGTGACCAGCTCCTTCTGAATGTCGCCAGAATAAATTGGCACGTTCTTCAGCAGTTGGAGAGTGGCTGGAGCCGGGACGGGCATGACGCCGTGCGCGCAGGCGACCGTTCCGCCGCCCACATTCAGCGGCGAAGCGAGGAACTGATCGACCGCAAGCGCCTCGGCGCCAACGGCTGCACAGACAATATCCACGATCGCGTCGGCCGCGCCGACTTCGTGGAAATGCACTTGCTCCACGCTGACGTTGTGTTCGGTGGCCTCGGCTGCGCCCAGCGCCAGGAAGATTTCATCGGCAGTCCGCCGGGCGTACTCGCTGATGGGCGCTGCGGCGACGATGCGCAGGATCTCGCTCAGGCTGCGGCTGTGTTGCTGGTCGTGGCTATGCTTATGCGCTTGTTGCGCCTCGGATTCGTGCGAGCCGACGTGCTGTTGCGCCCAGAACTCCTCACGCGGCATGTCTTTCTGGCCGTTCACCACCACATCGAATTTTGTCGCGGAGATGCCGCCGCGGTGAACGCGCGAGTGCTCCAGCTCAGCGCCGATGTTGAGTCCAGCGACCGTCTTCTGAAACAGCTCGAAGGGAACTCCGGCATCGAGCAGCGCGCCCAGAAACATGTCGCCGCTGATTCCAGAGAAGCATTCGAGATAGGCAATGCGCATGGGGGTTGCTCAGATTCTTCATCATAGGTAACGCCGAAACCAGCGTCAAACCCTGCGCGGCTCCTGCATTTGCTATTCTGTTCACGATCTGCTGATGTCCTCCACAATTCTTATTCACCACAGGGGCACGGAGGGCACAGAGAAGAAATTGGGTTGTCATCACCCCGAAAAACCGGGCGCTCGTAATGACAATTCGTAAAGAATGAAGAGTGTGTACTTAGAACGACAAAAAAAACTGGCCAGCGACGTGCGCGCCTTTCTGCGCGAGAAGTACCAGATCGACCTGGCCAACGTCGTCATCGAGCAGCCGCCTAAGGTTGAAATGGGCGAGTTCGCCCTGCCGCTCGCGTTTGAACTGGCTAAGCGGCTGCGCAAACCTCCGCGCAAGATTGCCGAGGAGATTGTCGCCGCATTGCCGCTACCCGAGGGATTCGAGAAGCTGGAGGTCGCGGGCGCCGGTTATATCAATGCGCGATTGAAGCGGGACCTCGCTGCGCGCGCGCTTGCGAGTGGCGAGACGATCGGAGTTTCGGGTCACGCCGATGAGGGCGCTGCTAACGTCAGCGGCAAAATCCTGGTCGAGCACACCAGCATCAATCCCAACAAGGCCGCCCATATCGGGCATCTGCGAAACGCCATCCTCGGCGACACCTTCGTTCGTCTGTTGCGAGCGGCCGGGCACGCGGTCGATGTTCAGAACTACATCGACAACACCGGGGTGCAAGTGGCCGACGTCGTGGTCGGATTCCTTCACCTCGAGAAAAAATCGAAACCGGAGATCGTCGCGCTGATAACTTCAACGCCGCGTCTTGATTTTTACTGTTGGGACCTTTACGCGCGGGTCTCGCGGTGGTATGAGGAAGACAAGGAAACTCTTAAAGTTAGACTTGAAGCTTTACATGCTATCGAACAGGGTGGCAATGAGATGGCTGAGGCTGCGGAATTGATTGCGTCGGCCGTATTACGCCGTCATCTGGAAACCATGGATCGTCTCGACGTCGAGTACGATTTCCTCCCGCGCGAAAGTGAGATCCTCCGCTTGCACTTCTGGGATGCGGCCTTCCAGCAGTTGAAAGAGAAGGGCGTCCTCTATTTCGAGACCGAAGGTAAGAACAAGGGCTGCTGGGTGATGAAGCGGCCGAAGCCCACCCTGTCTCCTACGGAGACAAGGGTGGGGCACCCGACGGAGGAATCATCCGGCGCGGAGGAAGCATCCGGTCCCGACGAAGACGCCAAAGTCATCGTGCGTTCGAATGGAACAGTCGGATACGTGGGCAAGGACATTGCCTATCATCTGTGGAAGTTCGGTCTTCTGGGCCTGGACTTCGGCTACCGCAAGTTCTACCGCTATCCGAACCAGCACGAAGTCTGGATTTCGGCCGAGCACGGTGAGCCGGATCATCCGCACTTTGGCAATGTCGCGGCGATTTACAACGTAATCGACTCGCGCCAGAGCGATCCGCAGAATACCGTGATCGAAGCCCTCAGGCTGCTCGGTTACACGGAGCAAGCCGCACACTATACGCACCTCTCGTACGAGATGGTCGCTCTCACTCCGCGCTGTGCCATGGAGTTGGGTTACGACGTTAGCGAGGAAGACCGCGTCAAGTCCTACATCGAGGTTTCGGGCCGCAAGGGTTTTGGCGTCAAGGCAGACGACCTGCTCGACGCGCTGATCGCCGCGGCCAAGAAAGAGGTGGATAGCCGGCATTCTGAGCTGGACGACGAGGAGCGCGCCCGCATCAGCCAGCAGATCGCGATTGGCGCCCTACGCTACTTCATGTTGAAGTTCACCAAGCAGTCGGTGATCGCGTTCGACTTCAAAGAGGCGTTGGCCTTCGAAGGCGAGACCGGCCCATACGCTCAATATGCGGTGGTGCGCGCGAGCAATATTTTCCGCAAGGCGGGTGTGGATCCCGAGCAGGCGCTTGCTGCCGAAGTGGATTACGCGCGCTTTTTTGCCGACGAGAGCGGCACGGAAATCTGGGAGCTATGGTTGCTGGCAGGGAAGACATCATTCGTGGTTGAGCAATGCATCGCGACGACGGAACCGGCATTTGCGGCCAAACACGCGTTCCAGCTCGCACAGCAGTTCAACAACTTTTACCATCGCCACCACATCCTTACCGAAGCCGACGAGGGCCGAAAGAAGTTCCTGCTGGCCACCGCGGCTGTGGTTCGGCGCGAGTTGGGTCGAATTCTGGGCGTGATGGGCATCACGGTGCCGCCAGTGATGTAGCCATGGTGACCTAAGGTGGGAGCGCTTGCTCTTGAAACACCAAAGCCGGCTTCCTTGCGGGATGCCGGCCCTGTGCGGAGGAAAGAAAGCAATCTTCAGAACGTTGTTATGGCCGTTCCTGGCTCCCGCCACGTATACGACCCGAGCGTCTTGAGGTAATTTCCACGGAGGAACGCCGCCGGGTTCTCGATGTTCACCAGGCTCATGCTGCCCCGCATCTGCTTCACCGAGACATACTCGTGTTCTTCCATCCAGCTCTCCATGCCGGCCAGCACCACGCCGATGTGCTCGATGCCGTACTTCAGCAGCGCCGATGTCATCATGGCCACGTGTGCGCCCGCCATCATGGACTTCAGCACATCGCTGGCGTCGTGTACGCCGCCGGTGATGGCGATATAGGTCTCGACCTGGTGATACAGAATGGCGGCCCAGTGGAGACGGAGACGCAGCTCATGCGGGCTGCTCAGGACCAGGTTTGGTACTACCTCCATCTCCTCCAGGTCAAAGTCAGGCTGATAGAAGCGATTGAAGATCACAATGCCGTCGGCGCCTGCTTCCGACAAACGCTTGGCAAAGTTGGCGCATGACGTGAAGTACGGCCCCAACTTCACCGAGATCGGGATGCGCACCTGTTTGCGAATGGCGCGCACCAGGTCGCAATAACGGTCTTCCAGCGCGGCCGCGGTGAGCGATGGATCGCTGGGAATGTCGAAGATGTTCAGCTCCAGCGCGTCGGCGCCCGCCTGCTCCATGTACTCGGAGTAGCGGACCCATCCGCCCGGCGAGCTGCCATTCAGGCTGGCGATGACCGGAATGCTCACGGCGGCTTTGCCTTTGCGCAGCAACTCCAGATAGCGATCGGGGCCGACATGATACTTCTGCATGTCAGGCAGATAGGAGATGGCCTCGGCGTAGCTGTTGGCGCCGTACTCCAGCGCGCTGTCAATGTTCTCGCTCTCCGCCTCGATCTGCTCCTCGAACAACGAGTACATCACGATGGCCGAGGCCCCGGCATCTTCCATGCGGGGGAAGTTTTCCAGCTTCTCCGTCAGCGGCGAGGCCGATACTACGACCGGATTCTTCAGCTTCAATCCCAGATAGTTTGTTGAAAGGTCGATCACAGTCTCATCTCCTCGTGCTTACGCTTTATCAACGCCCATCGCGGCCATGTGCTGGTACAGCTTCCAGCGTTCGTTGACGTTTTCCTGCGCCTGCTTCAGCAGCTTCTTGGCCTCGTCCGGATCGCTGTTGACCAGCATGGTGTAGCGCGTCTCGTTATAGATGTACTTCTCCAGCGGAATGCTGGGGGCGCGCGAATCCAGCACAAACGGGTTCTTGCCTTCCTTGGCAAGCGCGGGGTTGTAGCGGAACAGCGGCCAGTGTCCGGAGTTCACCGCCGCCTTCTGCTGCTCGATGCCGTACACCATGTCGTAGCCGTGCGCGATGCAGTGGCTGTAGGCGATGATGATGGACGGCCCATCGTGCGCCTCCGCTTCCATGAATGCCTTCATGGTCTGGGTATCGTTGCCGCCCATTGCGACATGGGCCACGTAGGCCTGGCCATAATTCATCGCCATCATGCCGATGTCTTTCTTCGGAGTGCGCTTGCCGCCGGCGGCAAACTTGGCCACCGCACCCAGCGGCGTGGCCTTCGACATCTGCCCGCCGGTATTGGAGTACACCTCGGTGTCGAGCAGCAGGATGTTCACATTGGCGTTGGAGGCCAGCACGTGGTCGAGGCCGCCAAACCCGATATCGTAGCCCCATCCATCGCCGCCGACGATCCACACGCTCTTCTTGACCAGCTTGTCGGCGACCGCGAGCAGGTCGCGCGCCGCCGGACTGGTGTCCTTCGCCAGCTTCTCCTTCAGCGCTTTCACCCGTTCGCGCTGCGCGAAGATTCCTTCTTCGGTGGACTGATCGGCGGAAAGAATCTCCACCGCGAGCTTTTCCCCGATGGTGGATGCCATGCGCTCGACCAGCGCCCTGCCATACTGGTTCTGCTTGTCGATCGCGAGTCGCATGCCCATGCCGAATTCGGCGTTGTCCTCAAATAGCGAGTTCGACCACGCCGGGCCGCGCCCCTCGGAATTCTTGCTGTAAGGGGTTGTCGGCGTGTTGCCGCCGTAGATCGACGAGCAGCCAGTCGCGTTGGCGATGATGGCGCGGTCGCCGAACAGCCGGGTCATCAGCGAAATGTAGGGGGTTTCGCCGCAACCGGCGCAGGCGCCCGAGAACTCAAACAGTGGCTGCAGCAGTTGCTGATCTTTCACCTGGCCGTGGGAGAGCTTTTCGCGCGAGAACTCGGGAATCTGCTGGAAGTACTCCCAATACTGGTTGTACTTCTCGCGCAGCGGCGGCTGTGGTTCCATGTTGATGGCCTTGTGCTTGGCTTCGCTCTTGCTCTTGGCCGGGCAGACCGCGACGCACAGCCCGCACCCGGTGCAATCCTCCGGTGCGACTTGCAAGGTGTATTTCAGTTCGGAGAACTCGCGCCACTTGGGAACTGCTGTCTGGAAGCCCTCGGGCGCGTGGTTGATGCTGCTGGCGTCGTAGATCTTGGCGCGAATGACGGAGTGCGGGCAAACCATGACGCACTTGCCGCACTGAATGCACAACACCTCATCCCACACCGGAATTTCCAGCGCGATGTTGCGCTTCTCCCACTGCGTGGTACCTGTGGGGAACGTGCCGTCGATGGGCATCGCACTGACCGGCACCTCATCGCCATCTCCGGTGATCATGAGTGCTTCAACGTTGCGCACAAAGTCGGGAGCGTTGGCCGGAACCGGCGGACGAACGTCGAACTTCGAGCTGACCGCGTTCGGGACCTTGACTTCATACAGGTGCTCCAGCGAGGAGTCAACCGCGGCAAAGTTTTTGCGCACGATGGATTCGCCACGCTTGCCGTAGGTCTTCTCGATGGAGTGCTTGATGGCGGCGATGGCTTCGTCGCGCGGCAGCACGCCGCTGATGGCGAAGAAGCAGGTCTGCATGACGGTGTTGATGCGGCCGCCCATTCCGGCTGCGCGCGCCACCTCCACTGCGTCGATCACGTAGAAGCGCAGCTTCTTGCCGATGATCGCCTGCTGCGCCGCGCGCGGCAGGTTGTCCCAGACATCGTCGGGGCCGAACGGGCTGTTGAGCAGGAAGACCGCGCCGGGATCGGCAGCCTTGAGCACATCGAGGCGCTCCATGAAGCTGAACTGGTGGCAGCCCACAAAATTGGCGCGCGAGATCAGGTAGGTGGAGTGGATCGGTTGTTTGCTGAAACGCAGGTGCGAAATGGTGACCGCGCCCGACTTCTTGGAGTCATAGACGAAGTAGCCCTGCACGTTCAGGTCGGTCTCTTCGCCAATGATCTTGATGCTGTTCTTGTTGGCGCCCACGGTGCCGTCGGCCCCCAGCCCGTAGAACATGGCGCGGACCGTCTCCGGTGCTTCGGTGGAGAACGCCGGGTCGTAGGTCAAGCTGGTGTGGGTGACATCGTCGTTGATGCCGATGGTGAAGTGGTTCTGCGGGTTGGGTTTCTTCAGTTCGTCGAAAATCCGCGCCACCATTGCCGGGGTGAATTCTTTTGACGACAACCCATAGCGGCCGCCGATCACCTTGGGGAACGTAGCCATCGGAGCCTTGCCCGCAGTGAAGCCTTCGGTCAGCGCGGTGACCACATCCTGATACAGCGGCTCGCCGATGCTTCCCGGTTCCTTGGTGCGGTCCAGCGTGGCAATGCTCTTCACCGTCGCGGGCAAAGCCTGCAGGAAGTGTTCGACGGAGAAGGGCCGCATCAGGCGCACTTTCAGCACGCCAACTTTGCGGCCTTGCGCGGTAAGGTAGTCCACCGTCTCCTGGACCGCTTCGGCGCCTGAGCCCATGACGATGATGACCTGCTCGGCGTCCGCTGCGCCTTCGTACTGGAAGAGCCGGTATTCACGGCCAACGATCCGGGCGAATTTGTCCATCGTGTTCTGCACGATGGTGGGACAGGCCAGGTAGTAAGAGTTCACCGACTCGCGGCCCTGGAAATAAACGTCAGGGTTTTGCGCCGAGCCGCGCAGCACCGGATGATCGGGCGAGAGCGCGCGCTGGCGGTGAGCGCGCACCAGATCGTCGTCAATCATGGCGCGCATATCGTCCAGGCTCAATTGTTCGATCTTGGAAACTTCATGCGAGGTGCGGAAGCCGTCGAAGAAATGCAGGAAGGGAATGCGCGACTCCAGGGTCGCAGCGTGCGCAATCAGCGCCAAGTCCATCGCCTCCTGCACCGAGTTCGACGACAGCAGGGCGAATCCCGTTTGGCGAGTGGCCATGGCATCGGAGTGATCGCCGAAGATGGACAGCGCCTGCGCGGCGATGGAGCGCGCCGCCACGTGAATCACCGTCGCGGTCAGCTCGCCCGCGATCTTGTACATGTTGGGGATCATCAACAGCAGGCCCTGCGACGAGGTGAACGTGGTGCCGAGCGCGCCAGCCTGCAAGGCGCCGTGTAACGCGCCGGCGGCGCCACCTTCGCTCTGCATTTCGATGACGTTGGGGATTGTGCCCCAGATGTTCTTTTCGCCAACCGAAGACCACGCGTCCGACGACTCGCCCATGGGCGAGGAAGGCGTAATGGGATAAATGGCGGCGATCTCGCTGACGTGGTAGGCCACGTAGGCGACGGCCTCGTTGCCGTCAAGGGTCACTTTGCTTCTCGACCCTTTCCCCTTAACAAGCTCCTTGTCCTCGGGCGAAGGTTCCGCGGTATTGGTTCCACCGCGTGCCTGGGCAGTGTTGGCGTCATTGATGGCCGCAGCAGCAGAGTATTCAGTTGTTTTCACGTCGATTTTATCCCCCAGACCCGGCTCATGCGCGCGGTCTGTCTGTGCTTAAGAATTCGCTACTGTTCAAGATAGCGGGCGGTGGGAAAGGGGGCAGTGATGGGGCACTAACCAGTCTGTGACCGCCGTCACATACAGGTGTTTGCCGCTGTGGAGTGAAAACAGGGTGATTTCCACCGTAGTCACACTCCCATGACGCTGCCGTCACAGCAGCGGGGACGGTGTCGGCCTAGAATGCAAAGTGCCGAAGTGTGCCCCGCGATCCCTTGCCAGCGGCGCTGCCATTTTGGAGGCATCGTGAAAGCTCCCAACCTGTTAATCCTACTTGGATCTCCAATCCTTCTCATGCTATGTAGCAGCGCGCTCGCCCAGACCGCTCCGACGGCACCGATCATCTTGACGGGCGCTCCCATGGGTGCGGTGAAGTTCGATCACACGCCACACGTGAAAGTGGCCGGCAAATGCGAAATTTGCCACCACGCATCCAAGCCGGAGAAGCCGCTGAAGGCCCCGCAAGAGGCTTGTACCGATTGCCATACCAACCCCGCCACTCCGCCGGTAACCACCAAGTTGCAGGCGGCCTTCCACAACCCCACTGCAACCGCCGGACTCTGCATCGGTTGCCATAAGACACAAAACAGTCAGGGCAGGGCAGCGCCGGTGAAATGCGCGGATTGCCACAAGAAGACCAACACCTAGGGCGGTCCCAAAGTTCGTGTGGCCCGGGTACAGCCGGCCTTCAGAGTCTGTGTCGCAACCTCATAGTGGTTCGCAGCAGTGGAAGGAATCACACAAAAGGCAGCCCCGAAGGGGCGAAAGAGCTTAGCCCAGTGCTTCAGCGCTGGGTAACGTGGAAAATGAGATAGAGTCCCGTAGGGACGGCAGCAGTTGCGACACAGTCTCTTCAGACAAGCGTTGCGGAGGCCACACTGTAGGCGGAACGTTTCTTGTTCACGGCGCACGCGGCGCTAAAGCGCCGCTTTGCCAATGGCTCGCAGGATAGGCCGACGTGGCTGCGCGTCCGGTTTGCGCGTTTGCCAGTCGGACAGTCGCCTACTTCGGACGCCTCTTCTTGGCAGGCTCGGGGGCCGAGCCGCCCAACTGACCGGTAACGCTGGCAAGCACCTTCTGGAACGCTTCTTCCTTCGTCAGTTCTTTCTTGCCGGTTTTGTTATGCCGGTACGTGTGTTCGTAGCTGCAGGTTCGGCAGCGCACTTTCTGTGCTTCGTCGGCTGCCATCGAGACTACGGCATGGTCGGTGGTGCGCTTGCAACGCGAGCAGTAATCGTCAACGTAATCGCCTAGACGCATGGTTCTCTCTCACCTCGATTCTATTACTCTTTGGGCGGTAATCCTTCTGGATTTTGCCCCGCAGTTTTTCCGCAGCTTCTAAAGGTGTGCCCCAACCATCACAGGATACGGCAACTGTGGAATTGCTTTTGTCCAGGCATTTGTGCTGACTCTTTTTACCACTGAAGTTGTACATAGCGTACTGCGTACGTGGGATTTGCGCTGCTCATTTCCAATGTAACAATTGCTACATTAGATCGACCCGCTGGCGAGAGCAGCGGATCGGGAAGGCGAGCGCATAGCGAAGTTGTCACGTTTCTTCGTTGCTCCATTTCCTCCATAGGTTGGCGGAATTCTGGGCCGTTTCGGTTTTCGGATGTGCAACTGGGCGCTGCGCTTCCGGACAGAATTCCGCCCCTTTTTATTTCCCCGAAGTTCCTGTCACGTCCCTACGTGAGTCCGGTCACACCGTGCGGCGTCAAAATGTGTTAAATGTAACCACGTGGTAGGCGTGCGTTCCCACGCATGCTCTATAAGACACTTAGCGCCGCCGTGTACGGCATTGACGCCAGCCTCATCGAGGTCGAGGTCGATGTCGCGGCGATCAAGGCCGAGCACGACACCTTCATGACGGTCGGGCTGCCCGACACCACGGTGCGCGAGAGCCGCGAGCGCATCCGGGCGGCGCTGAAGAACAGCGGCTACGATATTCCATCCACAACCACTACCATCAATCTGGCCCCTGCCGACATTCGCAAGGAAGGGTCGGGATTCGATCTTCCCATGGCCTTGGGCATCCTCGGCGCTTATGGAGGCTTGAACAATAAGCCGCCGGACGACACGCTTTTTGTCGGCGAGTTGTCGCTTGACGGCGGAGTGCGAGGCATCCGGGGAGCGTTGCCCATCGCGGTAACCGCGCGGGCAAACAAGATCCGCAGGCTTATCGTTCCCGAGGTCAATGCGCGCGAGGCCGCCCTGGTGGAAGGCGTTGATGTTTACCCGGTCCACTCGCTGATCGAAGTGGTCCAGCTCCTGAATACCGGCAACGGCATCCTTCCGATCAAGGTTGACACCCACGCCCTACTGGAGACTTCACAACAATTTGGGGTGGACTTCCGCGACGTGCGGGGACAGCAGACGGCCAAGCGGGCCATCGAGATCGCCGCCGCCGGTGGGCACAACCTGCTGATGATCGGCCCGCCAGGCTCTGGCAAGACCATGCTTGCCAAACGCATGGCCACCATTCTTCCGCCCCTGACGTTTGACGAAGCCCTGGAAACGACCAAGATTCACAGTGTGGCCGGAGTCCTGGATTCGACCAGCGGATTGGTTGGGACGCGTCCCTTCCGCTCGCCACACCACACCATCTCGGATGCGGGGCTGATCGGCGGTGGCATGATCCCGCGTCCGGGCGAGGTGTCGCTGGCCCACAACGGAGTGCTGTTCCTGGATGAGTTGCCTGAATTCCCGCGCAACGTCCTGGAGGTGATGCGGCAGCCGCTGGAAGACGGAACCGTGACCATCGCGCGTGCCGCCATGTCGCTCAGCTTTCCCGCGCGTTTCATGCTGGTGGCGGCCATGAATCCCTGCCCGTGCGGATATTTCAACGACCGTTCGCGCGAATGCCACTGCACGCCCATGATCATCCAGCGCTATGTGTCCAAGATTTCCGGCCCGCTGCTGGACCGCATTGACATCCACATTGACGTGCCTTCGGTGAATTATCGCGAGTTGAGGGGCGGCGTTATGCCGGAGAGTTCGGCCGACATTCGCGCCCGCGTCATTCGCGCCCGTGAGACGCAACTGGTGCGCTTCGGTAACGAAGGCGAACGCATTTACGCCAATGCCCAGATGGGCTCGCGCGAAATCAGGAAATACTGCGAGCTGGGCACCGACTCCGAGCACTTATTGGAACGGGCCATGGCGAAGCAGGGCCTCAGCGCGCGCGCTCACGACCGCATTCTCAAGGTCGCGCGCACCGTGGCAGACCTCAGCGCCGCCGAGACCATCGAACCTGGCCACATTGCGGAGGCCATCCAGTATCGAACGCTGGATCGCACGTTCTGGGCATAAGGAATTGGGCTGGGACACCTCCAAACTTACCGCATCCGAACCTTGAATCCTCGACCACCCTTGTCCCGCTTACGTTGAACTAAACCTCGCTATACCCATGCCCGCAGGGTAGGGTACCTTGAGATCGCTCGCGACCGGCGGTCCAGCCGCTACAATCGTTCATGGATCGAGTCGATGAAGCAGCACGCCACCAACATCGTTCGCGAGCTGCGCAACCGTGGCTTCCAGGCCTATTTCGCCGGTGGCTGCGTGCGCGACACACTGCTCGGGGTTGAGCCCGCCGATTACGACGTTGCCACCGATGCTACGCCCCCGCAGGTGATGCGCATCTTTCCTGAAACCTACGCCGTCGGCGCGCAGTTCGGGGTGGTGCTGGTGCCTTCGGCGGATGCGCCTCCCAGCGATGCGCTGCCCTCGGAACATCCCAACTACGTCGAGGTGGCCACCTTTCGCAACGATGGAACGTACTCCGATGGCCGCCATCCTGACCGGGTGAGCTACGCCAAGGACCCGCAGGAAGATGTGCAGCGCCGCGACTTCACCATCAACGGATTACTGATGGATCCCTTGGACGGCAACCGTGTGCTCGATTTTGTTGGCGGTCGCGACGACTTACGGGCTGGCGTGATTCGCGCCATCGGCGATCCGGAACGCCGCTTCAGCGAAGACAAGCTGCGCATATTGCGGGCGGTGCGCTTTGCGGCCCGCTTCCACTACACCATCGATCCTGCAACCTTTGCGGCAATTCAACGGCTGGCCCCGCGGATTGAGCAGGTGAGTGCCGAACGCGTGCGCGACGAGTTGACGAAGATGCTCACCGAAGGCAGTGCGCGGACGGCGTTTGAACTGCTCGACAGCACCGGCTTGCTGAAGGAGGTGCTCCCAGAGGTCGATCACATGCACGGGGTTGAACAACCGCCGCAGTTCCATCCCGAGGGCGACGTATGGATCCACACCTTGCTGCTGCTGGAGAAATTGCCGCCGAGGTGTTCGCGTACGCTGGCCTGGGGCACGCTATTGCATGACGTTGGCAAGCCGCCGACGTTTCGCGTGGCGCCTGACCGCATCCGCTTCGACGGACACGTCGAGGTTGGTGTGCGCATGGCCGAGGAAATTTGCCGGCGCCTGCATTTCTCCAACGAAGACACCCGACAGATCGCGGCCCTGGTGGCCAACCATATGCGCTTTGCCGATGCGGAGCGCATGAAGGAATCGACCCTGAAACGCTTCATGCGATTGCCCAAATTCGACGAGCATCTGGAATTGCATCGCATGGACTGCCTGAGCAGCCACGGCGACTTGTCGCTATACAACTTCGTGCGCGAGCGCTTGCAGCAGACTCCGCCGGAGGAGATCAGGCCAGATCCTTTGCTGACCGGAGAGGACCTGATTGCTCTCGGCTACCAGCCGGGTCCGCGGTTTCGCGACATGCTGGCGGCGGTTGAGGACGCGCAGTTGGAAGGGACGCTCAAGAGCAGGGAAGAGGCGCTGGAGTTTGTGCGGCGGGAATTTCCACGCGCCGGCTGAGGTCGCAAGGAAGTCCCGTGCGATTTGCCGCTCGCACAATCTTCGGAGCTTCTCTTGCGTTGTCTCTCGCTAGAAGCTATCTCATAAATCGGTTTGTGTCAGGGCACGGCTTCAGCCGTGCCGCAATTGGCCCGTTACGGACTGGGCTTTGGCCCCTGAGGTACCTCGCTTTGGGCCGAACGGCATTTATTAGATGGCTTCTAGTTACTTCGTTCGTCCACCTTCGATCTTTAGCTCCGCACTTGCGCCTGCCTGCGCCGCTGCCAGGCGTGCAGTCAGCACGCGAAATGGAGAGCACGAGACGTAATTGAACCCGAGCTGCGCGCAAAATTCGATGGAAGAGGGTTCGCCGCCGTGTTCGCCGCAGATTCCGATCTTGATGGTCGGACGCGTCTTGCGGCCTTTTTCGACAGCCATCCTGAGCAACTGCCCGACACCTTCGCGATCGAGCACCGCGAACGGGTCCTGCTTCAGAATTCCTAGCTCAAGGTACTTTGGCAGGAACTTGTTGATGTCGTCGCGCGAGAATCCGAAGGTGGTCTGGGTGAGATCGTTGGTGCCGAAGCTGAAGAACTCGGCTTCCTTGGCGATCTCATCGGCAACCAAAGCCGCTCGTGGCAACTCGATCATGGTTCCCACCATGTACTCGACCTTGTGCTCCTTCTCGGCAAAGACTTCTTCCGCGACCCGGCGCACGATGGCGGCCTGGTTCGCCATCTCGTTCAATCCGCCGGTGAGCGGGATCATGACCTCCGGTTTCACCTTCACGCCTTCCTTCGCGACCTTGACGGCAGCCTCGAAGATGGCGCGCACCTGCATTTCCGTGATCTCGGGATAGGTGATGCCAAGCCGGCAGCCGCGATGGCCGAGCATGGGATTGACCTCATGCAGTTGCTCCACGCGGTTCAACAGTGTGCGCAGCTCTTTCAGCTTGGGCGATTTCGGTTTGGTGATTTCCAGCCTGGCAATCTCGACCATCAGGTCTTCGCGGCGCGGCAGGAACTCGTGCAGCGGCGGATCGATGGTGCGGATGGTGACCGGGAAACCATCCATGGCGCGGAAGACGCCGACAAAATCGTTGCGCTGCATGGGAAGCAGTTTGCGCAATGCATTGCGGCGGTCTTTTTCGGTATTGGCGAGAATCATGGTCCGCATGTGCGGCAGGCGATCTTCGGCGAAGAACATGTGCTCGGTGCGGCACAGCCCAATGCCCTCGGCGCCGAACGCGCGCGCCTGCAGAGCGTCGCGCGGAATGTCCGCATTGGCGCGCACACCCATGCGGCGGAAGGGTTCGGCCCAGCTCATGAGCTTCTGCAACTCGGGGTCGTCAGGCTTGGCAGGGACAGTGTTGAGCTTGCCATTGATGACTCGGCCCGATGCGCCGTCCAACGAAATCCAATCGCCATCCTTCAACACCTTGCCGTGAGCGCGCATCTCGCGGGCTTTCTCATCGACGTCGATGTCACCGGCGCCTGCGACGCAGCACTTGCCCATACCGCGGGTGACCACGGCGGCGTGACTGGTCATGCCACCACGCGACGTTAGAATGCCGGCCGCCACTTCCATTCCGCCAATGTCTTCGGGCGTGGTTTCGCTGCGCACCAGAATCAACTTGGCTTTGCTGTCCTTGTTGAACCTTTCCACCGCTTCGTCCGCGGTGAAGACGATCTGCCCGACCGCCGCGCCCGGCGAGGCCGGCAATCCGGTGGCGAGCACATCAATGTCCTTGCCCTTCTCGTCCAGACTCGGGACCAGGAAGTCGTAGAGCTGGTTCGGTTCCACGCGGAAGATGGCCTCTTCCTTCGAGATCAGTCCTTCTTCGACCATTTGGATCGCCACCCGAACGGCAGCGCGCCCGGTGCGTTTGCCGTTGCGCGTCTGCAGCATGTAGAGGCGACCATCCTGGATGGTGAACTCGAAGTCCTGCATGTCGCGATAGTGTTTTTCCAGCCGCGAGGTGATTTCGCGCAACTGGTTGTAAACGTCGGGTTGGATCTTCTCCAGTTCGGAAATGTGGACCGGCGTGCGAACACCCGAAACCACGTCTTCCCCTTGCGCATTCATCAGGAACTCGCCGTAAAACTCCTTCGCACCGGTCGCAGGGTTACGGGTGAAACCCACGCCCGTGCCGCTGGTCTCGCCCAGGTTGCCGAAGACCATGGCCTGCACGTTGACCGCGGTGCCCAGCATGTCGTCAATGTTGTTGATGCGGCGATAGGTCTTGGCACGCTCGTTCAGCCAGGAACGGAACACGGCGTCGCGCGACATCACCAACTGCTCGTGCGGGTCCTGCGGAAACTCGCGCTTGGCGTGCTTCTGCACCACCTTCTTGTATTCGGCAATGACTTCCTGCAGCGCCTTGGCGTCGAGATCGGTGTCGAGCTTCGCCTTCTTCTGCTTCTTCTTGCCATCGAACACTTCCTCAAAGGCGTGCTTGGGAATGTCGAGCACCACCGAGCCGAACATCTGAATCAGGCGGCGATAGGAGTCATAAGCGAAGCGTGGATTATTGCTGCGCCTGGCCAACCCCTCGACCGACTTGTCGTTCAGGCCAAGGTTGAGGATGGTGTCCATCATGCCCGGCATGGAGAACTTTGCGCCCGAGCGAACGCTCACCAGCAGCGGATTGTCCGCGGCGCCGAGCGTCTGTCCTTGCAACGCTTCCAGCCGGCGCAGCGCCTCATCCATCTGACGATTGACTTCCTTGGAGACGGAATTGTTTCGCATGTACTCGCGGCAAGCCTCGGTCTGGATGGTGAAGCCGGGTGGCACGGGCAGGCCGGCGTTGGTCATCTCGGCCAGTCCAGCGCCTTTACCGCCCAGCTCGTCCTTCATTTTGCCGTGGCCTTCGGCGTGTCCGTCGCCGAAAAAATAAACGTATTTGACGGCCTTGGCGTTGGCGGCCGGCGTGGTTTCAATCTCGGTGGTAGGAGTGCTCATGATGATGTCCTTTACTGGTGCTATTGAATATTGCGCTAATCGTACAGCGAAATCATTTCTTCTTTATGAATTGTCATTACGAGCGCCGGGTTGTGGCGCGAGGAATTTGCTTTCCCGCAAACTGCCCAAAAGCAGATCCCTCGCTACTCCACCCCATCGAGGGCAAAAACGGCCCTCGATGGGGACCCCGAATCCGCTCGTAATAACAATTCTTCCAAGTCTTTCCCGCCGGCGTTAAATCCGGTTCGATACTAGCTTTGTGTTAGGGCACGACTTTAGTCGTGCCAAACGAGCGCCGTAAACCTCAGGGCTTTAGCCCCTGTAAGCGCAATGTTTGGCAGGGGCTAAAGCCCAATATTTAGGCCGTCCTGCGGCACGGCTGAAGCCGTGCCCTGATACAAGGCGGGCGTGACTTGTGCTTCACTCACTTCCCTTCAGTAACAATCTCGCTGAAATCGGCGATGGTGGAGAATTCGTTTAACAGGTTGTGCAGCAAAACAAGACGATTGGCACGCACGGTCTCGTCGTCAACCATTACCATAACCTTGTCGAAGAATGCGTCCACCGGCTGCCGTAATCGGCTTATCTGGGCGAGAGCGGGTCCGTAATTCCCTTGCTCGCGCAATTCGCGAACCCGCGCCGCAATCGCTGGAATTTCCGCGGCCAGTCTCCTCTCAGCATCTTCCCTGAGGGCGGACTCGTCGAGTTGCGCAGCAATGGCCTTGTTGGTCTCGCGCGCCTGGCGCAGAATATTCTTAATCCGCTTGAACGCCACGGAGATTGACGCAAAATCTTCCGAGCCTCGCACCTCACTCACAGCCTCCGCCCTGGCACTCGCGTCCACAACGTCGTCACTTCCCGCGGCGAGAACGGCGTTCACCACGTCGTAGGCAAAGCCCCGCGCATCGCGCAGGTAAAATTCCAAGCGCTCGCGCATGAAGTTCGCAAGGGCTTCGTCGAAATCAATCTCTTTGGAAAACCGGCGTTCGGCTTCCGCGCCGGCATACCCCGCGCGGGCATCGGAGAAAAGCTTCCCTATTGGCAGCGGCAGCTTATGCTCGGCGATGATTTTCACGATGCCATTCGCCGCTCGGCGCAGCGCGAAGGGATCTTTCGAGCCTGTCGGCTGCAAACCAAGCGCGAACATTCCTGCGATGCTATCTGCCTTATCGGCGATGGCGAGGACGGCTCCTTCGACGGAACGCGGCACGCTGTCGTCCATCGACTCCGGTTTGTACTGATCGTAGATGGCGTCACCGATAGCTTCTGCGGTGGGGGCGGGCAGCATCGGGTCGAGTTGCTGCGCCTTAGCGTACAAGCCGCCAACGATTCCCTGCAACTCGGTAAACTCTTTCACCAACTCGGTGGTGAGGTCTGTCTTGGCAAGCAACGCCGCTTTGTGAACAACGCCCGACCGAACCGATGAGCCGGCGCTGCGCAGCGCCTCCGAAATAAGGCTGCCCAGCTTCTGCACGCGCATCGTCTTGTCGAAGTAGCTGCCCAGGTCTTTCTGGAAGGTCACCGCCCTCAGCATGTCCACGCGCTGGCGCAGCGGGATCTTCTGGTCGGTCTCCCAGAAGAAGCGCGCGTCGTTGAAGCGGGCGCGCAGCACGCGTTCGTTGCCGTGGCGAATCAGTCCATCGGGATCACCGTCCGTGTTCAGAACAGCAAGGAAATGAGGCAACAGTTTGCCGCTGGCGTCTTCCAGGGCGAAATACTTCTGGTGGTCGCGCATTACCGTGACCAGGACTTCATCGGCGAGCGCGAGAAACTCCGGATCGAAGTTGCCCAGCACGACCGACGGAAACTCCGTGAGATTCACAACTGTGTCGAGCAGAGACTTGTCTTCGCGCCAGCGCGCGCCCGGGACCGTTCTAGTAGCGGCGTCGAGCGCCTTGCGGATACGCTGCTCGCGTTCGGCAGCACCCGCAACCACCGAAGCCTTCGCTAGCGCGGACGAGTAATCCGAGGGCCGATTGATGGGCAACGATCCCGGCGACAGAATGCGATGGCCTTCGCTGGCCTGGCCGGCGCGAATTCCGGCAAACTCCAGCGGCACAACTTCGCCGTCGAGCAGCGAAACCAGCCAGCGCACCGGACGCACGAAGCGCTCCGCCGACTTGCCGCGCCAGTACATACTCTTCGCCCAGTAGATGCCTGCGATCTCTTTGGGCAGCGACTCGGCAAGAATCTCGGCCGCTGGTCGCCCTTTCTTCTTCACCGTCGCACCGAGGTATTCACCTTTCGGAGTTGTGACCTTCTCCAGAGCATCGACGGGGACGTTAAGCTTGCGCGCGAAGGCAGCGGCTGCAGGAGTTGGCGCTCCATCCTTGAAGGCGACTTTCACAGACGGCCCCAGGATCTTCGAGGTGTCGTCTGCCTGCTTATCAGACACGTCGCGGACCAACACTGCAATGCGACGCGGTGTAGAGTAGGCCTCAGTCGAGGGCGGCGATGTAAAGCGGCCTATGAGACTCTCACGCTCTAACAGTAGGAGAACGCGGCGAGCCAGTTCGTCCCGCGCGCTATCGATCATTCGCGCGGGAATTTCTTCGGTACCGATCTCCAGCAGGAAGTCAGGCATAAGAAGCAACTAGCAATTAGCAACTAGCGGATGCACATCTTTCCATTCCGCACTTGCTGCTGGTGATGCCAGGACGCGAGCGCCGCAGGCGCGCCAGAGCTTAGCCCAGCGCTTCAGCGCTGGGTACGGATACATAAGAGAACTGAGTGCCGTAGGCACGGCAGAATCCCCTGTCGGACTTGGGTCTGCCGCCCCTACGGGACTCGGACGGGAACACACACCTACCCAGCGCTGAAGCGCTGGGCTAAGCTCTTTCGTCCCGCAAGCGGGACTGATTAGTTCGCAGGTCATGGCCAGTGCGCAGGCCATAATTAGTTCGCAGGTCGTCACCGAGGTATCTTTCTTCATGACCCAGCCGCCGACAACTGTTCCGCTTTCGCAGAACCTTTTTCCTCCGTTGGCGCGCTGTCTTCCTCGGCCTTCTGTTGATCGACGTACGCCTTGGCGACGCCGACCGCCAGCGCTCGGATACGCGCGATCACGCCTACCCGCTCGGTCACGCTGATCGCTCCCCGAGCATCCAGAATATTGAACAAGTGCGAGCACTTCAGGCACAGATCAAATGCAGCGAGGACCGGGAAACGCCGCCGCTCAACTCGCCTTTCGCTCTTCGCTCTTCGCTCTTCGCCGGAATCAATTATCTCTCCAACAGCTTTGTCTGCAGCGCCCCAAAGTTCGGCGTACTCGTCGAGCAGCGCCTGGCATTCGGCCTCGTAAAGCCCGAGGTGCTTCCACGCCTTCTCCACATCAGCGCGTTCAAAGTTGTAAACCGAGAACTGCAATTCGTCCTGCAGCCGTATTTCGCCGTATTTCACCGGGCGTCCGTCGGGACTGACAACCCAAGTGATGTCGTAGATGCTGTCCACATCCTGCAGAAACGCCGTAATGCGCTCCAGGCCGTAGGTCAGTTCGGCGGAGATGGGATCGAGATCGATGCCACCACACTGCTGGAAGTATGTGAACTGGGTGATCTCCAGCCCGTCGAGCATCACCTGCCAGCCGATTCCCCACGCGCCCAGCGTTGGCGATTCCCAGTTGTCTTCTTCGAACTTGATGTCGTGCTGGCGCAGATCGATGCCGATGGCGGCCAGCGATTCCAGATAAAGCTCCTGCACGTTGACCGGTGGCGGCTTCAGGATCACCTGAAACTGCAAGTGCTTGAACAGCCGGTTGGGATTTTCACCGTAGCGGCCATCGGCGGGGCGGCGCGATGGCTGCGCGTAACCCACGCGATACGGTTTAGGCCCCAGCACGCGGAGAAAGGTCTCGGGCGCCATGGTCCCCGCGCCAACTTCGACGTCGTACGGCTGCTGGAGGACGCAGCCGTGGTCGGCCCAGAAATTTTGCAGGCGCAGCACCAGTTGCTGGAAGGTCAGCGGATTTTGCGAGGAGGACAAATGGTTTTCCTGATACGCGGGGCTGAGCCCGCTTCGGCATTCTTCGGGACCCTTAACTCTGTAATTCACTCTGTAGTTCGAGAACTAGCACATCCTCTTTAACATTTACATTATCATTTACTTTATCATTTATTTTATCCTGTGCAACATTCACAACTTCGCCAGCATGCTGGCGGTTACCAGCTTCTTCTCGATATGGCGCTCCAGAATCTGCACCAGAAAACGCCGTAAGTCAGCGCCCTGACCTACCGCCCAAGGTTCCTCCGCAAATGTGTCCACCGGAGCACGAAACATCTGAGCTGCCAGCCCGCGCGATTCGGCGCTGAGTTCCGACGATGCCAGCCGCTTGTGTTGCACGCACATCAGGCCGTCGGCCAGCGCATGATAAAACGCGCGACTGCCATTGAGCGCCTGTCCGCAAGCGCTGCACTCGCTCAGTTCCGGCAAAAATCCAACCAGCCGCACCAGCCAGAGCTGGAAGTACGTCAGCGGCATCCAGATCGAACCAGAGCGCAACTGATGCAACACGGAAACCGCCAGCCGGAAAATATCGTCGTTCGCTTCCCGATCCGGCAGCAACTCATCCAGGGTCTCCGCGACATGCTCCAGCGCCACAACGCGCGGATAATCCACCGTTGCTGACAGCGGCGACTCCAGGATGTCGCAGGAATCGAGCTGCGCCAGTTCCTGACCCTCGCGGTCTTCGTAATACGCCCGCACCCAGGTCAGCGGCTCCAGCGCTCCGCCAAATCGCCGCTTCGACTTCTTGGCCGCGCGGGCGATGCCCTTGACCTTACCCTCGGCCCGCGTGAACAGTGTCACCAGCAGATCAGCCTCGCGCAGCGGATAAGTTCGCAACACAATCGCTTCCGACTGCTTCAGTGACATGGGTTTCTAACTGGCCACGCAGAGCACGCCCAGACTGCGTATTCGGAAGCCGCGCCAGACATGCTAAAAGCATCCACAGCCTTGCCGGCTTGCACCTTAATTCTCGATTCTACTGACAGAGGTTGCGATGTGCAAAGAGAACCAAGGATGGGTAGTCGGGCAGGTTCGGGTTAGTCCGCTGCCCGTCCCTGGTATGCGTACCGAAAACGTTCTTTTGTTTTTGGAGCGTATCTGCGCTTGTAGTTCGAGTGCACAAGAGTACGGAAGTCAGTACACCCCGGGAATCAGGCGCGCGGTGGTCCGGCTGTACGCCACATAGTCGGCGCCGAACGCCTTCCTCAAAGCGAGTTCCTCGACGTGAACCCGGTATAGCACTGCCGCAGTGGTTGGCACCAGCACCACGGCAAAAGCAGTCCAACTGCAAGAGTGCAACCCGATCGCCACAAACACCAGCAGCAATCCCAGGTAGGACGGGTGCCTAACGAATCGATACAGCCCCGTTCGATGGAGCTTTTGCGACTCCCGAATCGCCACGTTCGAGCTGAACGATTTTCCCAGGGCGACAATAGCCGTCCACCGAACCCCAAGCCCCGCCAGCATTATGATCGCGCTGATCACCTTTAGCCAGTGCGCCCCGCCAAACATGCTCGCCGGCAGGGTTTGGCTGATCCATTCACAGGCCGTTACCGCCGCCGAAATCACCAGCCACAGAATCAGCAATGAACCGCGGTCCCGCACGTTTCCGCTGCTGCGCTTGGTGCGCGTTGCCACACCGACGAGAATCTCCGACGCAAACCAACCCCAGAAAAGCACGCGCCATAGCATCGATAACGTCATCGCGTCTCCAAATCGGCATGTATCGTCTGATGGACAAAGATTGAAATGAAATTCCGGTCGCCGCGGCGTTCATCCTAAAACAAAAGCGCGGAAACCGTTGGGCCTCCACGCTTGTCACCTTGATCGAAATTATTGTTGAGCGGCCCAGCCGCTTGTCGGCCTAATGACTGGGGGCGAGTGCGTGTGAGAACTGTGCCGTCCCTACGGACTCGGATCCATTTTCCACTTTACCCAGCACTCCGCCTGCGGCTGCGTGCTGGGCTAAGCTTTTTCGCCCCATTCGGGGCTGGTTTTTGTGTGCTACCTTCCACCGTGGCAAGTCGATACGAGGTCGCGGCTCAGCCACTGTCGGCCCAAGATTGAAAGCTGACGACTGACGGCTGACGGCTGAGAGCTGACAGCTCCCTACAGCGCACTCATGTTGGACAGGAACTCGCCGTTGGAGCGGGTCTTGCCCAACTTGTCGATCAGCAGTTCCATGGCTTCCACCGGCGACAAGGGGTTCAATACCTTACGCAACACCCAGACGCGCGCCAGATCTTCCTTGGGAATCAGCAGCTCTTCCTTACGCGTACCGGAGCGCTGAATATCGATGGCCGGGAAGGTGCGCTTATCGACCAGCTTGCGGTCGAGAATGATTTCCATGTTGCCGGTACCCTTGAACTCTTCGAAGATGACGTCGTCCATGCGCGACCCCGTCTCGATGAGAGCGGTGGCGATGATGGTCAGCGAACCGCCTTCTTCGATATTGCGGGCGGCGCCAAAGAAGCGCTTGGGACGCTGCAACGCGTTGGAATCAACGCCGCCAGAGAGTACCTTGCCGGAGGGCGGGACAATCGTGTTGTAGGCGCGAGCCAGACGGGTAATGGAGTCGAGCAGAATGACCACATCACGTTTGTGTTCGACCAGACGCTTGGCCTTCTCGATGACCATCTCGGCCACCTGAACGTGGCGTGCGGCCGGCTCGTCAAAGGTCGAAGAGATGACCTCGCCCTTGACTGAGCGCTGCATGTCCGTGACTTCTTCCGGGCGCTCGTCGATCAACAGCACAATCAGCACAATTTCCGGATGATTGGTGGTGACTGAATTCGCCAGGTTCTGCAATAGCATGGTCTTGCCGGTGCGCGGGGGCGCCACGATCAAACCGCGCTGCCCCTTGCCGACTGGCGTCAGCAGGTCCATGACGCGGGCGCTGATGTTTTCGCGCACTGTCTCCAACTTGATCCGTTCCTGCGGATATAAAGGCGTCAGGTTGTCGAACAGGATCTTGTTGCGGGCTTCCTCGGGAGACTCAAAGTTGACGGCCTCAATCTTTACCAGCGCGAAATACTTCTCGCCTTCATGCGGAGGCCGCACTTGGCCGCTGATGGTGTCGCCGGTTTTCAGGTCGAACTTGCGGATCTGCGAGGGAGAAACGTAAATGTCATCCGGCCCGGGCAGGTAGTTGTAGTCGGGCGAGCGCAGAAAACCATAGCCATCGGGCAGGATTTCCAGAACGCCCTCGGCAAAAATATGGCCTTCTTTTTCGCTTTGGGCCTGGAGGATCTTGAAGATGAGGTCCTGCTTGCGCAGGCCACTGGCGCCGGGCAGCTCCAGCGTCCGAGCAATTTTTGTCAGCTCGGTGATGTTTTTTTCTTTTAACTCTGAGATTGTCATGTTCACCTACGGGGAATGTGCAGAAGGGCGGGTCGGAGGAACTGCGGGAATGCGCCGAAGGGCGCGGCGCGTTATGCAGCGCGCCGCTGCGCTTCGGAAGCCGTCTCCGGTTCGAGAATTACGTCCTGCCGTTCGGAATCGGCGATAAGGTTTAATACGTCGTTGGTAGTGTCCTGAATCCGCGTGTTGGGTTTATGGAACTTGCGCGTCGCTTTCGAAGCAAGCTGACACAGCGTGTAGCGGTTGCGCAGTGTGTGGACAGCCTCGAATACTAGTTCAGACCGCATCAATTTGTTCTCCTCGTGTCTATGAATGAATGTTTCCGGAGCCCGGCCAGAATGGAACCACTGCTCCTGGCTATGAAAAAAGTGGGCGGTAAGAGCCACCGCTTGCGACGGCCCGTGACAGGAGCTAAACGTTGGATGCCAGAGTCGCCGATTCGGTTCCTCAATTTCTCGCCTTTTCCACCCGGCCCTTAAAGAAACTGGAAAACCTTCTGAAACAATTACTTACGTAACGCGCCCCACAGTTCAACACAAGGCTCTTGCCGGGATGTGAATTCCTGATTGCCTGACGATGGCGTTCAGTGTGGCCGTTTTCGGGCAGGACGTCTTGGACTGGTACCTAAGGATTGACGCTTACGTAAAAAGAGTAAGGTAGTCGCCCGAGGCCCTTGCGTCAAGCAAAATCTTTGCCCGCGATTGCCGATTTGGGAACCCTCGGCAGCCTTGCCGCTTAGACGCGACACCGCCGCAAAGGTTCGCAATAATTTCATAACCCGTTGGAGGGCAATAAGTTGTTGGTTGTCGAAACCAGTGTGTTGGAAATCCAAATACACCATGCGCTACATCGTAACACCAACAATCTGAATGGCTTACCTCCAATCCGCCATACACCCGCCCAGTCTAGTGTCGGTGTCCTATCGGCCTTTGAGGGGGTAGGGAGGTGCCGATCGTAACCCTGATCCACGCTTTACAATGGTTTTGTGCCCGACGCTTACATTCTCGGCATCGAGAGCTCCTGCGACGAAACCGCCGCTGCGGTGGTGCGCTCGGGTGAGGAACTGGTCTCCAATGTCGTTTATTCGCAGTTCGTCACCCACCGGCCCTACGGTGGGGTCGTACCCGAACTGGCTTCTCGCGAGCATTTGCGGGCCATCGTTCCCGTGGTGCGCCAAGCGCTCGACGATGCCGGACGGTCTTACCAGACGATCGATGCCATCGCGGTTACCAAGGGCCCGGGGCTCGCCGGATCGCTGCTAGTTGGGCTGAGTTACGCCAAGGCGCTCGCCTATGCCGTCGAAAAACCGCTCATCGGAGTCAATCATCTCGAAGGGCACATCCACGCCGTCTTGTTGGAAGAGCGCCAGAAAGGCAACCGTGAGCTGGAATTTCCTGTGCTCGCTTTGGTGGTAAGCGGCGGCCACACTCACCTCTTTCTGGTCGACGGGAAATCGGGCGCCTGGCGTTACCACGATGTGGGACACACCCGCGATGACGCTGCCGGTGAGGCCTTCGACAAAGTTGCAAAGCTGCTCGAACTCGGATATCCGGGAGGCCCGGCCATCGATTTCCTGGCAAAGCATGGCAATCCCCAGGCGGTAAAGTTTCCTTTTGCCCATATCAAGCACCATGACCGCAATCCGCAGAATCGCCACTCCGATGACGAGTCGCGCGTTGACTTTTCCTACAGTGGAATCAAGACGGCGGTTCTGCGCTTCGTGGAGACCCATGACATGCGAGAGGGCATCAGCCGGCGTCGCCAGACGCTGGCGGCGCTGGCAAGTCCGTCGCGCGAAGATTACCTTGCCGCCTGCGACCAGTCCACGCTGGATCTGGTGGCGTCCTTCCAGCACGCGATGGTAAACGACTTGGTCAGCAAGACGCTGCTGGCTGCGCGCGAACAGGATGTGGCCACGTTGCTGGTGACGGGCGGTGTCGCCGCCAACAGCGAGTTGCGCGCGTCGTTCGAACAGCGTGCCTCCGAAGAACGCTTAGCGGTGTGCTTCCCGTCGCGAAAACTTTCCACTGACAACGCGGCCATGATTGCAGCCGCTGCCTATCCACGATTTCTAGCGGGTGAGTCCGCTGCCCCAGAATTGTCCGCCGACGCGGCCCTGCGCCTGCGGTAGTCGACTATAGCAATTCCAGTTTGTAGCCCGTGTAATTCGGTACGCCAATGCTCGAACCGCTTTGGGCACACCTCTTCACTCTCACGCACAACTAAGGCTGATCGAGCCTCGCACCTATTCGTCTTGGGGAGGAATTTTCGACTCGATATCCATGTCGCGGAGTTCACTCGATTCGAAGACCTCGCGGCATTCCATACACTCGACGTATTCCGCGTCTTCATCACGAGAGACAACCTGGACACGGGGATGCCGACACGGCTGGTCCATGGATTTGCTCGGCTGGAAATTTGGAGTTCTGTCGCCCGGCTGGCTAAGGTTCATGACTTTCGCCCTGACTGCAAGGGCATTGGTGCAATTTCCCGGTATTTTAGACCGGAACCAACAGTTGTCAAGTTTTTCCGGAAGACGAAATGTTAAATCTCGGTTGGGGGCGCACCCTCTATCGTCCCTACGGGACTTGGTCCTATTTGCCAATTTACCCAGCGCTGAAGCACTGGGCTACACTCTTTCGCCCTATGCGGGGCTGATTCTTGTGTGCCTCTTTCCACTGCGGCAAATCGATACGAGGTTGCGACCAGTCTGTGAAGGCCCGCACTACCCCAGCCACATCCACTCCAGAAAAGGTAAGAGTCGAGCAAGACCGGCTGGCTCTCTCTTCTGACTACTAGGTGTACTGGTTCGAGTACATCCCGGGCAAGCACACCTAATAATATGCGACCGTTCATATCGGCAATCCTTAAACCGTTCCGTGCCCGTTAGTTACCGATAAATACTGCGAATTGCCCTTCGCTGCCAAGGCTTGCGTGATGTCCTCCGTCCGGGGTAGAATCTAATTGCGACTGAATTGGTCGCATATTCATCTGACTGGGTGGACTGCTGACGATGTTGAAGCTGACCAAGAAGGCGGACTACGGACTGATTGCCATGCGGCATCTGGCCGAGCACGCCGACTTGGGAGCGTGCAGCGCCAAGGACCTGGCCGAGATGTACAGCATGCCGCAGGAAGCGCTGGCCAAGATCCTGCAGCGGTTGACCAAGGCCGGCCTGCTGGTTTCGCAGTACGGCACCAATGGTGGCTACACCCTGGCCCGCAATCCGCGGCAGATCAGCGCGTTTGAGGTGATCCGGGCGATTGACGGACCTTTGTTCATCACCTCGTGCAGCTCGGCAACGGAAGATTGCGAACAGAGTGACCGCTGTACCGTTCGCGGGCCGTTGCGCAAGGTGAGCCGCAGCATCGAAGAAGTTTTGAACCGATTGACGATTTGGGAGATGACCGAGCCGGAGCACGAACCCTCACCGGAACTGGTCACCCTGGGCTGGACGCCAACGAAGATTGAACACGTTTAGGAGATGGCACAAGCAATGAGCACGAATGTGGTCTCAGGCAATCGTAACAACGGTAACAACGACGTGAAACTGCCTATCTACATGGATAACCATGCCACCACGCGCACCGATCCGCGCGTGCTGGAAGAGATGCTGCCGTACTTCACGGAGAAGTTTGGTAATGCCGCCAGCCGCAACCACGAATTCGGCTGGATAGCCGAGCAAGCGGTGGAGCTGGCGCGTGAGCGTATCGCCAAGCTGATTGGTGCGACCTCCAAGGAGATCATCTTCACGTCCGGCGCGACCGAGAGCAACAACCTTGCCATCAAGGGCGTCGCCGAGATGTACAAGGAAAAAGGCAATCACATCATCACCCAGGCCATCGAACACAAGGCGGTGCTCGACACCTGCAAGCGCCTGGAGAAGTACGGTTTTCGCGTCACCTATCTGCCGGTGCAGAAGGATGGCCGCATCGATCTTGACGATCTGAAGCGGGCCATGGACGAAAAGACCATCCTGGTGACGATCATGACCGCCAACAACGAGATTGGCGCCTTGCAGCCAATCCGGGAAATCGGCGCTCTTTGTCACGAACGCGGCGTACTGTTCCACACCGATGCGGTGCAGGCGATTGGCAAGGTTCCTTTCAACGTTATCCAGGACAACGTGGACCTGGCGTCGCTCACGGCGCACAAGTTATACGGCCCCAAGGGCGTTGGCGCTTTGTACGTCCGCCGCAAGAATCCGCGCGTGCAACTGGTGGCGCAGATTGATGGTGGCGGGCACGAGCGCGGCATGCGCTCGGGCACGCTGAACGTTCCGGGAATCGTAGGCTTTGGCAAGGCCTGCGCGCTCGCGAGCGAAGGCATGGCCGAAGAAGCGGTAAAGCTCGCCGCTTTGCGCGATCGCTTGAAGGACGCCATCATGAGCCAACTCGACGAGGTTTACATCAACGGTTCGGTGGAGCACCGGCTGCCCGGCAACTTGAATATCAGTTTTGCCTACGTGGAAGGCGAGTCGCTGCTGATGGGCATTAACGATATTGCGGTTTCGAGCGGTTCGGCGTGCACCTCGGCGACGCTGGAGCCATCGTATGTATTGAAGGCACTGGGCGCTGGCGATGACCTGGCGCACAGTTCCATCCGGTTTGGCCTTGGACGCTTTAACACGCAGGCCGAAGTCGATTATGTGGTCGAGCGCGTGGTCGATACGGTGAAGCGTTTGCGTGAATTGTCGCCGTTGTACGAGATGGCGAAAGAGGGAATTGATCTGACTAAAGTGCATTGGGCGGCCGAGCCGACGCATTAACCCGGGTAGAGCGGCGCTTCAGCGCCGCGTTGCGGGTCGAATTTGTTTTGAAAGGGCGCACCTTTAGGTGCGCCGTGAAAGTTATTTGTTCATCCCGAGCCGGCTTTAGCCGGCGGCAGGTTTTGTTGACAGAGATTTTTCGAGTTTAGGAGATAACGCATGGCTTACAGCAACAAAGTTTTGGACCACTACTCGAACCCGCGCAACGTGGGTTCGCTCGACAAGAACAGCACCGAGGTGGGCACCGGTTTGGTGGGCGCACCCGAATGCGGCGACGTCATGAAGCTGCAGATCAAGGTGAATCCTGCGACCAACATCATCGAGGACGCCAAGTTCAAAACGTTCGGGTGCGGCTCGGCGATTGCATCGTCTTCCTTGGCCACCGAGTGGGTGAAGGGCAAGACCGTGGACGAAGCCCTCACGATCCGGAACACCGACATCGTGAAGGAGTTGTCGCTGCCTCCGGTGAAGATCCACTGCTCGGTGCTGGCGGAGGATGCGATTCGCGCCGCTATTGGCGACTGGAAAAAGAAGAATGGGCAGCGCAGCCAAGCCCAGCCCATGCCGGTCGAACAGCGGGCGTAAACTGTTTTTGAGGGCCGGTGTGCCGCATCTCTCGATCAGGCCCATCGGAACACAACCATGAGCACGGTCAACATTGAAAATCCGGCCCAGGCGCCCGCCTCCGCTGCCAAAGGCATTCAGGTGACGGACAAGGCGCTGGCCCGCATTCGCTTGGCGATGGCAAAGGAAAATATCTCGCCGACCGAGGGCGGACTGCGTCTGGGCGTGCAGGGTGGTGGTTGTTCGGGACTGAGTTATAACATCCGTTTCGACACGCAGCCGCGCGAACGCGATCGCGTCTTTCAGTTCGAAGATGTTCGCGTCTTTGTCGATCCGAAGTCGTTCATTTACCTGCATGGCATGGTTCTCGATTACGAAGAGACCCTGATGCACCAGGGCTTCGCCTTTCAGAACCCGAATGCGAAGAAGTCTTGCGGCTGCGGTACGTCGTTTTCCTAAGAAGCGGTAACGGCGCCCGAATGCGACCGGCTAAACAATAGGGATTCCGCGATTGTGGAATTCCGGGGTGATTGGTTCGCCTATTACGCTGCGATTGATTTGTCTCGCGCGCTGGAGAAAGTAAGGATTAGATGGCCCTGACTGACCACAAGAAAACTGAGCAACTGGACAGCGGCATCTTAGTTGTGAACCAAAGCAAGCCGACTAAAGTGAATTGTTGGTCTTGCGGGGCCATGCGCGCTGCTCATTTTTGTCAGGAGTGCGGCAAAGTGCAGCCGCCCACCCCGGTGGACTATTTCACGTTCTTCGGGCTGCCCTTCAGACTGAACCTGGAGCCGGAAAAACTCGAGGGCGAGTTCTACGCTTTGAGCCGGCACTTGCATCCCGACATCAATGCCATCAACAGCGATCGCGAACAGCAGTGGAGCCTGGAAAAGAGTTCCCAGCTTAATGACGCGTACCGCACCCTGAAGGATCCCATCACCCGCACCGAGTACCTGCTGCGATTGCAGGGCGTGCAATTGGAAGAACAATCCAAAACCGCGACCGAAGAGGCGCGCCGCACCGGCAAGCTTAAAAAGCAGGTGGTCCCTCCCGATCTGCTGGAGCAGGTTTTTGAACTGAATATGCAGCTCGAAGAGATGCGGATGAACAAGAAAATGGGAGAGCCTGACCGCACCCTCGAGCGTGAGCTACAGGACTCCAAAAAGCAGTTGCAAGACAGGTACAACGGCCTCGTGGAAGAACTGCACGCAGCCTGGAACGAGTGGGATACGTTGATCGATCGCGCCGAACAGGGCGGGAGCGTTCTGGAGGAAGATCGCATCGCGGTGCGCGACAAGATGGTGGATGTGCTGAATCGCCGCAGCTACCTGCGCAACCTGCTACGCGACATCGACGAGGTGCTGGAAAGCTGAAGAGGGCCGCTGTTCGCTATTCGCCTTTCGCTAAGAGGTTCGGTTTGGCGAAGAGCGAAGAGCGAAGAGCGCCACGCTAATGCGTAACCTGTCTGAAAACACAAATGGCTAACGAACGCATCGTCGGAATCGATCTGGGCACCACCAACTCGCTGGTGGCGTACATGGAAGACAACCGTCCAGTCGTGATACCGGGCGAGGACGGACTGAACTTGGTGCCTTCGGTCGTCGCGCTGGACGAGAACGGCCAGATCGTTGTGGGCAGCGCCGCGCGCAAGTATCTGATCGAGACGCCGGAGCGCGCGGTGTACAGCGTCAAGCGCCTCATGGGCCGCGGAGTCGAGGATGTGCAGGACGAGTTGAAGCTCTTCCCATTCCGGCTGGCTGACGATCTCGCTGCCGGCGAGGTGCTGCGTATCAAGCTTGGCGACAAGACCTTCACCCCGCCCGAGATTTCAGCTTTCATCCTGCGCCAACTGAAACGCAATGCCGAGCGCTACTTCGCAGCGCCGGTCACCAAGGCTGTCATCACGGTGCCCGCGTACTTCAACGATGCGCAACGCCAGGCCACCAAGGACGCGGGCCGCATCGCGGGACTCGAAGTATTGCGCCTGGTGAATGAACCCACGGCGGCATCCTTGGCTTACGGTCTGGACAAGAAGAACGCCGAAACCGTTGCGGTTTACGATCTGGGCGGCGGCACTTTTGACATTTCGATTCTCAAGTTGCACGAGGGCATCTTCGAAGTGATCGCCACCAATGGCGACACCCACCTCGGGGGCGATGACATCGACAACCTGCTGATCACGATCGCGCTACACGACATCCAGGGCGACCTGGCGGTCGATGTCCGTCGCAACGCCGAGATCGTGCAAGCAATTCGCAAGGCAGTGATCGATGCAAAAATTGCGTTGTCGTCAGACGAGAAGACGGCGCTGGACGTCGCACTTCCCGGCGGCAAGCGGTACCAGCGGGAGATTACGCGCGCGCAATTTGAACAGCTGATCCAGCCGGTTATCGATCGCACGGTTGGACCGGTTCGGCAGGCGATGAAAGATGCCGGGCTGACGGCAAAGGAGATTAACGAAGCCGTGCTGGTAGGCGGCTCGACGCGGATCCCACGGGTCCGGCAACTCGTCGAAGAGTTGTTTCAACGCACCCCGCACAGTGGATTGAATCCTGATGAAGTGGTTGCGCTGGGCGCCGCCATCCAAGCTCACATCCTGGCGGGTGGCTCGGAAGCGACCAAGGAAATGCTGCTGCTCGATGTGACGCCGCTGTCGCTCGGCATCGAATCTCTGGGCGGAGGCGTGGTCAAGATCATTCATCGCAACTCGACGATTCCGGCTTCGGCGACCGAGCACTTCACCACCGGCGTGGAAGGCCAGACCAACGTTGCCGTCCACGTTCTGCAAGGCGAGCGCGAACTGGCGAGCGATTGCCGCTCCTTGGCGCGCTTTGACCTGAAAGGCATTCCGCCCATGCCGGCGGGACTGCCGCGCATTGAAGTGAAATTCTTGATCGACGCCAACGGGATTCTGCATGTCTCGGCGCGCGAGCTGCGCAGCGGTAAGGAAGCTGAGATTCAGGTGCAGCCCAGCTACGGCCTCACCGACGAACAAGTCGAGAACATGATCCTGGAGTCGTTCGATAATGCGGAAGAAGACTTCCGCCGGCGCCAGGTGATCGAAGCGCGCAACGAAGCTGAGACGATGCTCGCAGCCTTGGAGAAGGGCCGCAAGAATCCTGCATGGGAGCAATTGTCATCGCAGGAGCGCAGGAACATTGAGAAGTTCGAGACAGCGCTGCGCGCTGTGATGGAGGCCGACGATTACCAGGCCATTCGAACCGCGATCGATGCCCTGAATCAAGGCACCATGCATCTGGCCGAGCTGATGATGGAATCCGCGGTGGGCACGGCGTTGAAGGGACAAAACATAGATACCGCCGATGTTGGCGAAGGACCCGAGTCCCCGCATCCCATCGCGCAAGCTGAGATTGAACGCTAGCAGCGAGCTTGAGGAATTATGGCAGACGAAAAAACACAAGGCGGCGCAACCGCAACAGTGGAAGCCCCCGGACCGAATACGGTTCGAGTCACCTTCCTTCCCGAGAACAAGACCTTTGAGTTTGAACACGGCAAGCTCCCCTACCAGGACCACGGCAAGCCGGAGTCGATCCTCGATGTGGCAATGAATTTCGGGCTGCACCTGGAGCACGCCTGCGGCGGAAACTGCGCCTGCACGACCTGCCACGTCGTGGTGAAAAAGGGCAAGGAGCTGCTCAACGAGATGGACGATGACGAGGCTGATCGTCTTGACATGGCCGCCGACCTGCAGCTCAACTCGCGCCTGGGATGTCAGACCGTGATAGAAAAGCCAGGCGAGGTGGTCGTCGAGATTCCGTCCTGGAACCGCAACTATGTTTCGGAAGCGGCGACTCACCACGATTGATCGCCGACAATCTTCATATTCGAGGGAACCTATGGCTGCTGAACTGAGATGGGATGACGCGGAAGACATCGGTCTGACATTGTCCGACAAGTTCCCCGACGTGAATCCGCTGGAACTCCGCTTTACCGATCTTCATCGCTACGTCACCGAGTTGCCGGCCTTCGTGGACGACCCGAAGATGTCCAACGAGGGCAAACTCGAAGCCATCCAGATGGCCTGGTTCGAGGAATACCAGGACAAAACTCGATAATCTATTATTGGGGCCCGCAAACTTTCTTCTCCCCGAGATCGCGTAAAATCGTCGCCATGCCCACAGAGCAAGAAGCTGCCTCGCTCGCCGTACTGAAACGCGTGCCCATTTTCTCCAACTTGTCGGAGCAGGAATTCGCCTTCCTGACCGCGCACCTTTTGCAGCGCAAATACTCTGCCGGCGAGCGGTTCTTCGGCGAAGGCGACCCTTGTGCCGGCCTGTACGTGGTTCAGGCGGGGAATGTGCGCATCTTTAAGAGTTCGGCCGGTGGACGTGAGCAAGTGCTTTCGATCGACGGTCCCGGCAGCTCGATTGCCGAACTGCCGGTCTTCGACGGCGGAAACTATCCAGCCTCCGCCCAGGCGGTCAGCGATAGCACGCTGCTGTTTTTCAGCCGTCAGGATTTCCAGGCCCTCTGCTTGCAGCATCCGCAGGTCGCGTTGAAGGTCCTGCGGGTGATTGGGGGCCACCTGCGCCGGTTAGTGGGCATCATCGAAGAACTTTCGTTCACCACGGTCCGCCACCGGCTGATCGCGCTGCTGGTGCGATTGGGCAAGGCGGAAGGCACGCGCAACGGCGATGCCATCACGCTAACGCTGCCGGCGAACAACAGCGAACTGGCGGCGCAAATCGGCACCGTGCGCGAGTTGGTGTCGCGCAATCTCAGCCGTCTGCAGTCGGAAGGCCTGATTCAGGTGGACAACCGCAAGCTGGAGATTCCTTCGCTGAAGCGCCTGGAAGCGGAACTGCAGGCTTCTGGCGGTTGAATCCACTCGCTTCGCTTCACAGCACGTGCATAATTTTTCGCTCCCGTGACAGAAGTCATAGCTGCTGCGTGGCAGGGCTACTAGTACTTAGTTGCGTAGATTAGCGTAAGATAAATGGGGATGCACATTGCGAATCTCGCGTTTCGTCCACTCGAAGGGCGTGGCGGTTTTGTTGTATGCGGCTATGAATCGGTCAATCG
>Ga0116111_1000189_pt1 | contig 54481 bp, 48 predicted proteins | sample June2015DPH_8_10_FD_89720 | JGI IMG/M metagenome (GOLD analysis project Ga0116111, IMG submission 89720) | Peatland microbial communities from SPRUCE experiment site at the Marcell Experimental Forest, Minnesota, USA - June2015DPH_8_100 | ecosystem: Environmental > Terrestrial > Soil > Wetlands... | reverse complement strand
GGATGTCGATCTCAAAGCGCTAGAAGCAGCTCTCAGCGATCGATCCTGGGTTGTACGCAAAACCACCGCCGAAGCTCTCGGCAAGGTTTACGCAGCACTCATCGAACACGGAAACGCGGTTGACAGCGCGCTGCTCGAGCGCCTGCTATCACGGTCAAATGACCAGATGCGTCGGACTGCCGTCAACGCGTTAACCCGTGTGTACCTAGCCCTCACTGAACACGGGAACGCTGTCAACGTGGCGCCTCTCGAGCAGCTGCTCACCGATCACGACCCGGAGATGCGTCGGGCCACCGTGGAAGCGCTTGGCGTGATATATCCCGCGTTGCTTCAGAGGGAAACGGTAATCGAGGTCAAAGAATTAGAGAAATCGATACATAGCAAACACGCAGGAGTTCGTGTAGCAGCGGCCGCAGCTTTAAGCGGGGTCTACGCAGCACTCATCGAACACGGGAACGCTGTCAACGTGGCGCCTCTCGAGCAGCTGCTCACCGATCACGACGCGGAGGTGCGTCGGGCTACGATAGAAGCGCTTCAGCGAGTCTACCCGCGACAAGTCCATGAGGGGGGAGCCGCGCCGCTGCCTGAGTTGGAGCGCGCGCTGGACGACGAGGCGGTCGATGTTCGCGTCGCCGCGCAAGACCTCTTCGCGAGCGTTGCGCGTGCAGTGTTATCGACCCAGGGGAAAGCAGAGTTTGCGGAGGCCATCAAAGAGCTGGATAAGGAGCTGAGCGAGCCATTATCGGCCCCCCTTTCGGGTGCCTACTCGTCTTTTGTTCTCTTGGAAAAAGACGCCCTCCACATAGGCCGTCTCACCCTGAAGAAAAAGAGGCTACGCACCAGCACACCGCCGTGCATCGTAACTAAGGCCTCTTATGAGATGCTTTACGCTATCGCTTCAGCGTACCTTCTGCACCACCCGCTGTTGTTGATGGGACCGACGTCTACGGGCAAGAGCTTCTTGGTCAAGTGGCTAGCTGAGGCGCTGGGCAACCAACACGTCTCGTACACCCTCAACCCGTACATCTCTAAGTCAGAACTCATAGGCGGGATAAAGCCAAACAAACAAGGCACCTTTGTCTGGCAGGACGGGATCATAGTCACGGCAGCCAAGCGCGGCATGTGCCTCGTTCTCGAAGAGCTTAACCTCGCGACCTCTGAAGTCCTTGAGATATTGAATGACTACCTGATCACCGGTAAGTTTGTTTATTCAGAGAATGGCGATCAACGCGTTGTCGAGCCGTCAAACGAATTCCGGCTGTTTGCCACGGCGAACCCATTGAGTTACGCACAAAGGGAACGGCTTTCGCGGGTGTTTGTGTCGCGGTTCAAAGTGCACTATCAACCCGAGCTGAGCGAAGAAGACCTCATTGAGATTTTGAGCGGGCTGTTCGACATTCCCGCTCATTTGGCGTACTCTGTCGCGTTTTTCCACGTTACGCTACAGGAACAAGCCGACTCGAAAGTCATCGGCAAGGAGGAAAAAGAGCCGTACATATTCAGTTTGCGCGACTTGATACGGCTCGGGAGGCGATTAACGCCCACTATAAAGGCGAATGTGCCCGAACCCGCGTTTTTGCAGGTCCTCGCGAGAGAACTATCAGACGTTTACGTGGCACGCGTGCGAAACGGCGACGAACGGGAAGCTCTCATAATGCTTATCGACACGCTCTTTGGCCTTAAAACTGAAAACACGAGCATTGAGGACGTTCTTGCTATCCACGCTGGGCAGTTGGAGCAGGTCTTAGCCGACCTGCCAGTTACTCGCGGCCGTTACCTCATTCCTGGTCAAGAGGCGCACATTGTCCCGACCAAAACGCAAAGACAGACTCTGGCGAGTGTCGTCAAAGCGCTCTTTTTCAATGAGCCGATTCTTTTGGTGGGCTACCCTGCTTCAGGTAAAACGACGCTGATACGCTACCTTGCACGGGAAAAGAAAACGGACCTCTACTACGTTAACCTGTCATCAGACTCAGGTCTTGAGGAGCTCTTGGGTGGCTATACGCAAGGCCGCAACGGCAAATGGCATTACAAGCGAGGATTGCTTTTTAAGGCTGTTAAGAAGGGCGCGTGGCTTTTGATTGACGAGGCAAACCTTAATCCTCTCTCTGAGTATCTCAACACGTTATTAGATTTCGGCTACGTTGCCGACGAAGAAGGGACTCTCTTTAGACTACATCCCAATTTTAGGTTGTTCTTTTCGATCAATCCTCCTAAGATCCACCCGTCGCGAAACGTGCTCTCTCCCGCGCTGCGCACCAGGTTCAACGAGATTTGGATCGAGGAAATCACTGACGCGGGAGAACTGTCGGAACTGGTCGAAAGCTGGAAGCACGGTCAATCGTTGATGTGAGAACACGAGGCCGTCTGGGTTTGCACGAGTCGAACCCGGCTAAAACAGTCGTGAGAGGTCTGTGCGCGACGTGCGCTGCCGGATCTCTCAGTGGGTGCTTCGGCGCAGGGTGCCTCGCGGGTGAGGCCGAACGAAGGCGTGTGTTTAATTTTCGCTGGCGGTCAGTTCTACGATCTGCGGGGCTTTTTGCTGCAGCAATAACTCTTAAGTAGCCGCCCAGTCACGTTGAGGTAATGACTGAAATAGCGCTCATCTGGGATCGGCCCCTCCTTTTTGAGAAGCTCTTTGTCGAATACGGTTTCGCGTGCGAGCGCGTCTCTCCATTGCAGATCGGCAATGCGTACGCGCCCAGGTTCGACGTGGCAATACTTCCCGTAGGCTTTGGTAATCCCGCTTACAGCACCGTCGCAAAATCACTGAAAAGCCTCGGAACCCCGCTCCGCGAGTTCGTACGAAAGGGAGGCTCATTGGTCGCGTTCAGCCCTTACGTGGATAACTACGACTTCAGCTGGCTTGGTCTTCCGTGCAGGTTCAGGCTGCTCGTGCGAGATGATATCGTGAAAATAGCTATCAGAAGGGAACATCCAGCTGCACAGATCGTCGATGTCCTTGAGGCCCACATAGATGGCTACTTGACCGGCGCCAGTGAACACGACGTGGTGTTAGAGGCAGAAGACCGTGCTGTTTTGACCGTGACGTCGTCAGATAAAGGGCGCTTCATACTGTCGACGATTCATGAGTTTCCAGCAAGGCGATTCATCGCATGGGCTCTCGAATCAGCGCGAGCATAGCCCGAAACAGGCGCTGTCTCTAACGGCGTCGCCTGCTGGCGAGCAAGAATCCGAAACTCGCTACCACTCCGACGGCGACTATGATCGGCACGGCCAGCTGACTTACGAGCTTCTCGCTGTCAAATGTATTCATGTGATCGTTAATCACACCGCCGTGTGCCATCTCCTGAGACATGACTCCCTGGCTCGAGGCAGCTGACGTGTTGATCACGTGCAATGTCGAAGTATCGTGCCTGAGGGTTGCATCTGAGGATTCGTTGATTACTATTCGCCCGGTGTCACTTGTGGCGTACGTTTGAATCAGGGTATCTGGAACGTCGCTTGAGTCTTTGCCTACAGACACTCGTACATGATGATCGTCAACAAAGCCCAGCGTTTGTTGCGGTTCGTACGGCACCCATCCTATGTCAGGATAGTACACCTCGATCCAAGCGTGCGGCCCTGCGTTCCAACTGTAGCCGTACGTCGATAGGTAGTTACTGACGGTGATGTTCCCGCCCACTAGATAGCCGCTCACGTAGCGCGCTGGAATTCCGACGCTCCGCAGCAGTGCCAATGACAGCTGCGCGTAGTTCTCGCACGTTCCCCGTTTATTGTAAAAGGTCCAAGCGGCGTCGTGGCTCGTCACGCTAGAGTCGTATCTGAGGCTGTCACGCACCCACAACATTATGGACGTCACTGCGGCACTCTCGTAATGAGCGTTGCTGATAAGGGTTTCCGCGGTTTTTTTTATGGACGAATCGTTTGATTGCACGTACTTCGAAGGGGCGAGGTATTCGCTAGCGCTCTGATCAGAAGAATTGAGCCTGATCGGCAGCTGTGACTCTGAATTCAGCCCTGCAGCCTGCACGTCGATGGTCAAATTCGCCGCTATCGTGTAGCTCAATCGTGGCGGCGGGTTTAGCCACGTCGCTGTTGTCCGTGCATTCGTGGCCGCTACCTCGTCGGGCTTTCTGCTGTATGAAATGCTGAATGACGGCACTCTCTGTACGTATGCGAAGAGACTCGCGTTCAGCGCCGTTGGAATCTGGACCACTACCTTTTGAGTTCCTTCAGGAACGACGATGTCGCGCGTTGTGGTATAATGCACGGTGCTCGCCATGGTGCCTTGGCAAATCAGGGCGTCTCCTGATCCATGCAGTGGTGCTAAAAAAGCAATCGCGATAAGCGCGCAGGCAATAATCTTCATTTGGCGGGCACACGGCACATAACCGGGACAATATGCCTAGAGTTTTTTGCCCCTACTTAAAGGTTGGGGCCTCGAATTGCCTTTTGATGCGACGTAGCGGGTTAAGTTTTGAGCTTAGGCGGGTAATATATGCTTGCTCATCGGCTTTCGTGGTCAACGATCGAGGTTGTCTAAGCGATTTGGCTGTGCAGGTAGAATCGTTGCCGAGTCGGAATGCTTATAAACCATAGTTTATCGTTCTTAGTGTAGACTAAGGCAATTGTGCTTGAACGAGTGCACGACCCCTTGTCGTTTCGCGTACGCCGAACGCTGGGGCCGAACCCTGAATCCGACGTTCACGCCAAGAAAGGTTACCCACATGACTCACAGAAAGCTTGCTGCGATGCTCCTCACCGCGTTAATAGCGCTTTCGGTATGCGCAGCTGTCATCCACCAAAGTAGCTCGGTGGCCGCTTCCCCGATAAATGCGACAAGCACGCCAAATATATGGAGCAAAGCACCGATAAATCCCGCATTCATTCAGTATCTAAAGAATCGAGCGGCGGGAAAGGCGACGACCACCGTGAACGGGCACGAGGTAAGCCTAGTCCCGTCGACCGTTAATTTCTCTACCCTTATAGGACAGAGCGCGGGCGCGGCGGCCGTTCCACTCGTTGGGTCATCGTCCTACGATCTGCGTGCGCTCGCCAAAGTCAGCCCCGTGGGGGATCAAGGCGCTTCACCCTCGTGCTGGGCGTTTGCGGCGTACGGCTCGCTCGAGTCGTATCTACTCCCGGGAACGCTGTGGAACTTTTCAGAGAATAACATGAAGAACCTGGCCGGATTCGATCTGACGTGCAACCAAGGAGGCAGTCAGCAGATGGCAACAGCGTACCTTGCGCGGTGGGGCGGCAATATGCAGAGCGGCCCGGTTACTGCCGCGTGCGACCCGTTCAACCAGGGTTCGTGCGCCGATACGTCGTTGTGCTCCGTTCAACAGCACGTCCAAAACGTGCTCTTTCTGCCATACAGAGCTAATGCGAACGATAACAACAACATAAAATCGGCACTGCAGACTTACGGTGGCGTTTATGCCGTGATGTACGCCGCTACGAGCTCGTATAACCCAAATACCGCGGCTTACTACTACAATGGCAGCACTTCTCCCAATCACGCCGTGACGATCGTCGGTTGGAATGATTCCTACCCCGCCAGTAACTTCGCCAGCCGCCCGCCCGGGGCAGGCGCTTTTATCGTAAAAAACAGCTGGGGCACGGGCTGGGGGCAACAGGGTTTCTTCTACGTTTCGTACTATGACACTCAGTTCGCCACGAATTCTCAACCGCCCACGGTCTTCACTGCTGAACCAACGACGAACTACGACGTCAATTACCAGTATGATCCGTTAGGGTGGGTGACAAGTGTCGGTCGTCCTAATACCATTTTCCCCTCCAATACGGCGTGGGGCGCGAACGTATTTGCCGCGACGTCTAATCAGCAACTGTCCGCCGTCAGTTTCTACGCTGGTTCATTGAACACGCAGTATCAGGTATACGTGTATACCGATCCTACCTCGGGTCCCATTGGGGGCACCGAGTATACCGGCCCTAGCGGCACGATAGCCATGCCTGGCTACCATACCATCCCGCTCAGTACGACCGTCCCGCTCAAGGCTGGCCACCAGTTTTCTGTTGTCATCAAGATTACCACCCCGGGAAATAACGACCCCATCCCCGTGGAATCTACTCAGGCGGGCTATAGCTCGGCAACGGGGCAACCGAGACAGGGCTACCTGAGTGCAACTGGGACCTCGTGGACTGATGCAACGCAGGTCGAAGCGAATATGAGTATCTGCATAAAGGCGTTTGCAAAGACCGCCGCTCAGGTCAGTTTCGCTGGAGGACCTGCTGTTTCCGCGCAGAATGCAAACAGCCTCGACCTCTTTATGCGCGGCAGCGACAACGCCGTCTGGTATAAATACTGGACGGGGACGACCTGGGCGGCGCTAACGTCTCTCAGCGGGAATGTGACGTCAGACCCCGCTGCGACGTCACGCGCCGATGGGTACATGGACGTCTTTGCGCGCGGCACCGACGGCGCCCTCTGGTGGAAGACTACCACGAATAACGGGACATCCTGGTCCAATTGGAACAAGATCGGCGGGCAGCTCGCCTCAGGCACAAGCGCTGCCGCGGACGCGCGGGGTCCAAATAGCCTCGACGTCTTTGTAAAGGGCACCGACCAAGCCCTCTGGTATTCGCACTGGGATGGCACGAAGTGGTCGGCGTGGAAATCCCTCGGCGGGACGCTGACGTCATCACCCGCTGCGACGTCACCGGGTAGCGGCACGATCGACGTCTTTGCGCGCGGCACCGACGGCGCCCTCTGGTGGAAGACTACCACGAATAACGGGACATCCTGGTCCAATTGGAACAAGATCAGCGGGCAGCTCTCCTCAGGCACAAGCGCTGCCGCGGACGCGCGGGGTCCAAATAGCCTCGACGTCTTTGTACAGGGCACCGACCAAGCCCTCTGGTATTCGCACTGGGATGGCACGAAGTGGTCGGCGTGGAAATCCCTCGGTGGGACGCTGACGTCATCACCCGCTGCCACATCTCGGTCTTCTAGTACGATCGACGTCTTTGTGTTCGGCAGTAACAACGGCCTCTGGGGGAAAACCTATAACGGTGGGTGGTCCGGCTGGCAGGCCGCTGGCGGCACATAACGCCGCCACAGCGTGTCCGTTCTGGGTAGCACACAAACGGCGTATGAGCCGCCGGCATTGAGAACGACGCTCCGCCAGCAGCAAGGATGTCGTCTGGGCTGCTGGTGGCCATTGGTAAGGTAAGCGTATCGAGCTGTCCGCTGCCGTATGCGACCGTCGGCCAATCAGTCACCCTCACCGCCAACATCAAGAGCGGCACCACGACCATGGGTCCAAGCCCGTTTACCGCTTCGTCGGCGGCGTCCTCTAGAACAACACGACGATATTTACCGACGCAGGCGACAAGAGTACGTTCACACAGAATCGGACGCGAGCCTGCACGCGCCCCCACAACGCGAAGCTGGCGACACTGGTAAAAAACATTGACGAGCGCGGCCGTGACGAAACGAGTGCACCGCTCTATCGATGCTCGATCGTCCACTCATTCACCGAGAAGAGCTCAAGCAGTCTGGGTCTGCTTTTTTTACGAGCCGCGATTCTGAGCCTAGCTGAACAATTACTTGTGCGCCCAACGCGCAAATTTAGGTAAACCAAAAAAGCGCCCGGAGCTTAACAAAAATTAGTAGCGAGGCCGTCAGCTTAGGCAAAATCCCGAGCACGAACAATAGTATTACAAGCAAAGCTCCTGGTATCCCCGCCAACGCACAGATAATTATGGTGACCAGGTTTATGGGTACCGGAAGTCCAATGAAGTTCGCCAAAGCCAGAACGATGATACCGAGTATCGAATTTACTGCGAAGTACTTTCCGTATCTGGCCCCTAGTTTGACCAGAATGTACAGCACGATCAGGACCAGAATAGCTACAACGAGCAATCCTATCGCAGTCGTGACGTCCATCAGGCCATCTTACCTAGTCACTGAGAAATAGTTTTCGATTTCGGCTTTTTGGTTTAACGATGAACTGGCATTAGATTGGAAGCAGCCATTGCTATCTGGGCACGACGGAATTGAGGCAGACCGAACGCTAGCGCTAGTTCTTAGCAAAGCCGTGTACTGACCCCCGTTCCCTCGCACGTTGACGCTGAGAGTTGCCAGCGAACACTTGCGTTGAATATCCCCCAGCAATTAAATGTTCATGAAACCACTGTAAACAAAACCTAGCCCAAGTATGGACAAGAAAACGCCACAACTTATGAGAACGATTCGATAGGCTCTGCCACCAGCAATAGCGGCTCCTCTGTCGGCACAGATGGAAACGAATCCGTACCACGAGAAATCTGAGGCCCAGTGACCAATAAGGAACGCAGCCAGCCCAACTAATCCGGCGAGTCTCAGACCCTCGAACACAAACGCCGCTCCGACCGTAAACCACCACAAGAAGAAGAATGGATTCGACAAGCTGGTTATTATGCCGTCGTAGATAGGCCCGTACGCAAGCGTCCGTTTTTCGGGAGTCGTCTGGATGGAGGCGCTCCCTTGGCCACTCTTTATCAAATTGATGCCCATGAACACAAGAAATGCCCCACCAATAACGCAAATTGCAATAAATGGCGCTTTTAATCCTAAGATCTGGCTCAGGCCTAGACCGAGAAGCACGACCATACCAGTCTCAGCTGCGACGTGACCGAAAACCACGCTCGTTCCGGCCTTGTAACCCTTTTTGAATGATTCGGTTATTGAGACCGTAAGCATTGGGCCTGGCACGATAGCGCCAGAAAAACCTACCAGAAAAGCTGTGAAACCAAAAGCGAGCAGTTCAACTGACGTGTAGCTCACCTATCCGGTGTTTGTTCGACCTTCTGTCCTCGGAGCGTTTTTTCGATACGCCGAAACTCACGGTAGTTGACTTTACACAATACTTGTACAATCCTTGTCTTGCTGACTATAAGTTCGTCGCACGCAACCCCGCTAGCAAATTCTCTGAATCTGCGTGTTTGGCTCTTGGTCAAGAAAGGGTTAACAGGCGAGGGCAAATCTAGTGATACTAAGCAGAACAAGACACAGACGCAAACTACTGATCAAAGTCGAGTTGCTTCCGTTTTTCAATTCTGTGCTGCGAAGTATGGCTTATCGAGAGGGACACGCAAACCTTCAAGGCTAAAGAATTCGTAATTCGACGTAACATACAAGTGCTCAGCCTTCTGGGGCTCACCGCGTGTCGCAACGACTTCTCCGACAAATACCGTATGGTCCCCTGTCTCGAACTGCCCGACTACTTTACACTCAAACGCCACGGTCGCTCCTTCAATCGTCGGCACCTGTACCGCGACAGAGTCGATCAGCGAGAGGCCTGCCTCTTTGATCTTGTCGATATCTCGTCCCGATCTCGTGCCGCAAAACCACGCGGCTTCCGCCTGTTCTGCACTTGGATAGTGGACCACGAACTCCTTGTGAAAGTCAATTCCCGCGTGCGAATAACGCGAATGATCAATGGAGATCATCAATAAGAACGGGTCAAGTGACGTGCGGGTCACCCACGATACGCCAAGTGCGTTCGGTCTTCCGTTTGTGTCGAGCGACGTTACGAGGCTATAAATCATTGGCGCAGCGAGCGCAGCGCCCTGATTAGGGGTTAACGTTTGCATGCTTTAGCTCCTCAGGATGGATAAGGCGTCTATGGCTTAAGAGGTCTTCTGTCTACTCGCCGATGTCTCTGCGGTCCACGGTGACGCATGAAACGCGTGAACCGTTCCCGCGAACCTCTCTGCTCTGGCAGGACGGGGACGATTAGCACGCCTCAACGGTTTGATCGCTATGATCGACAGCTAGTCGACACCAACGATCACAAGACGAGATAGCGGATCTAATCTTTGCCGATCGATCGTGAACATAGGGATGCTTGAAAGGACGTTGCGAGTTTGCTCCAGCGGCGGTGCACGCTCTCCAGGAAACTGCCCCAGTAAAGAGGCGCGCTGCGATCTCTATTTGTACAGCTTGATGAATCCGACTACCGGTCACGCTCGGAAGGGAAATAATAATTGTTTACGGCGCTCAAGAAGACGCGGTGATCTGAGTGAACGTTCCCGACACGCTTGACAACGCAGACCTATGTCTTTGTCCGAGTTGCCCGACCCGAAATGAATGCATGAAGCACCAGGAGCAGAGGTTGTTCTGCGCTCGCGGAAAAACAGACTGCAGCCTTGCGCGTAAAGGCTGTTTCTGCGGTGGATGTCCGCTAGAAAACGAATACCAGTTTTCTGGACTCTATTTCTGCGAATTGGGTGCAGTTCAGTAGATGCCGTCCGTCGCACGCTACTGCCACTAAGGCCTCGCCGGCGGCATTGCTATTCAGTGTGCGTGGTTCTCCCGGCTAGAGGTGGCAAACGAGCGGAGGTTTATGAGAAATGCACGGCTGCGACGGTGACGCCGCCCAATGAAATCACACTGTCCAACGACGCGGTGAACCTTCCGTCTACGTGTACGTCGTGCGCTTAGGCAAAGATTGGCTCCCGTGCAAATGCGTCCATTGCAGTACTGCGCACGAGCGGGACGCACCGAGTACAAGCGAAGGTGAAGTCTCAGAGTGCCAGGCCTCGGGAATGAGCAGCTCCAAATGCCTTTGAGGGTCGCGGGACGTCTAAAATGGCACATCACTTCTCACCGTCAACGGTCGCTCCGGCTACTTGGAGCTCGACCTCAGAGTGTGCCCTCGGCAAATCCGCATTGAAGGTGGCTGGGTCGCCTGCAGATGACATCACGTCTCCAGCGGCCGCAATATTGAAGTCCATCATCACGGAATGCGCTTCACCGGCGCGGACTTTGGTGGTTAGGACGCCAATGCTCGCGTCGAGCAGCCCGTGAAGCGCGGGCTCATCGAGAGGATCGCCGCCACGGTGATCTGCGTTAAGACCCGGTAGCCCTCCATCTCCAGATTCTCCTTCGGGATGAACCGAAGCGCTGCCGAGTTCATCAGTAAAGCTGCCCCGTCGGCGCGGGCCCGTCGCGAAAAACGCTCCTAATCCTAAAAGGTTTGGGTGGCAGCAAGCAGTTTCAGCACTAGCGCCGTATCGCTTTCTGAGAGTGTGCCCATGCCGCAGGACGGCGTGAAAAGAAATCGTTCACGTAACAGATTTTCAGCAATCCCTCTGCCGACAAATTCCTGGATAAGGCTTTCGTGTCTCATCTTAAGGCTATCGGGCGTTTCGGCGCGCAGTTTCTCGACGTCACCGGTCGGTACCAGGCCGGAAGCCAAGATCCCGCCGCGTTCCAAAAAGGCCTGAATTTTGTCAGGATAGAGCGCCACTTTAGCCCCATAAAAATACGCGTCAAAGGCAATGATGTCGGTCTTGGTAATGGCAAGCAGGCCCCAATCCGTGTTGCCGCAGCAATGCACGCCCACCAACGCGCCAGCATTGTGAGAAATTTCAAAGACTTCATTCAGTCCATTGATCACCTCTTCATCCTGAACCATCATGTATGCGGGCGTGCCTAACGCGGAAAGCACCGGCTCATCGAAGAAGATCACCACTTGCTCAGAGTAGGGTTGCAATTGCTGAATTTGCCAGAGCGCCTTCATGCCCAGACCTTTCAGCACAATGTCGCGGTATTGTTCGTCGAACCAGACCGAGCGGCGTTCCTGATCCGCCAGCCCCAAACCGAACGTAAAGGGGCCTGTGATCTGCCCTTTCAGAAATGGAAGTTTTATATTGACAGCGGCCAACTGGCGCAACAGATCGTGCAGGCCGGCGGCGTACTCTTCGGAAATCGCAAAGGCGTCCACGTGCTCCGCGACAAGGTGTTCATAAAACTCCACCATGGCGTTTGGGAGGTCGCCATCAACCTGCACCCAGATGCGCTTCGCGACCTCATCAACTCGAATACCCGGAAACGCTTCGGTGTACTGAGGAATCAAGGCTTCCTTAAATGACCGTCTCGGCAACTGCGGCCAGGCTGGAATAGTGAGTGGAACTTGTTCAAGCGCCTGAAGAGCCTCTTTGGGGGTCAAATGGGGCATACTGCCTATCATGGTCGTCTGGTGTGCTGGAAGTGCTGGAAGTGTAGACATCGTAATAAATTTGCTATAAGGCTTAGATAGCATTAAGTTATAGGAGGTTTTGTCTCGGTCTAGAGTTGCTAAGGCTGTGAAACCGCTCAGACTGCAAAAAAGGTCGACACTTGGGCCAGAATAAGTTCATGTGACTATTTACAAGTTGCAGAAAATGGGTGGACTATAGCAGGTAAAGAATTCTGCATGCTGCGTGACTGAGATTTCGCGGAATCGGAGTTCGTCTAAGTGTGGGCCAGCATTAGAAGTACGCCCTGAGTAAAGCGTGACGTCTGATACACATTGTCTAACTGTACTGAACACAAATTGTTTTCAATGCTCATTGCCATGTGATCACTGCGCAGGCCTGCACTATCACATCGCAGAGCGCTATAGTGAAAAACGAACGCCGCAAAGCAGATCACGTCGCGTGAAGGAGAATGCTTCAACTAAAAAAATGGATTATTAGAACCCTAATGGAGGTCATATTCGGATGAAGATTGGAATTATCGGTGGCACTGGAGGCCAAGGTCTAGGAATTGCAATACGCTTTGTGCAGATTGGTGAAGATGTTATCATTGGCTCCAGGGCCGTTGAAAAAGCGCAAGAAGCTGTGAATAAAATCAAAGAGCTTCTCGACAAAGACGATATACCCAACCTCAAGGCAGCGGAAAATCCTGATGCCGCGAATGAAGCAGACATACTCGTCCTTACCGTACCCTTAACGGCGCAACAACCAACGCTCTTGTCTATCAAGGAGGGAGCAGCCGGAAAAATATTGATGGATGCTACGGGGACCCTTGAAACAGCTATTGGCGGGCCGCCTACCAGGTGTTTATACCTGCCTGAAGGGGCAGCCGCTGAAAGAGCACAAAAAATCTTACCCGACACCACCGTTATTTGTGCGTTCAACAACATCAGTAGCGGAGCCCTGATGAATTTCACAGAACCCATCGACTGTGATTGTCTCATATCAGGTGACGACCAAGAATCCAAAGTGACGGTCGCTAAACTGATCGAACGGATACCGGGAGTAAACGTAATGGACTGCGGCCCGCTAGAAAGAGCTCAAATAATAGAAAAAATCACGCCGCTACTCATCGGACTAAACATCAAGAAAACCTGCAAAGACGCTGGAATCCGAATAACCGGCATAGACCCGGAATGTAAACTATACTAAAAAAAGCTACGGTCACGAATTCCTTAGGCAAAAACTGTATACTCACTAAAACGGCGATTGGCCAATAATAATAAAAGAGGCGGCCCAGTCAGGCTTTCTGCAGTAGACAACCCGTTATTATAGCTAAATGGACGACGGTCTACTCAAGCACCTGTCCTTGGCTCGGTTTCAAGAAGCCGATGCCTTTTGTCATGAGAGCTGGTGCCATGTCGAGTACGGGCAACTCAGCGAGCGCGTTAATGATATGGAATTGAAAGGGATTCTGCTCCGGTCGCTGTTTTATCCATGTTACTGTGCCGCTTCCCGTCCAGGCACTGTTGATCTCGCCGCCCTGGGGATATAGTATAGGCTGGCTTGACTCCGCTCCTGGACCACTGACTTTGGGAATATAGCGCCAGCCAAAGAGGTTCCTATCGGGCGCGGCTCGTAATGCTGCGAGCTGCTCACCCTCTAAGAGCTTCGCGTCAGACATCTCCATGCGGACAAAGGTATTTCCGTCATAACTGGCGTTAGTGAAGTAGTCCGGGGCACCGAGGTAGTTCGCAGGGTTTGCGTGCAGGTCCGTGATGTCTGCATAGATTTTTGGCACGCCGTTTTCTTCCCTCCCTCCTATGATAGGGGTGGTGAGATTCTCCCACGTCACGAGGTTATAACTCCCTTCCAGCCGATCGCGCTTACCTACAAAGCGGACGGGCACGTCAGCTGCGACTGTATTATAATGTCCTCCCGCCAGCCAATCGCACTCTCTCATCTGAGTGAAGCTGAACACTACTTCTGGCCGTAAGAGCTCAAAAACCTCAGGAATGTAGTTGACAAGCTGGTCTTCATCCGTCGCACATGTGTAGTTTAACGTAACTAAATCGCGTATGTACACTGCAAAATCGGGAGCGGGGGGCTCAGAACCGCCAAAGTGAGCCGGCATTTTGTAGACCTTGTTCTCTTCAAACTTGAACATGGTAATCACATCCGTTTTAGGGTGCCTCCGGCTACTTCAAGGTTGTTATTCGGTTTTTGGAAATAGTGTAAAATAAGGCTATATTGCCAAAATAAGGCAATTTTACCGATATTTTCTAACAAAGCTTTATTACCTTCCTGTTCCCACTCTTGCCGTGACCGTTTCCGGAATGTGGAGGAGACAGGCGATCCAAAAAAGATCTTCACCGCCCATTTTAACAACGGAGCAGAGGTGTGGTAGGTCTCACGAATGAACGTGATCAATTTCAGATAGGAGATTCTGATGAATCAAAACGCGTACTACCAGGATAAGATTTGTATCGTCACCGGCGCCAACTCCGGCATCGGGTATGCACTGAGCGAGGAGCTGTTAAACAGAGGAGCGACGCTCTACATGGCGGGACGTAACCCGGAGAAGGTTGCGAAAGCTGCTGAACAACTCTCCGCGCACACGGGTCAGGCACACACCCTCGTCGTGGACGTGACGAAACAGGAGCAGGTGCAAAAAGCGATTGAACGTACTGCCGCAGAGGCCGGCAGGCTTGATATGGTGTTTAACAACGCAGGAATCGGCGGCACCATGCCGTACGAGACTGCCACCCTTGAGGACTGGAGAACCATTATTGATACTAACGTGTGGAGTGTCATTTACGGTGTGCATGCCGCCGTGCCGATCATGCTCAAACAGGGATTTGGCCATATCGTGAACACTTCGTCTATTTCCGGCATTCTTCCCATCCCGTTTCAGGCGCTCTATAGTCTTACAAAATACGCTGTCACCGGGCTTACCGAATCCCTGAGATACGAGTATGCGGAAAAAGGGCTCAATTTTTCAACCATCTGTCCTGCCAATATTGCAACACCGATCTTTAAAAAAGGACTGGATGGCACGACCCACGATGAGCTAAAAATCCCCGATGATGCCTATCCTGTTGACAAAGCAGCATCCTACATCCTTGACCGCGTTGCAGAACGCAAGGGGATTATCATCGTGCCTGAAGATCCTAATACCGATATGTGGAGAGGATACGTCCTCGGAGACAAGCAAGTGGAAGCCCTCGGTTTGCAGATGGCACACGACCGCAGGGTATCATATGAAACGAAGGGCAGTTATTTCTGATATCCTATATCGTCACAAACCATCACCTAAGACATGAGATCGCCCATTAAGGGCGGAACTGCCGATCACAGGAAGCCATCGTGAACGACGAGAACACGCAGCGGGACCCTGCGGGTCAGCAGGAACAGCAAGCCTTTGTAAAACAGAGGGCGGAAGTTGACCTTTCCATTGAGGAGGTCCTCTTACTCGTCTTCGGAGTGTTCTTCGTCCTCTATGGCCTGCTTCTGTTCCCAGTTCTTACAGGAGCGCTTCGATATAGCCTGGACAGCGCGGACGGTCTTTTCCTGGTAATTGTCTCTTTGCAAGTTATCACGATGGGCAAGACCCCGTTTGGTGACCTCCGTCGTTCGTGGATACTGGTGATCGTTGGGATAGCCTCGGCAATGCTCGGGTCTTTGGCCATTTTCATTCCCGGATCTCTGACAGTGCCTGTTAGTATACTGACTACCGTCATCCTTGTGGTCGGAGGGGTCTCGCTTCTTGTACAACTGTTCATCTCTGAGGAGAGGGCAAAAACGTGGATGAAGGTTCCTGGAATACTGCAGCACCTGACCATCGCCTGTGGCGTTGTGTACGTTTTAGAGATACTCGTGGGCATCTTCTCACTCTCGGGCGTCGTCGTGGGCAACCGCGTGCTCGTTCCCGGTAACCCGGCCGGACCACTAGTAGCAGTGCTGCTCCTGATCTTTGGCCTCAGTTTCTTCTACCTCACATGGTGCATCCAGAAGGCTACCAGATTGTATCGTCCTGAAGAAACAAAAAATCCTACACGCGAGTAAATGACCTCAGAAAACCCCCCTTCACAAGCCGGCTTCAGCTTGTTCACTGAGGCCTCCCTCCCCCTCGCAGACGCGTTCGGCCTCTTTCAAGGAGCGCTCTTAATACTTTTAGGACTCCTGGTTTATGGCGTCGAGTTTGGTGGAATCCCATTAAACCAGAGCGGTCAGCTTGGTCTGCTGCTGGTACTCACGTCCCTTCAGGTGCTGGCCGTAGGATCGTTCCTAGGCAGACAGCATAGGCGCTCGTGGTGGCTCGTGACCATCGGAATTGCATTTGCCGGAATGGGAATTGTCTCATGTATCGTTCCGGGAATTTTGGCCGATGTGATCCAACCACTCCTCGGACTTCAAAACATCATCACGGGAGTTCTGTTTTTGGCACTACAGCTAGTAGTCCCGTCAGTGCACGGTACTAGAAGCCCTCCGGCCGAACCGGTTACGCTTCCCCCCCTTATGAAAAGACTGGGCCTTACTGTAACCGTTCTCATGATCGTTTCGATTGTGTTTGGGCTCAACATGCTCGCACCAGTCCTCCTCCCAAGTCTGATAGGTCTCGTCCCGTTTGCGCTACTCTTTCCAGTGCTCGTCATCATCCTCGGGCTGCTTATGTTATACTTAGTTTACATCAATCAGAAGCTACAGTAGATGTGCAAAAACAAGTTTTGGCAGTTTAGTCGCGTGGGAAACGCATTTTATTATCCCAAAAATATTTCGTTTTGAGTATGTGCTTCCGCCGACTGTAAATTTTGGACGGGCAATCGGCATTGTTAAGCCAAGTTCGCTTATAGCCCATCTTCACAGTCTGAGTTTCAGGTTCTGATCGTGACAAGGTATAGAACGGTATGGGCTATCACTTTCTGAACGATCGGCATGATCGTGATCGTAAGGGTGGTCGCAGGGAACCATAAGCACCATCAAGGGCACTCACCACGAAAACATTGGTTGTCTATATCTCAGTTCACCACAAAAACACGGAAAAAATAGCAGAGGTGATGGCGGAAGAGCTGGGGGCGGACCTCGTCTCCATCGGTCAGGCACAACCCGAAACCCTCACGGCATTTGAAGCAAAGTTCAGGACGCACCTCGTCGAACGGAATAAATATCGCCCTCCGCTTCCGACGCTAAACACACGTTAAAACGTACGTACTACTGGTGTGATATCTCATGAATGTGGCATATCTCAAGGGTGTGGCCGTTGTGGTGTGCACCTCCGTACGACGCATCGAGCGGTTAAACAATGAGAGGAGTACAAATGCAACAGGATAAAGTAAAGGTTCAATTAAGCGGCATATCGCAGACGATGCTCGGTTGTTTATGGGGCCGGGCACAGCTGAGCAGGAAGTACGGCTCACTATTTTACGACGAGAAAGCGATTGAGCTCGTTGAAAAAATTGACTACGACGACCTTGCGGCAGGTGATGAACAGCCGTTACAGGGTCTTGAGCTGAATTTCTTTCATACTGCTCATCAGCTCGATCTGCCAGAATTTGGTCTCTTTACGCTACGAGCACGGCAGTTTGACGAAATGGCAAAGAAGTACATCGCAGAGCACCCGCTTGCGTCCGTCGTGAACCTCGGAGCGGGACTGGACACGACCTTTTACCGCGTCGACAACGGGCTCATTCACTGGTACGACCTTGACCTGCCCGCGGTCATTGACGTCAGGAGGGAGCTGCTGCCGGAACCCGACAGGGTGACGTACATCGCTAAATCCATCTTCGACCCGAGCTGGTGCGAGGACGTCACGCACACCGAGGAGGGGGTATTCATGATAGCCGGGGGAGTCCTCCACTGGTTTGACGAGCCTCAGGTGAAGCAGTTCTTTTTGATGCTGGCTGACAACTTCGACGGCGGAGAGATCGTGTTCAACGTCATATCACGACCAAGTCACTTTGGCGGGTGGGCGGATCTCCTGTCTCCGGAGCAACGGAACGCGGTAAAAGCCGCGCTGTTCGACACGATCAGGGAGTGGTGGAAAAAAGCGCCACAAGACCAGAGAAGGCAGCTGAGCGACACGATCGCCACGCTTGACCTGCCGAAAAAGCCGAAAGGTACTACGTGGCCCGACCTCGAAGCGTGGTGGCATCAGCTCAGCGATGAAGAGCTGGCGGAGATGATGCGCGGCTTCGGGAGATCCTTCCGCGGCGACGCCGACGCGTGGGCGTTAGAAGACGCCCGTGAAATCGAAAAGTGGGATCCTCGTATCACCGTGATAGAGCAGGTTCCGATGTTTAAAGACATCCCCCGGGATTCCGTCGACGCGGACATGCGACGGTTCATGGACTACAGCGACGAGAGCGCGGTGTCGAATATCGTCCACCTGCGAGTTTAATGCGAAGAAGGCTGTGACGCGGTCGCAGACGACGCCGTGGCCTACTGAACCTGGCTGAGTATGTCAAGCAAAACGAGACGCGGTTCGCGGCGATGGACAACTTGATTAAGACGCAGCTTAGAAGATAGGGGGCTATACCCAGTCGCTCATCGCGGATTGAAAATCCGTTGTGAAACCAGTGTGCGCCGTGACCAGCAGAGATATGTTCTTCAATTTTGCCAACTTTTTTACTGATTCGGTTTGTGTCACTACGTCCATGTGGATCATATCTCTGAGGTGCAGCTTTGAGAAGGGACGTACCTTCCCTTCTCTTAGCGCCAGCGTATCGCCAGCAAACAGAATGGATTCATTGACCAAGTAGGACGTGGAGCCGGGGGTGTGGCCTGGGGTTGCTAGTGCCTCGATCTTCGTCTCTCCCGCTTGGACGATGTCTCCGTTGTTGAGCAGTGTATAGGTTCTCTTCAGTGGTGGATTACGCGCGAACCCTAAGAACCGCGGCGTTGTTTTATTAACCATCTGCTCTTCATCGATCGACAAGTACACGTCGGCATTTTTGAAAAGATTCAGGCCGCCCACGTGGTCGCGGTCGGTATGCGTGAGAAACACGTACTTGACGTGCTCAGGCTTGAGACCTAGCGCGTCAAAGCCTTGCTTGATGGGGCCCTCACTAATGCCGGTGTCGAAGCAGATTGGTGATTCCCCTGCTGTGTAGACGAACATACTGACTGCCCTCGATTTGACTTCATACACGTTATCTGCTATCCACACCGCTACCAATCCCCTATTTCCGGTCGTTTTTGCACGAATCTGTGAGATGATTGCCTCGCTATATATCCTTATTTGCACCCACTAGCGATCGGAAAGGAGGTCCAGGACTCAATCAACCATCCGGTTCGCAGCGCGTCGTATTCACATGATAGCTATGTGAACGGCTCACTTCTCGATCCAACTGTCGTAGTGGCGTTCGCTACAGCTCGTGCTGAGAAGCTCGTAGTCGTTGTACAAGGGCGCAGCTCGTTATTCTGCTATTGAACGGACGCACACGTGGCCCCGACGAAATTCGGGCGCCGCGGCGACGCCGTCCGGAGGGTCGACGCATCGCATATTAAGCGGAGAAGCTCAGCGTGGATGGGTCAGCTTCTATCCGAGTTGAATCGCGACACGCGCACGCGAGTGATGAGATATAATACAGTTTTAATACTCGTGAATGAAGACGGTCATCCATGACGCACGTTTCACCCTTCACCCCGCAGGATAATGCGATCCTTGACCGAATTCTCGAGTCACGGCGTTCAGTGAGGTCGTTCGCGCCAGATATTCCGCCAAAAGAGGATATCATTAGAATCATACGGGCGGGATTGCTCGCTCCCTATGCGGCGCAGGCTGTTGCCGGACAGGACTTCCGTCGATTTTTTGTGCTCCAAGAGGGGACACCTAAACTTGCACACGTCGCGGCGCTTGGGAAGCGTCAGGCGAAGCGCATGGCGGAACAGCTGCGCGACGAACTGGCGGCTAATCCCTCGTTGGAAGACCAAGCCAAGGGGTTTGTAAAAAGACTGGATCAACTGGCAGAGAGGGGCGTACCGGGCATTGGCAGCGCCCCCTACTACATCGTCGTGGCAGAACGGAGCGGGATCCCGCCTGCCGAGCAGCAATCACTCGCTCACTGTCTGGAGAACATGTGGCTAAAGGCAACCGCCCTGGGGCTGGGATTTCAGCTCGTTTCAGTGACTGCTCAGATGGGACAGGATAGGGAGTTCTGTTCAGTACTAGGCATACCTCACGGCGCATTCGGAACCAACGGATGTGCAATCGGCTATCCAATGAAGCGTCTCCCGCCTGCCGAACGCCCCGATGCTCGCGAAGTAACCAAATGGATCGACTAACTCTGAAAGCGCCCTTCAGCTCTGTAAAAGTCGCTTCGGTTAGCGGATGTGCATAATCTCACACTCGATGCTCGGCCAAGTCCTGACATTCCGAAGATCTGACAGATAGGGTGGAAGCTGTTTTTGGCCCAAGATAGCTCAGTCGTATGACCTCCACCTGATAAAGGCAAAGGCCGGCGAACGTGACGCAAGCAATAGCACCTAACTCGAAATGTCTGCGCCGTCAAGCGCAAGGTCAGCTTACTGATGCTCTTACGTCTCTTCCGTTAAACGGCTTATCCGACGAAGGTAGATATATAAAATAAGCCTCACAGAAGGAAGTCAATTAGTCGGCGTGCTGAGGCTGCGAGAAGCATCGTGGGTTAGACAAACCTCAGCGATTGCCGACAAATGGGTTGGTTCAGGCGGAAGTTCGTATGAAGGATGATGCCAGCATTCGCGATCTCGAAAAAGACTTTGGTGGCTCCAAAGCCGTAAACAAGCTATCGCAGCGGGTTAAGCTGAAAAATGGGTTGGTTCAAGCGGAAGTTCAAATAAAGGAAGTTCATATAAAGGATGATGTCTGCATTTGTAACCTCGAAAAGGACTTTGACGGATTCAAAGCTGTCAACAATTTGTCGCTTCGCGTAAAGCACGGTGAAATCTACGGATTGCTCGGTCCAAACGGCGCTGGGAAGACGACAGCCATCAGAATCCTCTGCGGGCTGCTGCGCCCATCATCGGGAGAAGCGTACGTGCTTGGGGCGAAGGTTCCAGATCCCGGCGTGGCGTCGAATGTGGGCTATATGCCGCAGGAGCTCGCACTATACCGGAATTTGACGGTGCACGAAAACCTCGCGTTTTATGGCGAGGTGTTTGGTCTCAGCAAACGGCAAATACAGACGCGCGAACAGGCGCTTCTCAAACTTGTCGATCTCGAGACTTCGAAGAATCTGCTTATCGATGAACTGAGTGGGGGCATGCAACATCGCATCTCGCTCGCGTGTACGCTGCTGCACCAACCGCAAGTCCTGTTTCTCGATGAACCGACCGTCGGCGTGGATCCCGATCTACGCGCCTCGTTTTGGCGCTACTTTGAGGAGCTGCGCGATGCCGGAATCACGATGCTCATCACGACCCACTATATGGATGAGGCGCGCCACTGTGATCGCATCGGCTTCATGCGAGGGGGATCTCTCATCGCCGAAGGTTCACCACGTGAGCTTCTCGAATTGACGCACACTGATTCGCTCGAGGATGCTTTTTTGGTCTATTCCCAGACCGAGGGACTACAGTGAAAGCTTCGCGAGCGTTTGCGGTGACGAAGCGCGTCTTGCGAGACCTCAAGAACGATCGCCGGCAGCTCGCGCTGATTTTTATAGCCCCTCTGCTCGTTATAAGCCTCTTTGGTGTTGCATTTACCGGGAACGTGAAGGACGTGCGCGTGGTTGTGGTCAACAGTGATACGGCAGTCGGAAACAGCTCGCTCTCAGACAAGATCATCTCCAATTTTGACACGAGCGTGCTTAATGTAGCTTATGCGAATACTGAGGCAGATGCTGTCGGCCAGGTGCAAAACAGCAGCGCATCTGCCGTGATAGTCTTCCCTTCGCACTTTACCCAATCCGTAGCCGCGCGGGCGTCGGGCCAGACATCTATCCCGCAAGAAAATACCACGGTTCAAATTCTCGCGGACAAAAGCAACCCTAACGTTTCGGACCCCATCATTGGAGCGGTCAACAGCGCGGTCGCGCAAACAATACAGGGCCTCGGTCGTCAAGCGCCTGTCTCCGTGGACTCAAGCAACGCCATTTACGGTGCTAACGCGCAGTTCATCGACTTCTTTGCGCCTGGTATTATCTGCATAGCCGTGTGGCAGCTCACAACGCTCCTCACGCTCATTTCGTTTGTGGGTGAACGAACGTCTGGAACGCTATTTCGGCTGCTTGCCTCTCCACTCAAGGAAAGTGAATTGGTTGCCGGGTACGCAGTTGCGTTCGGCGTCATCGGGATCACGCAGTCAGCCGTGTTGCTCTCAGTGGCCGTAATCCTGTTTAATGTTACCATCGTTGGCGACGTACTTCTCACGTTCGGGGTCATCGCCCTGCTTGCAATCGTGTCTGAAGGGTTGGGTATACTGCTCTCGAGCTTTGCCCGCCGGGAAGCGCAAGCAATTCAGTTTTTGCCCGTTATTGTGCTGCCCGCATTCCTCCTCTCTGGCGTTTTTTGGCCTATACAAGCAATTCCAACGTGGCTGCGACCAGTGTCGTACATCCTTCCCACAACCTACGCGGTGGAAGCCGTGCGTTCGGTGATTTTGCGTGGGTGGGGACTCGATAAGATATACCCCGACGTTGTCGCATTACTCATCTTCGCTGGTGTCTTTCTTGTACTAGCGACGATCTTGTTGCGGCGAAGAGAGTAAGACGATGAGCTGACTCCATAAGCTGTTTCTTTTCGCTGGAAGCCCTCGCGAGATGCACGCGCCGAAATCGCCGCGGACCTGACACCGGCATTTGCGTAAGTTCGCGCTGCAAAAAGGCAGTAAGAATCCAGAATTACAAGAGGCCACTCGCAAGGTGACGAAGATGTATCGCAATCGCCCCAGCGTCGCCAGGGTCAATTTCAGGGACGGTCGTGTGCTTTGAAGGGTGGCTTGGGACGAAAGCCGAGCTGGGCTAGCATGCTGTATATAGGTGGAAGAAGAACGTCTACGCGGTGAACGAATGGTTAACCTCACCCAATATAGCGCAGCAAACCTCTTCGCCGAAGCTCACGTTGACTCGGAAAAGTGGAATCAACAGCCGTCCGACAACGAAGTGGCCCAGGCGGTCGAAGCAATAGCGCGGCGCGGGATAGCGATAGTTCGCGCAAAAAATGGAAAAATCGCCCTCGAAATACTAGAAGACTTGATTCCGCCAGAGGCAGAAGTGATGCACGGCTCGTCAACTACTTTGGTCGAGATTGGCTACGAAGCGTACGTGAATAGTGATGAATCACGATGGAAAGATCTTCATGGCGCTATCATCGTCGAAAATGACGAAGAAAAGAGACGTGCGCTAAGAAGGAAATCTGTGACGGCTGATTATTTCATCTCGGGAGTCAATGCCATCGCGCGGTCAGGCGAAATTGTCGCGTGCGACAGGTCAGGGAGCCGTGTCGGCGCGTGGCCCTATGCTGCAGCTCACCTCATACTCGTGAGCGGCACTAACAAGCTCGCCCCCACGCTTGACGACGCCTTGCGCCGCGTCTGGGAGTACGCTTACCCGCTAGAAAACGTCCGCGCAAAGAGGGCATACGGAGTACCGAGTCAGATCGGAAAATGTGTTATTCTCGCAAATGAGGAAATTGAGGGTAGAGTGACCCTAATTCTCATCGACGAATCTTTGGGCTATTGAGCATTTGCACAAGCGAAAAAAAATGCCTTCCCCAACACGTGTTCCAAACTAGCGCTTAATTTGACGATATTTCGTTGCGGCTTGGGTGCTTCAGCAATCACTCTTGTAACGTACAAGTAAGGTTGGCAAACCGACATATCGTCGGGTTTTCGGAGACTGGGGCTCGCGGCGAAATTGCTGACGATCTTTGTGCGGGCGCGGAGAAACGTGGGTAGGAAAGATTAGTAGTAAGTGGGAGGAATTATTTATACCAATCTGGCCGTGACAAAAATGTGGGGCTAAAACACGCACAGATAGCTATCGCTCTCGTTGCGGTGCTCGCCGCCGTCCGCCAGCGGGTGTCTTACGTCGACAAATAACTCGACAAGCTCAGGAGGCGCGCTTGCCGCAGAGCCAACGGGCGGAAGCTGGAAGACGTTCGTATTAAGTTCAAGCGATGCGATACGGTCTCTCCCTCCACAATCGCAAGGCTCGCCACAATTCACTCAGGATGTCAATGAGCTGAAGGCGCTTCAGCTAAACCGGACGGCTACGGTCAACGAAAGCATCGATTATTGGAATAACGGTTCTGTTGTGCGATCGAACGCGATCGCGCGCAGTTTGGTCATAAAAGACAACACCTCAGCGCCCATGGCCTCACGCGTCTATGCGCTGTTGAGCGTGGCGCAGTACGGTGCGCTCGTTTCTACGTGGAATAACAAGTACACGTAACCGATCGAGCCCACACGACATTGACCAAAGCATACAGCCTGCTGTGCAAACAACCAGCGACCCCGCGTACCTGTCTGATCACGCCGCTGTCGCGGGAGCATCCGCGGCGGTGCTCTCATACTTGTACCCTAATGAAACCGTTTGGTTGGCCAAACAAGCTGCTGCAGACGACGAATCACGGCTTGAGGCAGCGGTCAACTTCCGTAGCGATGTTACCGCTGGCAATGTCATCGGCCTCACTGTCGCATAGAACGTCATCAAATATGCCAAGAACGATGGCTCGAACATCGCTTGGAATGGGACGGTGCCTACCGGACCAGGAAAATGGGTTAGCACGACGTCGCCAGCGACGCCCCCCCTTGCCAAACTGGGGCAATGTCACCGGTGGCTGCTGAATCAGCCGCACATAATCATGCCACCACCACTAGCATTGGCTCCGCGCAATTCGAAGCGGCTCTCAAAGAGGTCAAACAGATCGCCAACAATCGGACGGCGGACCAACTGCAGATCGCCCAGTTTTGGGACGATGGCACCGGGACCTCAACGCCCACAGGCCACTGGAATGCGATTGCATGCGGCCTGATTCAAAACTATTCGCTTGACGAGCTGCGCGCCTCACGAACGCTCGCGCTAATGAACACTGCGACAGAGGACGCTGGGATCTGCTGTTGGAGAGCTAAGTACGATTATTGGGAACTCAGGCCCATTACGGCCAATCCGACTATCAAAACGGCCTTCGCCACTCCGAACTTTCCCTCATATACTTCGGGTCACTCCGCTTTTCCGGCGCGGCGGCCGGTGTCTTGAGTTACATCTCCCGAAGGAACAGAGCCAGCTACAAGCCCAGGCGCAACAAGCGTCTCTGTCTCGCGTTTATGCAGGGATTCACTACCCATTTGATTGCGACCGGGGCAAAAGGTAGGCGGCGAGGTCGCGCAGCGCGCGATTCAACGCGGTGAAAACGGTGGCTCACGGCAGCAAGCATCATAAGGACGACTCATCGGCTGAGCGGGAATGCACGTGTGCCGTTTATCGTTAGGCGAATACTTAGCGCCGTGTCGCTCGTGCCGGAAATCGGCCCAGGCGCGCCCTCTTGAGGGCGGGTTCTGCAGTCGCCTGGTCAGCAGCTCAGTGGCGCTCCTTCTTATCTTTTTATCATGCTGTCAAAATAGTCTTCTAGATAAAATGCGCGAAGATAGTCAGGCAATGAATTCATGCGCATGTTCATGTCCTTGACTTGCAACTCCGTCGGCGGCTTTACGGTCTTGGCAAGCTCTGCACGTATCGCGCGGCGCGTTTTAGCACCCAAACGGGTACTCTCGATGTTGAAGTCTGCGGTGAGCCAAAAGACGAAACGACTAAACGGGTCCTCTACGTACTCTTCGATTACTTTGCCCAGGACAAGAGTTGTCTTGCGAGTCGGCCCTCCGGCGTCAGCGTAGGGATACGTTACGGTTGCGATTAGCACGTGGTGGCTGAAAACTGTAGCGGTTTTTTCCCATTTGATGACGTATTCAGCAACAATTCGCCGTTTAGAGCCCGTTTCGGAGAGGTATGCCCTCGCTTTATCGGTGGTCATGGTTAGCTCTTCAGAAACATCCGCGTGCCTTTAGATAGACTCTCTCACAAGCGGTTCAAACATGGTCCAAAGAGGCCTTCATAGCGATTTTTGTTGATCTCTCAACCATCGAGCGTAGTCAACTCCCCGGGCTGTGAGACTCAAAGATGCTATCTTTCCACCAAGAATGGGCTGTGCTTTTAAGTATCCCGACAGGTCAAAATCCATCGCGTAACGGTACACTTCTCGTTCACTGAAGCCGTTGGCCTTAGCAAGCGCGTACAGCTCACCGCGTTCGATAAGTCTGGTGGGGTCTTCTTCTGCGTGGTTTGATAGGCAGAGGATAAAATCATTTTCGCGTTCCGGCGAATCCACGATAAACGCCAACAATCAGAGTATTTCTAACAACGGCTTATCTTCGTTTCGCCTGGTTTCACATTCTCTCATTGCCCTTGCTGAGTGACGTTCGCTTTAATCACGTTTTCCAAATCGGGCTTCTGTCTCTCGTCTGCGACCGTGATTCTTCCTTTATTCGGGAACAAGTGTTATTAAGCTTCAGTGGCAAAATAACTTATGATGTGGAGAGCGCGCAGCGTGCTATCTATAAGAAGTCGAGAAAATAGCTCACGAGAGTCGGAACCGCTGTACTCTGCCCTCAATACAGTGAACGTCTTTTTGGGCAATGCTGTCATCCGGAAGGTAATTCGTGGCCTGTGTGCGGACGATAAGCAAGTGGTCTACGAAGCTCTGAGGTACTATAGCGGCCAAAGCGACCTAGCTCTATTAAAGAAACTCAAGCTGCTACCTATCTGTGCGTTTGTTGAGCTCGGAAGGCTATCATTCCACGTCGACAAGTCTAAGATGCAATATTTCTTCAGCAAGCAAGTAACGCGACGAGGCTTATCGAATATCGTTAAGAGCGTTGCAGAGTACGGCATAAGCAAGCCGCTTAAACTTCAAGCCCCCTTTCTGGTCGTTTGGAACTATACGAACGCCTGCAATCTGCGCTGTAAGCACTGCTATCAAGGTGCCGGCAGAATGTCAAGTGACGAGCTCGGCCTCGAAGAGCGGCTCAACATAGTTGATCAGCTCGTTGATAACGACGTTGTCGCCATTGCGTTCTCTGGCGGAGAACCGCTGTTGCGAAACGACTTCTGGGAAGTCGCTTCTTACGCGGCGCAGAAGGGGCTATATCTTTCATTGGCGACAAACGGCACGTTGCTTACAAGAGATGTAGTCCGCCGGCTCTTAGACGTCGGCATTCAGTACTTTGAAATAAGTCTTGACTCTGTCGACCCGTTAAAACACGACACATTTCGCGGCGTCAGCGGCGCGTGGGAACGTACCGTGGCAGGAATCGAAAACGTGGTCGCAGAGCGCGCCTATTCGTGCATTGCCAATACGATCACGACTGGGAATAGTAACGAACTTGAGGACCTCATAGCATTTAGCAAGAAGCTGGGTGTCGACAGGACCTTAATTTTCAATTTTATTCCCGTTGGGAGGGGCTCAGACATTATCGATGTCGACTTACCACCGGAAGTGCGGGAGGACATTTTGCAGCAGATGTACAGGCACTTGAGCGGTCAAGACGAGAAGTTTGAGATTTTTACAACGGCCCCTCAATTCTCACGCGTCTGCATGATGAATTCACAAACAGGCGTTATATCACTCGCACACGTTGGTGCCGCCGGTTTCAGCGATAAAGTGGGCTTGCTAGCTGAGTACATTGGTGGATGTGGTGCCGGCAGAATGTACTGTGCCATTCAACCAAACGGCATCGTCACTCCGTGTGTCTTCCTGCCGATTCCAGTCGGCGATTTGCGATCGGAATCATTTGCCGATATCTGGAAGAATGCAGAAGTAATGCAGTCGCTCCGGGAACGGCACGACCTTAAGGGGCATTGCGGCTCGTGCGATTACAGGAACGTTTGTGGCGGTTGCCGCGCCCGCGCTTACGCGTATTTTAACGACATCAAAGCCCCCGATATCGGATGCATCAACAACTTGCACGCATACAACGAACTTAAGCAAAAGACTCGCGCATCAAGCGTCGGGCTCGAAACAACGGAGACAGCCGAATTAAGCTTGTGAACCGACATTTCACGCGCGCGGGGGGCGCTGTTCATCGCCTGAGTGCGGATCAACCGAGGTGCCGAGAATCGGCGTTGATTTCATCTTGAACGCGCCTTTGAACACTTTGTACATTACTAGGGCGAACATGAGCTTATCTCGGCTTAATTGTTTGAATAGGTAGTTGGGCCTCAGATAAAACTCTTTAAATGCCTCCCTTTGTGTGTCCTGCAATTCTTTCAGCGTCAGGTCAACCGTTTCTAGGACAGGCGTGAGGAGTGTGAAGTGCGTCCAATCCTTCACCTTGATGAGCCCCATCTTGCTCGCCAGTTCGTAGAACTTGGTGCCAGGGTATGGCGTGGCTAGCGAGAAGAGCGCGTAATCGGGGTTCACCCGCTTTGCGAAGCCGATTGTTTCATCAATAGTAGTTCTGTTCTCGCCCGGCATTCCTATGGTCATTGAGGCGATCGTGTGCATGCCGATGTCTTTTGCAGTTTTAAAGGCCCGCTTCGCCTGTCCGACCTTCGTACCCTTCTGGACGTTGTTCAGAATCTGCTGATTTCCGCTCTCTACGCCAAAAAGCAGCGTTCGACAACCTGCCTTCCACATGTATGAGAGCAGCTCCTTATTGAACCGGTCGACCCTCGCCGTGCATCCCCATACGACGTCAATACCGCGACTGATTATTCCCTTACAGAACCTGTGCACCCACTTTGGAAAGAGGGTGAAGGTATCGTCCATGAAGCCGACCATTCTGACTTTATACTCATCGACGACTCGTTCCATCTCATCTGCGGCGTTCTCAGGAGATCGGAATCGGACTTTTCGACCGTGCATCGCGCTTGAGGCGCAGAACGAACAGCCCATGGGGCATCCTCGGCTGCAAATCATGGTTGCTAAGACTTGCTTCCGTCCGAATAGCATATATTCGCTCATCGGAAGCAGGTGTCGCGCGGGGAACGGAAGCGCATCGAGATCCTCAATAGGCCTTCGTTTCGGCGTTTCTACCAAACGGTCGCCATCGCGGTAGTTGATGCCGTCGATGTTGCGCAGTGGTTTTTCGTTCTCGAGAGCGTCGACGAGCTCGAGGGTAGCATATTCCCCCTCATTCCTGACTACGACATCGACAAAATCGTTTTCACGCAAGACCTGCTCTGGCATGAAGGTGGCGTGATATCCCCCCATTGTGACCGTGCACTCCGGGTAGAGCTCTTTGGTAATTTTGCCCACTGTCAGAGCTTGCTTGATCGTCGGCGTCGTCGTCTGCACCCCGAGCAGATCGACGTGCTTATTTGCGAGCTCTCGCTGGTAGCCCTGGAAATCCATATCGAGCGCCGGCGCATCTAAAATGGTGACCTTGACGTCGTTCTCTTCGAGTACGGCGCCGATATACGCGAGACCTAGGGGGGGCGCGGTGAGACCTAACACATCCTTATACTTGGATGTGATGTCGGGAGGATTAACGAGGAGGACTTCCATTGCGATCTCTCAACAGGTAAGAGTGCCGAAAATATAAGGTTAACCGCGGAACTGGGCAGCCTGGCATGCTGCGTGTGCGTCTCATTTAGCGCGCGCGGGCAACGCCGTGCCATCAAGTCTCGCTGACGGCCTCTTTCTTAGTGAGCCGTTGTTCGAGCAGCGCCAAGTGCTCGCGTTTGCCGTTAGTCAGAGTGCTTAAATCTCGCTTAGAGAGCGCTCTGAAATAGCACGCGTCGACGCACGCCATGTTATCATACCCTTTGCACCTATCGCACTTGTACGCCCTTCGTGTAGTTTTGCGCTTTCGCCGTTCGCTCTCGGCACTCGTCGCCCTTCTGTCAAACAGCATGCGAAAAACGCTTCGCTCGCGAGCTTCAGGCGCCGGCGCAGCAGGGCTCTCTTCGATGAAGATCGCATTGAACGGGCAACTCTTTGCGCACTGGCCGCAGCCGATGCATTTGTCTTCATCGATGGATATGACGTCGTTCTCCCGCACAATGGCCTTCGGCTTGCACACCTCGATACACGCCGGGTTCTCACATTGTTTGCAAACGATGGGGAGCGCTTCGTCGTCGAATATGAGTCCCCTCGACTGTAGCACGTCTTTGACTTTCAGGCGCGCTTTCCCGCCGTGTCGTTCCGCGCACGCCATTTCGCAGACGCCGCAGTTTTCGCATCGCTTTAGATTGACGGTCACTACCTCAGTCATAGAGTCACTCTGCTCTTCGCGCGGGGTTCAATAGTCGACAACAGCATGTTGCCCCTCTTTCAATAAGTATTTGTAGGCGCTTATCGCAGCCTTTGCACCTTCCCCAGCTGCGACGATGATCTGTTTTTCGGGAACGGTGGTAACATCGCCTGCAGCGAAAACGCCGGGAACACTCGTCGAACAGTTGTGGCTGACGATAATCTCTCCATTCTCGTTAAGCGTGACGAGGTCCTTCACAACGTCCGAATTCGGAATGAGGCCGATTTCGATGAATATGCCGGTGACCGGAAGTGATACCAATGAGTTGTCAGAGAGGTTGCAGAAGACCGCTGCATCGACCGCGTCGTCTCCTTTCACCTCGGTGAGCTGATACCCAACAAGTAGTTCTGCGTTTGGAGCGTCGCGGACTTTCTCCAAATAGACCTCATCGGCCTTCCAAGGGCTGCGGTTGATGAGATACACTTTTCGCGCGATGTTCGTTAGCTCGTATGCAGCGGTAATGGCGGAGTTCCCGCCACCGAGTACCGCGACGTTCGCGTCCATAAAAAGTGGCGCGTCGCAGGTAGCACAATAGCTAACGCCTCGACCAACGAATCTCTCCACACCTTTGGCATTGAGCGTTCGCGACCTTTTTCCCGTGGCAATAATAATCGTTTTTGAGCGATACTCTTCGTCTGTCTCGGTGCGAGCGACGAATGCGTCGCGTTCTTTGCCGACACTTTTTACTTGCGCGAAGGTTCGTTGCACGTTGTACTTTTCGACCTGCTTTTCGAAGCGATCCATTAAATCTGGGCCTGATATGAACTGATAGCCCATGTAGTTTTCCACGTTGAGGCTGTAAAGAACCTGACCGCCGATGTTCTGGGTAACCAGCCGTACATCCAGCATCTTTCGAGTCGCGTAGACTGCTGCGGTCAATCCTGCGGGGCCGCCGCCAACGATTATTAGGTCATGCAGTGCAGCGCTCTGTTTCATGGTGGACTCCGAAATGAGATTTGCGCGAAAGCTTTTAAGAATATTGCTTGCTACCGTCGATCGTCACACAATGAAATAAGCTGGCGTCGTGCGTTGAGAAAAAGTAGCGAGTGCCGTTAGGGCTTCACCTACTCGTTGGCGGGGGCACTTTTGTTATCTAAAGTCTGCGTTTGCGGGAGATCTTCAGCCGTCGGCTCCTGACTCTCGCTTCCGACTCCGGTGGATGCCTCTTCCCCCTTGGGTCTTTGCCGACGTTTCATTTCGCGCTCGCTCATTGTGTCCCGAGAAAGCCTGTCTGTCACCACGGTGTCCCAGACCTTGCTCATGGTGATGGCGGAAACCGGACAAATCATCGCGCACTCACTGCAAAATATACAGTGTCCAACGAAGATGCGCACACTTTTCTCAGAGGCACTTGTCCGCAGTGCGATGGCTCCGGCAGGGCAGACTTTTCCGCAGCGTCCACACAAGATACATTTTTCAGGGTCAATAATCGGTGTCCCACGGTAAGCTGCCGGGACTTCAACCTCTGACGCGCTCCGAACGGTTGCCGTTTTGCCCGCTATGCCGACTATAAATGAGCGTAGCAGATCTTTGAGGAATCCTGAAGTCATTCTAGAGCCCTGCCCATCCGAACAGGAAGTGCATGTACCGCACGCCTGCCAGATACAAGATGAGGTCTGCGACTGCGAGCATCGTAGGAATAGTCCAATAATACCTGAGCACGCGGGTGACACGTGTTCTCGCGGTAGTTGCCTGCCAAAACGCAATGAAGGCGCTGACGAGCACTGCTATGATCGCGAATTGAATGATTAGATTTATGACGGGCTCGAAGTGGTAGATTGTCGTTCCGAAGAACACTGTGGCTATGAGCGATGCGTAGAGAAATGTCTTAAGCCACTGTCCAAGTTGCAAAAGGGCGAGATTGGGTCCCGAGTACTCGACGTATGGGCCAGAAGCGATCTCAGTCTCGGCTTCGGCGATGTCAAAAGGTTGAACTGACGCTGCGGCAGGCAACGTCCATATTGCAGCAATCGCTGCGAGCGGCAAGACGGTGATCCACGCGGTCGCCGATATCGTAGTTAACTGGAACGATCCTGCCGCGAGAGCGACCGTTACCATGGCGACGATGAAGGGAGCTTCGTAGGCGATGAGGAGCGCGACTTCGCGTGCAGCGCCGATGGCGCCGTATGGGCTTCCGCTGGCCGAACCGCCGAGGATCAGTGCAATTGGCGGTATTGCTAGGAGGTAAATCACCAATATTAGATCGCCCGCACCGACTGCCGGCGCAGAGGCGGCCAAAGGTATAACCAGTGCTGCGAAGAGCATAGATGCGACGCTGAGGATGGGCGCGAGGTTGAAGAGCAGGGGGCTTGTCACATTCGGCGTCAAACTCTCTTTGCCCATCAGTTTAAAGAAGTCGTAAAACGCCTGGAAGATGCTCGGACCTTTACGAAACTGGCTGTGCGCCACGACAATGCGGCGAATCCCCTGCAGCAGCAAGGCAGCAACAAAGGCATAGACCAGCGCGACGACTATTGAAGCGATCATCAAATCCTCCCTGTTTTCAGTTCCTGTGCGCTGACTATCTTACGCTTCCCATCTTTTATCACGGTCACTCGATCAGTGCAGCTAAAGCAGGGATCGATTGATGCGGCGATGATGGGGATATCAGCCACTTGACAGCCGAGGAACTTCGGCACGTAGGAGGGGATGTTGGCGAGCGTCGGGGCTCTGATCTTTATTCGCTCGAAGAACCTCGTGCCGTTCGTCTCCGTGTAGTGGATCAGCTCACCACGGGGCGCTTCAACTCGACCGACGCTGCGCCCTGGGGGGATCTCACCGTACTCAACTTGGATCGGCCCATCAGGCAGGTTCGTTATAAGCTCCTTGGTGAGCCCAATGGATTGTTTGAGTTCTGCCAAGCGCACGAGTGCCTGAGCCACGACGTCTCCGTCTTTCGCTATCTGCGGCTCGAGATCGAAATCGCCGTACGCTGCGTACTTGCACATAACTCGAGTGTCTTCAGGAACGCCGCTCGCACGTGCGTTCGGGCCCACCGCCCCTAGACGGATCGCATCCTCTTTGCTTAGGCAGCCGACGCCCTTACCTCGTTCTGCGATGCTGCTGTCCTTTAGAACTGATTTCACGATTTTGTCGGCAGCGGTGTCGAGATAGCTGAGGACACCTAGCGTGGAACGTGCTTGTTCATCCGAGATATTCCACTTGACGCCGCCGATCTTGTTGCATCCGTGCATCACCCTGTTCCCGCTCAGCATTTCGAAGAGGTCCATGACCTTCTCCCGCTCGCGCCACGTGTACATGAACAAGGTATGATAGCCGATTTCCTCACCCGCAATGCCGGCCCACAGCATGTGCGAGTGAATCCGCTCGAGCTCTGCGTAAATCGTCCGTATGTATTTCGCCCGCTCGGGCACCTCGATATCAGCGATGTCTTCAACGCGTTCGACGTGGTTTAGCGGGTGCGCGTGCGAACAGATGCCGCAGATGCGTTCAACGAGATACACGATCTTAGAAAATGGCCGCTCTTGGCAGAGCCGTTCAATGCTGCGGTGGTTGTAGCCGATTTCGTAGTCGACGTCCACCACCTTTTCGCCCTCTACTTCAAACAAGAATCTCGCAGGCTCCTCCAAGGCGGGGTGGCTTGGTCCGATCGGGACCTTCAACTTCGCAAAGCCGCTGTCGCTGAGCTCTGCCACGGTTATATCCTCCTAAGCGGCGGCGTCGGATCGCTATATTTCGGGGGCAGCTCGAGCGGCCTTGAATCAGGGATCCCGATCACGTTGATGCCAAGTAAGCCGATGAGCTCTCGCTCATAGAGCAGTGCAGCGACAAAGTGGTTGGTAATCGTTGGGACGTTTGGAGTGTCGTAGGGCAGGTCCACGATGACGGTGTGAAGCTCAGCCGATACGGCAAAGTGGTACAGCACTTCGAGATGATCTCGCGCATCTTTGCCGGTAATGGTACTTATTCGTGCCCCCTCCTGCTCAAGAAATGCGAGTGCTGCATCGAGGCCGTCGAGCGCCACACGGTAGTATGAGTTTAACCCCTTGTGACTCGACTCTATGACCTGCACTGCGTCTTCAAGCGATCGTTTCATCGTCCTGCCTCGGGAACGTTATCTGATGACCGGAACTTCGGATCGATGACCGTTTCCTTGGACATCGCTTCGTCAAATCGTGCCGTAGGTCGAGCGCCTCTGCCTTTTCTCTTTGAGTCGAGCATCTTCGCCGCGGTTCGGATGCCTGATAAAATATTGAGCGGCCGAGGAGGGCAGCCCATGACGTAGACGTCGACGGGGATGACTGTGTCAAGGGGCCCCGTTAGTGAATATCCGCCATCAAAGATTACGTTTGACGTGGGACAATTTCCCACAGCAACGACGGCTTTCGGATTTGGAATCTGGTCATAGATCATCGTCAAGCGGTCTTCCATGCGTTTGGTAATGGGGCCCGTTACTACAAGCACATCCGCGTGCCGCGGAGACCCAACTCGCAAAACGCCGTAGCGCTCCGCGCTGTACCGCGGATTTTGAATCGCGAGTACCTCGATATCGCATCCGTTGCATGATCCGGTGTTTATAAAGTAGACCCACGGTGATCTTGCTCGAAACATCATCAGCCTCCCAGCAGAGCGAGTGACAGCCTATTGATCTGGTCCACGATTGCTGTCGGAAACACACCCATCAGCACGCAAAGAACGCTCAAGATAATTATAGGGATTATTATATAAATAGATAGATACGACACCGTAGGCGCTTCTATCTTTTGATCAACCGCGAGGAACACCCGCTGAAAAACTTTGATGTAGCCCGCAAACATGGGAAACGTCAGCGCGAGCAACGCCACTGACAAGGCCGGATAAAACCCACCCTTGTCGAAGCCGGCTTGAAGGATCAAATATTCGCTGATAAAGCCGTTGAGTGGCGGGATCCCCGAGAGCGCAAGTGCGCCTATCAAGAACCCCCCCGCCACGATCGGCATCTTTGTCACCAAGCCGCCAAGCCCGCCGATATTTCGTTGCTTGGTTGCTGCAATAATGGCCCCCACACAGAGGAAAACTAGTGATTTCATAACCATGTTATTAATTATTTGAAAAATACCTCCCGTCAGCGCAGCAGATGATCCAATGCCAACCGCAAACAGTATGATTCCGGCTTGTTCTATCGATGAGTAAGCGAGGAACCGCTTGAGGTCCTTCTGCGTGTACGCCATAAAGGCGCCTACCCCTACGGTAAGCACCGCCGTGACTGCGATGAACAACAGCACAACGTCAAGAACCGGGTGTAACGCAAACAAGAATCGAATGAGGACAAAAGCGGTGGCCGCCTTGACGGTCCCTGCCAAAAATGTGCTGACGGGCGTCGGGGCCTCGCCGTACGTATCGGGAACCCACGAATGCATCGGGACGACGCCGATTTTCGTTCCCAGTCCTATGAATAAGAAGAGGCTTATTAAAAGAACCGCGTTGCTCGACGTGCTTCCGAAGCTTCCTATATTGAGCGTTCCATAGTTGAGAAACATCAAGATGAGCGCGATGAGCGTGAACGAGCTTCCGATACTGTTTAAAACGACAAATTTTGTTGCTGCCTCAAACGCACGTCCCTTTCGGTATGTTACGAGGATTGCCGTCGAAAGGGTGCTGGTTTCCAAAAAGATGTACAGCGTCGCAACGTTGGTGCTGAGGACCGCGGCAGCTGTGGTACTTATGATGATCAAAAGGAGCGGGTAATAGATGCGCCCGGCGTTTCCGATGTAAGGGACACTAAACCACGTGACAAACGCTCCGATAACGATCACCACATACGCTACCATAAGGCCCACCGTGGACAGCCCGGCCATCGTTGCAAGTGAATCGAGGCCGGCAGTCGCGCTTGTGGCGACAAACAAATTGGCTGTGAAAAGGACAGCGCTTAGCGTTATCCCAGTGACAGCGGCATACGCGGCTACTCTCATTTTACGACCGAAAAGCGCGCAAATCGCTGCAGTGATCAACGGAATGGCCAGGGTGTACACGACATACATTTTGGTTCTCCGCTATCCACGAAGGTTAGTCAGCTTGCTGCCGTCAATGGAGCCATATTCGGCGAAGTCCATCAACGCTATCAAGGCTATCGTGAGCGTGATTAGCACCACGAACACTTCGGCGACTATGGAAAGCAGCGCGGTATTTTCTCCCCACGCTATGAGGAGTGTTCCGATGTTCTCGAGGACGAGTATACCGATTAGGAGCTTTAAGATGCTTCTTTGGCTAACAAGGATCAGAAAAGCGATACCGAAGAGTGCTATAAGAACGTAGCTTTCGGTGATCCGCCCAGGTGGAAATTGCGATTGCGTTGAAAAAGCTACCAGATAAGAAAGTGCTAGCGTTAGGAGCGCCGCCGATATCAGCGGCAGCGTACCAAATCGAGGCTGGGGCTGTTTTGTGCGAGCGACGGCCAGCAGGATGATGAGGGGCGACGCGATCCCGAGCGCCGCTTTTACGAGCGCCCCTGTCAAATCGTTTTCCGTCAACAGGAATGCGGCGATTAGCAAGTTTAGAGCGAGGAGTGCCAACGTTGACCATTTGTCGCTTAAGATCACGATGAGAATCGCACATATTACCCACAGGATCCCAAACGCTAGTACGGTCTCCATTACGCCCCCCTAAAAATGAGAAAAACGGCTCCGGCGAGGAGCAGCCAAACGAATATCCACGTGGCATAACTGATCACGCTTCCGTTTTGAGCTCGGCGTAGCCATCTCGACACCGAGTCCGCTCCTCGCCCGATTGCGGCGTAGGCATAGTCAGGGTCAATCCATCGCAATCGCTCGAACGGTTGCGTCACTTGGTAGAGAAAGTGCCGTCCAGATGCATACACATATCCTTCAGGCAGCTCGTATCCAGCTCCGAAAAGCTGTTTGGACGTTGGAGCAGTCTCACGTGGTCGCCGCGTTAGAAATTCGTTAAGGATTAGGCCGGCAAGTATGGCAGTCAAAAGGAGAATCGCAGCCAGGGCAGGAGCAAAACTGGATACTCCAGGTATTTCGATATTGGTAAGCACAAACGCGGACTGTGTGACAACTGTCCCGCTGTACGGGACCTGTGTTATGATGGCGAGGGGGTATTGCGCGAAGACCCCCAAAGCAACGCACCCCGCCGCAAGGATTGCTTGGGGCACCCACATCGTGGCGGGCGCCTCGTGCGCGCCTTCCAAATCGGCCGGGAGCTGACCATAGAACACGCTAATCGTCGCGCGGAAGATGTAGCCTGCGGAGAGCACGCTCCCTGCCAGCACCACGATCACGAAGACCTGTAAGCCCGCAGTCGTCGCGGCGATGCTGCTCGAGTAAATGAGCCATTTGCTCACAAAGCCGACAAGAGGCGGCACGCCTGCAAGCGTCACGGCGGCGATGGTGAATGAAGCGGCGGTATACGGCATCTTTCTCGATAACCCGCCCAGCTTGTTGAGATCCATCGTATGCGCTGTGCGATCAACGGCCCCCGCCCCCAGAAACAGGCAGGCCTTAAAAAAGCCGTGCGCAAGGAATTGCATTAATCCCGCGACGAGTCCTACCGGTCCGAAGCTGAATGCAAGGAACATGAATCCGAGGTTTGTGACGGTGCTGTACGCGAGGACCTCCTTTAGGTCGTTAGCGCGCATGGCGAAGGTAGCAGCCAACACCAAGGTGAATCCGCCGATGATGGCGAGCACCCACGGCCAGGCACCGGTAAACAACGGAAAGAGTCGTGCAGCGAGATACACGCCTGCGGGGACCATCGCTGCGCTGTGCAGCAATGCAGAAACTGGTGTGGGGCCTTGCATTGCGCTGGGCAACCACGAGAAGAACGGTGTTTGTGCAGACTTCGCGAATATCGCGATAAGTGCAAGCACGAGCAGCGTGTTCATCTGCCACGCTGGTGGCGTCGACGTTAGCAAGGCGTTGATGTTAACGCTGCCCGTCCACGCGTAGGCGCCGACGGCAAACAGCAACAGTGCCTCTCCTGGTATGTGTGTAAAGAAGAAGACCTTTTTTGCGGCCTCGTTCTTAAAGAGGTCCGCATACCAGAAACCAACCAAAAGGAACGAGCAAATGCCCACGATCTCCCAGCCCATGTAAAAAACGACCAGATTGGCGGCGTTGACAAGCATCAGCATGCCGCCGATGAAGAACAACATGAGGAAGTAGTAACGCCCTCTTCCGCTCTCATTTTTCATGTAGCTATTTGAGTACCATATGATCACGCACCCCATGAGCGCAACAACGAGCGAGAACAGAAGGCTAAGCGCGTCGAAGCTGAATGAGAAAAGTTGCACATTGTTGGCAACCACGTTTGGCACGGCTGCGGTCACTGGTCCGGTGTACGCGATGGTAAGGACTGAAGCGAAGACAAGGGTAATGAGCGCGATAAGGGTCGAAACGTAGTCTACGATTTTTGACTGCGTGAAACCGCCGAGAATCAGAGGCACTAGTGAAAGCACGGTAGGAGTGAATATTAAGGCGAGTAGAAGGTACGACGTCGATAAACCATCCATAGGACGACTCCGTTTGCGGGTCGTATAGATGTGATGGTTGCTTATTAAACTGACGCTTTTTGCGAGAGCGCCGCGTCCGTTTCGAAAGCGGCAATGATCGCGTCACGGTCATATTGTCCGCTAAGAGCTTGTAGATGTGCCACGGTCATATTGTCCACTAAAAGCTTGTAGATGAGCTATCATTATATCAATGATGGTTGTATTGGATTCAGCGGATTTGATTCTAAATCCAGGTCGTTTTATTTTTTATTTGCCTTTTTTATAAAAACAATGCACAGGAACTTTTAAATAGGAACCCCATCGTACCCTGAAGGCACTGAACTACCATACCGAGGTGTTTGGTTGAAACATGCGAACAGAAATGCTACCAAAGCGCTTTTCATATTGGCAGTTTCATTGCTTGTTGCGGGGTTTGTAATCTCACCTGCTGGGGCAGCCATTACAAGTAACTCGGACGGAAGCAGTGCTCAGCGCCTCATCTATACAAGCGCGCCGCATACGTACGTCGATTTCAAAAGCCGCTGGGAGGGAGACACAGCTGCAAATCTTGCAAAATATGACGTCGTTACCTTGAGCTACACCGAGACGTCGCAGCACATTCAAGCTATTAAAGCACTTAACCCCAACGTCGTGGTCCTAGCTTATTTTAACCCGCTCTTTGGCGGCTCAGAGGGTACGCCGCATCCAGAATGGTACCTTCGAGATGCTTCAGGCAGCACTCATCCGAGTGGGTACAATGAACCCCTCATGGACTTGACCAATCCAGGTTGGAGGGCTATGTGTGTCCAGATTTGCCAGAACGCCTTATCAAAGGGCTTCGACGGACTCATTCTTGACAACGGTCTTACCTCCCCCAACGTTCTCTGGCCAGGAAGCTGGTCAGGATCAGACAGCCAATGGCAATCGAGCACAATCTCCCTCTACAAATCTATAAAACAGGCAGCTGGAAGCAAGATTGTGATATACAACGGCGCCTACTCCATTCCTGGTTACGTTGATGCTCTCGACGGATATATGGACGAGGGCTTCCCGTTCTATAAGGGGTGGGACCACTCGATTGGATTTGCTCTCGACGCGTCCACTAAGGGCAAGATAGCACTTTTTTACGCACAGGGGAACGTGTTTGACCGGTACTTCTGCTACTGTTCAGCGCTACTCACCGACGGTTACTTCTTCTACGCCCCGACAGGGACCACACGGTTTAACGATTACGGCATCCAGCTAGGAACCGCCTTAAACAAGGCTGAGAAGATGTCAGATGGCACGTGGCAACGTGACTATCAATATGGCACCGTCGTGGTTAACCCAAGCGCTAAGATGGCGCACATTGACCTGAAAACTGGGCAAAACGTGCAGTCCGCTACAACGCTAACTCGCACGCCAAAAGCGACGTCAACGTCAAAAGCTACCACAACGGTAAAACAAGCGACATCAACGTCAAAAGCTACCACAACGGTAAAACAAGCGGCGTCAACGCCATCGCTGACAAAAACAGCTCCAGCGAAAGCCAAGGCCAGCTTGACGCCCCGTCTTGTAGCAGCTTCCAAGCAGGCATCCGGTCAGTCAAGTAACTCAAGCTCGAATTCTCTGATAGCTGCGAAAAACGCGTCTGAAATGCCAGACAATGCCTCGGTTCTTGGAATGTCTGTTCCAGCAGCTCAAACGAGCAGCGTTGCAAGCTTACCGCCGCAGCCCGTTCTAGAATTCTCGCTGCTTGGGCTCGGAATACCAGCACTTGTCGCTGGGTCGATATACCTGCTGATCAGGCGTCTTTGATCCCTACACGGGATCCTTCTTTTTCTTAGGTAAGGTAAGGCGTCAGAGCTTCCAAAACCTCGTCATTATAGGGGCGTTTGCATCGAATCGCTGCGGTTTTGATCTTTTTGTCACGTCGGGCGTATTCGAGGCGATGCGCAGCGTTGCGGATACGATGGTCAAGTAGACAAAGGTTTATAAACGCATCTTTGCTAACCTATCCAAACGGGTTTTTCAATGCGTATAACCTTGCTTGGTGGCACGGGAAACATAGGAAAGGGGCTGGCGCTTCGATGGGCTCCAAAACACGACGTGGTCATAGGATCAAGAAGCGCTGAAAAAGCTGAGGAAACGGCAATTTCCTGCGAAGCGCGACTATCGAAGGAAGGCATCACGTGTGAACTGTGCGGGGAAGAAAACGCTCAAGCCATAAAACGTAGCGATGTAGTAGTGATCGCACTGCAGTATCAGTTTGCAATCCCTACGGCGGTTGCGATCAAGAATCATCTAGAGAGCAACGCAATAGTAGTATGTCCGGTCGTGCCAATGACCAAAGATGGGTTCTTGCGCTACGTGCCGCCCGACAAGTATGGAAGCGCTGCCGTCGAGATACAAGCTATTCTTTCGAACAATGATGTCGTTTCAGCGTTTCACACCACGCCTGCGGCACGCCTGATTGATCTCAAAGATACGCTCGGCCTAGACGTTCTCGTATGTGGCTCTGAACAGCCGAAGGAAACCGTTATGGAGCTAATCAACGACATAGAGGGGCTTACTCCCTTCGATGCAGGGCCACTTGAAGCATCATATATGGTCGAGTCGATAACCCCTCTTTTGATAAACGTATCAGCGCGAAACCGCATGAAAAACAGTTCTATTCGCATAATCGGGCAGAGCATCGAATAAGTAGCTCTTACGCGCTATCCAAAATCTTTCCGGTCAACGCGTCTATTTTCACGCGTCTTTTTGAAGATTCGCCGGCGTACAAGACCTCAAGAACCGGCGAGTATATGATATTTGCGTCGGTCACCTCACAGCCAGGATATAGTCCTCGTATCAGTCCTTTGAGTTGTTGTTTTGACAGCCTGGGCTTTATGACATCTTCTGCGCGACCCTCCTTAAGCTTCAAACCATCAGTGCTCTCTGAAACAAGGGTTTTTGGATAGCTGATGTCATAGAGGGAGAAATAGAGCCCATCCTTTATGCCAATCAGGCGCCGTTCTTCCAGCTTCTTCAAGCTCGATTTGACGTTCTTATCGGGCAGAGCTTCGCGCAATTTCGCATAGGTGGTGCCCCCGCTGTCCAATATGAAATCCATCACTTTCAGTTGCGTAGGGCTGAGGTCTTCGAGAAGGCGCAGATTCTTCGACCGCCGGCGCGCGCCGTCGCGGCTTAGGACATCCCCGGTAACGGCATCAATCAAGACGGTGTAGTCGTTGAACCTCGCGCGTATGAGTCGTTTCTTCATCTCTCGAACGCACACGGAGAACATCGGCAACATTAGCAGTTTGAAGTCATAGACGCTCTCACTCCTTCCAAAGAACCTAAACTGCTTGCGCTTGTTACTGTTTAGAGCGCTGAGAATCTTGGTTTCGTCGAATGGTATGTAGCAGACTTTCTTACTGCCCGTGGTCGTATCAAGTGCGAGTCGCGCTCGCATATGCTCGGCCTTGTTCAAATCCTGTGCCTCGCGAACGCCACGGCGTGTTGTGAGATCTGATGATTCGTCTTGACGTTGAATGGTGGGGGTCGCCCCTCCGTGGCGCGTGTTCCGCTGCCGCACTTTGATGAACGAAGGATCAGCGATAGCTCCTTGGACGTAAAACTGTCCCGGTTCAAGTGCTGTCAGCTGGCGTGCATCTTCCATCGAGGAGAAGAATATACGCACCGAATCGATATCGTTTTTTAACGTCAGCTTTCCAATGAACACGTTGTTGCACTGGCTCAGAACGTTCTTGTTCACCAAGGCTGGCCTCTGCGTAGCAAAAAGAACACCAAGGCCCCGTTTCCTGCCCCTTCTGCTTATTTGCTGCAAGACATCGAGTCCGTGCCCCCTCTGCGGAATGTAAATGTCGGCCTCTTCGACGATGACTAAGAAAGGGTTCTGCCTGTGGCACCCCTGCCGGAACAAGTCGGTGGCGACCCGATAAACGCTTTCCAAGAACTTATCTATGGTCTTTCGCTCAGTCTCGGAAACGTCGATGACCATTCTTTGTGACTTTTCGATGATTTTTTGGACCCGCTCTTCATCGGTCGAAATGTGTTCAATGTCATCAATTTCATCAATTACATCGATGTTCTTGTAACCGGAGAGTCCTGCGTATTCTCCTTCTGTGTCGATCACGACGAATCCGAGATCATTTGCGGCAAGTTCTTCGCAGATCACACTGACAAGATAGCTTTTGCCGCTTCCGCTTTGGCCGATAACGGCGCTTCGTTCAGTTACAAGATACCCCGGGTCGATGCTGAACGTCTCTCCGATGTGGAGCTCCATTGGTTCAACATGGCTTATTTGTCCGATATAAGCTTAGTGTAATGCGACAAAATCTATCTAGGACCTTTTTGACACCAAACTCCTGCTCAAATCTTAGCGCACGAGCAGAATCGAGTTTTGAAAAGCTGGTCCTACAGGTAAATGCGGGAGGCTATTAGGGTCACAGTATCGTTATCCAAGAGCACGTGGGTTAGCCCGACGCGCTGCCCCGCGTGTCTCGCGCTCGCACCCCACACTTGAGCGTATCTAAATCGTCTGGAGATACGCGCGTGCATGAGGTTACAGACCTCTTCGATCGTGGAGTTGCGGCGCAAAATCAGTGGGTTTTCCATATCTGCCGCCTTGCCCGGGGGTTTCAGGTACACCCGAATGAATCCCAGTTTTTCGAAGATCAGGTCTTTTAGGCCTTCGATGTTGGTGCCACACTCCGCAGAAATATGAACGTCCCCGAAACTTGCTGACCCAGAAGACTGATCCATCTTGTTTACAACCGTTATTGCAGGTACGAAAAGTCTGCCCGGTATTAGGGCATCGACAAATCGATCGACACTGACGTCTTCTTTAAGAATGACGTCGGCGTTGTGGATCTTGAAGTCGTGTAAAATCGCTTTTATCGTAGCTTCGTCGATTTCGGCAGCATTGGGTGTCCCGCTGATCGTCACCCCCCCGCGAGGTTTCTTGATTATCGCTACGTTTGGAGGGCTTTGGTTTATCCTGATTCCTGCGTCATGCAATTCTTTTTTGACTACTTCGACTTGATATTCGCTGAAAACGTCGACCACGATCAATATTAGGTCCGCGCTTCTCACGACTGAGATAATCTCTTTTCCTCTGCCTTTTCCGACTGCTGCGCCGCCTATCAATCCTGGGACATCCAAGACTTGTATGTGCGCCCCTTTGTGCACCATAGAGCCAGGGATAACATTTAGTGTCGTGAAATCGTAAGCTCCCACTGGCGATTTTGCGTTGGTGAGCGCGTTTAGCAGGGTTGACTTTCCCGCGGACGGATATCCAACTAACACACAAGTAGCGTCACCGGACTTTCGTGGAGCAAATCCGATTCCCTTATGCGAACCCCTTGACTCTCGCTTCTCCTTCAGCCGCGCAAGTTTCGCCTTTAGACGACCGATGTGGAGTTGTGTCGCTTTGTTGTATGGTGTGTCGCGTATCTCCGTTTCTATTTCGCTGATTTGCTCTTCTATACTACTCACGCGATTTCCTGATCGTTTCACAGTCATCAACGTCTTCAGCGAATGCAGAAGGGGGCCGCATATCTTTAAAAAAAAGTTAGGCTTTGCTTCGCGAGTGAACTTTTGTGTTCACCAGAACGAACTTCGTTCTTTCTCCTCGGATGGCGACGAGATAGACGTGCGGCTCATTTGATGCCATGCATTCCATCCATTTCTTATGCAACGTCCCATCTGAGGAAATGGGCGGCGATCCGTTTCTCGCGCGAAGCTCGTTGATGCAGTATACAAAATCTGACTCAGATAAGCGCGCGACCTTAGATTTCATGCCGATGTTGCGAGGCCACCATACCTGCAGCTCTTTCCTTATGTCGTTTATGAAGCTGACATTCGGCATCTTGCTGTCAAGACCCTCAACAACTTCGATCTCACAATCTCCGTCATCTAAGCCATAATAGCATTTTGCCACCTTTTTGGCCAGCTCTCGGTCGCGTCTTCCCAAAAATAAGTCCCATATTAAGATTTGCGATCAAAGTATTTCAACGTTGCGTAATAAGTCGCACCTGGCGCGCGTTTCTCGCGTTTAACAACTGTGAGTCGCGTTTTTCAAAAAAAGTGTCTGCTAACCGAGGATTGAAATCGAACACACTTTGGTTGGCACCTCGGAAGAAACCACGCATTTGCGTTGGTGATCGTCACAATAGAGGCCGCTTTGCCCTCAAGCAAATGAGTGCGTGACTTCTAGTGAGAAAACGCCAAAATAGAGGCTCATGTCGCTTCCTGCTTCATTCGACGGCGGACGTTGAAACTTGGTGCGCGTGTTGCATGAGTAGCTCTAGCCACTCATCGAGCAGCGAACAGTACTCTGGATTACATACTTCGTGGCATCCTATACACGGAGCTATCTTGCCTTGCGCTAAGAGTAGATCGTGCTTGTTTTTTTCGCTTTGCGTTGCATTCACGGTTTAGCACCTCTCTGGCAACCCAGCTGCGATCACTGGGCAGGTTAGACAATACGCCATGCAGCATCGGTTTTTCTCCCGAAGGAGGTTCAGGTAATTTCGAGCTAGTCGTTTACGGGGTTTAGAAGAATGATGTTGTTGCCGCGAAGTACGACCGATCCCAGAACTCGGGACTTTTGCCCATCAATAACTTCCGTGGTATTTGTAAGATGCAAGTTTAGATAGTCATCTGCACTCATCAATAGGCCTTCCAGCACGCATTTTTCGCCCTTCATCTCGACTTGGATCTTGGAACCAACCAGATTTTGAACCTTCTTTGACGGGAACAATTTGAATCCTCACTTAAAATTGGCTTTTCGGATACTTTAATATTTTGTTCGTCTTTGTTCGACGAAAATTCTCCACAAAACTTCAGTTGTTTTAGTTCAAGCCTAATTGTAGCCACACCAAGTCCGACTTCCGCGGATTAGCTCGCGAAGAAGGAGCCTTACTACCCGTAAAGCACGAAGACCACGACTGCGGCACAGGAGAACAAGATGATTGATGTATTGGCCAAAGGGCTGTCGTACTTGCACAGGTGCGCAGAAAAACGGTGACGGCTGAGCGGCCAAAGCAGCGGACAACCTGACACCGTCAGCGAATCGAGAAGGATATGGCTTGTAATGGCCGCTGTGACAGCCGGTATGACGATTAGATCGAGTGGCGGGTATGGCGAGAGCAGGACGTAGGAAAGACATGCGCACGCAGTCGCAGTGAAGATCGAGTGCGAAAATCCACTTCTGTGACCGATGAGTCGTAGCGGCAGACGCGCGTCGAGGTCAGGAAGTGACGCCAGCAGCAGCGAAACTGTGGCAGACACCAGCAAGAACAACTTGTTAGTCGCGGTCGGGGGCAGTGCGATCTCACTAACGACGATGCAGAATGCGAAAGCGAAAATCGAGTGTGTTAGGGCTTTCACAACACCACGTTGTTAGCAGCTTTCGTTAAGTAAATATATGGTCGTGCGTGACTGTAGGTAGCAGCGTGCGCCGCTCTGATGAGCAGTTTTGCGCTCGTATAGAAGCTAGTATAGCCCGGTAGTGTAGCGGTCAATCATGTGAGACTCTGGATCTCACGACCACGGTTCGAATCCGTGCCGGGCTATCTATTTTCAAGTGAGTGGTTCGAGTCGCAGCTTTCCCCGCGTACGCTCCCACTCCTCGAGAGGGATGCTGTACTCCTTTTCGATAGCATCTCGGTAGCAGGGGCCACTATTGTACGCGCAAAATGGGATGATTAGTCCGCCAGGGACGGCGTAGTGAATAGCGCAACGCTTGACCCGTTCCACGTCGTAGTTGTATGCGTCCATGAAATGCATGCCGCCGATGAAAATGGTACGCTTGTGAAAGTCTCCGAGCGCTTTGTAGTCGTGAGTCAGCAAGACCGTTTTAATCATTTCCTTAAACTGAATGGACTTCGGCTGATTCTCCTCTTTGACAAGCGAATTTAGTGCTAGCAGTCCTCGCATAAGCGCCGCCGGCTTGCGCAGTACACCGCCGTTATTCAGTTTGTTCGCTAGCTTCTGGGTAAGCTCAAAGAATTTGTCAACGTCCACAAATCTATTTATCGGGATGAGTTTCCCGTCTTCGACGAACAGGTAGGTCGCGATGCCACAGTGCGGATGGCAGCTAAACTCGATCTGCGGCGCACCTGTGTAAGCCTCAATGAGTTTTGAGATTGAAACAACACAGGGCACGGGATAAAAGTCTTCGGCCTTTACTTGTCCGCCCGTCTGCTGTTCTATGTTAAATGCGAGATCAGGTAGGGTGAACCTCTGTGCGTTTCGCACGGCCGGTGCCAAATCGTTTGCAGCGCCGGTGAAAGCCATTGGTTGGAAGTTGACCCCTCTGATTACGTCCACGTTTTGAGCTGCAAAAAGGATTATGCTGCCGACTTCATGGTCATTTAGCCCGCGACCGATCGTAGGAACCAGCACTACGCCTTGGCCGGCATCTCTGCAGTTCTCAATGGCTTTCTTTTTTAGCTCGATGAACCTGTCGGTCTGCTTGGATACGCCGTTGAATTGAAGATATACCGTACTCAGCCCGGCATGTCTAAGCGTGCCTGCGAGGGTCTCATCTTTTGCAAGCCTGATGCCATTAGTGGCAATTTGGGTCTGAATAAAGCCCATATCAACCGCCATTTTAATGATCTCGGGGAGATCGTCCCTCAGCGTAGGTTCGCCGCCCGAAAACTGCACGGCAAGTGTCGGAACAGGTCGTTCTTCGCGCAGTGTTGTAAGCATATCTCTAAGTTGCTGGAAGGTCGGTTCATAGACGTAACCCTGTGCGTGTGCATTAGCAAAACACCATTCGCAGCGCAAGTTGCACCGGTTGGTGACGTCTACGTTTGCGAGACACGTCGACGTCAGATGAACATCGCAGAGGCCGCATTCGAGCGGGCATGCGTCGTGAAGCGTCAGTTGTGGGTTCTGTACCCCTTTTCCAGCGTACGAAAAGCGCTCAGCCTTGTGGTACATCTCTGCGCTGGACCAGTACAACTCGTCGAACACGCCGTGATCAGGACATCTCTTGACCATCCACACCTGGCTGTCCTTCTCGTAGATGGTAGCTTCAATGGGCTTCAGGCATTCGTGGCATAAGGAGGTCGTTCGCTTAGGTAATGTGACGGGCGCTTCATAAATTAACATGCAGTTCTCCAGCGTTTCCTTATTTCCTGATAAAGTTTCTATTTTGTTACTATTATTATTTTGTGCTTTGAGGTGCGGGTGCAGAGCGGCAGTTGCACCATACTCCTCGCGATTACGGACCAATTTGACCGCCGGAGACAGATTTAATATGTATGATGCGCCTTTCGCAATGCAGTGCTTGCGCTCATTATTGATGCCCTGTGGCTGATGCTCCCCGCATATGTGCCTAACTCGACTGCCGTCCTATTTGCGGGAAAAACCCCTCTCGATCTCGGTCGGAACTTTGTCGACGGAAGAAGGGTTTTTGGACCTGGCAAGACGTTTAGGGGGCTAATCGGCGGGACGTCGTCGGGAATCGCAGTGGGTTTGCTCTTACAACTTATCAAAAACAGCACGCAGATCGGCGTGCCCTCATTTGAGCCTGTTTTGGTGGTAGTCACTTTATCATTAGGGGCGATGCTCGGAGACCTCACCAAGAGCTTCTTTAAGAGGAGGCTGGGGGTGGATAGGGGGGACCCGCTTCCTATTGCCGATCAGCTCGACTTTGTCATCGGTGCGTGGGTGCTCACGTATGTTTTTTTTAGCGGCTGGTTCACCCTCAACTTTACGCTCCCCGTAATGGTCGTCGTCCTGATCATAAGTCCGCTCTTGCATCTCGCCGTCAACTTCATCGGGTTCAAGCTTGGCAAGAAAAAGGAGCCGTGGTAGCTAACAGAGCAGCTTTAACAGCAAGGCCTTGTGGGCGTGCAATCGGTTTTCCGCTTGATCAAAAATGGCTGAATGTGGTCCATCCATCACTTCGTCAGTGATCTCCTGCCCCCGGTGAGCGGGAAGACAGTGGAGAACGATCGCGTCGCTCTTTGCTGCATCGAGCACCTTGCTGTCAATGCGGTACTCAGAGAACGCGCGCGCACGTAGTGCAGAGGCTGCTTCGTCTCCCATGGAAACCCAAGCGTCCGTATATAGAACATCTGCAGCGGAGGCTGCTTTGAGCGGATCGCGTAGGATCCTCACGGCGGACAGCTGCTGACCTCTGCGCAGAATCGCGCCGTCCGGTTCATAACCAGGTGGGCAGGCGACGTCAACGCTCATACCCATCAGCGCGCACGACAGTATTGCTGAATTGCAGACATTGTTTCCGTCTCCAATCCACGCGAGTTTCATACCGCTGAGCGTCCCCTTATTTTCATAAATCGTCATCAGGTCTGCGAGTAGCTGACACGGGTGCTCGATATCCGAAAGGGCGTTAATCACAGGGACTGAGGCGTTTTTGGCCATGTCAATGACCGTTGAATGGCTGTTCGCCCGCATGATGATGCAGCTCAGATACCTCGAGAGCACGCGCGCCGTATCCGCAGTCGTCTCCCCTCGTCCCAACTGAAGATCATTCCAGTTCAAGTAGATAGGGTATCCGCCCAACTCGACCACCGCAACCTCAAACGCCGTTCGCGTTCGAGTCGAGGGTTTTTCAAATATCATCCCTAGAGTCTTGTGCTGTAAACCGTTCGAGAATATCCCTTTTGATCGTTCTCCTTTGAGGCGGATGGCAAGCTGGAGGATCTCAAAGATTTCATGTTTCGTTAAATCGCCTATAGAAATAAGATTCTTCATTGTGGATCCTTTCGTGGGGCAGTTCTTAGCTACGCGTCCCTGATGCGCTTCATGTGCTCAACGCGACTCTGCACCAGCTCTTTTTTCCCGATGTCATGCCGCGCAAATACATCACCCTTTATAAACTGAAGTGCTCGCTCTGCTTGTTGCTCGGCATTTTCTATCGTCTCCGCTACACCGAGGACTGCCAAAGCTCGAGATGTGGTGGTGACGATCGTGCCGTCGCGGTCATCGACGCTTGCAAAAAACAGCGCGGCATCGATGCGATCCTTATCGATGGTGATCTCCGTTGGCTTGGGGTTCGTTGGATAGCCGGCCGGCACAACATATTTGCAGACCGTGGCACGAAGTTCGTAATTAGCCTGCTTCAACGTGCCATCAATAGCCGATTCTGCGAGCTCGATGAAGTCGGATCTAAGGAGTGGAAGAATGTTCATCGCCTCGGGATCTCCGAATCGACAGTTGAACTCGACAACCATGGGTCCCGTTTGTGTAAGCATGAATTGGCCGTACAAGATACCCTTGAACGTAATACCCTCACGCTTCAGAGCGTTTACCGTATCTTGCATTATGGCTACAGCAGCGCGATAGTCGAATTCGTTCATGAAAGGCAGTATATAAGACTTGTCGGTGTACGAACCCATACCTCCCGTGTTCGGTCCGAGGTCGCCTTCGAAGGCGCGCTTATGATCTTGAACCGCTGGTGCGGGTGCTAACACGTTCCCGTCAACGAATGCTTGCACGGTGAATTCTTCCCCAGAAAGGCGCTCTTCAATGACAACAGGCCCTCGAAGCGTCTTTAGGTAGTCTTTGCCCTCAGAATAGCTATTGATGACTACAACACCCTTTCCGCCAGTCAAACCAACTGGCTTGATCACTAACCCTTCTTCATCGATGTTGTCTTTGATGAAGCGATCTGCTTCACTTAACTCGTCGAACAGCGCATATTTAGGGCATCCTTTGATGCCTTTTTCAGACATGAAAGAGCGGGCCCACCCCTTATCTGATTCGATTAAAGCTGCCTTTCGCGTAGGTCCAAAAGCGCGCACACCGCGGTCGTCGAGCACATCCACGATCCCCTCTGCCAAGGGTGCCTCAGGCCCGATCACTACCAGATCGGCGCGGCGGGCGTAATCTGCCACCTTCTCTAGGTCAGTTTCGTTGACGAGGAGGTAATCTTCGCATAATTGGGCGATGCCTGGGTTTTTGTACTTCATTGCGGCGTAGAGCATCGGCTCTTCGACGCTCCGGGCAATGGCCATCGCCATGGCGTGTTCACGACCGCCTGAACCTACTAGCAGGACCTTCATGTTGTGGTGGGTAAGTCATTTTCCGATAAAAAGCTATGCAGACTAGGGAAACAGACACATATTAGACAAATAACATATTAATGCTCAGCGCTGTTCGCCAGCAACGGCTATATGAGCCGTTAATCCTGAATAAATTAATCAAAAGCAAAAATCGGAACTTTTATAGATCATCACGACCGCCTATGTGTGGGGCCATCGAAACAATTTTAACGAGACGGTTGAATGTGCGGCATTGTGGGATGTATAGGCAACCGAAGCGTTACGCCACTCATAGTTGAGTCACTGAAACGGCTCGAGTACCGAGGTTATGACTCAGCAGGCATTGCCACGCTGAACGGCGCGGAAATTGATATAACGAAAACAGAAGGAAAGATCTCTGATCTTGAAAATATCTTAAGTTTGACCAACAATGCCTGTGTTGGAATCGGTCACACCCGCTGGGCTACCCACGGGATTCCATCTTCCACCAACGCGCACCCACACGCCGACTGCAGTGGCAGTTTCGCCGTGGTTCACAACGGCATCATCGAGAACTTTCAAGCTCTGAAAGATGAACTTACGAGCAAAGGCCACATTTTCAGCTCTGACACGGATACTGAAGTGTTAGCACACCTCTGTGAAGACTGCTACAATGGCGACCTTGAACGCGCCGTGCGGCAGGCGCTGCTCCGCGTCGAAGGCTCATATGCCATTGCGGTCATATCAGACAATGAACCGGAGGTCATCGTTGCCGCGAGAAAGGATAGCCCACTGATCGTGGGATTGGGAGATGGGGAGAACTTCCTCGCGAGTGATATTCCAGCAATCAGGAAATACACGAATAAGGTCATATACATTAACGATGGTGAAATCGTCCGTCTCACCAGAGACAACGTGTCCATATCAACGTTACAAGGTTTGAATGTTGAGAAGACCGTGACAATCGCCGATGGGAGCATCCAAGACGCTGAGCGTGGGGGTTACGAGCACTTTATGCTCAAGGAGATCCACGAGCAACCTAAGGCGTTACGGGAGACCATGGAAGATCGCTTGTGCGAGCTCGAGGGTAGCATCGATTTTAAGGAACTTCGCCCGCTCGAAGATGAGATCAAAAATATTGAAAGCGTTACCATCATTGCCTGTGGGACTTCGTACCACGCCGGGATCCTCGGGAAGTATGCGCTCGAGGATTTGCTGCGAATCCCGGTCAAGGTAGAGTACAGCTCTGAGTTTCGCTATAATAACTTCCTGTCGGGCAAAAGATCCCTGGCAATCTGCATCAGTCAGTCAGGTGAGACTGCCGACACGCTCGCCGCGATGAACGAGGCAAAGTCGCAAGGCTACCTAACGCTCGCGATAACAAACGTGGTCGGAAGCACGATTACGCGAAAAGCTGATGAAATTCTGCTTACGAAATCGGGAATAGAGATTGGCGTCGCGGCCACAAAAACCTTCACGGCGCAGATACTTACGCTTTACATGTTAGGCCTCTATGTGGCGCGATTGAAGAAGCTCATCGACGTTGAGACGTCACGCAATATCATAACTTCAATGAAGTCGGTGCCGGGCCTGATTGAGTCACTTCTTGACAACATTAGCAACATCGAGAAAACTGCGTCTCGTATTTGCGAAGCGGATTGCTGCTATTTCATCGGGCGTGGGCTTAGCTATCCCATCGCGCTTGAAGGCGCACTTAAAATGAAAGAGATCTCCTACATCAAAGCTGAGGGATTTCCGGCAGGAGAGCTAAAACACGGCCCACTTGCTCTTATCACCGCGGACACCCCCGTCATCGCCATAGTGCCGAAAGGCAAGACATATTACAAAACGCTCGGCAATATCAAAGAGGTAAAGGCGCGAAACGCCTTCGTCATTGCGATCGCGAACGCATCTGACGACGAGATCGTCAAATATGTGGACTCTGTGATCAAGATACCGGATGTCGACGAATTATTCTCGCCGATGCTCGCTGCAGTCGCGCTCCAGTTACTCGCGTACTATGCGGCTAAATACTTAGGCGCCGAGATCGATCAGCCGCGCAATCTCGCCAAGAGCGTTACGGTTGAATAACTGCTAACGCATCTAATTTGGTATGCAAGTCTGACCACACTGGGTCTTCGATTGGTCGTATTACGGCCACAGTAACGTAATTTCACACACCGAGGACAACGTTTGTAGTATGCAAAAGACCGTGCCGCCTGGACGGGCCATAAATCACCCTGCTATTGGCATCAGACTTGTAATCCACGGGCCTGAACTCATAGACTCTGGAAAAATCGCTGGTATCCTAGACGCTTTGCGCGCCCTTGGACCACTGCGTGTGCTCGCTGGAGGTACAATGGCCCGCGTCGCGGCCTTAGATAAGCATCTGAAGTTCGTTGATACGTCTCGAAATATACACACAAGCGATGCACTCAACCAGGTTTCAGACAAAGAGGTGCTTGTTCTTGCCAATTGCGGCAAAACCTCTGAAACAGGACGCGTCTTCGGCCAGATAGTATCGTCGCGTGTGCGGCGTTCTGTTATCCACGTAGAGCGCCCAGGCTCAATCGACGGGAGTGTTATCATTTGGCGGGGCGCTGACGGGGACACGTCCCGCAACGTTCAGTACGTCGCTAGGCATTTGTCGGATCGTCTATCGCTTAAGCTTGTCAAAAAGCAAAAAAGAGAGTTTTCCGTGGAGCAGACCGATGAAGTTGTTACGCGACATATCTACGGCGCAAGGCCAGGGGAGCCTTTGTTGGTTCAGGGAATGGTCGTCGGGACAGTGGTTGATGGCGACGTCGCGGTCATCGTACAACGAGGCAGAATTGTCGACATTGCAGGCGTTGCTACGAAAGCCCACGGGCTTGAGAAAATTGGCAATATTGACTTGGGCACCGCCTATATCAAGACCGGACACCTCAGAGCGAGCAATGAAGCTTGCGTTCAACGCTCGATGCTGCCTGCGCGTCCGTTACAACGCGGGTCAGTGATATTTGTCAACCACTGCGCAGACGAAACCTTAGAATCTGTCAATGAAACAACGATTTGTGCGATTACTGTCGGAGACGATACCACATCAATCTGCGGCGACATCTTATCGCGGGCTGGCGTTCCGATCGTTGGTATCACTGATGGTGATGGAGATGGACTCTACACGGGCGCGTGCGAGGTTGAGGGTTCGCTTGTTCTGCGTATTGACAACGCGAGCGACGACGATATAGGCTCATTGCTTGAACGAAGCGGGGAGCTTGACGGCGGAGACTATACTTTGGCTACGGTTATCGAAATCGTCACGAATTTCTTGCACGAAAAGGGAGTTGAGTTTGGCAGCATAATTCGCGCGAAAAATGACCTAGCTTGATGAAGACGGACGGTCTGAGCCCGCTGTGCATTTGCGTCCGAGCCCCGTACTATTTTTCAAAGACGCTTAATCGCGCAAAAGAGGATCGAAAGGCGGCGATCACCGTGCGGTTGAAGTCATGAGCACCATGTTAAGAAGGATGCTCTGTTACGCGTCGCGCGACCAGAAACGAGTCCTGCAACAAGCTGGATTGGTCGAAAACTGCCTCAAACAGTTAACATCGGTTTTGTTCATCCACATACGTTCGTGAATTAGAAATATTCATGTAGGGGGTAGCGGTAGTTGCCTGCCATACGCGCTGTATAAACGGCCATAACACGGCCTCTAAGATTTTATACTATTAGCGTTGATAAGTTTCATCTTATCTCTCTAAATGCACCAAAAGGAGGTTACTAGTTTGGCCAATGTAGTTGAAATGGCACCGGTTACTCGTGTCGAAGGGCACTCCAAGTTAGTTCTAGAGACAAACGATGACGGTATAGTGGAAAAAGGAAACTACTTCAGCATAACGCCGG
>Ga0116111_1000185_pt1 | contig 55103 bp, 38 predicted proteins | sample June2015DPH_8_10_FD_89720 | JGI IMG/M metagenome (GOLD analysis project Ga0116111, IMG submission 89720) | Peatland microbial communities from SPRUCE experiment site at the Marcell Experimental Forest, Minnesota, USA - June2015DPH_8_100 | ecosystem: Environmental > Terrestrial > Soil > Wetlands... | reverse complement strand
CGCCTTCGTCGTAGGCAGATAGAAACTTACGACGCAAATCATCCCCATAGGGTCGCCCCATATCTTCTGCGCCGCGGAGTGTCGCCAATTACCAGTCTATACTATTTCCTAAAATGCTCTAGTTGACGCGCGGCGGGAGCTGGAGCGGCTTGCGGGGGCCGAGATCATCGCGAACCAGCGTGAGGCCGAGGAGCAGGCGCTCAAAGCTATTGGAAAGGCGCGCGAAGAGCGGGGCTTCCTGCTCGTACTCGAAGAGATTGAACTGGCTGACGATGAAGTAGCTCTCTTTACCGGCGCGAATGAGCTCCTCGAGGCTGGGATGGTGGCGGCGGAGGCGGCGGCTGGAACCGGTGACTTCAGGGTACATGCCGGCGACGAAGAGGGCATAGTCGCCGATGTACTTGCGCAGCGCGCGCTCGGCATCGAAGGACGCGGCGGTGCCGAGGACGGGGTCAGCGGCGCGTTCCATTTCTTCGATCTCCTCAATGGGGCGGCCTGCCGCATCGCGCATGCTGTAGAGCTTATCGGACTCGGAGAACTCGCAGAGGATGCGCGTGACATAGGCGGTGAGATCGGGATCGTGCAGACCCAGTTTGCCTTCATAGCTGTTGCGAACAATCTGCTGGAAGAAGGGTTCGAGCGGATGAGGCTGAGCCTGCATACACACCTCCCAAGGACGGAGCCGGAGTGAAGCGGCTCCTCAAGCCGAAGCGGCTGTGCGCGCAGCCGGGTTCGCCGTGTGAGGCCGAGGCTGTTCCTGTTCGTGCTGCGCGGGGAAGGTGCCAGCCGCGGCCCGATTTACATCGTTGTAACACTGAGCTTATCGGAAGGGTTGCGTTTGGCAAGAGGGGTGAACCAACTTTGTTGGCAGAGCCGAGGTTCGATTGCGAACGGCGCAGAAAATGGAAGGGCAGCCGCGATGGGCTGCCCGTGCGTGTGCCGAATTGAATTGGGTCTTGCCGCGAACGGGCCCTTAGACCGTGGCCGGGGTGCGCGATTCGAGTTCGGCGAGGCGCTTGGCGAGCAGCGTTTCCAGCTTGACCAGAGCGGCGGAGAAGCCCTCGATGCCCTCCTTCAGTTTGTCGTTGGCCATGCGGTCGGCCGCATGCATGCGCTCGAAGGTCGCCTTGTCGATGACGGTTTTTTCGATTTGCAAGCTTTTGGCTTTTTCCGGATCGAGCTTGCGCGGCAGATCGCCCTGGGTGGACTCAAGCTCGGCGAGCAACTGGGGTGAGATGGTGAGCAGGTCGCAGCCGGCGAGCTCGGTGATTTCGCCGATATTGCGGAAGCTGGCGCCCATGACGACGGTTTTGTAGCCGAATTTCTTGAAGTAGTTGTAGATGCGCGTGACCGATTGCACGCCGGGATCATCGGCGCCCTGGTAGTCCTTGCCGGTGTCCTTCTTGTACCAGTCGAGGATGCGGCCGACGAAGGGCGAGATGAGCGTGACGCCTGCATCGGCGGCGGCGATGGCTTGATGCATGCCGAACAGCAGCGTCATATTGCAGTGGATGCCGTCCTTCTCAAGGACTTCGGCGGCGCGAAAGCCCTCCCAAGTGGAGGCGATTTTGACGAGCACGCGATCGCGGCCGATGCCCGCGGCGTCGTACTGAGCGATGATGCTGCGCGCCTGCTTGATGGAGGCTTCGGTATCGTAGGAAAGGCGCGCGTCCACCTCAGTGGAGACGCGGCCCGGGACGATGGCGAGAATCTTCTTGCCGAAGGCGATGGCCAGGCGCTGGAAGGCGAGGTTGGCGACGGCCTGATCGGTGGCGCCTTCGCCCAGCTCATTGCGCGCGTCCTTGAGAACGCCGTCCACGACGGGCTGATACTGCGGCATTTGCGCAACAGTTGTGATCAGCGAAGGGTTTGTGGTCGCGTCCTGAGGATGGAATTTTTCCATGGCCTCCAAGTCGCCGGTGTCGGCCACGACAACGGTGAACTTGCGCAACTGTTCCAAAAGATTGGGCATGATTCCTCCTGCGGGGAACGCGGGGATTGCGGGGCGTCCTACGGCACCAGTGTACCTCTTCTTCTTTAAGATGCGCTGAAGGCGGGGATGGTGCACTGTCCGGGCGGGCGCTTACTCCACTTCTACGGAATTTGCGAGGATGTCGAGGCCGGGAATGGAAACTTCGACGCGGTCGCCGGGTGAGAGCGGAGCGACGCCGGAGGGCGTTCCGGTGAGCAACAGGTCGCCGGGCTCGAGCGTGAAGACAGAAGTGATGAAGACGAGAAGCTCGGTAAGCGAAAAGATGAAGTCGAGCGTTGAGGCGTGCTGGCGGACAACGCCGTTGAGACGCGTCTCGAGGTTGAGGCCGGCGTCAAAGTCGAGCTCATCGCTGACGATGGGGCCGATAGGGCAGAAGGTGTCGAATCCTTTGGCGCGCGTCCACTGATCGTCCTTGTTTTGCAGGTCGCGAGCGGTTACGTCATTGGCGAGCGTGAAACCCCGCACGACGTCACGCCAGTTGGCGCCGGGCCTGAGGTTGCGCGCGCGGCGGCCGATGACGACGGCGAGTTCCCCTTCGAAGTCAACGCGCTCAGAGATGACGGGCATGCGGATTACGCCGCGGGGCGCGAGGAGCGACGATGGCGGCTTGAAGAAGATCAGGGGTTCCGTGGGCATCTCGTTGCCCAGCTCGCGGACGTGGGCGCGATAGTTGCGGCCGACGCAGACGACTTTGGATGGCGTGACGGGCGGAAGCAGATGGGCGGCGCTCAAGGGCACGGGCGCGAAGTCGAAGTTTCCTGCATCGGTCTGTTCAAGCGCCAGGCGGTAGGCCAAATCCTCCGCGGGCGCGGGCGAAACATCCGCAATCCACAACTCACCATTGCGGTCTTCTACCGATCCGTAGTGGGTTTGGCTGTTGAATATGAAGCGGCAATATTTCATGGGAGTGACTCCTCTTGGCTGCGATGTGCTATGGACCGGGCACGGTGTCGGACGCTTCGGCAGAGCGCGCGCTTTCACGGCCGTCCTGATCGATAGCGGTGACGGCATAGGTGTAGGTGTGGCCGAACTGCACGTTGGGGTCATGATAGCCGGGCCCGACGACGGGTTGCGCGGAAGAGATGCGCTGCCATGCGGAGGCTGCGCTTGATGCGCCGACATCACGACGGTAGACGATGTAGCCGGCGAGATTGGCCTCGGAGTTGGGCAGCCAACTAAGGTCGATGGCGGGACCGGAGCCGTTTTCGCCCGCGGTGGCCACTGCGGCAAGGCCCTTGGGTGCGCTGGGAGGAAACACGTTGACGGCGCTGATGCGCAGGGGAGGGGAGAGCGGACCGGCCAGTTCGAGCGCTGCGCCGTTACCTTCGACACGGGCAACGCGCTGGGCGCGATACTCGTATGTCTCGCCGAAACGGATGCTGGTGTCGAGGGCACGGTCGCGGTGATCGGCGGGCTCGACCATGAGGGTTTGCTCGAGCGGCTCAGCGGGTTGTGGCAACGGGCCCTGGTCCGATTTCTTGAGAGGCGGCGTGAGGAGCTTGCGCACGAGACGGACGGCGGCGGGCGAAGATTCGGCTGGAGCGGGCGCCCAGCGCAACAACACGCCTTCTTTGCTCATCTCCGCGGTGAGGTTTTCGATTGCAGGCGGCGCCTCGCCAGCAAGGATCTCCGCGCCGTTCGAGAGTCCGGCAGAGCGCGACTTGCGATTAACGAGCTCGACAAAGTAAGTGAATGCGCGCGGCGAGCCGACGGCGAGAGCGGGCGGAAGCGTATCAGTGAAGGAGGCGTGGGCTCGAGGTGCGAGTTGTAACGTGGCGGCAACGGAGCAGGGCGGGGCGCTGGTCTCATTGCGGCAAACGCGGACGGTGATGTTGCCCTTGAGCAAGACTTTGTCGGTGGTTTTTGTGGGCATGGTCCAGGTGAGCGCGACCTGGGGGCCGGTGCGCTCAGCAGAGAGATCGGCGACGGGAACGGGGAGGTTGAGCGATGGCGGCAGAGGAGCGCCAGGCATGCCGCAGCCGCCGAGTGCCACTGCAGACGCGAATGCCGCGGTCAACGCAGCCAGATGTGTGATGAACCGCAGATGCAGGCACAGATTTCTTACCGATTGCATGGCGCTTTCAGTTTAATGGAGCGACTGGGCCACGCGTGCAAAAGGGTCACTGGATTGGTGCTCGACGCGGAATCGGATTGACTGAACAATGACAGCTTGGGAAGATTGGATGTCGGGCAGGCCATCCTATTAATGATGCGGAGCCAGCGCAGTGGCGGGATCGCGGGGCCGGAGAGACGAAACCTGCGATAAGCCTTTGACCCATGCCAGGTGAGCCCGCGAACGACGAAAGAGGGAACACAGTGTCATTTTTTCGAGATTATTTAAGGGAAAACAAAGTTTTGCACGATCCGAGATTCGACGAGACTGACGAGGATTTCCTGGTGCAGGCGCTGTTGCAGGCTAGGATGAACCGGTCGAAGACGAATATCGTGATTAAGGCCGGGTTTTTCGGCAGGAGAGATTTGGAGCGCGAGCTGAAGACGCCGAAGGCCCAGGAAGCTTTGCACTTTGTGACGGGGTTTCTTTGTTACATGGTCAGGACACCGATCCGGTATGGGCGAGAGATGGAAGGATTCAAGGCGTACTTCACGCCGGGGTTTGCCAGCAACAATTCGAAACACGAGCAACTGCGGCGGGGCTTGCGCGAGAGCTACTTTGACGCAACTCTGGAGAGCTTGGAAACGACCGAGACGCTGGACGCGCTGTTCGATATGGCAGAGCTGAAAAAGACGCCGGGATAATCAGGGCGCGCCTCTGACGATTCGTATCGAAATTCGCGACGTGCGGCGCGGATCAAAGCCTGCGGAGATTGGCGAATTTTTCCATCAGCTTCTTCATGCCGTGGCGGGCGAAGAGCACGGTGAGCTTGGCGTCTTCGCCGTCGCCCTCGCGCTGGAGCACGGTTCCCTCACCATATTTTGGGTGCATCACGCGCTGGCCTTTCTTCAGGCCGGTAGCGCCGTTGGTGGCGGGAATGTCCATGGTTGGACGGGCGAAGGAGCCGACACGGGCTGCGCCTTGTCTTCCGCCGAAGAAGCGAGCGATATTGTCGATGCTGCGCTCTGGCGCTCCCGGCGGCGGCGCTCCCGGCGTTGGCACTCTTTGATCTTTTGGAGTGAATCTGCGGCTGGGCGAGAGGCTGGGCGCGGCGGCGTGAGGAATTTCCTGGCTCTCATCTTCGTAGTTGAAGTGCGAGCCGTGGGAGCCTGACGTGCTGCCATGACGGCGGGCCGCACTGTAGGCGGGCGTCGACCAGGCAGGGGTCCGGCTACCGAGATTCTCAACGAGCTGTGAGGGAACTTCTTCGAGGAAGCGCGAAGGGACGCTGGCCTCGGGCACGTCGGCGCCGTAACGGCGGCGGTAGTGGGCGCGGGTGAGGATGAGCGTGTTCATGGCACGCGTCATGCCGACATAACAGAGGCGGCGCTCCTCTTCGAGCTCTTCGGGGCTGGAGAGCGTGCGCGAATGCGGGAAGAGTCCTTCCTCAAGGCCGGCGAGAAAGACGAGTGGGAATTCGAGTCCCTTGGCCGCGTGGAGCGTCATGAGCGTGACGCGGGAGTTGGGGTCGAACTGATCGGTGTCGGACGCGAGAGCGGCGTGATCGAGGAAGTCGGCGAGGGTTTCGCCGCGCTCTTCGGCATCGTGCGCTGCATTGGCCAGTTCCTTCAGGTTCTCAATGCGGCTGAATGCCTCCGGCGTGCCCTCGGTTTCCAACGCTTTGATGTAGCCAGAGCGGTCAATGATGAAGCGGATCAGCTCGGGAAGCGTGGCGGAGTCGCCGGGAGAGCGGAAACCGGAGTTTCCGGTGGAATCTGATTCGGATGCGGCGGGAGTGCTCGCGGCTTCCTGGGGAGCTACTTTGCCGAAATCGAAGCCGATGCTGGTAGTGGCGTGCGTTGGCTCCTCAGGCGTTGCCGCGCCGAATCCAAAGCCGGTGTCTGCGTCGTCCGCGCGGGATTCGGCGACGTCGGCGGCGAGTTTGCCAGCAAAGTCGGGGTCCATCATGGCCTGGGCATCGAGAATGAGTTGGCGGAAAGATTCGAGAGCCGCGAGCGCGCGCGAAGGAACCAGGCGGTTGGCGATAGCCGCGGCGACCGCGTCCCAGGTGGACTGGCCGGTTTCAAGAGCCAGCCGCTCCAGAGTTTCAAGCGTGGTTTTGCCGATGCCGCGGGCCGGCGTGTTGATGACGCGCTGCAGGGCCATCGAATCGTGGGGATTGCGCACGAGGCGAAGGTAGGCGAGCAGGTCCTTGATCTCGGCGCGCTCGTAAAAGCTGAAGCCGCCGACCATTGTGTAGCCGATGTTGTAGCGGCGAAGAGCTTCCTCGACGAGGCGCGATTGCGAGTTGGTGCGGTAGAGAACCGCGGCTCCGCCGTTTTGGGTTTCGGAGGAGTCTTGTGCCTGGCGGAGGAACGCCTGAATTTTGTCAGCGATGAAGAGGGCCTCGTTTTCGCCGTCGGGCGCTTCGTAGTAGCCGATGAGCGAGCCGCCCTGGCGCTCAGTCCAGAGCTTTTTTCCTTTACGGTGAATGTTGTTGGCGACGACCGCGCCGGCGGCTTCAAGAATGATCTGGGTGGAGCGGTAGTTCTGCTCGAGGCGGACGATGCGGGCGTTGGGAAAATCCTTTTCGAACTCGAGGATGTTGCGGATGTCGGCGCCGCGCCAGGAATAGATGCTCTGATCCTCGTCGCCTACCGCGCAAACGTTTTTGTGCTCGCCGGCCAGCAGCTTCATCAGCTCGTATTGCGGGCGGTTGGTGTCCTGGTACTCGTCGACCAATACATATTGATAACGGCGCTGGTAGCGCTCGCGGACCTCGGCTGAGGACTTGAGCAGACGCACGGCTTCAAGCAGGAGGTCGTCGAAGTCCATGGCGTTGTTCTTGCGCAGCTCGTCCTGGTAGGCCTTGAAGATGTGGGCGACGCGCTCGCTGGAGGGGTCTTTGGAGCCGAGGAAGTAATCCTGCGGATCGACCATGTGGTTTTTTGCCCAGGTAATGCGGCTGAGGACGGTGCGCGGAGTGAGCTGTTTGGTGTCGAGCCCCATGCGCTTCATGATCTGCTTGACCAGCCCCGACTGATCGTTCTCGTCGAAAATGGTGAAGGCGCGGGTGAGGCCCTGGTCGCCAACTTTCATGGCTTCGACGTCACGGCGGAGAATGCGCACGCAAAACGAGTGAAAGGTGGAGATCAAGGGCTTGGCGAGCGTGGAGTGGCCGAGCAGCTCGTTGACGCGCTCGGCCATTTCGCCGGCGGCCTTGTTGGTGAAGGTGACGGCGAGGATGGAGTCGGGCGCAATGTTCTTTTCCTGGATGAGCCAGGCGATGCGATGGGTGATGACGCGGGTTTTGCCGGAGCCCGCGCCGGCAAGGATGAGCAGTGGGCCCTCAGGGGCCTCGACGGCAGCGCGTTGCTCGGGATTGAGGTGGGAGAGAAGGGGGTGCAAAGCGTGCGGTCCTGAGACTAGTGTACCGTTCGGGCGAAGTTGAGATTCCGGGGCCCGGGGGGTGGGGTCAGCTTGGAAAGGACCCGTGGACGGCAGCCAAAGTTCAGCGGTTCGGTTGCTATCTACCATGCGGTCACCCTCCCCCCCGCCCCCCATGTTTTGCCTACAGTCGTCTTTCCATGCTGTTTAGATTCAGAGGATCCCGCGTAACCCCTTTAAAACACGGAGCTTAGAATTTAAAGTCCTCAAAATTAACGACTTATGGCCAGGGTCCTCGGGCGACGCCCAATGCAGGGCCTGAAATGAAAGACGCGGCGGGACGAGCCCAGCGCGCCAAGAGCCTGTTCTTGTGATTCTCGATTCAAGTATGCGCCGAAGTCGGAAATGATCGGCAAACTTCAGACGAAAAAGTGAAAGGGTGAAGTGGCTCATAAGTAGTTTGTAATCATATGGTTGGTTGGGCTGCCGCGTGAGCATGTGTCCCGGGAAGGGGTTGACGACGGTGGACGCTGGGCGGGGAATGGCTCTGGAGCGAAGATTCTCGGTGTCGACGGCGCGAGATGGTGGCTGCTAATTGTGCGTGCTGTGGGTCTTGGCCCGATTGGCGAGCCGATGGGAATGCAGCCATATCGCAAAGCCGTTGCCCGCAAGAAGGAGCAGACCGGCCACTAGGGGGAAGAATGGGGCAGGAACCAGATTCTTCGCAAAGGCGATGGGGAACAGCGACAGGAACAAGCCGAAGAGCAGCTCCGATATCCAATTCGGGAGCTTGATTTCGATATACGAGTCTTCCCCTGCCCAGGGCGGGCTCTTGCGGGCCAGCCACGAGAATCCCTCGCTCTCGCCGCCCAGCCAGCAGCCGAAGCCAATGCCTGCGGCCAGAAACAGCACTAACGCCAAGGCCCCGACCAGATCGGCGAACCCCTCTGGTAGCTTTTTCAGGTAGTGAATCAGGGGAGCGAAAAGCAACAACGCCACGAACAAGCCGAAAACCATCGTCAGCACCCACGCCGCAACCCGGAGTTCGATTGACTGCTCCTTCTCTGGCTCTGCCCTGGTGGTTGGCTCCTGAGTTTCTAGCTTCATCGAGTTTGCGCTTTCCAGTTTTTAACTACGGGCGCATTCTACACCTGAGCTCATGGAACATGAAGGAACGCTTCGCTAACATGAACTCTTCGCTAACATAGTGACATGTGGTCATTTTCGTTTTGGGAAAAGACATGGTCTGACCCGGCGATATTCTGGGTAGCCGCGACCGCTAGCATCACTGCGCTTCTTGCTTGGGTGGCATGGAAGCAGCTCAGCAGCCTGGCGGAGTCGAGTACCTCGGACTTTCTCTTCCGACTGAAGAGCGATTTCTTCAACGAACAGGCTCGTAAGCTTGTGTTCCTTATCGAGCAGGATCTGCTTAAATTTGAAGACGCCGAAATTCCCTACTTTTCCATTCCCGAATTCAATAAACCTGAACTGAAACCGCGCCTTCAAGAGCTTGGGATCACCGAATCCACCATTAGCATGTATGTCCTCGACGACATCATTCTCGGCCCGTTGCAGGATGCCGCGTTTTATTTGAGAGAGAAGCGAATAACTAAGAATCAAGCCTATGCTGTCTTCTCCTACTACATTTGCATTTGCTCTAAGAGCCCGGCGATTCAGGCTTACAAGGAATTCTGCCGAAAGGGACTTGGTAAGTCAGACATCTACGCTGAGCTTGACTGGTTGGAAACTCTGATGAGCCAAGAATTAGCGGCCCGGAATTAGCCGTACTGCCGGCTACTGATTTTGGCAGCGTTTGCATTTCCACGGCCAATTCGCTACCATAAATGGATACGCGCAGGGGAATCCCTGCGCTGTCAATAGCACCACGGCTTTTGGCTCCGGCTCGGAGTCCCGCGAAGGCGGGCTGGCAAAAGCGGTGGGAGACGAGGGAAGCATGTCCGCTGGAAAGAATATTGCGAAGGCGCGCGCCGCTGTGAACAAGCCGGCGTATCCGCTGCCTGAAGCAGTGAATCTCCTGAAGCAAGTAAAGTACGCAAAGTTCGACGAGACCGTCGATCTGACCATGCGTCTCGGTGTGGATACGCGCCATGCCGACCAGATGGTTCGCGGAACTGTGGTGCTGCCGCACGGGCTGGGCAAAACAAAGACTGTGGCCGTGATTGCCACCGGCGACCGGCAGAAGGAAGCTACCGAGGCGGGCGCAGATTTTGTGGGCGGCGAGGAGATGGTGGAGAAGATCCAGAAAGAAAACTGGACCGCCTTCGACGCGCTGATCGCGACGCCGGACATGATGAAGGTTGTGGGCCGGCTGGGCAAAGTGCTTGGGCCGAAGGGGCTGATGCCGAATCCCAAGACCGGGACCGTGACCATGGATGTGGCCGCGGCGGTGAAGGAGATCAAGGCGGGCAAGGTAGAGTTTCGCGCCGACAAGACGAGCCTGGTGCATGTGCCGGTGGGAAAGCTGAGTTTTGAGCCGCAAAAGCTGATCGACAACGCGACTACGGTGATTACATCGATTGTGCGCGCCAAGCCTTCAGCGGCGAAGGGCAGGTACATCAAGAGCGTCACGCTGAGCTCGACGATGGGACCGGGCGTTCCGCTGGATTCGGCTGTGGCCGATGCGGCGGTGAAGAAGTAAAAGCAGTGAACAGTGGACAGTGATCAGTGATCAGCCGGTGCATCAGATCAGCCGGCATCGTGAGTGACCTGGAGTTTTGCGAAACGGATTTGAGCAAGCGCCTTTCAGGGGCGGAGGGAAGGTTGGCGAGCGGAAAAACGGTTGGAGGATCGAGAACAACTGACCACTGACCACTGTTCACTGAACCCTGTCGTAGCGGAGCGAAGACAATGGCAATTTCGAAGGCGAAAAAGGCGGAGAAGGTGAAGGGGCTAGCTGCGGAGCTAGCTTCGTCGACCACTGCGATTGTGGGCACGTTCAGCAAGCTGACCGTGGCCAAGGACTACGAGCTGCGCAAGGTGATTCGCGAAGCCGGCGGGAAGTACCGAGTGGTGAAGAACAAGCTGGCCGCGATTTCGGGTTCGGGGACGCAGGTTGAAGCGGCGCTGAAGGGATTGAAAGGCGTGAACTCGGTGGCGTTTACCGCGGGCGATCCGGTGGCGCTGGCCAAGGTGTTTGCCAAGTGGGCGGGCGAGAACGCGGCGGAGTTCCATTTCAAGCTGGGCATCGTGGACGGCAAGCTGCTGAGCGTGGATGACGTGAAGGCGCTGGCGACCATGCCGGGCAAAGAAGAGATTTTCTCGAAGCTGCTCTTCCTGATCAACTCGCCGGCACAGCGGCTGGCTACGGTCATCAATGCTACCGGCCGGGATTTGGCGGTAGTGATTGGCCAGGGAGTGGAGAAAGAGAAGTTTGCGGCGGCGTAGCCGCACGAGCTGTTAGCCGTTAGCTCTTAGCTTTTAGCTTCGCCTTGCTCATCTTGGCGATCCAGGCTTGACTCGGAACTGAGCTAATGGCTAAAAGCTAAGGGCTGGTTTTCAAGGGTTTTGGCCGGGGGCAGACGAGAAAGTGCGCGGTCTGGCGCATCGGAAACTTTCAAGTTTGCAGGAACGGCCGGGGAAAGACGAATTCAAACAGTTTTGAATGGAGAGAAACATGGCGGATATCGCGCAGTTGGAAGAACAAATCGTAAGCCTGAGCCTGCTGGAAGCGGCTGCTCTGGTGAAGAAGTTAGAAGAGAGGCTTGGCGTTTCGGCTGCGGCAGCAGCGCCGGTGATGGTTGCCGGCGGCGCGGCGGCGGGCGGAGCAGCTCCGGCGGTCGAGGAGAAGACCGAATTTCAGGTCATCCTGAAGGATGCGGGCGCCAATAAGATCAATACCATCAAGGCGGTACGCGAGGTCACGTCCCTCGGTCTGAAGGAAGCTAAGGACCTGGTGGACGGGGCTCCCAAAGCGATCAAGGAAAACGCGACCAAGGACGAGGCGGAGGCCATCAGGAAGAAGTTTGAGGGCGTCGCCACGGTCGAGATCAAGTAAACGGCACGAGACTTGCATGCGCCGCCGGGACGCGCTAACATAAAGGGTGCGCGTCTTGGCGGTTTCGCCCAGTGTCTCCAAAGGGCGAAGCGGCAGGGTGGCGCGAAATGCGGAGCGTGGTGGTCACGCAGGCGACCGCGATTCAGGGCAGCGATCTCTGAGGCGGACGTTCAGAGTTAAGTTATTTTGGGTCAAGGGTTTTCCCGAGTTCAGGCGGGGTGGCCGTTGACGATGGTCGGGCAGCGGGCAATTCGCGGCGGAAGCGGATTTTGCGATCGGCGAGGGCAATGGAAGAAAATTCGGAAGGGGAGCACAGGCGTTGAGCTGCGCTCGTGAGGCATTGCGTCCTTACGGGCTTTTCGTGTCTTCCTGGGGTGCTGCGCAGGGAATTCCTTAAACTCTGGCAGCCCTACGCGCACAACTCCCCCTTTACGGTTTCTCCCGTAATTTCGGGTCCAGCCGTTGTGCTCGCATCTTCCAATTGTGCGCAGTCTAGCGCACCTGCCCGAAGCACGGCAAGATCCACCAAGCGTTTTTGATCGAGCTCTCACAGAACCCGCCTGATCCGGGTTCTTTCCGGCAACGGGAATAAGTTTCCCGGTTGCCGCCGGCAGACGAGCGGGGAATTATTGCCCGCTCCAACGTATTTTCGACTTCTTGCGGTACCAACGCCGGCGCCAATGAGACTCGGGCGCCGGGCCGGCGCCTGTACGGTGCCGGAGCGACGAGGCTCAGGAGTGAACATGCCCAACGAGATGCGCGCGATTCGCAGCCGGCTCGATTTTTCAAAGATTCCTACTGCCACCCAGATTCCCAACCTGATTGAAGTGCAGCGCCGCAGCTACGAGCGGTTCCTGCAAATGGACAAGTTGCCCAACGAGCGCGACGACTCGGGGCTGCAGTCGGTGTTTGTGTCGGTCTTCCCGATCACAGACTTCCGCGGCATCTCGCAGCTGGACTTCGTCGACTACGCCATCGGCAACTGGGAATGCAAGTGCGGCCACCTGAAAGGACTGCACCACCTGCGCACGGCCTGCGTGCATTGCGGCGCCATGGTGATCACGGATCCGTTCCTGTCCAGCGATGTGCTTTGCCAGAAGTGCGGCACCTACAACAAGAACACGCCCGACTTCTGCAACAAGTGCGGCGACCCGGTGAGCCTGCAGTTGAAGTACGACCAGCAGGAGTGCGAGGAGCGGGGGATGACGTTCTCTGCGCCGCTGAAGGTGACGGTGCGCCTGACCATCTACGACAAGGATCCGGAGACGGGCAACAAGACCATCCGCGACATTAAAGAACAAGAAGTGTTCTTCGGCGATATCCCGCTGATGACGCCGAACGGGACGTTCATCGTGAACGGCACGGAGCGTGTGATTGTTTCGCAGCTGCACCGGTCGCCTGGTGTGTTTTTCGAGACGGCCAACAACCGCACCTACTTCCTGGGCAAGATCATTCCCTATCGCGGTTCGTGGGTGGAGTTCGAGTACGACCAAAAGAACACGCTCTACGTTCGCATCGACCGCAAGCGCAAGTTCCTGGGTACGATCTTTCTGCGCGCGCTTGGCCTGCGCTCGAACGAGGAGATTCTGAAGACCTTCTACACGGTCGATCGGCTGCATGTTGCCGATGGCAAGCTGATGTGGGAAGTGCAGCAGGACGCCACCAAGGGCACGCACCTGGTGGGCGCCAAGCCGGCGCACGCCATCAAGCACGGCAGCGAAGAGATCGCGCACGCAGGACGCAAGATCACTGCGAACTCGCTCAAGGCGCTGCGCAGCGGAAACATCCAGAAGGTGGAAGTGGAAGCCGCCGAGCTGGACGGCGCACTGACGGCTTCCGATGTGGTGGACACGAACACGGGCGAAGTGGTGGTGGAAGCCAACGTGGAGCTGACGGCCGACCGTCTGCACAAGGTGATGGCCTCGGGCGCGTCGACCTTCGAGGTGTTCTTCCCCGACCGCGACGACGTGGGCAACATCATCTCCAACACGCTGAAGCGCGATTCCGTGCACAAGCCGGAAGAGGCGCTGATTGAGATCTACCGCAAGCTGCGGCCGGGCGACCCCCCGACGCTGGACACGGCGACGGCGCTTTTCGAGGGCATGTTCTTCGATCCGCGCAAGTACGATTTCTCGCGCGTGGGCAGATTGAAGTTCAACATCAAGCTCTACGAGAACCAGGACGCGACGCATCTCGATCACCGGACACTGACCGCGGAGGATTTCTACGCGACGATCCGTTACCTGTTGAAGCTGCGCAAAAACATCGGCGTGGTGGACGACATCGACCACCTGGGTAACCGCCGCGTGCGCGCGGTGGGCGAGCTGATGGAAAACCAGTTCCGCATCGGGCTGGTGCGCATGGAGCGTGCCATCAAGGAAAAGATGAGCGTGTATCAGGAGCTGAACACGGCCATGCCGCACGACCTGATCAACGCCAAGCCAGTGATGGCGGCAATCCGCGAATTCTTCGGCTCGTCGCAGCTTTCGCAGTTCATGGACCAGACCAATCCGCTGTCGGAGATCACGCATAAGCGGCGGCTTTCGGCCCTCGGGCCGGGCGGCCTGAGCCGCGAGCGCGCCGGGTTCGAAGTGCGCGACGTTCACCCGACGCACTACGGGCGCATCTGCCCGATCGAGACGCCGGAAGGCCCGAACATCGGGCTGATCAGCTCGCTAAGCTGTTTCGCGCGCATCAATGAGTACGGGTTCATCGAGTCGCCTTACCGCAAGGTGAAGGACTCGAAGATTCTGGATTTCGTGGAGATTGTGAACGCCGGCGAAAGCGGCTTGCGCGTGGGCGACCACATCGAGAAGGACGAGGCGCAGCGGCTGAACGCAAAGTTGAAGAAGGAGGGAAAACGCACCATCGACTCCATTCCCTTCAGCTTCTATCTTTCGGCGTGGGAAGAGGACCGGCACACGATTGCGCAGGCCAACATCGAATTCAACGACAAGGGCGAAATCACCGAAGACCTGGTGAATGCGCGCCGGCAGGGGAACTTTGTGCTGGTGAACCGCGCCGATGTCGACTACATCGATGTCAGCCCCAAACAATTGGTGTCGGTGGCCGCCTCGCTGGTGCCGTTCCTGGAGCACGACGACGCCAACCGCGCTTTGATGGGCGCAAACATGCAGCGCCAGAGCGTGCCGCTACTGGCAGCCGAGGCGCCGCTGGTGGGAACCGGCATGGAGGGGGTGACGGCTCGCGATTCCGGCGCGGTGATCCTGGCCAAGCGCAACGGCATCGTGGATTCGGTGGACTCGGAGCGCATCATCGTGCGCGTCGAGGGCGAGCACCATCCCATGCAGCTTTCGCGCGAGGTGGGTTCGGACATTTATCAGCTCATCAAGTTCAAGCGGTCGAACCAGAACACCTGCATCAATCAGAAGCCGGTGGTTCTGCAGGGCGACCGGGTGCTGAAGGGGCAGGTGATCGCCGACGGGCCGTGCACGGAACAAGGGGAGCTGGCGCTGGGTCGCAATGTGCTGGTGGCCTTCATGCCGTGGCGCGGGTACAACTTCGAGGACGCGATCCTGATCAGCGAGCAACTGGTTCGCGAGGACTACTACACGTCGGTGCACATCGAGGAGTTCGAGATCGAGGCGCGCGACACCAAGCTGGGTCCCGAAGAGATCACGCGCGACATTCCCAACGTAAGCGAGCACGCGCTGCGCGATCTGGACGAGAGCGGGGTGATCCGCATCGGCGCGCAGATCGGGCACGGCGACATCCTGGTGGGCAAAGTGACGCCCAAGGGCGAGACGCAGCTTACGCCGGAAGAGAAGCTGCTGCGCGCGATCTTCGGCGAGAAGGCCGGCGACGTGCGCGATGCATCGCTGACCTGCCCTCCGGGCATCGAGGGCACGGTGGTGGATGTGCGCATCTTCAGCCGCAAGGGCCAGGAGAAGGACGAGCGCGCCAAGCTGATCGAAGCCGAATACGTGGCCAAGCTGGAGAAGAACCTGGGCGACGAGATCCGCATTCTGACCGACGAGCGGTTGAAGCGGCTTGAAGCCATTCTGGGCGCCAAGGAGGTGCTGGCCGATCTGCACGACGAGCGGACCAACAAGCGCCTGCTGACCAAGGGCCTGATCCTGGACCGCGACACCATCGAGCGCATCTCTACAAAGAACCTGAAGCGCATCCGCTATGCCGACAAAGATCCGCGGGTGAACGAACAGATCGACGAGATTGAGGAGATGACGTCGCGGCAGATCGAAGTGCTGCGCAAGATCACCAATGAGAAAGTGGCCAAGCTGCAAAAGGGCGACGAGCTGCCTCCGGGCGTGATCAAGCTGGTGAAGGTTTACGTGGCCATGAAGCGCAAGCTGAGCGTGGGCGACAAGATGGCCGGCCGGCACGGGAACAAGGGCGTGATCTCGCGCATTCTTCCCGTCGAAGACATGCCGTATCTGCCCGATGGAACGCCGGTGGAGATTGTGCTTAATCCTCTGGGCGTGCCCTCTCGTATGAATGTGGGGCAGATCCTGGAAACTCACCTGGGGTGGGCCGCGCACGAGCTGGGGAAGAAAGTAGCGGAGCTGTTGAAGGCCAACTCCGGCGCCACGTACGCGCGCGAGATGGCGAAGAAAGAGTTCGCCGGTACCGCGGTGCTGCGTCAGCTTCTGGAGCTGGACGACGAGATGCTGATCCGCGTCATGCAGGGCATGAGCAAGGGCATCTGGTTTGGAACGGCGGTGTTCGACGGCGCGCAAGAGAGCGAAATCAAGGCGCTGCTGGCATCGGCGGGCCTGCCTTCGTCGGGCAAGACCATGCTCTTCGATGGCTTGACGGGCGAACAGTTCGAGCAGCCGGTGACGGTGGGCTACATTTACATGCTCAAGCTGTCGCACCTGGTCGACGACAAGATTCACGCGCGGTCGATCGGACCGTACTCGCTGATCACGCAACAGCCGCTGGGCGGCAAGGCGCAGTTCGGCGGGCAGCGTTTCGGCGAAATGGAAGTGTGGGCGCTGGAAGCGTACGGCGCCGCGTACATCCTGCAGGAGCTGCTGACGGCAAAGTCCGACGACGTTTATGGCCGCACCAAGCTCTACGAGGCCATCGTCAAGGGCGAAGCGGCGATCGAGCCGGGCGTGCCGGAGTCGTTCAACGTATTAATTCGCGAGTTGCAGTCGCTGTGCCTGGACGTGGAATTGATCAAGCGCGCGGACCTCATTAAGAAGTTGCCCGCGCCTGAAGTGGCGGCGGTTGCGGACTAAATGAAAGCTTGTAGCCGGTAGCCAGTAGCTTGTAGCTCTATCACAACGAACGTAAAAAGCTACGGACTACAGGCTAAAGGCTACTGGCTTGAGAGTTTTTTCAGGGTCCTTCTTGAAAGCGGTAAACGCCGCTGCCCGGGAAGGAAGGATCCCAAGAGAATCCCGGGAAGAACCGCGGCGGGCAACAGAGAACCCGCCAGGGAGGGTCGCCTTGTTCCGTTCGAACCCGTTTGAACTTACCAGCCCCATTACCGACTTCGACGCCATCCGCATCATGCTGGCTAGCCCAGAAAAGATCCGCAGCTGGTCGCATGGCGAAGTCACCAAGCCGGAGACCATCAACTACCGCACCTTCAAGCCGGAGCGCGACGGCCTTTTCTGCGCGCGCATCTTCGGGCCGGTGACGGACTGGGAGTGCCTGTGCGGCAAGTACAAGCGCATGAAGCACCGCGGCGTGATCTGCGACAAGTGCGGCGTTGAAGTGACGGTGAGCAAGGTGCGCCGCGAGCGCATGGGCCACATTGAGCTGGCGTCTCCCTGCTCGCACGTATGGTTCTTCAAGGGCCTGCCGTCGCGTATCGGCCACCTTTTGGACATTTCACTGCGCGATCTGGAAGGGATTCTCTACTTCGAGTCGTACGTCGTTATCGATCCCGGCGACGCGCCGGTGCGCGAGCGCGAGATCATCAAGGACGAAACTCGTTTCCGCGAGCTCGACCAGCAGTTCCGGCCCTCCGGCTTCAAGGCCATGATGGGCGCCGAGGCGATCAAAGAATTGCTCAAGCGCGTGAGCGTGGACGAACTGGGAGCGGAACTGCGCGAGCGGATGAAGACTGAGACTTCGGCGCAGAAGAAGATCAAGTTTGCCAAGCGCCTGAAGGTGGTTGAGGCCTTCCGCAAGTCGAGCAACAAGCCGCAGTGGATGATTCTGGACGTGCTGCCGGTGATTCCTCCAGAGCTCAGGCCCCTGGTGCCGCTCGACGGCGGCCGCTTCGCCACGTCGGACCTGAACGACCTCTATCGCCGCGTGATCAACCGCAACAACCGGTTGAAGAAGCTGATGGACCTGCACGCGCCGGAAGTGATTGTGCGCAACGAGAAGCGCATGCTGCAGGAAGCGGTGGACGCGCTGTTTGACAACGGCCGTCGCGGCCGAGTACTGCGTGGCGCCAACAACCGTCCGCTCAAGTCGCTCTCTGACACTTTGAAGGGCAAGCAGGGTCGCTTCCGCCAGAACCTGCTGGGCAAGCGCGTTGATTATTCGGGTCGCTCGGTGATCGTGGTGGGTCCGGAACTGAAGCTGCACCAGTGCGGCCTGCCCAAGAAGATGGCGCTCGAACTGTTCAAGCCGTTCATCTATCACCGGCTGGAGCAGACCGGGCAGTGCACCACCATCAAGCAGGCGAAAGAAATGGTCGAGATGCAGGAGCCGGTGGTGTGGGACATCCTTGAGGAAGTCATCAAGGATCATCCCGTGCTGCTGAACCGCGCTCCCACGCTGCACCGGTTGGGCATTCAGGCGTTTGAGCCGGTGCTGGTGGAAGGCAAGGCCATCAAGATTCACCCACTGGTCTGCACGGCGTTCAACGCGGATTTTGACGGCGACCAGATGGCCGTGCACATTCCGCTGTCGCCGGAGGCGCAGATTGAAGCCAGCGTGCTGATGCTGGCCTCGCACAATATTCTGTCGCCCGCCAGCGGCCAGCCGATCACCGTGCCCACGCAGGACATGGTGCTGGGACTTTACTACCTGACCAAGGCCAAGAAGGGCGCGAAGGGCGAGGGCCGCGTGTTTTCGAACACCGACGAGATCCTGATGGCGCTCGAAGCCGGCGAAGTCGAGACGCTTTCACCCATCCGCGTGCGCTACACGGGCAAGGTACTCGACATGGCCAACGCCTACGACGATCAGGACCTGACGCACACAGAACCGGTGGACTTCGACAAGGAGTATCTGTCCACCACCGTGGGCCGCGTGATCCTGAACGATGCGCTGCCGCCGGGCATGCCGTTTGTGAACGGACTGATGAAGAAGAAAGGCATCGGGCAACTGGTGAACTACTGCAACCAGAACCTCGGACTCGAGGTGACGGTGGGCATGCTTGATCGCATCAAGTCGCTGGGCTTCCACTTTGCCACGCGCTCCGGCCTTTCAGTAGGCCTGGACGACATGGTGATCCCGGCGAGCAAGTACACCACGGTCGACGCTGCCGACAAGAAGGTGATCGAGGTCCAGAAGCAGTACATGGACGGCGCCATCACCAACGGCGAGCGGTCGAACAAGGTGATCCAGATGTGGTCGGCGGTGACGGACCAGGTTGCCGACGAGATGTTTTCGAACATGAAGAAGGCGGACGACGAAGGGGCCATGAATCCGATCTACATCATGGCCGATTCAGGCGCCCGCGGATCGAAGCAGCAGATTCGCCAGCTGAGCGGCATGCGTGGATTAATGGCCAAGCCTTCGGGCGAAGTAATTGAGACACCAATCACTGCAAACTTCCGCGAAGGACTGACGGTGCTCGAATACTTCATCTCGACGCACGGCGCGCGCAAGGGCCTGGCCGACACGGCACTGAAGACCGCCGACTCGGGCTACCTGACGCGGCGGCTCGTGGACGTGGCGCAGGACGTGATCGTAACCGAGCCGGATTGCGGCACGCTGGAAGGCATCTACGTCGGCTCTATCGTGGAGTCGGGCGAGATCATCGAGCCGCTGCGCGACCGCATCATCGGGCGCGTGTCGCTGGAAAGGATCAAGGACTACGACGGCAACGTCGTGGTGGAAGTGAACCAGCCCATCGACGAGGACATCGCGTCAGCGATTCAGGGAGCGGGCGTGGAGCGGGTAAAGATCCGCTCGGTGCTTACTTGCGAGTCGCGGCGCGGCGTTTGCGCTCTGTGCTACGGGCGCAACCTGGGCTCTGGCCGCATGGTCGAGCTGGGCGAAACCTGCGGCGTGATTGCGGCGCAGTCGATCGGCGAACCGGGAACGCAGTTGACCATGCGTACCTTCCACGTGGGCGGCACAGCCAGCCGCGTGCAGGACAAGTCACGCCTGGATGCGAAGAACAACGGCTTCGTGCGCTTTATCAACCTGAACACTGTGGAAAGCAAGGAAGGCGAACTGGTAGCCATGAACCGCTCCGGCTCGGTGGCCATCGTGGACGAGCGCGGGCGTGAAAAGGAGCGCTACCAGGTGGTCTATGGCGCGCGCCTTCGCGTTCGCGAGGGCTCGCCGGTCAAGCTGGGCGAATTGCTGGCCGAGTGGGATCCTTACACCTATGCCATTCTCACTGAGATCGGCGGTACGGTGCAGTTCAAGGACCTGCAGGAAGGCATCACGCTCAACGAAGAAGTGGACGAAGTGACGGGTCTTTCGCGCTGGGTGGTTGCCGACTCGCCCGACGAGAAGCGTCAGCCGGCCATTGCGATCAAGGGCGCCAAGAGCAGCAAGCGATATCTGCTGCCGCGCGGCGCTCACCTGATGGTGCAGGACGGCGACAACGTGGGTCCGGGCGACGTGCTGGCGAAGATTCCCAAGGAGAGCACGCGGACCAAGGACATTACTGGCGGTCTGCCGCGTGTGGTGGAGCTCTTTGAGGCGCGCAAGCCGCGCGAGACTGCAATCATCAGCGAGATCGATGGCGTGGTGCGGTTCGGCGAGGTCTCGAAGGGGCAGCGCAAGATCTACGTGACGGCCGACAACGGCGACGAGAAGGAATACTCGGTACCGCGCGGCATTCACGTGAACGTTCAGGAAGGCGAGCGGCTGCGCGCAGGCGATCCTCTCATGGACGGCCCGTTGAACCCGCACGACATTCTGGCGGTGCTGGGCGAGAAGGAGCTGCAGGCTTACCTGGTGAACGAAATCCAGGAGGTCTACCGGCTGCAGGGCGTGGCGATCAGCGACAAGCATATCGAAGTGATCGTGCGCCAGATGCTCAGGTGGGTGCGGATCGACGAAGTGGGCGACACCAGCTTCCTGCTGGAACAGCAGGTGGACCGCTTCCGCTTCACGGAAGAGAATGAGCGCGTGCTGCAGAACGGGGGCCGTCCGGCCATCGGACGCCCACTGCTGCTGGGCATCACCAAGGCGTCGCTTTCCACCGACAGCTTTATCTCGGCGGCCAGCTTCCAGGAGACGACACGCGTGCTCACCGAGGCCAGCATTAACGGCGCGGTGGACAACTTGCGCGGGTTGAAGGAGAACGTGATCGTGGGCCGTCTGATTCCCGCGGGCACGGGCCTGGAATACTACCGCAACGTGCAACTCTCACCGGAGCTCGAAGAGGCTGCGGCTCGCGTGCAGCAAGAAGTGCACGCCGAGATCGAAGCCGCCGAGCGCGAGCTGGAACTCATGCGGCAGGAAGGCGAGGCCGAGGAGATGGCGGCGGAGTAAGGCTGGCCGTACAGGCAACGTTTCCAACAGCGCGACTCAACCAGACGGGCCCGGCAAGAGCGGTTCCACAATTCACTTGCCCTCGCGGGTGTCATGCAAGGTGGCTTTTTCTTAATGAAAAAGCCACTTGGCGTTTGCGGCTCCGTGCAGAGCAATTGTGGAACCGCTGTAGCCGGGCCTTTCTTTTTATGCGCATCTTTGTGAGGCGAGCACTGGATCTTTGGCGCCGTGGGTTGTTGGCCTGCTGCTATTCCGGGATTGCTTGACGGCATACATGGCGGTGTCAGCCGCGCTAAGCAGATTGTCGGCGGTTAGCGCATCCTCGGGGTAAAGGGCGAAGCCGACGCTGGCTGAGCCTTTCACCACAGGTCCGCCCACCGCGAAGGGCTCGTCGAAGCAATGTTCCAGGCGGTGCGCGATCTCTTGCACGTCGGAGCGATTGTGCACGGCCGAGACCACGACTGCGAACTCATCGCCGCCCAGGCGCGCCAGAGAGTCGCCTGGCCTGAGTTGCGCCTTCATGCGCAGGGCTGCTTTCTGCAAGTACAAGTCTCCGGTTTGGTGGCCGTACCGATCGTTCACCTGCTTGAATTGATCGAGATCGATGAAGATGAAGCCGAAGACGCCGGCAGACCTGCGTGCTTCGGAAATCATCGCGTCCAGGTGCTTCTCCAGAGAGAAGCGGTTGGGCACGTCGGTGAGGAGATCGAATTCCGAGCGGTGGACAAGATCGGAGTAAAGGCGCGAAGTTTCAATGGCCAGGGTGGCCAAACCTGCTCCCAGAGTTAGAGCCTGAGAGTCTTCCGCGCAGGGCTTGTTGAGGCGGTGGATGGCGGCGAAGATGGATCCCAGGGCGGCTCCCGAACGTCCGGGAATCTCCTGCTGTACGATCCTCTGCGAAGTGATTTTGGGCGGGCGCATGCCCAGGGATGCTCCATTGGCAATTTCGCACCAGCAGGCCGCGCCGTGCAACCGGAAGGAAACGATTTCAGTGATGCACTCGATGATCTCGCCGAGCGGGCGGGCGTTGTTGATGTCTTCGAGGATGCGGCTTCGACGCTGTTCGAGGTAGGCTAGTGCCGCGGTCTTCTGGCGCACACGCCGCTCCAGGGCCCAGCTTCTGACGCCGATAGCGATGACCACGCAAAGCAGCAGGCCGACAATCAACATCAAATGGCGCACATTCAGCCAAGGAGGGCGGGCGACGACCACGATGTCGTCGACGTTGCGCATGAGGATATTGAATGGCACCTCGCCGTTGAAGGGGTTTGCATCAATGAGCATGCAGATGCCTGTGACGCGGATGTGGGTACCTACGGGGATTTCGTACATAGCGGCGAGCGGGACCGTGCTTGCTGTGCCAGGATGGCGAATGATGGCGGAGAGCAAGTGGCCGTCGGAATTGAGCACGTATTCGTCCTGGGTGGCCTGCCGCACTTCGGTGACCACCTGGCCCTCCACGGAAACCAGATCGAAGACGTGGCTGCGGCCATCGTTGCCGCCCAGGGCCAGTTGACGCCAGGTGAAGAGGGAGGGGGTGACCGGCGCCTGCGTCGACGTTTCGTGCACTTCGCCGTGAGTAAGGGTCAGGAAGCCATTCTCCACGGCTGGAAATCCAATCGCATTGGCCACGTTGCCCATGCGCAGTGGATTCCAACTGTCGGTCTTGATCCAGATGCTTTTCGATCCGTCCTGAAGGACGAGGGCGGCGCCGGGCTGATAGTAGGTGATGGTTCCATGCACACGCTGGCGGTCACTCTGGTCGCGGTCGCGGTAGCCGGCCAAAACCCGGTCCATCGGGATTGCCGCGATGGACCACGGGTCGACCTTGGCGCGCTTCAGAATCTTCACATCGTCCAACGACGTTACATGAAAGAGGACGCCGGTTTGCTGCATTTTATTATCGAAGCTGCCGGACTGGACACCGGTTATCTCCACTTCGGCATCGAGAAGGTCCCTGATGCGGGTCGGGTCGTCGCTGTCGACAGTGACGTCGACATGCCCTTCGTCCACGAGGACACCCAGTTTAGTATTCGAGATTGGCGCTTGTGAGTTGGGCACAAGATCGGCGGACTGGATGACGGCTCGCACGGTAACGAGTCTGCAATCCGTTTCCGCGCGGATCATCTGCTCAAAGCTGGGCTGGAGGGGTTTGGGCAATCGGCCGTGACCCAACAGAGTGATCTGGGCGCTCTCAATGTACGGCCGGAAGCTCTCATGCATGGTTCCGCGCACGCGGACGCGATCGCCGGGAACGAGCTTGTACATGCCGGCGGGGTGCAGCCAAATGGCTGCGTCTCCATCCTGAACAAAGAGGTTTTTTTCATAGGAGCGGTAGTAGGTGACAGTGGCTTTGAAGGCGACCGGCTGGTGCTGGCCGGCCTGGGCGTTGGTAAGGCGAGCCGCGGCCTGCAAGGTCGTGATTTGGCCAAACGGCTGGGCCCACGCGCCCGAAGCGCACAGGCCAAGCATCGCGAACAGGGGGACCACCCTTTTCATAAGCGCGGCTCAAAAAGGGCTGGATGACTTGGGATCCTGCCCTAGGAACCCTTATCGGCAGGGAGTGGAGAACAATGAACGTCGCGCGGGGAAATCTTGCCCCGCTAAGAAGTTGCGGGATGGGAACGGGACACGCTAGGAATCGGCATTGGGCGCCAATTCAGGTTCCGGCTGTTCTTCACCGGCACGGGAGTTTGATAGCCGAGTGTGCTTTGCCACATACATGGCGGCGTCGGCAGAGCGCAGCAGACTGTCGGCGGAGTCGGCGTCTTCGGGATAGAGGGCGAAGCCAAAGCTGGCCGAACCGCGGAGAATGTATTCATCTCCGATGAATGGCTCATGGAAGCAGGCTTCCAGCCGGGCCGCGATCTCTTCAACGTCGGCGCGGTTGCGCACCTCAGAAACCAGGACTGCAAATTCGTCACCGCCCAGGCGTGCCAGCACGTCGCCGGGCCGCAGTTGGCGCTTCATGCGCTGAGAGACTTCCTGCAGATATTGGTCGCCCACCTGGTGCCCGTGCAGGTCATTCACCTGCTTGAATTCATTGAGGTCGATGTAAATCAAGCCAAAGATTCCGGCGGTTTCGCGCGCGGTTTGAATCATCGCGCCCAGAGTCTTTTCCATGGCGAAGCGGTTCTGCACGTCCGTCAGGAGGTCAAACTCCGAGCGGTGAACGAGATCGGAGTAGAGGCGCGAAGTCTCGATCGCCAGGGTGGCCAATTCCGCGGCCATGCCCAGAGCCGCCATCTCCTCGGGGACGCTCTCTTTGCGCACGTCGAAAGCTGCAAAGACCGAGCCCAGAGTCGAACCGGAACGGGAGGCGATCGGGCGTTCGACGGTGCGCAGCGACGAGGAGGGAAGTTGAACCGGGCGATTTCCCAAAGTTGCTCCATTCAACACCTGGCACCAGCAGGGCGCGCCGTTGAGCCTTACAGAGACTAATTCCGTGACCCGCTCGAGGATTTCCGCAAGCGGCCTGGAGTGGTTGATGGCCTCGAGGATCCGCGCGCGCCGCTGCTCGACGTAGGCGAGCGATCCAATGCGGCGCCGGTTGCGTCTTTCCATAAGCCAGGCACGAATCCCGATGGCGATGACCAACCCAAAAAGAACGGCGACGATCATCATCAGGTGGCTCACATTGAGCCAAGGGGGCCGGGCGACGACCACCACATCGTCGAAATCGCGAATGAGGATATCGAAGGGCACTTCACCGTTGAAGGGATTGGCGTCGGCCTGCCTGCAAATGCCGGTGACGCGAATACGCGAGCCCAGGGGAACGTCTTTCATGGGTGGCAGGGGCGCGGGGTTCAACGAAGGGGAATGGCGTAAGATCGCGGAGAACAAGTGGCCGTCGGACGCGAGAACATACTCGTCCTGAGTAGCCTGCCGCACCTCGGCAACCACCTCGCCTTCCACGGAAACCAGGTCGAAGACGTGACTGTGGCCGTCGTTGCCGCCGAGGGCGAGCTGACGCCATGTGAAAAGGGCTGGGGAGACCGGCGATTGCACCAGGCTGTCCTTGACTTCGCTGCGGGTGAGTGTCAGGAAGCCGTTTTCAACGGACGGGAATCCAATCGCATCCGCGACATCGCCCATGTGCAATGGGTTCCAACTGTCGGTATTGATCCACAGGCTTCTAGACCCGTCCTGGAGCACTACGGCCGTGCCCGGCTGGTAGTAAGTAACGGTTCCCCGTACGCGCATCCGCTGCGAAAGATCGACGGCATGATAGCCCGTGATGATGCGGTCCATGCGCGTAACCGGAAGCGACCAGGGGTCGGAGCCGGCGCGTTTCAGAATCTTGATCCCAGCGAGTGACTGAACGTGGAGCAGAATGCCGGTCAACTGCATTTTGTTGTCGAAGTGGCCGGAAAGCGCACCCGTGACCTGGACTTCGGCGTCGAGGAGGCCTTTGAGGGCGCTCTCGTCGTCGTTGTCGACATTCGCGTCGACCATACTACCGCCCACGAGCATGCGAAGGTAGGTGGCCGGAGTGGTCGATCGGCTGTCAGGCACCAAGTCGGCGGAGCGGATCACGGCATGCACCGTAACCAGCTTGCAATCTTCCTCGGCGCGGATCATCTGGTCGTAGCTTGGCTCTGCCGGTTTTGGCAATGGACCGTGGCCTACGAGGGTGATGTCGTTGCTTTGCACATAGGGCCGGAAACTCTCGTGCGTGGTTCCATGCACCAGAATGCGATCGCCTGGAACAATCTTCAGCGCTGTGGTGGCATGGACATAGATGGCATCGTTGACGTCCTGCACGAACATGTCTTTGTCATACGAACGGTAGTAGGTAACGGTTGCCTGGAATGCGACGGGCAGATGCTTGACAGCCTCGTTGTTGGAGATGGTGGCCGCGGCGTGCAGCGTAAGCGGAGGCGCAGGGGTGGCCGCCAACGCAGCCGGGACGGATGCGAGGAGAAAGGCAGCCGGGAAAACGAATCGTCTCATCGGCACGAGTTTCACTTCGCTTTCGCGATCTTTCCGCGCTCGCGGGCTGTTTTGGGGTCCTGGGGGCCGTGTCAATCATCCGGTCGCGCCGGATGGGTTGGAACGCCGCGCGAGCAGAAACCTGCTGGTGAAATACCTTGCACCTATGTTACGTAGATTGAAGCGGTTGGGAATAACACTTTCGGTGCGTTTGACCCTCCGGTTTCTTCCCCGTCGATCTGGCCGCCCGGATTCAATTTCTGGCAGCGAAAATGCGGACCGCAAAACAGCGATTTCAGGGGTTTTGGTGAGTTGGATCGGCGTGGGGTTCTAGGTTCTACACTGAATGAGGCCGTTTGAACGGCAGATTGACGAAAACATGGCAAAGAAACTGCGGGTTGGCATTCTTTTTGGCGGGCGCAGCGGCGAGCATGATGTGTCGCTGCTGTCGGCAGCATCGGTGCTGGGGGCGATCGATCGCGAAAAGTTCGACGTTACGCCCATTGGTATTACCAAAGAGGGCCGCTGGCTTGCGGCTGGCGATGCTCGCGGCCTGCTGAATGGCGATGTTGGTGCGGCGGGGCGGCGGCTGCGCGCGGGCGATCCCGAGGCGACTCCGGGAGCGAAGCTATTGCATGAGGGCATTCCCACGCTGTTGGCGCCTGAGCCTTTTCCTCAAGGCCCGGAAGGGAAGGCCATCGAAGTCGTGTTTCCGGTGCTGCACGGAACCTTCGGTGAGGACGGCACCATTCAGGGGCTGTTTGAGCTGGCGGGCATTGCCTACGTCGGTTCGGGCGTCCTGGGCTCGGCCGCAGGCATGGACAAGGACGTGATGAAGCGGTTGTTTGCCGAGGCCGGGCTGCCCATCGTCAAGCACGTCACACTCCTCCGCGCGGAGTGGGAGAAAGCGCCACGCAAGGCGATCGCGCTGGTGGAGCGAGCGCTCAAATACCCGGTTTTCGTGAAGCCGGCAAACCTGGGCTCGTCCGTTGGTATTTCGAAGGCACATGATCGCGCGGAACTATCGCCGGCGCTCACGCTCGCCGCAAAGTACGATCGCAAGCTGATCGTGGAGCAGGGGGTGGGTGGCAAGGCGCGGCGCGGCGGCGTGCCGGCGCGCGCCCGCGAGTTTGAAGTGGCCGTGCTTGGCAACGACTCGCCAAAAGCCAGCGTCGTGGGCGAAATCATTCCCGGCAAGGAGTTTTACGACTACGAGGCGAAGTACCTTTCCGAAGGTTCCGTGCCCGTGATCCCGGCGAAGATTTCGCGCGACCAGAGCCGGCGGATTCGCGAGATGGCCATTGCGGCATTCAAGGCCTGCGATCTTGCAGGGCTTGCGCGCGTTGACTTCCTGATGGAGCCCGGCGGAAGGGAACGCATCTTTCTGAACGAAGTGAACACCATGCCCGGCTTCACGCAAATCAGCATGTACCCCAAGCTGTGGGAGGCATCGGGGCTCAAGTACAAGGAGCTGATCACGCAGCTGATTGAGCTGGCGCTGGAGCGGCAGGATGAGAAGAAGAAGACAACTTACAGCAGGGAAGACTGAAGAAGCAGGAACCAAGGAAACAGGGAACAGGGAACAGGGAACAGGGAACAGGGAACAGCCTTACGGTGTCTAATGGAAGGCGCACTACTCCACAATGCCGATTCCTTGCCTTCCGGCTTATTCTGAATTCGAAGGACGATTACGATGACTTTGCTCGATGCTCCGCAGTTCGATGCCGCACGTTCTAGGCGCACCAGGTTGATCGCGCAGTTGAGTGCGGCAGCACTTTTCGTGTTGTTGGTGGCTTACTGGCTCGTGGCCAACCGGCCTGTGGATTGGCCGTGGAACTGGAGCCGCTATCTCTTCGGACGCGCCACAGTGAACAGATTTATGGGAGCACTCGAGGCCAACGATCTGAATAAAGCGTATGGCATCTGGCTGAACGACAAGAACTGGCAGCAGCATCCGGCGCAGTACACGACCTATCCCTTCGCGCGCTTCCAGGGAGATTGGGGGCCGACGAGCCCGGACAACGAGTATGGTCCGATCCGTAGCCACAAGATCGCTCTGGCCGGCCGCTACGGCAACGGCCTGCTGGTCGCTGTACTCATCAACGGCCGCAAGAGCGACGCGCTTAACCTCGATTACGACCCGAAGACCGGCCAGTTGAGCTTTGCGCCGCCGGGCGTGAGCCTGTATCTGGGGCCGTAAGAAGCAGCTTTCAGCTCTCAGCCTTTAGCGTGCTTGAGTTGAGCGGGGACCTGTGGTGGTTGCGCGATTCCATGCGCGGAGAAGTATGCCTCGCTGGAGCTACGGAGCCGCTTCCGTGAGGATTTCGGTATTCTTGCTCATTTGCGCGGTCCGCTCGATTTTGTCCCAGTTGAAGGGCTTGCCGTCGATCGCGCGCTTGAGCGTCTTGAAGAGAACAATCGAAAACACCTGGCGGTAGGCGAACCGCTGCAGCCAGATGTGGAACAGCAGCCAGCCGTCGCCCTTGTTCGCGGGATGGCGCCGCTCCAAGCTGAATGCGGCCGACGAGGTGATGAAGTCGATGACCAGAAAGCCGAGGAAGTAAACCACGAGCTTCTCGAAGCTGGCCGCGGAGGCTGCTTCGGGGTGGTAATGGCGGTCGACGAGGAAGTTCACGATACCGGCCACGAACATGATGTCGATGAACGGCGAGACCAGCGGGAGGAGCATCTGGAAAATGAGAATGTTGGGCAGCGCGAAGAGGCCCATGGCCTTGTTGCGGACGAAGGCGGCGCGATGCTTCCACACGGCCTGCAAGGTGCCGAAGGACCAGCGGAAGCGCTGGCGCATGAGGCCCCTGGCGTTGATAGGCGCCTCAGTGTAGGCCAAGGCGCGGTCCTCGTAGTCGACCCTGAGTCCCTGTTCGAGCAGGTTCATGGTGAGGTCGGCGTCTTCGGCGACGGTGTTCAGGGGATAGCCGCCCGCCGCCTTCACCGGCGCGGTGCGCCATGCGCCGATAGCGCCCGGCACGACGGTCACGACGTGGAACAGGTCGAGCGCGCGGCGCTCGAAGTTCTGGCTGGTGATGTATTCGAGGGCCTGCCAACGCGTCCACAGATTGACGCGGTTGCCCACTTTGGCGTTTCCGGCGATGGCGCCGATCCTGGGATCCGCGAAATGAGGAATGAGCTTGGAAATGGCATCGGCGGCGATCACGGTATCGGCGTCGATTCCGACAAAGATCTCCTCGTTCATACGATCGAGAGCGTAGTTGAGCGCCGCGGCCTTGCCTTCATTGCGCTTGGTAAGAACCTGGACGTGAGCAGCGGCGATCTCCCTGGCGAATGCCATGGCTGCCACTTCAGCGGTGCGATCCTGCGAGCCGTCGTCGATCACAATCACACGGAGGTTCTTGTAGTCGGAGTTAAGGACCGAGCGAATGGTGCGGACGATGACGGCTTCTTCGTTGTAAGCGGGAATGAGAACAGCCACGCGCGGGTTGAAGCCGGGCGAGGCGTCGCGCGGCCGCTTGATGAGTCGGTCGATGACGGCGAACAGCCCCACGATGATGAGTCGCGCGCTCATCAGCACGTCGCCGACAAAGAAGACCATGACGATAAAGTTGCCGATCAGGTCGAGCGCGGAGAAGGCAATGGAGTCGGGGAGGGAGCGCACGTGCTGCCAGAAAGTGATTGGCGGCATCACCTGGGCGCGAGTTTTTCCCATCAGCGCCGAGACGGGAACGACGGTGTAGCCGTTGGCGCGGAGGGCGTCAATGAGAGGTCCGAGGGCAGCCACCGTCTGCGCGCGGTCGCCGCCTCCGTCGTGCATCAGGACGATGGAGCCGCGGAACTGCGGCTTGGCCTTCATGGTCTGCAACTGGGTGAGCACGGAGTTGATAATCTCGGCGGTGGTCTTGCGCGGATGCTCGTTCCAATCGTCAGTGTCGATCTTGCTGCCGATGATGGTGAAGCCGTCCTCCTGAATGCGCCAAACGGGCGCGGCTTGGTCGTCGGTCTCGGGCTCCTCGTCGATGTCGTAAGGCGGCCGGAAGTAGAGCGGCTGCACGCCGAGCTTGCTCTCGAATAGGCGCTCGGTCAGGTTCACCTCGAGATCGAGCTGGCGAGCCGAGATTTCGCTAATGTCCGGATGCGTCCAAGTGTGGTTGCCGATCTCGTTGCCTTCGCGGACGACGCGCTGCATCAGGCCGATGTTGTCCGCGGCCTCAGCGCCGATCAACAAGAAAGTTCCCGTGGCATGTTTCTGCTTTAGCACGTCGAGGATCTTCGGGGTCCATTTGGGATCGGGTCCGTCGTCGAAGGAGAGCGCAATTTCATTGGGATGGTAACCGTATTGTTCCACGGTGTAGGTGTGGGGATACACGTCCATATGCTCGTCGTCGATGAGCTTCTTGCGCGGGTCGGGCTCGTCGGTGTCAACGTCCACAGTGCGCTTGCCGGGTTGCGGCAGGCCCGTGATGCGCAGGATGTCACCATCGCCTTCGGTATCGACAGCGTGGCCGGGCTGAACGGCGCCCAAAGCTTCCAGCGCACCAGGATCACTGGGGTGGTCCCAGATGTTCCATAGAGAGGAGTCTTCTTCGCCAAGACGCCACAGGGCGAAAGTCTGGAGACCGAGCTCGCGCGCAGCTCGCAGCTCATTGAGGATGGTAACGGCGTCAAGAAACCACACTACGTGACGTTGATTGTTGTCCTCGTCGATGTACTCAAAGTGAGGATTGAGCGTGTCGTAGTCAAGATCGAGGTCGGCGTCGGCGTCGGAGGCGCGCTCCCATGCATCGGAGACCGAGAGGACGTCGGTGTCGAGAACCTGGGGCTTGGGATGGCGGCGATCTTTTGGATTGGGAATGGAAAGCGTCCAGTCGTAACCATAGCTACCGATCGCGCAGATGATTTTCTCCTTGGGCACGACCTTAAGGACACGAACAAGATTGCCGATGAACCACTGCTGGCTGGCGATTGGGCCCGGATCGCTCGTTGTCTCGTGCTGGTCGTAGTTCATGAGGATAATGCCGTCGGAGTTGTCAGCGATGGCCTTCAGATCCTTGTCGCTGGTGGCTACGGCTACGTTGACGTAAAGGCGAAGATTGCGGGGATGCATTTCTGCATAAAGCGCCTGAATGAAGCTTAGATAGGCCGGATCGTCTGCGTCGGGAATGCTCTCGATGTCGAACGAAAGGCCGCGATAGACCGGGTAAGTTGAGAGGAAACGCATGATCTGCTGGAGCAGCGAGGCGCTTTTGCTGGAATCTGTAAGCACGTCTCCAACGCCGGTATCCCACTCTTGGGTGTGCGGGTTGAAGTTGTTGATGGAGGGAAAGATTTCAGTATCTTCCTTGGCCGCTTGAATCACATGCTTGACTTTATTGAGGTCGTCGGGGTCGTGCACCGCGGCGCTATCGATCACCGGATACTCGCGCAGGTTGTCGCCGCTCATCATCATCAGCGTGCCGTTGGGCGAATCCACATGCAGCCACTGCGGGAACAACATGTCGATTTGGTGAATATGCTCTTTGAGCGAGGAGTAGCTGGCCGGGTCGTCCTGCACGTAATAGGCGGCGCGCAATCCTTCACCGGTGTTGAGGGGAATCTCAGAAGGTTTGCGACCGGTCTTGCGGCGCGCGGGGTGCTGGTTCTTGGTACGTTCCAGGATGGATGGCTCGGGCAGGGCTCGATACTTATGTTTCGGATTGGGAAGCAGCAATTCGGGCAGTTGCTGGCTGCGAATCACGTTGAAGATGAAGCCGATGACGACGAGGGTCGAGAGCACCGCGGTCGCATCGAGGATGCGACGCAGGCGCTTCCAGCGCTTGCGTTCCGGGTCGAAGAAGATTTGTTGTTCGGGCATCTTGTGATGTACTCAACTCCGCAAAGCCAGCGCAAAAAGGTGGTCGCATCCCACGAATGCGTCGGCCTTGGCGGGGAACCGGCAAGGGCGCGGAATTCCTGGACGTGCTGAACGCTGTACATTAAAAATCGTATGGAAGCTGGCCAAGAGAGTCAATTGAAGGCGCGGGTGCATTTGGCCGAGCGCGTGGGTCGAGCGCGTGCCGTGTTGCCGGTTGCGCTGGCGCTTGCCGCTGGCCTGGCTCTGCGACTTTGGCTGCTCCGGAGTCTTTTTGAAGTCAACGGGGACTCGCTGATCTACGGGGGACTCGCCAAGAACCTGCTGCTGCACGGGCGATTTGACCTAACCCTGCCCAGCGGGGAGATGTATCCCACGCTGATCCGCCTGCCCGGCTATCCGATCTTCCTCGCCGTCTGCTTCCGGCTGTTCGGGATGGAGGATTACTATTCCGCGGCGTGCGTGCAGATTGCGCTTGATCTGCTGGGCTGCCTGCTACTAGCCGGGTTTGTGCGGCGCATCGCGCCTGCCGTGGTGAGTCGCGGCGCGGCGCTGGCCACACTGTGGCTGGCGGCGCTTTGTCCGTTTACCGCATGCTACACAGCAGAACCGCTAACTGAAACGCCGACGCTTTTTGTGCTGGCATTTGCGATGTGGGCGATGGCGCGATTCCATGACGAGCCGAGTTGGACGAATGCGCTCTGGTTTACGACGGCGGTGACATGCGCCACGCTGTTGCGGCCGGACGGAGCGCTGGCCGCCATCGCTTTCGCGCCCGCGCTGGTGATCGGGTTGCCGCGGGGCGATGGCCCTGGCGAGATTCCACTGCGCAAGCTGGTGCGAATAGCAGCGGTTTGCGTTTTGCTGGCGCTGGCTCCGTTTGCCGTGTGGACGGAGCGCAACTGGAGCGTCTTTCACGTTTTTGAACCGTTGGCGCCACGCCTGGCGACCGATCCCGGCGAGAACTCCAACCCGGGGTGGGAGCGCTGGGTGAAAAGCTGGTGCCTCGATTTCATTTCTACCTATGAGGTTTACTGGAACGTGCCAGGGGACAAGCTGGACGTAAGCGAGCTGCCAAGCCGCGCCTTCGACTCACCCGCGCAGTATAAAGAGACGGCGGCACTTGCCGCGGACTACAACAACCACGGCATGGACCTTACCCCGGAGATCGATGCGCGCTTTGAGCGGCTGGCCGAAGAGCGAATCGCAGCGGATCCGGCCCGCTCTTATGTGTGGCTGTCGCTTGGCCGCGTGGCCGACATGTGGCTGCGCCCGCGCGTGGAGACCCTGCCCATCGACCTGGATTGGTGGGTCTACGCGCACCATCACGCGGAGACGGAGTTCAGCTGGGCCTACGCGGGGATGAATGCCCTTTATCTGATCCTGGGAATTGCCGGCCTGTGCATTTCACCCCAACGACGAGGACCTATCGCTCCACCCCAGCGAGCTAAGACCGCTCGCCGGGGACCGCGTATCGTTGGGGACCCCGACTTGCGGCCGCGCTTCTGGGGCGCGTTAATGGCTTATATGCTGCTGCGCAGCGTGTTGCTGCTCACCGTGGAAGCGCCGGAGACGCGTTACACGCTGGAGTCCTTTCCGATGCTGTTCGCGGGCGGTGGGATTGCATTGGCGTGGCTGGCGCGGCGCTTTCACTGGCCGGCGGCGAAGGTGAAGGCGTCTTGGGGCAGCGGCTGATTGACTTTGATGTTGGTGTAAAGGCATATGCGTGATTGCCCTTCGCCTTCGTCGAAGACCTGCTTGAGGCTGACCGCGCGGGCCGTGTCGAGCCAGATGGTGACCTTGGGAATGTTCTTCCTGACAGTGGGGTCCTTGGCGATCAGTTCGAGCTTGTCGGTCTTGATGCCACCGATCACCTCGGTGCCGAGGTACGTGATCGTCCATTTGTCTGCAAGATCGCGGCCGCTGGCGCCGAAGCCAAGCATCAGGTAGCTTTCGTACTTTCCTGCCTGCGTGTAGGCCTTGGCGTCGCTCTCTTTGCCGGTGTCGGACTCACGAAGCACGCCGCCGGAAAAAATGTAAGCTTTTGCGGCAGGCCGGTCATTGTGGCTGGAGATGTGGGCAGCCATCTGGAAGCGCTCACGCTTGCGGTCGTAGTAAGCAGTTCCGGTCATTACGTCCTTATCCGGAATCGGGTCGGTCTGGATGGTGTCGAATTCAAAGGTAGCGATCGTCGTGTGGAAATCCTTTGCCGCGACGTCGAGCTTCTGCAGGACGCTGGCGAGGTCGTCGGCACGCGCCGGCTGGTTCGGCAGCAAAGCCATCAAAAGAACCGCAGAAAATGCAAACTTCACAGTCCGATGCATGATCTTCCTTTGCTTATTTGACTCCGGTTCCGGGCCTTAGGATTCGTGAATTGAGGTTAACGATGCGCCCAGATCTTCCAGACAAGATTTCCCTGAGCGTCGGTGGCGGTCTCCCAATGCTCGACATAGACGTCGTCTCCGGTGACGGGCTCGACGGCTTTGCGCAGGATTCTCTTCACTTCAAAATACGAAGCGCCCGAGGGAATGCTCACATCGGATGCCTGCACGGTGATGATGACCCCGTGGCCGCTGCCGACAACCTGGAAAGGATGACCGGAGGCGGCAATTGACGACGGCTTGGCGCCGAAGTCCCACAAGTGCGGAGTGATGAAGATGAAGAGCAGAATCAGCGTGACCATGATGTCGTAATGAAACGACCCGCGGGAATAGGTCCAGTAGAAATAACTGCTCAGGATCTGTTTGAAGCCGCGTTTGGGCTGAGCGAGAGCGCTATTTGAAGAAGCCATCATGTCTCTTTAACAATTCTATCCATTCTGCCCATGTATGGACGGAGGGATTCAGGAATGAGCACGGAACCGTCGGCTTGCTGGTAGTTTTCGAGGATCGCCAGCCAGGTGCGGCCCACGGCCAGGCCGCTGCCGTTGAGCGTGTGCACAAACTCGGGTTTGGACTTGGCGCCCTGCGCAGCAGACGGCCGGTAGCGGATGTTGGCGCGGCGCGCCTGGAAGGCGTCGAAGTTTGAGCAGGAAGAGATCTCGCGATAGAGATTCTGGCCAGGCAGCCAGACCTCGAGATCGTAGGTCTTTGCGGAGGAGAAGCCGGTGTCACCGGTGCAGAGGAGGACGCGGCGATAAGGCAAGCCGAGCGCCTCAAGAATCTCTTCGGCGTCGCGCGTGAGGCGCTCGTGCTGCGCGTCGGATTCTTCGGGCCGCGTGAACTTAACCAGTTCAACCTTCTGGAACTGGTGCTGGCGGATGATGCCACGCGTGTCCTTGCCGGCAGCGCCGGCCTCGGCGCGGAAGCACGGCGTGTAGGCGGTGAATGAGATGGGCAGGCGAGCGTCGTCGAGAATCTCGTCGCGGTAAAGGTTGGTGACGGGAACCTCAGCGGTGGGGATGAGCCAATGGTCGCTGTCTCTATATTCGCCGCGTGTGGCGGCATCGGCATCGGCATCGGAGCAGCGGAAGAGATCCTCGGCAAACTTGGGCAATTGACCGGTGCCGAAGAGCGATTTGGAGTTGACCATGAAGGGCGGAAGCACTTCAGTGTAGCCGTGTTTGCTCGTGTGCAGGTCGAGCATGAAGCTGATGAGAGCGCGCTCAAGGCGTGCGCCAGCGCCCATGTAGACGGCAAAGCGGGCGCCGCTCAACTTGGCCGCGCGTTCGAGATCGAGGATGCCGAGCGCTTCGCCGATCTCCCAGTGAGGCTTGGGTGCGAAGTCGAATTTCCGCGGCTCGCCCCAGGTTTTGACGGTCTTGTTGTCGGCTTCTGAGATGCCGATGGGGACTTCGTCGCGGGTGAGGTTGGGAACGCGGGCGAGGGATTGGCGCAGCTCTTCGTCGAGATCGACGGCGGTCTTGTCCAACTCGTCCAGCTTTTCTTTCAAGGTGCGCGTTTCTTCCATCACGGCCGCGGCTTCGTCGTTCTTGCCGGCCTTCTTGAAAGCACCCACCTGCTGGCTCAATTCGTTGCGACGGGCTTTGCACTGCTCGGCGAGAGTGATGGCTTCGCGACGGCTCTTATCGAGGGCGCGAAAGTCTCCCAGCAGAGCGGCGGGATCGGCGCCACGCGCGCGCAACTTTTCTTCAACCAACTCCAGGTTGACGCGGACGAATTGCAAATCGAGCATATCTCTTTCATTTTAGATGAACGGTGGGAGGCAACGGCGGCGGAGCTAGAGTGCCGCCTAGAATGGGGGGATGCGCTGCGTGCTCATCTACAATCCGGCAGCGGGCACCAGGCGGGAGCAGCGAGTCGCGGAGATTGACCGTGCGGCCGCGCGGTTGCATTCGTTGGGACACGAGGCCTTGGCGATCGCCACAACGGGGCCCGGGTCGGGTACCGATCAGGCGCGAGACGCGGTGCGAAACGGGGCAGAGGTTGTGTTTGCCTGCGGCGGCGACGGGACTGTGCACGAGGTGCTTCAGGGCCTGATCACGGATGGAGGAAATCCGCGTGCGGCACTGGGCATTGTTCCATTGGGAAGCGCGAATGCCCTGGCGAGGTATTTACGAATTCCACTCGATGCGGAGCGGGCCGTCGAAGAGCAAATCCGCGGAGACCGGATGACAATCTCTGCCGGCAGGCTGGAAATTGGAGAGCAGGTGCAGCACTTTGCCGCGATGGCAGGAGCGGGGCCTGACGGAGCATTGGCTTATGAGCTGCACAGTGCGGGGAAGTCGCGACTGGGGCGCCTCGCCTACGCTCTGCACGGCGCGCAGATCTTCGCGACACACAGGTTTTCGCGCTTCGCAGTCGAGTATGCCGAGCTGGATGGAGCGGTTCGAATGTTGCAGGTGGTGGGCGTGATGGCGTCGCGCGTGGACTGCCTTGGTGGACTGTTCACGGGGCTGGTTCAGCGCGGGGACTCGATGGACAGGCTGAGCCTGCGCGTTTCTCTGCTGCGCCCGCCGGATTGGCTTTCTCTGCCACTGTGGTTCTTAACTGGTTGGCTGGGAATGAGACGGATCAATCCGTTCTTAGTAGAAGTGAGGGCTCGCGAGTTGGCGTGCCGGCCGCTGAAGGACGGCGCTGTGCATTGCGAAGCCGACGGCGAGTGGCTGGGGCGAATTCCGATGAGGGTTTCGGTTGCGCCGGCTGCACTTATCGTTCTGGTGTCTCGGACGGTCTGTTCCGCCAGCCGGGCAGGGTCTGGTCGCCAATAATGAGCCGGGCGCCACGCGTGAAGGTGAAGTAGGTCCAGGCCCAGGCGGCTATGACGGAGAGCCGGTTGCGGAAGCCGATGAGAAAAAATATGTGTACGGTGAGCCAGGTGAACCACGCGGGGAAGCCGCTCATGTGCGCCTTGAAGGGCCACTCCACCTTGGCCACTGCGGACATGCGGCCGATGGTGGCCATGTCGCCTTTGTCGAAGTAGCGGAAAGCAGGGCGCGGCTTTCCGGCGAGGTCGGCGGAGATCATATTGGCGACGTGATCGCCCATCTGCATGGCGGGCTGGGCCACGCCGGGGATCTGATGACCGTCTTGCTCGAAATGAGCGAGGTCGCCGAGTACGAAGACCTGCGGCAGGCCCGGTGGATTGAGCTTGTCGTCGACGATGACGCAGCCACGGCGGTCGAATTTGACCTCTGTGTTGACGCTAGGCGGCCCGCCCAACATCATTCCGAGGGGCGAGGCCAGAACGCCGGCGGCCCAGAGGGTGACGGCGGCGTCAATACGCTGGCCCTGCGTTTCAACCCAACCGGGGCCAACAGCAGTGACCTGCATTTTGGTGTGTACTTCGATGCCCAGCCGCTTGAGCGTAGCTTCGGCTTTGGCAGAGAGATCCTCAGGGTATGCGGCGAGCACTCGCGTACCGCTGTCGAGGAGGAGCACGCGGCTTTTGGCGGGATCGATGTGGCGAAAGTCGTGGCGCATATAGAGCTGAGCAATGTCGCTGATGGCGCCCGCGAGCTCCACGCCTGTGGGTCCGCCGCCGATGACAACGAAGTTGAGTGGAGGGTGCCAGCCCTGCTCAAGCATCTGGCGCTCGGCCAGCTCAAAGGCAAGCAATACGCGACGGCGAATCTCAGTGGCGTCCTCGATGGTCTTGAGGCCGGGCGCGAGGGGTTCCCACTCGTCGTGGCCGAAGTAGGAATGGGTGGCGCCGGTGGCGAGAACGAGGTAGTCGTAATCGAGGCTCGCGCCGCTGGCCAGCGCGACGTGCCGCGCGGCGGCGGCGATGCCGACGACTTCATCCATCAGCACCTGAGTATTGCGCTGGCGGCGCAGGATGGAGCGGATGGGTTGAGCGATATCGGCGGGAGAAAGCACCGCGAGCGCGACCTGGTAGAGCAGCGGCTGAAAGGTGTGATGATTGCGGCGATCGACGACCGTGACGTCGATCGGCAGATGCGCGAGGCCTTTAGCCGCGTGAAGGCCGCCAAAGCCTGCGCCGACGATGACGACGCGGGGACGCGGTGCCGACGGCGCAGCGCCTGCGGGTGCGGGTTCGGCTTGATCCTGCTCGGTCGCTTCGCTCATGGAACGCCCTTCCGCCGCAGATTCGGTTTCCATGCTTCTTACTTAAGGATGCGCGAACGCTCGCGAAGGTGGCAGCGAATGATTGCGGATTGAGCCGGCATGCCAGCCTTCTGGTACCGCTTGCGGCTGGCGGGCTCTCTTGCGCGATGATCCTGCGGCCGTGCTGTAGCATCCAGCTATGATTGCGGGCGTCTCGTGGGCATGGTGGGTGGGTTTTCACGCGGTGATTGCCGCGGTGGTGCTGGTGGACTCGTTCCTGCCAGGCCATCGGCGCGAGTCGCGCTATGCGCAGGCGTTCGTGTGGGTGGGAACGGCGGGATTGGCTCTGGCCGCGGCAGGGTTTGCGTGCTGGGTCGCCGCAACCATGGGCCGGCAAACTGCGCTCGAGTTCGTGGCTGGGTACACCATCGAAACTTCGCTGAGCATCGACAATCTGTTCGTCTTCCTGGTGCTGTTTGAGGGGTTCCGAATCAGCGCGCAACGCCAGCACACGGCCCTGCTGTGGGGAGTGTGGGGCGCGTTTGTGCTGCGTGCGGCGTTCATTGCGGTGGGCGTGACGTTGCTGCAGCACTTCGAGTGGGTCACGTGGATCTTCGGACTGATCCTGTTGTATGCGGCGTGGCGGCTGGTGCGCGGAGGCTCGGCGCGCGCGGCGATTCCGGAGTGGATCGTGCGCCTGCAGCCGGCAAAGGGATCTCTGCTGCCCGTGATTGTGGCCGTCGAGGTGACCGATCTGCTGTTCGCTACGGATTCCATTCCGGCGGTGCTGTCGGTTACGCACAACCCGTTCGTGGCGTACACGTCGAATGTGGCAGCGATTCTGGGGCTGCGCTCGGTTTACTTTGGGTTGGCGGCGATGCTCGAGCGCTTTAAGTACCTGCACTACGGGCTGGGCGCGCTGCTAGCCTTTGCGGCGCTGAAGATGCTCGCGGCGCATTGGATCGATGTGCCGGTCACGCTTTCACTGGCGGTGATTGGAGCGATTCTGGCGGTGTGCGCGACGGTGTCGTGGGGCGCAGGAGAGAGGACGGCGAACAGTGGACAGTGAACAGCGGACAGTGGGCAGAGAGCATAGAGCAGAGATCAGAGATCAGAGATCAGAGAGCAGAGAGCAGAGAGCAGAGAGCAGAGATCAGCGGCGAGATGTAAGAAGCGGTGGTAGGATGAGTGCGAATTTTTGAGACGGAGGGAGAGGTTGTGACGACTCTCAGGATTCTGCTGACCGGCATTGTGGGGATCGGTATTCAGTTTGGTCTGGCGATCGCGGGCTGGGGCGGAGTGAGCGCATTTTTTGCGCATCCGGCAATGCGGGGGCTGGCGTGGGTCACGGTCGCGCTGATGGTGCTCGCGGTTCCATCGGGCGGCGGCTTGACCACGGGCGAGAAAGAAGACCGCGGCAACCGCTGGGTGCTCGCGGCGTTCAGCGTGATCGCGCTGCTGATGGCTTTTTTCTCCGCGTATACCGACCGCATCGGGTTCTGGACGATCGACGGCGACGCGACGCGCTGGATCGGCGTGATCGTGTGCGCGGCGGGCGGAGTGCTGCGCATCGCTCCGGTGTACGTGTTGCGGAACCGCTTCAGCGGCCTGGTGGCGATCCAGCCGGGGCACACGCTGGAGACGCACGGATTGTATGGAGTGATCCGCAACCCGAGTTACTTGGGCATGCTGACGACGTCGCTCGGTTGGGTGCTGGCTTTTCGCAGCATCGTGGGCGTGTTGCTGGCACTGAGCCTGCTGGCGCCGCTGGTCGTGCGCATGCATGCCGAGGAACGGCTGCTGCGCGAGCACTTTGGCGCGGAGTACGAAGCGTACTTCAAGCGGACGTGGCGGCTGGTGCCGTGGATCTATTGACGGCGAGAGAACAAGTCAGCGGGGCAAAAAGTCAGTAGGTCAGCAAGCTTACAGCGACCCATTCTCAGTGATTTTTTGGAAATCGGTATTTTCAGTGATTTTCAGCGATTTTTGAGCAATCGATTTTGGGCAGTCAGCTTGCTTCTATCCGTTTTATTTTGAGCGATTTGGACGCCATTTTATGGTGATTTCTGCGTTGCTCCACAGTTTCACAGTTTCACAGTTTCACAAAAGGGCATGGGGGGTGGGGTGCGAATTGCGATCAGTGAAGAGTGATCAGCGGTCAGAACGAAGAGCCGAGAAGGTTGGGAAAAGGGAACAGGGAACAGAAAGGCAGCGTTTGGCGGGTGATGGTTCGTGGTTAGAAAAACCTCGAATCCAGTCGTCAGTGAACTGGCTTTGATTGCTCCCTTGCTCATTTGCTCCCTCGCCTCCCTGGCCGCCCGGTCTCCCGGTCCAGGCCTCTCGATCATGGGACTATTGTGCGCCAAGACGGCCTAATGACCGGCAAACTTTGGACAAGAAATTTTGTGCGGGGATCGGCTTTGGAATTGGCGAGTTAGCGGGTCGGCGAGCCAGCGGGTCGGCCTCGGGGGGCTTGACATTGGGGCTGCGGTGGCCGGTTTCCCGGGCCGCTCGGTCGTTTTGGGCGACCCCGTGCCCGACGACCACCCCGCGGACGAAGACCTGTCCGCGGGGGCCCTGGTGCCGATCCCGGCTGCTTTGCAGCCTTGCCCTAGGAGCTCGCGGCCCGGAAAACGGCCTGCTTTCATCGCGAACTCAACCGAGCCTAAAGTCGACCTCGATGGTGACCATGACAGGAACGGGCGTTTTGCCGTCCTTCATTGCGGGCTTGAATTTGTATTGCCGAATCGCGTCCATCGCCTTCTCGTCCAATCCCATGCCGAGCGGTCGCACAACATGAACATTCACGGGGTTTCCCTGCGCATTCACGATCAGGCCAATCAGGCAAGCGCCTTGGTAATTGGCCCGCCGCGCCTCATCCGTGTACTGTGCCGTGACCCGATGCTTGATAACAGGGGCGCTGATTCGGCCTCCGATTTTGTAAGGCCCGGGAGGGATAACATCGATTGGGTCGACGTGGCTGGTTGGGGCTGATGCGCCTGGAGGAGGAGTGGGCGGGATGGTTTGCTGGGCGGCGGCGAAGGGAACGGGCAGAAATGCAATGAGGGCGATGGTGAATTCGCGGCGCATAAGGATGCCCCAGGGATGGCGGAAAAAGTCTAGCACCGAATCGGGCGAGAGGCAGCGGATTGTGCGGGAGGAGATGCGGTCTTCGAGAAGGCATGGCATCTTGAGCGGGTATGCAAGGGGTATACTTCGTGGCGAACTTCATTCGGGAAATTCGATGTTCCGGCGTCTATCAATTTCGCTGCTCGCTGTTTTTCTGTTCGTTGGCGCTCAGGGCGCCATCGGCCAACAGTCCAAGCGATTCGATCCGAAGTCTTATCCCGCTAAATCATCCCACGTTAGCAGTCACGACTATCCGATCGGCAAGTTCACCGTTCGAATCATCCAGGTGAAGCCCGTTTTCGACTGGGACCCGACGAATCCCTCAATCTGCACCGCATGTCCGTCCGACTGTCGCGCATGGCTGGAGGTAAGGCAGGGCGGTAGGGTGCTGCATCAAGCCTACTTCGATGACATTGACGCGGTAGGTGACGACTACGGTATTTTTCTTCCCGAGCATCAGCCACTCGCGGATTACTTTCTTGCGTTTAAAGCAGGCGACTACGATCCGAGGTTATTGCTAGTTGGCAAAGACGGAGCCTTACGAATTTGCTTGGAGGGGCTTTGTTCCTGACCCCGGACAGACGGTTCATCTTTGGCACCCACGATTTCGATTTCAAATCTCTCTTTGTGATCAATGTGGCGCGACGCCGAGTCGTGCTAAATGACGAGAAGGAAAGACTGCCGGGCGTCGACGGGTGGTACATGGACAAGGCGGGTTATTTCTTCGTCGCTCTGGCTGACGATGGGATGCCGCAGGGGTATGACTCAGATTCCAAACCGGAGACCCTTGTGATTTATCGCCTGGACCTGAAGAGCCTCACGGTCAAAAAGGGGGCGATAACCGCAGCCCGGCTGAAGTCGGTTCGAAAGATCGAGTCCGTTCCGTGGCCGCAATCCGACGACTGCACGTCAGTGCCGTAATGCTGAGGCCCTTCCCCTTCAAACTGGCCGACTAGTCGAGCGACGAACTTGCGGGGCTGCAAACTAGAATGAGATCACTGTGCAGACGATACGGGTAGAGACGGCTTCGGCGAGATATGACGTGTTTGCGGGGAGCGGGTTGCTCGCGGAGCTAACGCCGCGGATTGAGCGGGCGGTGAGGCGCTTACCGCGGCGCGTGTTTGTGGTGACGTCGCCGGAGATTTGGGCTTTGTGGGGCAAAGAGTTCCTGCGGTCGTTCGATGAGGCGCCCGTGACGCTGTTTATGCCTCCGGGCGAGCAACACAAAACCATCAAGAGCGTGGAACGGCTGCTGCGCGAGATGGTGAAGGCGGGCGGCGACCGCGGATCGCTGCTGATTGCTTTTGGCGGCGGGATTGTGGGCGACGTGGGCGGGTTTGTGGCCGCGACGTTCATGCGCGGGATCAACTATGTGCAGGTGCCGACGACGTTCCTGGCGCAAGTGGACTCGAGTGTGGGCGGCAAGGTGGGCGTGAACCTGCCCGAGGGCAAGAACCTGGTGGGGAATTTCCTGCAGCCGCGGGCGGTGTTTGCCGATATCGGCGTGCTGGGGACGCTGCCCGACCGCGAGCTGCGCGCGGGATTGATGGAGAGCGTGAAGGCAGGATTCATTCGCGACCGGGGGCTGGTGCGGTTTATGGAAGAGCACGCGGAGGAGATTCTGGCTCGGGAACCCAAAGCATTAGAGCGGGTGATTGCGGCGTCGATCCGGATGAAGGCCGACGTGGTGCGACGGGATGAGCGCGAGAGCGGGTTGCGGATGATTCTGAACCTGGGGCACACGGTGGGTCACGCGCTGGAGCAGGCGACGCGGTACACGGCGATGCTGCACGGCGAGGCGGTGGCGTGGGGGATGGTGGCGTCGCTGGCTGTGGCGCGGAGAAGGGGAACCGTAACCCAAGGACAGATGGAGCGGATGGAGACGCTGATTTATCGCTATGGGCCGCTGCCGAAGTTGAAGGTGACGGCGGCGCGAGTGATGGCGGCGACGGGGCGCGACAAGAAGAATGTGGGCGGGGTGAGACGGTTTGTGTTGCCGGTGGGGATTGGCGATGCGGGGGTGGTGGAGGACGTGACGGCGGCGGAGCTGGAGGCGGCGGTGAAGTACATGCTCGTGAGGGCGAGGACGGCAGGGAGATAGAGCTCAGGTGTCAGGGTTCAGGGGTCAGCAAGACAGCGAGTCAGCTAAAGGCGCGTGGGGTGAGAGTTGTGCTTTCCCAGGTCCGAGAATCCGGACCTGGGGCACCCCAGGGCTCTCGGGAGATTTGAATCTGCGTTGACAATTTGGGTGGGGTGAAGGAGTTAGCATCCATCTACAGGTTGTAAGCGTCGAAACGTAAGAGTGGTGCGCGGCTTCCCCAAAGCCCAAAGCGGATTCCGATTTCTCAGCGTGATGCGCGGGTGGTGCAATTCTCCAGAAAGGCAACCGCAGATCCTTCGACTCGTCCGCCGCGGCGGACTCGCTCAGGATGACAGATCGTATTTTGACTCCGGTCGGGATGACAGATTGCTTCTTGTGTGGGATTTGAGATGAGACGGTTGTTGCTGCGTAGTTTCGATTTGCTGAATCCAGAGAACGGCAGATAGGCGATGAGCGATCAGCCCATGTACCGGTGGCTTGAGCAGCAGGGCGAGGCATTTGGCTCGCCTGGCCTGGAGCCGCGCTGGACTTCGAGCGTGAAGGATGCGGTGGTGACGGCGTATTCGGGATCGAGCCGGATCTGGTTCACCTGCTCGCACGGAATTCTGAACGAGGTTTATTACCCCACGATCGATCATGCGCAGGTGCGGGACATGGAGTTCCTGCTGACCGACGGGGAGACGTTCGCGCATGAAGAGAAGCGGGACATGCCAACGGCCTTCGAGCCCATCGATCGAGACGCGCTGGGAGTGCGTTATGTAAACCGCGATCCGGAAGGGCGCTACAGCCTAACCAAGGAGATGATCTCGGATCCGCACCATGGGGTGGTGCTGCAGAGGGTGCGATTGGAGGCACGCGCGGACCTGATGCCGCGGCTGAAGTTGTATGCGCTGCTGGCGCCGCATTTGGATGGCGGCGGGGCGGGGAACTCGGCGCGGGCGATGGACCTGGCTGGGCACAAGGTTCTGCTGACGTGGAAGAACGAGTGGTCGCTGGCGATGACGGCGAGTTGCGGGTTCACGCGCATGAGCTGCGGGTTTGTGGGGGCGAGCGACGGCTGGCAGGACCTGATGCAGAACTTGAAAATGAATTGGGAATTTGGATCGGCGACGAACGGGAATGTGGCGGTGATGGGGGAGATCGACCTGGGGTGCAGCGAGCAACTGTGGAACGGGCTGGACAGATCGAGACGCGATGGCGCGGCGGCAATGGACGGCGAGGGAAGGGCGGTACGGGAGTTCACGCTGGCGATCGGGATTGGCGAGGGGCACCACACGGCATTGCAGAAGATGATGGGGTCGCTGTCGGTGCCATTCGAGGAGCAGAAGAAGCGATTCATTGAGCAGTGGAAGCGGGCGGCGTATCCGGAGGGGCTGGCTGCGAAGGCGCAGGATGGCGGCAAGTTGATGCGGGCCAGCCATGCGGTACTGCTGGCGCACGAGGATAAGGCGTTTTCGGGAGCGTTTGTGGCGTCGGCGTCGATTCCGTGGGGGCAGGTGAAGGGCGACGACGATCTGGGCGGGTATCACCTGGTGTGGACGCGCGACATGGTGCAGACGGCGACGGCACTGCTGGCGTGTGGGCGGGCGGAGACGGCGCGGCGGGCGCTGGTGTATTTGGCGTGCACGCAGCAGGTCGATGGAGGGTTTGCGCAGAACTTCTGGATCGACGGAAGGCCGTACTGGAGCGGCAAGCAGCTGGATGAGGTGGCGTTTCCGGTGATCCTGGCGTGGCGGCTTTGGAAGGCGGGCGGGCTGGGCGAGCTGCACATGTTTCCGTTTGTGGAGCGGGCGGCGGGATTTCTGGTGCGGCAAGCGCCGATTACGCACCAGGAGCGTTGGGAGGAGAATGCGGGCTATTCGCCGTCGACGCTGGCAGCGGTGATCAGCGGATTGATTTGCGCGGCGGAGATGGCGCGGGCGCATGAGTCGGCAGAGCTTGGCGAATTTCTGGAGGAATTTGCCGACTGGATCGAAGGGCACCTGGAAGACTGGACGGTGACGAACAACGGGGTGCTGCACCCGGAGATCAAGCGGCATTACATGCGGATCAGGCCGCCGGAGTGTGGCGAGGCGTACGCACACGAGAGCTGCGGAAAGGAAGTGATTCACATCGAGAACCGGCCGCCGGGAACGCGGACGGAGTTTGAGGCCAGGGAGATTATCGATGCGGGGTTCCTGGAGCTGGTGCGGCACGGTGTGCGGCGGGCGGACGATCCGCTGATTGTGGATTCGCTGAAGGTGGTGGACGCGGTGCTGAAGCGCGAGCTGCCACAGGGGCCGGGATGGTTGCGCTACAACTGGGACGGCTACGGGCAACGGCCGGATGGAGGGCCCTTCGAGGGATGGGGCCAGGGGCGCGCGTGGCCGCTGTTGACCGGCGAACGAGCGCACCGCGAGCTGGCGGCGGGAAAGGAAATCAGCCAGCTGATCGAGACGTATGAGCAGTTCGCAAGCTGCGGGCAATTGTTGCCGGAGCAAGTGTGGGATGAGGACGACCGTCCGGAGCGGAGCTTGAAGAAGGGTAAGCCGGCGGGGTCGGCGGTGCCGCTGGTGTGGGCGCATGCGGAGTACCTGAAGCTGTTGCGTTCGGCTGTGGACGGCAAGGTGTTTGACCGCATCGATCCGGTGTATGAGCGGTACTGCGGGCCGGAGGGGCGGAAAAAGTGCCGGCGGGGCTTGGAGATTTACAGCCGCATGCGGCCGATCCAGAGGATCGATGCGGGAAGCACTTTGCGGATTCTGGACGAGGGGCTGTTTGAAGTGGTGTGGACTGACGATGGATGGAAGACGGTGAACAGGACAAGCAGCCGAGGGCTAGGCAGCGCCGGATTCAGTGCCGAAGTAACGCCGGCGGCCGGCAGCGCAGAGCTGGAGTGGACGATGTACTGGACGAAATCCGATACCTGGCTTGGATACAATGTGAAGGTCAAGGTGGAAGCGTCTTCAAGTTAAATCAGCAGGTGCGTTTGGCAGTTCAGGGAAAGGAGTTTAGAAACAATTATGGCTTCCAGCATTGCGTCACTCTCACTCGACCAGCTTTCGATCGATACATTGCGTTTGCTCGCCCTGGACACGGTGGAAAAGGCCAAGAGCGGCCATCCGGGGGCGCCGCTGGGTTGCGCGCCCATCTCGTATCTGCTGTTTCACAAGTTGATGAAGCACAATCCGGCGCACTCGAAGTGGGCTGACAGGGACCGGTTTGTTCTGTCGAACGGGCACGCGTCGGCGCTGCTTTACGGAACGCTTTTTCTCGCGGGCTACAAGCTGACGCTGGAGGATTTGAAGAGCTTTCGGCAGTGGGGATCGATAACGCCGGGCCATCCGGAGTACGGGTTGACCGACGGCGTGGAGGCGACGACAGGTCCGCTGGGGCAGGGAATCGGGATGGCGGTGGGCATGGCCATTGCGGAGAAGCATCTGGCGGCGACGTACAACCGCTCCGGATGGAATGTGGTGGACCATCACACATTCGCGCTCTGCGGCGACGGCGATCTGATGGAGGGCCTTTCGCACGAGGCGGCCTCGCTGGCCGGCACGCTGGGGCTGGGAAAGCTGATCGTGCTGTATGACGACAATTTGATTTCGCTGGACGGTCCTACAAATTGGAGCTTCACGGAGAATGTGTACAAGCGCTTCGAGGCTTACAACTGGCATGTGCAGCGCGTGATGGACGGCAACGATCTGGAGGGGATTGAAGCGGCGATTACGGCGGCGAAGGCCGAGACGGGCAGACCGTCGCTGATCGCGGTGCGGACGGTGATCGGGTACGGCAGCCCGAAAGCGGGAACGAACAAGGTGCACGGGGAGGCCATGGGCCCGACGGATACGGCGGCGACGAAGAAGTTCTTCGGGTTCCCGGAGGACCAGAGCTTCTACGTGCCCGAGGACGCGCTGGCGAATTGGCGCGAGGCGGGAAAGCGCGGCGCGGGGTTGGAGGCGGAGTGGAACAAGCTCTTTGCCGGCTATAAGGCGGAGTTCCCCGAGCTGGCGGCGGAGTTCGAGCGCACGCAGGCGGGCAGGCTGAAAGCAGGCTGGGAGAAGGCAATCCCGAGCTTCCCTGTGGACAAGCCTGTTGCAACACGGAACGCGGGCCAGGTGGTGATGAACGCGATCTACGACAGCGTGCCGGAACTGTTCGGCGGGGCGGCGGATTTGACGGCCTCGACGAAGACGATCTTCAAGGCGAGCCCGCACTTTGCCGAGGATCCGGCGGGGCGCAATGTGTTTTTCGGCGTTCGCGAACTGGCGATGTGCGCGGCGGTAAATGGAATGGCGGTTCACGGTGGGTTGCGGCCGTTCGGGTCGACATTTTTTGTTTTTTCGGACTACGCCAAGCCGGCACTGCGGATTGCGTCGATTATGGAAGCTCCGTCGCTGTTCGTGTTCACGCATGACTCGGTCGGCGTGGGCGAGGATGGACCGACGCACGAGCCCATCGAGCATCTGATGGCCCTGCGCGCGGTGCCGCACATGACGGACTTTCGCCCGGCGGATGCGAATGAAACAGCGGCGGCGTGGCGGCTGGCGCTGGAGCGCAAAGGACCGTGCTTCTTTGCGCTGACGCGGCAGGATGTGCCGGTGATCGATGCGGGCATGCACGATATTTTGGCGGGCGTGAGCAAGGGAGCGTACGTGCTCGAAGACGTCGCGAATCCGCAGGTGTCGATCATCGGGACCGGTTCAGAGGTTCAACTGGCGCTGGGCGCGGCCAAGCTGCTTGCGGCGGAGGGAATCAGGGCGCGCGTGGTCAGCTTCCCGAGCTGGAGAATCTTCGAGGAGCAACCGGCCACATACAAGTCGAGCGTGCTGCCGGCGGGCGTGCCCAAGCTGGCGGTTGAGGCGGGCGCGACGCTGGGGTGGTGGAAGTATGTGGGCAGCGACGGCGACGTTGTGGGGCTGGACAGGTTTGGCGCATCGGCGCCGGGGCCCATTGTTATGGCAGGGCTGGGATTCACGGCGGAGAACGTGGCGGCGAGGGCGAAGAAATTAGTGAAGTAGCGGGGTAAGCGTCGCGAGCGGTGTTAGCGGAGCTAGCTGCTACCGGCTGTGCTGGTCCTGGGCATAATCGAACTCCGCTCATCCACGAGAAAGGGTTGTTGTGAAGCTCGTCATCAGTTCGGATCATGCGGGATTTGCGCTGAAGGAAGAGGTGCGCGCAAATCTGTTGGCGGCAGGGCACGAGGTCATCGACCTGGGGGCGTTCCAATGCGAGCCCGAGGATGATTATCCCGACTTTGCGGAGAAGGTAGGCGAGGCGATCAAAGCGGGCGTGGCGCCGCGCGGAATTCTGATTTGCGGGTCCGGTGTGGGGGTCTGTGTGGCGGCGAATAAAATTCCGGGAATTCGTGCGGGGATTTGCCACGACACCTATTCGGCGCACCAGGGCGTGGAGCACGACGATATGAACGTGCTGGTGCTGGGCGCGCGGATCATCGGATCGGCGCTGGCGTTCGAACTGGCGCACGCATTCGTCGGGGCAAAGTTCCAGGCACAGGAAGGGCGCTTCGAACGGCGGTTCAAGAAAGTGCTTGCCATCGAGGGCAAATACGGGCGGGGGTAGCCGCCCGGAGCCAGAGGCAGCAACGCAGCGCGAACGCAGATTCTTCGTTTTCATCGCGCTCCAATCGAAATGGTTTCAGGTGCAGGCACACCCTGCCGGTTCTCCCCTTCGATTTGTTGAATAAGAACGCGCAACAGCGCGGGAAAGAGTCGCGATGCTCCCCTTCGACGTGATCCTGTTTGATGTGGGCGGAGTGCTGCTCACCAATGGATGGGATTACCGTGAACGCGCGGCCGCGGTAGAGCGATTCGGGCTGGACGCGGCGGCCTTCGAGGCCAGGCACCTTGCCGCTTACGACGCGTGGGAGCGGAGCGCGATCTCAGGCAAGACTTACCTGAACGAAACCGTCTTCTATGAGCCGCGCGAGTTTTCCCGCGGCGACTTTTTCTCCTTCATGCTGGCGCAATCGAAGCTGCTGCCGGGCGGGGCGCTTGAAATCCTGAACGAGCTTTCCGTATCGAACCGCTATCTGTTGGGCGCGCTGAACAATGAGGCGCGGGAGACGAACGATTTTCGCTTTGGCAAATTCGAACTGCGCCGGTATTTCAAGGTGGCGCTGAGTTCGTGTTACGTGGGCCTGCGCAAGCCGGAGCCAGCGATGTACCGGCGGGCGCTGGACATTCTGGGCTGCGCGCCGGAGCGAATGCTGTTTATCGACGACCGGCAGGAGAATGTGGACGGCGCGGCGCAAGCTCGGATCAAGGCGATCCGGTTTACGGGCGCGGAAGGGCTGAGAGTCGAGCTGGAGAAGTTGGGAGTTCTGTGAGAAGCAGCTACTGGCTTCCAGCCTCTAAGCTTCTAGCAGGGCCGGTGGGTTCAGGTTCGGCTGTCGGTCCTTAGTTTGCAGCGATGGGGGATCAAAAACCGACGACGAGGAGCCGGGCGATTCGCCGCCGGCCTCGTCTTTCGTAACTCTTTTCGCTGATTCGTGTCTAATTCCGGTAGGAGTTCGAAACTCACGTGCGTCGATTGATTGTCTTCCCGCTTGCGGGAATTCTTGGTTTGAGTCTGGCGGTCTCGCCGGTTGGCGCTGCAGCGCAGTCAGGCAGCTTCGAAATCGCGCAGAACGGTCAGGCAGTGGGCTCGGCGAGCTTCCAATTTACGGCGACAAAGGATGGATACGATTCGACCTCGCTGGTGAAGGTGGCGATGCAGGGGCTCGACTACGCGCTCTCGAAAAACGAGCAATTGAGCGCGAGCAATCAACTGGAGCACGTTCTGTTGAGCGCGACGGTGAACGGCGAGGCGGTAAGCGTGGTGGCGGCGCCCGATTCGGCGCAGCTCCTGCTGAATATTTCAGCGAATGGGAAGAGCTCGACCACGCGGCTGGACGCACACGCCGGCGCTGTGTTTCTGCCGGACTTCGACGCGGGCGCTCTGGAGACACTGCTGGCGCTTGCTGTGACACAGAATAACCGCGATCTTTGGGCGATTCTGCCGAAGGAAGCTGGGTCGATTGAGCCGGTACAACTGGCTACGTATCCGGATCAGGAGGGCACGCTCGACGGAAAGGCCGTCACGGTGCACCATCTGGTGGCCACCATCGCAGGGGCCAACACGGAGTTGTTTTCCGGGCCGGAGAACCAACTGCTGCAGGCGGAATTGCCGCAGGAGGGGTTTGCGTTGATCCGGAAGGGCTTTCAACTGAAGCCCCCGGCTAAACCGATTGTGCCAATCAGTGGCGAGGAAGCCGCGCCACCGGCTCCGGCCAACTGAGACCGATCGGAGCCGTGGTCAACCCAAAGGAGCGCTGGGTGCGTCTAATTATCAGACAAATCCGAATCCGCGAAGGCACTCGGAGAAAACTGCGGATCGACGTAGACTGGAGAAGCTCTCGATTGTCCGCACTCCCCCTTATGTGCCGCACCGCATTCGCGGCGGTCGCGCTGGCTCTGCTTGCAGTGGCCGGCGTGGAAAGCGCCCAGGCAACACAACCGGCCAGGACGCAGCGGAGGCCTAGCTCGGCGGCCGCCTCGCACGCGGCGAAGCACCCGGCGCTCACGCGCAGCGCTCATCAGACGCCGGGCCTCCACCTAAATACTCATTCCGGCCGCCGCGCGAACTTGAGCGCGACGGGTAGGAAGCGCACTCCCGATGAGGTGGGGCGCACGGCGGGGCTCGCGATTCGGCGACAACTTGCGCGAAGGCAGATGGGGCGTGGCGCCGCATCGGTTCGGATCGAGCGCTCACGCAACGCCCGGCGGCTGAGGCTGGAGCGAATCGCGCTTCGATCGACAGAGCCCCGCGCCGCGCGGGGTTCCGATTCGGGCGCTGGGAAGACGGCCGACCTACTTCCAGACCCAAGACAGCCGGAGACTGACGAAGCGGAAAACATGGAATCGCGGCGCCTGGATGGTGCGCGGGAGGCGATTCCGGCGACAAATCCAGTTCAGGCGCGCGAACCCGAGGAAAACGCGGACGTGGAAACGGCGCCGACCGATCGAGCGGCAACGCAATCCGCGCCGGAGAAAGACGACGATGCTGCGCGGGACGGCGACGAAGGCGCTGCGACGGCCCCGAGTCAACCTCGCGGAGCGGCGGATAGGGCGGATGCCGCGAGCGGCGGGACGAATGACGAGGAAGCCTCGCTGCATCTGCCGAGGAGAGGGATGCCCGCGCCGTTGCGCGGGTCACTGGCGTCACTGGAGCGGCAAAACGATCGGTTGGATGCGGAAGGGCTGGAGCGGATTGATAACGAGGCCGACCTGGCGGCGCGCATTGCCGACAAGCTGCTGGTACCGATCCCGGCATCGAGCGCGCTGACTGTGAACGCGGAGCTCGAGGAGAATCATCGCTATTGCCGGCCGTGGACGGCGAAGTTTTTAGCCGACCTGGCGCGGGCGCATGAGGCGGCGTTTCATCGGTCGATTGAAGTTAGCTCGGCGGTACGGACGGTGGAGTACCAGAAGCGGCTGATGGAGACGAACGGCAATGCGGCCCCGGCCGAAGGCGACCTGGTGAGCCCGCATCTGACCGGCGCGACGATCGATATCGCGAAAAGCGGCCTGAGCCGGGGCGAGATCGCGTGGATGCGGAGGCGGCTGGCGGAGCTTGAGGCGGCGGGGAAGATCGATGTGGAAGAGGAGTTCAAGCAGGCGTGTTTCCACATCACGGTGTACAAGAATTATGTGCCGGGACGGAAGGCGGGCGAGGCGACGCCGGCGAAGCCGGCCGTGCACAGTAACCGGAAGCAGACGGCCGATCCGGCTGCGGAGCCTAAGGCGCAGGGAGCGTAGAGCGGCATCGGCGCCTGGTCGCGCCAACTATCACCAGAAAATTCATTCGATTGCGGGTGCCCGCCGAGAGTACAATCGCGGGCAAAAGCAAGTTGCCCGCCGCGGACGAAATGAATCGTCACTGGTCCATTGCGTCTGCGAGAGGGTTGGGGCCGGCCGCAGAGGGGTTGTTCTGGGCTAGAGTCCGGATGTGCAGAAATCCCGAGATTTTATTCGAAAGGCGAAATCATGAGCGACATGGGAGTTCAGCCCGGTGCCGTAGCAACACCAGAGGGCGCGGGATTAACGCAGTGGCAGCGCGTGGCAGACACATTTGCAGCGCCGTCGAAAACGTTTGAAGACATCAAGCGCGGGAACAAGAGCTGGTGGCTGCCGCTGATCATCGGCGCATTGTTTTCGTACATGCTTTTCGGCGCGATTGTTCAGAAGATCGGTATGCAGCAGGTGGTGGATAATCAGGTTCGGATGGATCCGAAGGCGCAGGAACGGATGGCGGAGGCAAATCCGCAGCAGCGCGAGATGGGCAACAAGTTCGCCGTAGGGATTACCGAGGGAGTGTTTATCGGCGGGCCTGTAATTGCCATGGGGGTTGTAGCTGTTATGTCGCTCGTGCTGATGGCAACGATCAATTTTGGGTTTGGTGGCAGGGCGAAGTTCAGCGAACTCTTTGCCGTTAGCTACTACGCATGGCTGCCGGAGATTTTAAGAGCGATTCTGGGGACAATTGTGATCTATTCGGGCATGGCGCCGGAGTCGTTCAACATCAAAAACTTTGCACCGACGAACCTGGGCGCATTCCTCGATCCGGTAGAAACGAACAAAGCGTTGTATACGCTGGCGACCTGGTTGGATGCTGTGACTATCTGGAGACTGGTATTGCTCGGTATGGGCGTCGCCATCGTAGCCGGGACTAAGCGCAGCTCGGGCTACATTGCGGTGTTTGGATGGTGGGTGCTGATGCTGCTGATCGCCGTGGGCTGGGCGGCGGCGATGGGATGACTCCGGCTTCGTTTTGAAGGCCAAGTTGCGCGGGTTCGCGCGCGAATCCGCGCTGCTACAATCGAAGAGGCGACGATCCGGCAGATTGCGATCGCGCGATGATGGAGCCAACGCGAAGCGAGAACCGCACAAGAGATAAGCCGGACGATGCACGAGCCGCACAAGCGATGACCCTCCGTCTGTTTAATACCCTTACGGGACAACTGGATCCGCTGGAGCCTGCCGATGGCAAGGCGCTGCGGATGTACGCTTGCGGGCCGACAGTCTACGACTACGGTCACATCGGGAACTTCCGCACGTTTTTGCAGATCGATGTTCTGCGCCGCTTCCTTTTGCTCAGCGGGATGCGGGTGCGCCACGTGATGAACATTACCGACGTGGACGACAAGATCATTCGCAACTCTCTCGAGGCGGGCATTCCTATTGGTGAGTACACGGCGCGCTACGTGAAGGCGTTTTTCGAGGACATGGAGGCGCTGCGCATCCAGCGGCCGGAGCAGATTGCGCGCGCTACGGAGCACATTCCGCAGATGGTGGCGCTTGTGGAGAGGCTGGCCGCAGCAAAAGCTGCGTATAAGACCGAAGACGGATCGTGGTATTTCCGGCTGGCGGCGTTTCCTGCTTACGGCAAGTTGAGCAAGAAAGATTTGAGCGGCATGGAAGACGGCGCGCGCGTGGACGTGGACGAGTACGAGAAGGACTCGGCACGCGACTTTGCGCTGTGGAAGGCCGCCAAGCCGGGCGAGACTTTTTGGGAGACGGCGATCGGGAGCGGGAGGCCGGGGTGGCACATCGAGTGCTCGGCAATGGCGATGGAGTACCTGGGCGAGAGCTTCGACCTGCACGCGGGCGGCGAAGACCTGATGTTCCCGCACCACGAAAATGAGATTGCACAGAGCGAGACGGCGACGCACAAACAGTTCGCGCGACACTGGATGCATGTGCGGTTTCTGCTGGTGGACGGGCGGAAGATGTCGAAGAGCGAGGGCAACTTCTACACGCCGCGCGATCTGCTGCTGAAGGGCTTTAAAGCCTCGGCAATCAGGCTGGCGTTGATTGCGGTGCCGTACCGCCGACAATTCAACTTCACCTTCGACAGCCTTGTCGACGCGACCAACGCAATCGACCGTCTGCGGACATTTCAGGCGCGGCTGACTGCGGGGAACTTTGCGATTGGCGAGAACTCCGCGATGCAGGAGGCCGCGAAGAAGACGGAGGGCGAATTCAAAGACGCGCTGGCCGATGATTTGAACACTGCCGATGCGCTGGCGCCGGTTTTTGAGCTTGTGCGCGCGGGAAATACGGCCATTGACCAGGGGCAGTTTTTTGCGGGGGACCGCGATGCGATTCTGACGGTGCTCGAGGACTTCGACGCGGTGTTCGATGTGCTGGAGGATCGCGACGCCGAAGCGACGAGGCGCGCGCTCGAGTGGGCGAAGGAGACCGACAGGATGGCGGATGTGGCGCCGGAACTGCTGGCCGCGCAATCGTTGACCGATGAGGCAATCGAGGCGCTGCTGGCGGAGCGCACATCGGCCAAGAAAGCGCGCAACTTTGCCCGGGCCGACCAGATTCGCAACGAGCTGGCGGAGAAGGGCGTGGTCATCGAGGACTCGAAGGATGGCGTGCGCTGGAAGCGGAAATAAGCTTCTAGCTACTAGAGCATTTTAGGAAATGCTGTAGACTGCATTGCAGAGCCTGAACCACGCCCTGGCGTTGTCCGGTGTGATCCTTTTGAGGGCATCGGCAATGGCTTGTTCGAGAGTTTCCCGGGTTCG
>Ga0116111_1000184_pt1 | contig 55253 bp, 46 predicted proteins | sample June2015DPH_8_10_FD_89720 | JGI IMG/M metagenome (GOLD analysis project Ga0116111, IMG submission 89720) | Peatland microbial communities from SPRUCE experiment site at the Marcell Experimental Forest, Minnesota, USA - June2015DPH_8_100 | ecosystem: Environmental > Terrestrial > Soil > Wetlands... | reverse complement strand
GCAGGCCTCTAAGGTCTTCGACGCGGTGGAGCCGTTTGAGCGCCTTCAGGAAGCGCTGTCGCGGCGGGGCCAGGGTCCCACGGCGGCGGAAATCGAGGAGTTTGTGACGGCCCGCAAGGGCGAACCTTCCGAAGCGATGCAGGAATTCATCACCCTGCTGAAGTCACTCAACCAGCCCATGGAAGAGAACGAGCGCAAGGCCGCCCTCCGGGAAGCCCGGAAGCAACTGCAATCTCTGATGGATCCTTACATGAGTCTGGGCTTTCAGTATGCGCACCGGGCCGAACGGGTCCAATCCGCGGAAAATCTCGCCGCGTTGATGGCACCGGAAGATGACAAGTCTGTGCATCTACAGAGGTTGGAGGACTCCAACCTGCGCCGGCTGTGGCGCCTGATCAACGCTTTTGGGAAGGTCAGGCAGGGGGCACTCGAGAAAAAAGATGTTAAAAATAAACGAACGAAGCCGGAATGTGTATGAAAACAAACAAACCTCGGACACAATGCCCGGAAAAAAGTCGGACATTTATGTATTAGATTCGGACATTTGCGTCTAACCGACACCGATTTTGCAGAAAACCGCCGCTTTGCGACGACAATTTGCCAGATCGATTTGGTTTTTCGCCGGCTGGCGGATACTCCTGCCTCTGGGAGTCTGCGTTCTCCCGCAAGGTTGGGACATCGGAGACGCAGACATTGTGGCTTATGTACGCGCCAACCTCAACGGTTCGTAGGTATTTACGCGGTTCGTTTGCGTTTGTGGATTGGGCGAATAAGAACCTCGGCGGGAATCTTCAGGGTTCGATTTAGGCGGCGGATCATGGCGAGCGACAGGGGGCGATCCCGGCGAAGCACTTCGTAAACTCGCGTCCGATTGCCAATCACGCCGATCAGCGCCTTCTTATCCGCTCCCCGCTGTTCCAGCCGGAACTTGATCGCCTCAATGGGGTCGGGCGCATCCATGGGAAAATGCGCCTGCTCGTAGGCCTCGACGAGTGTCGTCAGAACGTCCAATCGATCTCCCGCCGAGGTCCGCTCATCCGCTCCCCAAAGGCGCTCGATTTCGCGGAGGGCCGCCGCATGGTCGGCGTCAGTCTTGATGGGCTTAATCTCCATATTGCACCGTCCTTACATCGATCTGGTCGTACGCCTTATGGTTGCCGAGCCATTTAATAAACACAATACCTTATCATGTTCCCAAAATGGGCACAACAAGGACGACTTGAACCGCGCCAGAGATTGCTTGTTCGGAGTTGTGGGGCTACAATCCCACCTCTTCTCGGAGATGGGAAGGGAGCGTCCTCATACAATGTTACGAGATCGTTTTCGAATACCGGTCGGCGTCCGCATTCTCCCGACGTTGATTGTCATGGGTTCCGCCATTGTAGTATGGAACCTTAGGGCGAGATACGTCTGTGCAGCCGAGACGCAACCAACTGAAGCTACGGTGTGGCCATCCGAGCCTCCCGCGAGTTGCCCGTTCCAAAAGTCCACCGACATCACCGGCGTGGCCTTCACCGGGCGGCACGTTCGCTACGCTAACGCCGACACCTGGTATCCCTCATGGGCCGCGAACGGGAGGATGTATTCCCCTTGGACGGATGGCAAAGTGGACAGTGTTGAGTCCTCCTCCGCCGGTCCAAAGGCGACCACGGGATATGCCACCATCCTGGGCGACGACCCGCTGCACTTGGAAATCATCGATGCCGGAATTTATCCGGGCGATCCCGCCCCTTACGAGGGACGGTACCCTTGCGGCAGCCTTGTGTATAACGGCGTGTGGTACTACGGAACCTATTGTCTGCTCGATTCCGACCACGACCCCGGAAAGGGATTGAACTGGGACGTCCTGGGGCCTTTTGTGGGATATCGTTACTCCACGGATTACGGGAAGACGTGGCACGACACGCCGCATACGCCCGCCAACCCCTTGTTCGGCGAGCCCGCCGCGCCGGGCGGGAAGGTGAAAATGGGGTCCCCGCACTTTGTCGACTTCGGGCGAAACATGCAGTATTCCCCTGACGGGAAGGCTTACCTGGTGGGCCACGGCGCCATCGATCCCGACCCCAACCCCCGGCCTGCCAATCTCAGTTGGATTACCGGGGATCAGGTTTATCTCGCCCGCGTCAAACCCAGCATTACGAATATGAATAATCGTGCGAAGTATGAATTCTTTGCCGGTTACGACGGCCACGGCAACCCAGTCTGGACCCGCGACTTTGCCCGCATCAAGCCGCTTGTCGATTGGAACAACAATTGCGGCTGCGTCACCATGACTTATGACGCCCCGCTCAAGAAATTCCTGATGTGCGTTACCGACGGCGGAAATACTATTTCCAAGTTTAATACCTACATTCTGGAGTCCGACCACGTCGCCGGACCCTGGAAGCTGGTGGTGTATATGCGCGCGTTCGGCGAGCAGGCCTACTTTGTAAATATTCCGTCCAAGTTCATCAGCGCGGACGGCCGGACGGCGTGGCTCTGCTATGCGGCAAATTTTTCCAATGGCAACCCTAACTGGGATACCCACTACCGCGACATTCCCACGGGTGGCGGCTATGGAATGACTTTGCAGGAGATCAAGTTGTTACCCTGAGATTAAAGGACCACTGGAGGCTGAAGATGAACCGTTACACGATTCTTGGGATGGCGCGATCGAGCCTTGCGGGAGGAAAGTCAACAGGTTTTGGGGGGTTCCGCCTCATCGGATCGCTGCTCGTGGCGTTAGTTGCCATTGCTCTGGTGGCCCCTGCTCGTCATTCTGCGGCTGAATCACCTCAGACGATTGCCGCCGCCTTGCAGCCTTTTTTGGACAACCACACGCTGGCAGGCGCAGTGACTCTGGTGGCTTCGCGCGACCGGGTGCTCAGCCTGGAGGCGGTCGGGTTTATGGACATTGCCGCGAAGAAACCGATGCGGACCGACGCGCTGTTCTGGATCGCGTCCCAATCCAAAGCGATGACCGCCACCGCCTTGATGATGCTGGTGGACGAGGGCAAGGTCAACGTGGACGATCCCGTGGAGAAATATCTGCCGGAGTTCAAAGGCCAGTGGCTGAAGGCAGAGCAAGACACGGAACACATGTTGCTTAAGAGGCCCGCACACCCCATCACCGTCAAGAATGTGCTGACCCACACCAGCGGACTGCCTTTCAGTTCGCCGCTGGAGACTCCGACCCTCGACCTGCTGCCCCTCGCTGCGCGCGTTCAGAGTTACGCCATGCTTCCGCTGGAGTTCGAACCGGATAGCAAGTACGAGTATTCCAACGCGGGGATCAATACCGCCGGCCGCATCATCGAGGTCGTGAGCGGCATGCCGTACGAACAGTTCATGGACCGACGGCTGTTCCAACCGCTGGGGATGAAGGACACGACATTTTGGCCGAGCCCCAAGCAAGTCCGGCGCCTGGCGAAGTCCTACAAAGCGAACGCGGCCAAGACCGGCCTGGAGGAGACGATGGTCACCCAACTACGTTATCCACTTACCGATCGGACCCGCCAGCCGATGCCCGCAGGCGGCCTGTTTTCAACCGCTTCCGACGTTGCCCGGTATTGCCAGATGATCCTGAATGGCGGCGTGCTGGACGGCGAGCGCTACCTCTCGGAGGCGGCAGTAAAGCAAATGACCAGCAAGCAAACTTCCGACGCCGTTGACACCAAGTACGGCTTCGGGTGGAATGTGGGTGACGGAGAGTTCGGCCACGGCGGCGCGTATGCCACGAACATGACCATCGATACCCAGCACGGATTGGTCTTCATCTGGATGGTGCAGCACGCGGACTTCCCCGGCGATGGCGCCAAGAGCCGGGACGCTTTCATGCACGCGGCCAAGGGCACTTTTGTCCGATAAGTCCTGCGCGCTCAGACAGCCACGATGCCTTGTATCCCGCAGGGATGGCACGTGTCCCAGGCGCAAAATGGCAGCCCCGAATTAACCGGCGGGGTGTATACTGCTGCGCCGGAGGTCTCTGATGCTCAAGATTACCCGCCGTGGATTTCTCGGTTCTGCTGTAGCTGCCGGCTTATGCACGCGCGTCGGCTTCGCTCAAGAAGCGAAGCTACGCATAGGTGTAACGGACTGGAATCTGGACCTGGGCGCCAGTCCCGATGCAGTCGCGCTGGCGGCCAAGCTTGGATTCGATGGGGTGCAGATGTCGTTCGGGCGAAAGCTCGTGGACGGCAAGATGCCTACGGACAATCCGGAGGTGATCGCCCGCTACCTCAGCCTGTCCAAACAATATAACATCCCGATCGACGGAACCTGCGTCGATAAGTTGCATGACAACGGCCTGAAGCGCGACCCGCTGGGCCCCAAGTGGGTGCTTGATTCCATCCGCTTGACCAAGGCCTTGGAAACGAAGGTGCTGCTGCTGCCCTTCTTTGGTCGCTGGGCGCTTCAGACCAAAGAGGAGATGGACCACGTCGGCGATCTGCTGCGCGACCTGGGGCCGGAAGCCGCCAAGGCGGGAGTGACCCTGGGCCTTGAGGACACCATCTCCGCCGAAGACAACGTCCGCATCATGGATCGGTCGCGGTCCGCCAGCGTGCTGGTGTACTACGACGTGGGGAACTCCACGCAAGCCGGGTTCGATGTGGTGAAAGAAATCCGCTGGCTCGGGAAGGACCGGATTTGCCAGTTCCATCTGAAGGACAATCCGCACTACCTCGGGGAAGGGAATATTCAGTTTGCGCCCATCATGCGAGCCATTCGGGATATCGGTTTTTCGGGCTTCGCGAACCTGGAGACCGACGCGCACCCGAACCTATTAGAAGCGGACATGCGCAAGAACCTCGCTTACATTCGCAACGTCATGGCGCGATCTTGACGAGGCGACTGGCTCAGGACCTGCTTGCAAACAGTCTCAAGATTCGTGTTACTGCGGCCGATGGATTAGGGTGGAGGAGAACGCCATGGATCACCCCATCGAAGCCTGCCGTGCGCCTGATGGACGCTGGGTCGCAACGATGTCCCGAATTCCAGATCTTGTGGTCTACGGAGATAGCCGGGAGGACGCGTTAGTCTCAGCGCGAAAGCTGTCCGCCATTTTGCGCAATGAGGGGACGCGAGGTGACGGAAGAATCCTTGCTTTCCATCCGTGGCGATTTCCGGACTCCGCTCGGCGGAGATTCTCGACTTAGACCGCTGATTCGTGCGGCGTACCCGCCTGTCCTTGACACAACGGATTGGCCGCGAGACGAGTTCCCCGCGACGTTAACGGGGATTCGACAGTTCGCTTTGGTCCATCTGGCACGTCTATCGAATAAGACGGAGAGTTTTGAATGCCGCACCTACTCGATTGGCACCCAGGTGAATTCTCCCCAGGTCGTCTGGGACATGTGGCATTTGTTGGCGTCGAGTTTTTTCGGGCTCTCCGCGTGGCCCGTGATCTTTTCCGGTGAAACCGAATCCACCTCAAATTGGAGGGTGAGCTTACAGTACTTGGTGTCTTTTCCACCGCGCACTCTGCGGACGGGAAAGGCCATGTTGGCGCTCGACAATCCCACCCATTTTGCCCCCTTTCGTCGACAGTCGGTGCGAATGTATGCGCCCTGTCTGGCATCAGCGAGAGGTATATTCACCCATTCTGCATGAAAGAGGTCGTTCGTTATTTGTACGCGGAAGTCGTGGAGGGTGCCGAAGGAGTGCCACATTTGAGAGATCTGCCCGGGCTCCTGTCTGATGGGCTTGGGGGCTGCGGGTTCCTGTTTAATGGGGCGGGGAGCCACAATCTTAGGTGTGAGCCCGCGCAGCGTCTGGATCAGCGGTTCGGTGGCCCCCACGGTTCGCAGGTCACTCTCAATGGCAGGGGTCACTTGGAAGGTGATTCCATATTCCTGCGCCAGGGAGGCAATATGCTCCGGCGCCACACCCCCATGAAGCAGATTGATGATTGCACCTTCGGTAAGTGGTCCGTGCTTCTTCTCTTGCCCCGCTACGGCTGGGGGAGCGACGCTGAGAAATATGATGCAAGGATAAAAATCCGTCGTGAACGAGGCATTGCTCCCCTGACTCTAGCGTTCTAGCTTCTCGCCGAGTGTCTTAGGTATCTGCTGGCTTCCTACCCGCCCAATTTCAGCTGTGGAACTTGGGCAGGAATCTCCACCTTTGTAATCTAATCTATACGGGTAATATACAACCGACGTCACTCTCGCGCAATGCTTCAACTGCGTTGTCAGCGAATGGCGCTGCAAGCTACAAGCGCGAGCGTATGCGTGATGAGAAACGAGTGATAATGAGCGTTAGGAACACCTTGGAACGCGTTGGTTTATGTAGATGCGGGCTCCCCCCCCCGACATTGTGTATTCAACGACAGATGCCCGCCTCAAGGCGGCCCCTACATCTGCTGTTGGAGTGTTCGAGAGAAGCCTAAAAAGGAAGGCAGGGGCGGCGGCTGGTTGAGTTGAAGTGCCTGCCGCCTGCCCCTGTGAGTAGGTGAGCTTAACGTCTGTGGCCGCCGCCACCACTGTGGCCTCCACCGCCGGAAGCGTGCCCGCCACCGCCGCCACCGCCACTGCTCTTTGGTGCCGAAGAACCACCGCTTCCACCTCTGGGGGCGGAATAACTGCGGTTGCCACCTGAAGGGGCTGAGGAGCCGCGGCCCCCTCCGTAATAGCCGCCGGGAGCGCGTTGGCGCATGATGGGCCGATTCAGTTCGAGCGATGGCCGTGAACCGCCGCCATAATAACCTCCCGAGCGGCCAGCACTGCCTTCGTAACTCCGTGGTTGGCTAGAATAGCCTTGCCACGCCCCGCGTGAGGGCTGGCCGGATCCCGACCGCCCGCTATAAGGGCTGGGGCTGGCGAACCGCTGCCAGCTCGGATTACCAGCCGGGGCGCTTCTCCCCTGAAATCCCGAACCCGCGCCGTTGCCCCCTGCTGGCGATCGGCTTGAGGTCGAATATCGCTGCCAGTTGTAGGACTGGCGTCCGGCGCCGGCTTGTCCGGCTTCCGTCCGCCCGGGAGCCATGGAATTCGACCGTCCCCCAAAGCTCTCATTATTTCCACCCACGCGCCCCGCCGCTGTCGAGCCGCTCCGGGAGAAGAAGTGCTCGTTATTTCCCATTCCCGATCGGCTGCCCGCGAAGCCTCCAACCCGGTTGCCCATGCTGGCCTGGGTGTGCGCTACGGGCAGAGCACCACGCATCATGCTTGCGCTATGCATCATGCTTTCGCTCACCGGCATCGAGCGCCCCATGCGCCCGCTGGCAAAATCCGTCGAGGAGACATTTCTAATAGCGCCCCGAATACGTGCGTCGGACATCGCGCGCTCCAGATTCGAGCCGTAGGCCGGCCCTCCCGAATGGATGAAGCCTGCGCCATGGAGTTCATTAAAGCCCAGTGCGCCAAAGCCGTGGCCCGCTCCGAACCAGGGGTGGAAAATGTCACGCGGACCGAGCGCCAGCCAGCCGATCGAGCCAAAACCCAATCCGAAGCCCACTCCAAAGCCCCTGCCACCAAACCCGAAGAATGAGACGTAAGCGGGCGCCCACATGGCCCGAAGACCAAATGCGCCTACCGCCGGCCACCAGGCCCAACGGCCGCCATACATGAACCAACGGCCATAGTGGTAAGGCGCCCAGCCCCAAGGCTCGGCGGAAATCCAGGTATATCCCCAGTAGGGCTCATAACCCCAATAACCGGCGCTGTAGGGCACCCAACCCGCATCCACCCGAGGCGTCCAGCACCAACCGTAGTCCGGCACCTGCTCCCATTGGCCGTAGGCATCAAGATCGCTCGATCCTGTGTACTGCGGATCGGTGTGCTGCCAGGCCTGCGCACTTTGGATCTGCCGGTCGCGGTCGCTGCACCACTTGTCGAAAACATCTCCACCCGGAGCAGGGTCAACTTTGTACTCGGGATTGTCCGAGCCGTGAATCTGGATCATCTGGCCCGCTTCAACCTTGGTGCTCCCTTGATTGGTCAGGACTTCCGCTTCACCCTGGAGAACGACCAGTTGGGTCTCGGTAGGAGAATTCACCTGAATGCGATAAGCCCCCGGCGACAGGGGATGTACGCCCATGTTCGGGGTGTCGATCTCCGCGTCCGCTTGCGTGCCCTTAAAAGCACTGAAAACCACCATTCCCGAAGCCAATTGGACTTGGATCTTGTTCTGCTCCAAATCCGCCAGTTTGGCTTCCGTGCGCTCGGCGAGCCGCATCACATTGGCAAAATCGAGTTGGACTTCTGCCCGCGACCGATCCGCTGTAGCCACTTTGTCACCCGGCACAACGGGAGTATTCACCGTGCCCGCCGCCCATTCCCCGGCATCACCGTGCATCGTTGTAACGTCCCCATGAATCACGCTGATGCGCGCCGCGGCCGTCTGTGCCTGCGGCTGTGCTTGGGGCGGTGCCTGAGGCTGGTCCTCGTCATCGGCCCGAACATTGGATGTGACAATCAGTCCCATCGCGAGAACCGCTAATGGAATCAGCAAGAATCGGTTTTTCATGGCCCACCTCGGTCGAACGTCCATATCTCGAACTCCAAACCTACGTCCGCTCCCTATAGGGCAAGACCCGTGCCAAACTCAGAAATCGCTAATGTAATTTATCTCCTTTAGTACCTATTGGTTGGTTGAGATTGCGTTTCTGTGGATGGAAATGTTCTTCGCCAAACCCTGCCCAAATTCAGCCTATTGGTGGCCGTTTTCGGCCAGCAGGGAGGATTTTGGTCGGTGGCGAGCTCGCTCACTCTGCTGCCAATTCGAAAAGGCCATGAAGCAGCGCACAGTCCTTGCAACCCTCTCGCGACTTGGGTGGGTGCTTTTGGTCGTAGATTTCCCGGACCTTGGCGAGCAAAAGGCGAATCTTTCCCGGCGTCAGATCGACCGGCTGGATGTGCGCTCTGAACTCCATCAAGAACCCTGAGTCCGTCTGGTTGGCATCCTTCCTTGCCGTGTCGTTGTCGGTCACCGGCTGCGTGTAGACCAGAGCCAAGCCGGAGACGGGAGCGACCCCTTGCTGTGCTCCAATCACCGCGTACGCATTTAACTGAACCTCGTACATCGGGAACAGTTCGTCCTGGTGCTGGGTGAATTTGGCGGTCTTGTAGTCCACAATCAGGTGCGATCGGTCCTGCATTACCATGATCCCATCCGGCGTCCCGCGCAGGAGTACGTTGCTTTCCCTGTCAAGAATGCTGAACTTGGTGTAGTGCGGAGGATTGATGTATCCCGTGATGTTGCCCAGTCCGGCGAGCCAGGGAGGAGCGCTATGGTGGCGATCAAACCATCCGTGCACCAGGCGCTTGCCGTAGGAATCGATCGAGCTGAAGATGCCGGGGAAAACCTGGAAGGGGATTCCCTCAGCGTGCATCTGAATCCAGAAGCAGCGCGGGCAGAAGCCCGGCATTGCTACCCCACCTAAGTTCTTTGCCGAGATCGTGATTGGTTCGGACATAACTTTTCTCTTCGTCGAGGGCTGACCGGTGCAGGCATTTTACGCCACCTTGGCGTGCACGCGGAGGGAAAAGGGAAAGCACGAGACAGTAGACAGTAAACGGTAGACGGGAGAGAATTCTGAATTATGAATGGTAATAATGGCCCAATGACCCGATCACCCGATTCTCCACGAGTTGTCATTTCTTAGCCATTGGGAGAAAATGCAGGGCGTGCCAGCTCGCGGAGATACGCACTGGCTGCGATTCCGTGACGTTGCGCCCCTGAGGCCCTTATGCCTGGTTTCGATCTGAAGTTCTATCTCGATCGTTTTCCCGAGATTTGCAAACAGAAGTTCGGCCGCACCTATTCCTTCCGCGCTTTGGAGAAGAAGTTCGAGCCGCTCTGCACGGGAAACCGGTGGCTGGCGGCGAAGGACGTCCTGAACATTTTCGATCCTACCGCCACGCCCTTTGGGCATTACTGGCCCAAGCCCAGCGAAAAGGAGCTGGACCAAGTCCTGAGGAAGGCGCGGCTGGTGCTGGGTCCTTCGCCCGCCGACCCGCGCGACCTGGTTCGGCGTGCCCTCGATGTGCTGCACAGCATCGGGATCGTATCCCTTGTCCTACGCTTTGTTCATCCCGATCGCTACGGGGTTTTTTCCACGCCCATCATGAATCTGCTCCAGGTTCATCGCCCGCGCACCATCGATCTCTACCTGGCCTATTGCGAGGAGTTGCGCGCCTGGAAGGAGCACTTCCGCCTCGAATCGGTCGCCGAAACCGAGACGGCTCTGTGGACCTACCACGTACTTGTTGCCGATGAAACCAGCGAAACCTCCACCACGCACGTGGAATTTGGCGCCGACGTTTGGATTCAACGCCGCCGTGTGGCGCAGGTGCTGCGGCCTTTCCTGCGCAACTACGGGCCGCTGGAACTGGCACGCATTCTGGTGGAAGAAGAACCCAAACTGGCCGGCAAAATCGCCGGGGAGGAATATGAGCGGCTGCTTCGGGTGGCCGCGCGCGAACTCTGCGGCGGCATGAACCTGAACGTGCGTGGGGCGATTGAGATCCTGTTCGATCGCCTGACCGAGGACGGCTACACTTCGCTCGAGGACAAGGCCCAACTCGATAAAGCCTGGAGAATCCGCAACGCCGCCGTCCACGCCGGACGCCCTCCCGACCCCGAACAGGTGGAGAACATGATCGATACCATCGAGCGCATCTGCCGTCCGTGGGAAAAGTCTAGATAGCTAACATGGATAGTCTACTTACTGTTGGACCTCGACCGGCTCCGGCGTCTCCTCGTCGGGCGGTGTCACATCCACCAGCTTGTAGTCTGGGGGAATCGCGAAGAGATCCCCATCCGGCTCACCGAGATTGAGCCGCGTGGCCGTCATCGTCAGTTCACCGGTGCGTGGATCGTTGTGCTTGGTTAGGAGGTTGACGTGCATTTTCTCACTGTACCAGACTTCGTCCGTGACCACGACGGGGCGGCCGGTCCCGCTGAGGTTGTCAGGGATCGTCACACTTCTGCGGTAGCCGTGAACTTCGGTGTAGTCCATCTCGCTGAAGCCCAGATCCTCTACCTTAAGGTTTGGGTTAGAGGTTCGAGCCTCCGGGTCGCGAATCCACCAATTGCCAGGAGGTTCGGTCGAGGGAGGATTGGACAAAAGTCTTTGCCTCGCGATGTGCGTGTTGGGATTCAGAAAGGTGTTCAGCCTTGACTCCGGGTCGTAAAGATGGACTGAATAGATAACGGGTTTTTTCTTCGACGAGGCGGGCAGGACCTCGTGACTTTCGTTGCGAATGCGCCCCTGGGAATCGCGCGCAATCAGGGCAGCGGTCTTGCGCTGAAAGGAACTGCCGTCCTTCAGCACTTGAGTCATTTCCTGCACTACCTCGGCGCAAAACGGAGCAAGTGGTACAGGAGTAACAAAGACCCCGCCACTAAAAGCCGGTGCGCTCGACATGGCTCGATCCTGAGCGACGGCGGCGCCGCATAGTAGGAGGCACGAAAGCAAAACGGCGCTTACCATTGGCATTCGAATTCTGATCATTGGCGCACCTGCCTTTGGTCCGCGAGAACCCACGACAACGAAACCCTCGAGTCCAGAGCCGACCGTTGGAGGGATTGTACTACGGGTTTGCTCCCTAATAAATGAACTTCCATCCGCATAGCTGACTTCATGTCGCAATCTGTATTTCCACCAATCTATCTGGAGAATCCTTCATTTGTGCAATGTTCGTACAACGATTCCTGCATTTTCGGCGAGAAATCCTGCAAGGATGTTGTCAATCAGATCTCGAGTCGTGCATTTTCGTGAAAAGCGCATGTATTCTGACGGACGTATTGTCATGCTCTCCTTTTTTTTCATACACATCCCCGGAGGTTCCTTCATTTTTAACATCTTTTTAGGTCAAACCCCGACCGCCCGTCACTTCGGCCTGTCGACAGCGCGCGGCCCCCGGCTAGGCATTTCTTTATTTTCATCAGCATAACCGGATGAACCTTCATTTTCGCACTCTTCCCGGCAGCCGACTCCCACTGGTTCTGCAACCCATCCCCGATCCCCGCCCTGACACCTGAAACCTGCCCTCCCTTGTTATCATAAACATAGCCGGATGAACCTTCAGTTTCGCACTTTCCCGCCAGCCGACTCCCACGGGCTCCGCGACTCATCCCCGCTCCCCGCCCTGACACCTGGCACCTGACACCTGCTCCTCCTTGTTTTCATCAAGATAACCGGATGAACCTTCATTTTCGATCATGCGGGCATGTGCAATTCGGTCAAACAGTCCAAAATCTGCGGGCAGCTCGATGCGAGCGGCATGGTCACGCGCATTCCCGACCGGACTGCCGAATCCTGCCCCTTTGCCAGTCTGTAAACGCGTCCGCTCCGGCTCGCCGGGCCAAGCCGGAGGGATAGGGATCAAGGGGGGAGATGCAAGGCAAAAAACGTGAGGAGAAAATTCGTTCACGGATACTCACATAAACACTATACTATAGAGTAACCATTCTGTCAAGCTTTTTTTGTCGACCCTGTCTATCTCCTCATGCCCGCAGGGGAGAGATTCCGTTTCGCGTCCGCTTACACGGGAAATTTCTGGGCGAAATCAATGCGTTTTTGGATGGAGGGGTGACTGTGAAAAATGAATTCAATCCAGGGGTGGGGCTGGCGCTCCGCGAGGTTCAGTTCGGCCAGCTTTTCCATGCTGGAGATGAACGGGGCGCGGGAAGAAATGGCGCGCAACGCGTAAGTATCGGCTTGCCGCTCCATTGCGCGCGAGTATGAATTCACCGCGGGCAGAAGGACGAGCGAGAGAAACGTAGTGACCAGGGCGAGAAGCGGAAGGTTGGCGAAATCCGCGGCGCCCTGGAATCCAAAATGCGGCCCCAGCCAATCAAGGGTGCAGTGGATCAGGTAGAAGCCCCCAATCGTCGCGGCAGCCTGAATCGTGATACCCCGAAGAATATGGTGGTGAACGTGGTGGCCCAATTCGTGCGCCAGCACCGCTTCCACTTCCTCATCCTGAAATTGCTCGAGAAGCGTATCCGACAGGATAATGCGGCGCGTGTTGCCAAGGCCCGTCAGCGCGGCGTTGGCCTTCTTGCTCTTTTCACTGAGCTTCCATTCAAACACGCCCTTCACCCGTGTGCCCGCGCGCCGCGAGAGTTCCAGCAAGCGCTCCGTGAGGGATGGGTTCTCAAGCGGCTTAAACTTAAAGAAGATAGGCAGGATGATGACCGGGGCGAGGTTGGCAAGCAGCACAAAGAACCCGATGAAGACTATGGCGCAAAGAATCCACCAATGCTCGGGCCAACGGCGGATCGCCGAGTAGAGAAACTCCATTGCTAGCAAGCCCAGAGTGCCGCCCACGGCGAGGCCCTTCAGTTGATCTTTTACCCATCCCGCCAGCGTTAGATTGGAAAGCCCGAAGCGATGCTCCAGCCAGAAGCCGCTCAGAAAGTCGAGAGGGAGACTCACGACTTGGGTGATGAATCCGAACAGTCCGAGGTAGATCAGCAGGGCAAGCCATGGCCGCGCGCTATGGTGTGCTCCCACATTTCGAAGCGCAATCGTCCACCCGGTGAAAAGCAAGATCAGCAGGAGGGCGAGGTCAACAATATAGCCCGTTACACTCAAAATGCGGCCAGTTCGATGATAGCGTTTTACACGGTCGGAATCGGTCATGGGTTTATCGGCGCCACGCAAGCGTCGTAGCGCGGACCTGTTTTGTAGGTCCGCGGCTCAGGAACATCTTAGCACTTCACCACGTATCTTCACTACGGAGGGAGAATCCCATGTTCCGATGCGCTCATCTGGCCGCTGCCATTCTGCTTATCTCTCTGACTCCCATCCATCCACAACCATCTGGCACCTGGCGGGATCCATCCCCGCACCGCGTCCAATTCGTATCCGTGGACAAGAACGTTCGGCTGGAGGTGCTCGACTGGGGGAGCTCCGGCCGGCCTGTCGTGCTCCTCGCCGGCGGGGGAGACACCGCGCACGTTTTCGACGAGTTCGCTCCCAAGCTCGCGGCCAACTACCATGTTTACGGCATTACCCGGCGGGGCTTCGGGGCGTCCGGTTTTTCCGCATTGGAGTACGGAGCCGATCGCCTTGGTGACGACGTCTTGGCCGTCCTTGATTCGCTCAAAGTTAGCAGGCCCGTGCTGGTTGGACACTCAATCGCGGGGGAGGAGTTGAGCTCGGTGGGCACGCGGCACCCGGATCGTGTCGCGGGGCTCGTGTACCTCGAGGCCGGCTACCCGTATGCATTCGATAACGGCACGGGGCCGGCCATGAAGGAGTTTCAAGATATCAGCGGCCCCCAACCTCCGCCTCCAGCAGGATCCGACTTGGCCAGCTTCAGCGCCTTACAAAAGTACAATTTGCGTATTCTTGGGTTTACAAATCCCGAGGGGGAACTCCGTCAACAATGGAATTCAACTCCGGATGGACGTGTTGGGAAGCAGCGCGACTTCCCGGGTTACGCGACCCTTATGGCGGGCATGAAGAAATACACGCACATCCCGGCACCTGCGCTCGTCATCTTTGCCAACCCCCACGGTCAAGGGACCTGGGTCAATAACACTACGGACGCCAAGGTGCGTGATGCCGCCAAGGTTTATTCCGCCGCATTATCGGTTCTGACAGAGAGGCAGGCAAAGGTGTTCGCAAGTGGAGTGCCGACCGCCCGTGTGGTTACGCTTCCTGGCGCGCATCATTACGTCTACCTGTCAAACGAAGTGGACGTGCTCCGTGAAATGCGTACCTTTCTTGCCAGTCTGCATTAGCAATTCCAAATTGATGGGCAATCAATCGTAGCGCAGACCTCCGGTTTTGAGGTCTGCGGTTCTTCCACTCGCGCTGCGGAACATGATGGCAGGCGTCCGGGTCTGAGATTGGCGGTCGCGGCAAGAGAAGAGCCGCGGACCTAAACGACAGGTCCGCGCTACCGTTCCGCATCCGCCGTCGCAATCCGCTTCATTTCATCCAGCAGCATTTTAACTTGCTCGCGCGAGGGCGCTTCGGAGTAGAGCCGCAACAGGTTCTCTGTCCCCGAGGCACGCACCAACAGCCAGGCCGAGTCTCCGAACCGCATCTTGGCGCCATCCAGGTCCTCCACGGCCGTCACCCTCAATCCGGCGATTTTCTTGAACTTCCCCTGGGCCACCTGCTTCACCAACTGTTGCGCCCTTGATAGTTCCACTTCCAAATCGATGCGGTCATAAAAGTGCGGCCCGAACTCCTGGGTCAGGTCTTCCACCAATTCGCCCATGGTCTTTTTCTTTTGCGCCATCACTTCCGCGAGCAGCAGCGAGTTCAGAAGGCCGTCGCGCTCGGGCAGGTGTCCCTTGATTCCGATGCCACCGCTTTCTTCGCCGCCAATCAAAATGTCGCGGGTCAGCATGAACTCGCAGATGTATTTGAAACCGATCGGGGTGACGTGAAGTGGCAGTTGGTATTTGCGCGCCATCTTGTCAACCATCTGGGTGGTGGAAAATGTTTTTACCACTTCCCCCCGCAACCCCAAGTCTTCAACCAGGTGCTTGAGAAGGATGCAGAAGATTTTGTGCGAATCGATAAATTCGCCGGTACGGTCCATGGCGCCAATGCGGTCGGCATCGCCATCGGTGGCAAAGCCCCCGTTGAATTTGCCTTCCATCACCGCGCGGCGCAGGCCCTCCACATGCGGTTCGATGGGCTCGGGGTTCATGCCCGGGAAAAGCGGATTGTGCTCCGAGTGTATTTCGCGGAAGGGAATTCTCGCCTCGATGAACAAGCGCGAAATGCAGCCACGCCCGGCGCCAAACATCGGATCGATTACGAACCTCTGGCCAGAGGCGCGGACCTGGTCCAGGCTGACCAACTGTTTTAGCCGCTCAAGGTAAGGAGTGGTCAGGTCAACCACCTCGATTGCTGCGAGCCTGACTTTGCGCGGCTGGGTGCGGGCGCGATCGAGGCGGTGGAGATGGGTTTCAATGCGATGGATGATTGACGGATCCGCCGAGCCGCCATACGGCGCTTTGAACTTTACTCCATTCCATCGCGCCGGATTGTGGCTGGCCGTAATCATTACAGCGCCGGCTGTTTTCCGCGCCACCACCGCATAACTCACCGCCGGCGTGGGGGTGCCGGCGCCCGCAAGCCACACGGGGATCCCCGCGGCGGAAAGCGCCTCGGCGGTTGCCCGGGCAAACTCCGGCGACAGGAAACGCATGTCGTAGCCGACAACCAAGCCGTGGGCCGGTTCACTTTCTTCGCGGACGTAGTGGGCGATGGCCGCCGCCACCCGGCGAACATTGACGAAGGTGAAGTCGTCGGCAATAACGCCGCGCCAGCCGTCGGTGCCGAATTTGATTTTATCCATGATTGAGAGCCGAAACTCGAAATTAGAAACTGGAAATTCGAAATTGGAAACTGGAAACTGGAAACTCGAAATTGGAAACTAGAAACTGGTAACTCGAAATAAGCAAACAGCGAATCTGTTTTAAAGACTTACGCCTTTCCTCATCAATGCTCGAGCTTCAATGCTGTGGTGACGAGCTTTTGATTTTCCAGTTTCAATTTTCCATCTTCCAGTTTCTAGTTTCCAATTTCCAGTTTCGCCTTTCAACCCTCGTCCTTTCCACTAAACTTGAACACTACAGTAACTTCCCGAGCCCAGCCTTTTCCAGCGCCTGAACCGCTTTGCCCACTTCTTGGGAACGGTCGCGCGCGGTGACCAGAATTGCGTCATCCGTCTCGACGATGACGAGATCCTGAACGCCCACAGTCATCACAAAGCTGCGCTTCGCGACAATCATGTTGCCGCGTGAATCCAAGCACAGGCTGCGCTCCGGCCGGACGTTGGCCTCGTTGTCCTTGGTCGAGAGGTCGTAAACCACCGCCCAACTGCCGACGTCGTTCCACCCAATGTCGGCGGCCACGGCATGGATGTCTCGAATCTTCTCCATGATGGCAAAGTCAATGGAGATCTTCTCGAATTGCGGGAAGAGGCGGCGAAAGGTCTTTTTCGACTGCGCACCGCCCGCCGCCGCCAAGCGCGCCAGTTGGTCTGCCATTCGGGGTTGGTGCTGGGCGAAGTTCTCGAGGAGGGTGGAAGCCCGCCAGATGAACATGCCTCCGTTCCACAGGAATTTCCCGGAGGCGACATAACGGCGAGCGACGCTGAGTTTTGGCTTTTCCGTGAACTTCTCCACCTGGTAAATTCCTTGCCCCGCGACGCGCGCCTCGTGAGCGCCCACGCGCACATATCCAAAGCCGGTGTCAGGGCGCGTAGGCTTCAAACCGATCACCACCGACCTGCCTTCCATTTGCGCGGTTTCGCAACCCGCACGCAGCACGCGAAGAAACTCCGCGGATTTGGTAATGGTGTGGTCCGCCGGCAGCACCAACATCAAGCCTTGCGGGTCGCGGCGGCATATTTCGTGCGCCGCCACTCCCAGGGTGGGTGCGGTGTTGCGTGAGGCGGGTTCCGCCACGATCTGCGCGCGCGGGATCTGCGGCAAGCGCCGACAAACCTCACGCCAGATAATTTCGTTAGTGTAAATGTAGATGCGCTCGGGGGGAATGATGGGGTGGAGCCGCGTCACGGTTTGTTCCAGAAGCGTGCCCCGGCCGAAGAGTTCAAGCAATTGTTTGGGATGCTTGCGGCGGCTGAGAGGCCAGAAGCGTGTTCCGCTGCCCCCGGCCATCACGACGGCGTATGCCTGATCGAATACCGATTTTCGTGCCATGGGATTTCACTCAAAAACAATCTGGCGGATCTTCTCCGCTGGAATTCCTTGCCGCTTGAGCGGGTCGCGGAAATCCTTCTGGAGGTCGGGGACATAGAACTTCAAAAACTTGGTGTCAGTCGCCGGAACCATGCGGTAGAGGTCTGCGGCTGGCGGAATCAACCAGGTGTCGCCGGGACGATAGGCCAACCAGCCCGCCTCATTTTCGAGGCGTCCTTCGCCTTCCATAATCGAAAGGACCTCCACCTTCTCGGGCGAACTGTGGAAGGTGGCTGTGCGGATGACGCTCAAGACCTCGAGAGCGAAGTAGCGGCTGGCGAGAACGAATCGGCGCAGGCCATATTTCTCTTTGAATTCGATCCGGGGCAAATCGCGCAAGGGCGGGAGTTCCGGGCGAATTACGTCGAGCCCTTTGTCCAAGTGCAGTGGGCGGGGTTTGCCATCCAGCCCGGGACGGCCAAAATCATCCAGGCGGTAGGTGAGATCAGAATTCTCCTCGACTTCGAACAGCTCCAGACCAGGGCCCAAGGCGTGCACGATTCCTGGGGGCAGGAACACGGCTTCTTCCGGCTGCGGTTTGAAGCTTCTGAGGAAGTCTCGCGAGGTGCTGTCCTTGAACACAGCGGGTAGCTGCTCCTTGGTCACGCCCGGCTTCAGCCCGAGGAGAATTGCTGCGTCGGGATCGGCCGTCAGGAAATACCACATCTCGCACTTGCCCACGTTGCCGGGGTCGTGGACGGCGGCATAGGCGTCGTCGGGATGAACCTGCACGGAGAGCCAGTCGCTGGTAAAGATATACTTGGCGAGAAGCGGAAAACGGCGGCCCGGCCAGGACTTTCCGTGCAGCTCAGGGCCGAATTTTTCTGAAGCCTCAGCAAGTGTCATGCCCGCCGCGGGGCCGTTCATGAAACGCGAAACATCGTCGGTGACCCACACTTCTCCGACGCGCTGCTTGGCGGGCTTTCGGCCCGCGCCGGATGGGGACGGTAGCAGGGTGAAAAGCGGAGCCAAATCCCGCCGGCCCCAAATCTTTGGCTTGCAGATGTTGGAGAGTTGAACCGGACCGTTGAAAGTGGACATCATCAGGTTTATGAGCAGTGATGAGTGACGAGTGACAAGTGACCAGCAAGCACTTTAGCCAAACCGGTGGGCCTGTGCTTGTCTGTCTGGCACCATCGCTATTCTTCCCTTTGCTCGTCACTTGTCACTTGTCACTCGTCACTCGACTTGGAATTTTCCGAAAAACGCTGCCATCCGCCTTAACCCCTCGTCAATGTTATTGAGGGAAGTTGCATAGGAAAGTCGAACGTGTTGCTGAGTTCCAAAGGCGGGGCCCGGCACCACCGCCACGTGCGCTTCCTCGAGGAGTTTTTCCGCCAGTACCGTGGTGTCAGCCAGGCCGTCACGATTCAAATAAGCCGAGATATTGGGATAGGCATAGAACGCCCCCTGCGGCAGCGTGCACTTGACGTTGGGAATGGAGCGCAGGCCTTCCACCACGCGGTCGCGGCGGCGGCGGTACTCGGCCAGCATGGCGCGCACGGAATCCTGCGAGGCGCGCAAGGCCTCCACCGCGGCTTTCTGCGCAATCGACGTAGGATTGGAAGTCGAGTGGCTCTGAAGCTTCAGCATATTGGCAAGAAGCTTATTGGATCCCAGGGCAAACCCCACGCGCCAACCCGTCATGGCATAAGTCTTGGAAAGCGAACCCACAATCAGGAGATGGTCGCGATCCATTGAACTTCCCAGGGAATAAGGAGGATCATCATAGAGGAATTGGCAATAGCACTCGTCTGACATCAGGAGGACCTTATGCCGCGCCGCCACCTCCAGAAGCCTCTCCATTTCCTCGCGCGAGACCACTGCGCCGGTGGGATTGTTCGGCGAATTCACCACGATCATCCTGGTTCGCAGGGTGATAAGTTTTTCCACGGCATCGGCCCGCATGGTGAAATTCTCAGCTTCCTCCGTTTCCAGGAACACTGCCTTGCCACCGGCATAATTGATGATATCGAGATACGAGACCCAATAGGGAACGGGCAAAATCACTTCGTCCCCGTCGTTGAGTGTGGCCATCATGGCTTCGAAAATGGCCTGCTTGCCTCCCACCGTGACCAGGCACTCCTCGACGGAATAATGCGAGCCGAAATCCTTGGCGTGGCGGTCCACCAGCGCTTCCTTCAGGTCCCGTGTGCCGCCGGTGGGGGTGTACTTGGTGAAGTTCTCTTCCAGCGCGCGCACCGCCGCTTGCTTGATGTGATCGGGGGTAGGGAAGTCGGGCTCGCCTGCGCCGAAGTCGACTAGCTTCGCGCCCGTCGAACGCAGCTTTTCCGCCTTCTGCACCACTGCCGCGGTGGATGAGACTGAAATCCGTGATATGCGCTCGGAGAATTGCATTCTGAAGCCAATCCGTAGGGCCGAATGGCGTTCGGCCGGGGGCGAGCGCCGCTCGCCCCTACGGTTTCGAATTAGGGTTTAGCTTGTAAGACCATCTGATGCAGCCGTTCTTCGACAGCCGCCGGAACCAACCCGCTAACGGAACCGCCGAGCTGGAAGACCTCCCGCACGAGGCGCGAACTGACGTAAGTGTAGGCGAGAGCCGGCATCAAGAAAACTGTTTCCAAATCGGGTGCGAGTTTGCGATTCATCAACGCCATTTGCAGTTCGTACTCGTAATCGGTAAAAGCTCGAATGCCCCGCAAGAGAGCCTTCGCCTGCTTCTGCCGGGCGTAGTCCACCAGCAACCCGCTGAAAGTATCGACCGATACATTGGCAATTGACTGAGTCGCTTCCCGGAGCATTTCCACTCGCTCGGGTACGGTAAAAAGCGGGTTCTTCTCGAGGTTAGTCAGAACCGCGACAATGAGCCTATTGAAGATTTGGCTCCCGCGCTCGATCAAATCGAGGTGACCATTCGTGATCGGATCGAACGAGCCGGGATAAATTGCAACAATCTCACTCATGAATTGAAAGTGCCCGAACCGTGCACAAGCCTTCAATTCATTCTAGCGTTTGAACTGGAATGTTGTAAACGGGATTCTGGGTGGCGAAGTGAAGCGCGGACCTACAGAACAGGTCCACGCAGCCATTCTTGTCCGTCACTCGTAATCTCCCCGGGGTGACACCTTTACAGAACGCGCAGGCAGGCGCAGCGGCTGGGATCGAGCGCCCCGCGCAGAGTTCGCCCAGCTTCCGGCGCCGGTTACGGCCGGAAGTGCCAGGCATAGGTGGCCGGTAGACCGCCCGAGTCCGCTTGGTTGTTCGACTTGTCCCAAATCTCGCGCGTTGCCGGCTGGACGGGCGGAAGTCCCTTTTTAGTCAGCGAGCGGTTGGCGTCCTGCAAATCTTTGGCGGCGAAGGCATCGAATTCCTTGGCCACGTCGTTGAGTTCGCGGGTGAGAGAATCGATGCGCGCGACCTGGTAATCGGCGGGCCGGCCCTCGTAGCCTGTCAGGTCACCGTACAACTGCGAAGTCTTCTCGCGGATCCGCTCTTCCCCCGTGAGATTGCCGCCCTCTTTGGTGGCCACGATTTTCTTACGGATTTCGTCGGCGCGGCCGGCGAGGTCTGCCAGTTGCTTGCCGAACGAATCCGCGCCTCCCAGCTTGGCGCTACTGGCCAGCAGGCCGTCGCGGACGCCGTCAATCCGGCTCACCTGGAAGCTCATATCACCTAGCAAGGTGTAAACACGCAGCACGGCGTCGTCATCCAGCTTGCGATCTTCGAGGGTGAATCTAGCCCGCGCGTCGAGACCCACGGTGAGCTCCGTCGTGTAGATCTTTTCACCGCGAGTCATTTTCACGGTGTAGGTGCCGGGCAGCACCCGCGGGCCAACGGCGGTCTCAAAGGCCAAGGTGGCGGCCGGCGGCACGCGCGGAGCCTTGAGCCGCATCGCCCAGTTGACGCGGCTCAGCCCCCGCCGGCTGTTTGGCGGGAGCGTATCCACGAGCTTGCCCTGGGCGTCGAAAATCTCAATCTTCATCTTGCCGAAAATATGCCGCTTCTGCTGGTAGTAGGTAATCATGGCGCCGTCCGGGGGATTCGGCCCGCTGAAAGCTGCGTCACCCTCCGGCCACCCGCCGCTGGCATTGAGCCTCTGTTGCACGGGCCGGCCGGGCAGAAAGGCAGCCTCTTGACTCATCACGTCCGGAGTGAGGCTGCGCAAAGGCGTGATGTCATCCACGATCCAGATGCCGCGGCCGTGCGTGGCAACCACTAGGTCGGAGTCGCGCGGCTGCACCACCAGGTCGCGCACCGCCACGTCGGGAAAGTGGCCGCCCTTGTACTGCGCCCAGTGCGCACCGCTGTCGAGCGAGATCCACAAGCCGAACTCCGTGCCCAGGAAAAGCAGGTTCGGCGCGACGGTGTCTTCCTTGATCACGTGCGCGTAGCCCCGAACGCCGCTTTCCGGGCCGATGAGAGGCGTCCAGGTCTGGCCGTAGTCGGTGGTTTTGTAAAGGTAGGGGGCCATGTCGCCGAAGGTGTGCCGGTCAAACGTGGCATAGGCCGTGGCCGCGTCGTACCTGCTGGCCTCCACCCACGACACCCACGAGGCCTTGGGCAAATGGGGGACGTTACCGATCACATTGGTCCAGGTCTGGCCGGCGTCCCGCGTGATCTGCACGTTCCCGTCATCCGTACCCACCCAGATGGTCTTCCCGTCGCGCGGTGATTCGCTGATGGAATAGATGGTGGTGTGCATCTCGGCTTCGGAATTGTCCACGGTCACGCCGCCCGACTGTTCCTGCTTCTGCTTCTCGGGATCGTTGGTGGTGAGATCTGGGGAGATGCGGTCCCAGCTCTGGCCGTGATCGCGGGAGCGGAAGAGGAACTGTGCCCCGATGTATAGGGTGCCCGGTTCGTTCGGGCTCATGTGGATCGGCGTGTTCCAGTTGAAGTGCAGCTTGCCTTCGCCGTAGTTCGGCTGGGGCTTGATGTCGCGCGATTCCAAGGTGCGCAGGTTGACGCGGAAGACATCACCGCCCTGCGACTCCACGTAGGCGTAGTCCGCATCGACGGGATCGAGGAAGGCAAAGAAGCCGTCGCCGCCGCCCAGGTTTTCCCAGCGGCTATTGGAGATGCCACCCGGGTAAGCGGAATCACCCTTCCAGACACTGTTGTCTTGCAACCCGCCATAAACGTGATACGGGTCCGCCATATCGACGCTGACGTGATAGAACTGCGCGATGGGCAGGTTGCTGGCCTTCCACCAGTTGTTGCCTCTGTCGTAGGAGTACCACACGCCGCCGTCGTCGCCGGTGATGACGTGGTTGGTGTTGTCCGGATCGATCCAGAGGTCGTGAAAGTCACCGTGCGCACCGCCTCCGATGGCGCTGAAGCTCTTGCCGCCGTCTTCACTCATGATGAGAGTTCCATCCGGCTTATAGACCTTGTTTTCGTTTTTGGGATCAACGATCAAGTTGGCAAAGTAAAATGGACGCCACACCATCCATTGACTGCGATCCCTCTCCTCCCACGTCTTGCCGCCATCGCCGGAGCGAAACAGGGCGCTGCGGGTAGATTCAATTAGTGCATAGATCACCTGCGGATTCGATGGGCCGATGGTGACGGCGATCCTCCCCCACGGCTTGGGCGGAAGACCCTTCGCTGACTTCTCATTCAGGTCAGTCCATGTGGCGCCGCCATCGGTAGTCTCGAGCAGGGCGCTGCCGCTCGGCGAGGTTGGGGTGTCGCCACCAGAGCGGAAGGTCCATCCCTTGCGGCGGAAATCCCACATCCCGGCGTAGAGGGTTTTGGAATCGCTCGGGCTCATGGTGATCATGGAGCAGCCTGTCGAGAGGTTAGCGCCCTTCAGAATTTTGGCCCAGGTCTTACCGCCATCCGCGGTCTTGAAGAGGCCGCGGTCGTCGCTGTCGCTCCACAACTTGCCGGGGACGCAGGCGTAAACCGTGTTGCTGTCCTTGGGGTCGACGAGGATCTTGGCGATGCGCTCGGACTCCTTCAGCCCCATGTTGGTCCAATTCTCACCGCCGTCGGTGGACTTGTAGATGCCATCACCGATCGAGACGCTATTGCGTGTCCAGGATTCTCCCGTGCCCACCCAGATGGTCTTAGGGTGCGAGGGGTCAATGGTGATGGCGCCGATTGACTGCAACGGCTGCTTGTCGAACACTGGTTTGAAAGTAGTGCCGCCATTTTCCGACTTCCACACCCCGCCGCTCGCGGCTCCGATGTAAACGGTGAGCTTGCCGTTCTCCTTGACAGCCGCCAGTGCCGCCACGCGGCCGCTCATTTGTGCCGAGCCAATGTTGCGCGCTCCCAGGCCCGAGATGGTGTCAGAGTCGAACTTCGGAGACTGGGCTGGGAGGCTCGGCGGGCAGATCCCAGCCGCGAGCAGCAGCACGGTTGACAGGAGATTCGGGTTCGTTTTGTGCATGCAGAAGTTTTCCCCTTTGGAGCAGCGGACGGTAATGGCTCCGGGTCCTCCGGCTCCTTGCCGTCAGAATTTGAATTATTTGAAGTCCGGCGGCGCTGCCGGGCTCACCCGGGCCTTCCCGGAGTGTCTTCGCGACTGGCCTGATTCTCGCAGGCCGGGTGTCATTTGCCTCCGCCCGACCCTTTCGCGTCCGCCTTGCCCCCCGGAACGGCGAAGCGCGAATCATCGAGCGGCACATTTACCTCGATCTTATCGACAGTGACCTGGACTCGGTCGGGCTGATCCTTCTGGGCCGATTCCGAGCTGAACGGATAGTAGATGCCGTTCACCTTCTCGTAGTCCCCGTAATATGTCTCCCTTTCCTGAAGGGAGCCGCGCATGATCGTCTGCGTCTCAAGCTTGATCACCATGTAGGTATCAGCGTCCAGATAGTAGATGCGCACGTCACCGTTTTTCAGCGTCAACCTGATCTTGTAGCAATCGGTGCCCTCCACCGAATCGTGGCCCATCAGTCCGGCGACGGAGCCTTTCTGCTTGTAATTCACCACCGGTCCGTCGATGTCGGCATCCACCTGAAGGCTCTTGGTATCGTCCGCAGAAAGCAATTCGGGATCTTTCCGGCCCTGGAAGGGATTCACCTGCCAGCCGGTTTTCCCGTCGTACGCCGAAACCTGGGCGAGTCCTTGGAGGATGAATTCCTGGCGGATCTTGTCGGGGCGCTTGTTCTCCGACTCCACGGCCGCTTGGAACGAGCCCATCTTTAGCGTGGCGGTCGATCGCAGGGACTTGACCGATTGGAGCTTGTCCATGCCGCCGAGGGCCTCGACGTTTTTAGCAATGATCTCGTCAACCGTCTGGGCACGTGCTGCGGGAATCAGCAGAGCCATGGTGGCCAGCATTGTCAGAAGTGGTCGAAACATCAGAGTTCACTCCTTGCCTGGAGGTGGGGGCCGATTCTCATGATCGTCCCGCGCCGCCGTCGAGCGTGACGCCAGCCCGGGACTCCACCACCGGTTAAGCCGCAATTTCGATTTTGCATTGATTACCGATCCTAAGGGTACTACCGAGCCCCGCCCAATGCAATGGCGACTTGTGATTGTGGATAAACCGCTAATACCCAATACTGAGGGCAATAGAAAGAGCCAACGCGCCGGCAAAGCTGGTGCCGGCGAAGTTCACGATGCCGTTGGTGACCAGGCCACGGCGCTCGAGCGTGGCACCGAGTAGGCTATCAAGCAGGTTCCCGGCCACCGCGGCGGCCAGGGCAATCATGGCGCTGCCTTTTCCGCACAAGCCGAGGCTGAAGGCGAGTGCCACGACCAGTGCGGAGGCTAGCGAGCCGGCAAGGGTTCCTCCGGTCGTGATGCCTCCGTCTTCGCCGGCGGGCACCAGCTTGAACGTTGTAATCAGATAGGAGCGGTCGGAAAGGTACTGGCCGATTTCGCTCGAAACGGTGTCGCCCGTGGCTTCCGCAAACGCCGCGATCACCGCGATCAGAAAAGCGTATTGGTGATGCGTGGTGATGACCAGGAGGGAGAAGAACGCCCCCGCCAGCGAGTTCGCCAGTGCTTCGCGCCAACTTCGAGCGCCCCCGCGTCTCTCCGCTACGCCGCGCGCGGCCTTCCGCGCGTAGCCGAATCGGGTGGCAATGGATCCGATGGCGAAAAAGGCAAACATCATGAGGAAGCTTTTGTAGCCCCAGCCCAGATAGACCGCCACGCCCAACAGAAATCCGCAGACCGCCCCGGAGCGATTGACCATCTTCAGGCCGAGCGCTATAACTGCCAGCGCGAGATTGACCGCCGCGGCCACCAAGATGCGACGGCCAAGGAAGGGAAGGTTGCTGGCGAGCGCGCTGCGTTCGACGAAGTAGAGGCAATACATGAAGCCGCCCGCCACGAGCGGAACAGTGGCGTTGTCATCCAGGCGAATCGGGACGGACTCGACGATTGCGCCCACCAGCGCCGTGGCGGCACAAATCCTCAGGGCGACATCGGGGGCAATGGTGGGGGCCACCCCGGGAGCGACCCGAAGGGCGACCCCAAGGGCCACCCAGCGTGTCAAAACATATGCCCCCGCCGTGCCAACCACGATAAATCCCAAAAATCCTGACCAGGTTTTCTCGCGATTCCAAGGGAGTGCCGGCCCGCGCAAAGCCCCGCCGGTGACGCTCGCCGTGCCATCGCCCAACGCCATGATGGCCCAAACAGCGGCGACAATGTGCAGGTCGTGCCGGTAAAGTAGAATCAGCGCCAGCACCGAGATGGGATAGATGATGATGCCGGTCCACACGCCCGAACCGGACGCACCGGCAGGGGTCTTGCGAAGGTCCGCTCCCATGCGCGGCAGCACAACAACATTGAAAAGCAACGCCAGCAGCGCGCACCCCGCCGCTTGTCTCCAGCTCAGGTAAGGCAGCAGGAACGCGAAGATCAGCATGGACATGTGCACGATCTTGCGCGTGGAGAAAAGCGGCGCTCGCGGCGCCCGGATGGAATTGGCAATTTCCGGCATGCTTTGTAGGGCCGCCTATCGGGCAGCATTTTCATGTGCCGGCATTTCCAATTTCCGGTCTGATTCGGGGATTCCGATGGAGTCCGTCGGGCTCCAGAAACCGGACATGCCGGCGCTACTCGAAAAGCGTCACGATACTACGTAGACCTTATGAGTTTCAACGCGGGATGCCGCGCGGCGTCCTCTCCTTGAGCGTTTTCAAGAGGCCCTCCTCCAGCGGGGCCACATGATAGTCCAGGTCGCGCACCGCCTTGGCGCTCGAGTAGACCCAATCGTGTTCGAAGATCTCCACGACGCCGGGAGTGAGTTGGGGAGAATGGCCGAACATGCGGGCGCGCGCCAATTCCATCGCGCCCACAAACTTCCCAACGCGAAAAGGAAGATGGCGAACTGGCCGCCGGATGTGCGCGCAATCCGCCAGCACACGGAAGAAGTCATTGAGCGAGCGATTATCCCCGCCTAACAGATATTCTTCCCCGACCTTTCCTTTCTCCAGGGCAGCCAAATGCCCCTTGACCACGTCGGCGACAAACGCAAAGCTCCATCGCTGTTGGCCGGACCCAAGTATGCCCGGGAATTTCCCAGCGAGGTACTGGTCGATCATTCCCCCTACCAGGTTGCCCTCGGTTTTGGGCCCTGGGCCGTAAAGGACGCCGGGAAACATTACGATGACGGGAAAGCGGTGCAGCCCATCCTTGCGCAGCCATTTGAGGGCGCGCGCCTTTGATTCCTCATAGGGATCAGAATACGGCCCGGAACGGCCCAGCAGTTCGTTTGCGCTCGCATTCCAGGATGGCCCGAGCGCCAGGAATGAGGAGGTGTAAACGACCCGCTGCACACCCGCAATTTCAGCGGCTTGGAGTAAGTTCTGCAAGCCCTCCACATTGACCCGCCAAAAATCGCGGCGGTCGCGCGTCCACATCTTGACGAGCGCGGCCGTGTGAATCACCGCGTCCACGCCTTGGAGCGCGGAATGCACCGCTTCGCCATCGCGCAAGTCACCGAGAGCTACCTCGCAGTGGCTCGTCGCGGCGTTGAATCCCAAGCGTTTGGCGTCCCGTACCAAAACGCGGAAAGGTACGCGCCGCGCGATGAGTTCACGGGCGATTGCAGAACCGAGGTAACCGGTAGCACCAGTCAGTAAGAGCATGTGTTCAGGGTATTATTACGATTATTAACAGATTGTCAATAAAACTTTCCCGGAAATTCCACCCCCCCTCGAAAGATCCGTTGCGTTTCTCAACAGCTTGGAGAGCCCCTACCGGGCCAGATGAATCAAGTACGCCCCGGCCAGACCCAAATGGCCAACCATCATCATCCAATACATGTGGTGCCAGGAAGGATGGTTCTCGCCCTCTGTGACCAACCGGTGCGGATCCTTGTTAATCAGGTAGGCGACGTGTGCTCCCCAGGCTAGCATAACGATGCTCAACGCGAGGATGGCCGCCGGATCGCCGCTGAGCACGTGAAGCGCAAGGCCCAGCGGTAACATTAGCCACGGGAGTATAAACGATGGCGTAATCGCGCGCGCGCTCCAGGTGGCTCCGTATTTCACCGGCAAGGTGATGCACCCTGCCGCGCGGTCGCCTTCGATATCGGCGAAATCCTTGGTGGTCGTCGCGCCCAGGAGAAAAACAAAATAGATGGAGCCAATGTACCAGGGCTCGATCGAGGCGAGCACCGTCGCCACCGCCGCCCACCCCGCAACTTTTAGCAGACACCCACGGATGAGCGCGATAATCAGGTTTGAACCCACCGGGTGCCGCTTTAAGCGCACCGGGGGCGCTGAGTACGCGACGGTAGCCAGCGCGGCTATCACGTAGATGGCAAATGTTTCGCGATTCACCACTGCGACCATAGCGAGGGCCAAAATGTAAGCTGCCACAGTGAAAATCCACGCCTGACGCCTCGTGATCTGCCCGGAGGGCAGTGGGCGGTGCGGCTTGTTGATGCGGTCGTTGGTGAGGTCGCAAATCTGGTTCAGCGCGTTGGAGGCGGCGTTCAGCACTCCGGCGGCGAGTACCGCCAGCGCGATACGCACCGGGTGAACCGAAGCGTGCGTGGCCCCGTAGCCCAAAAGAGCGCCGGAAAAAATCCCGGTCATCGGTGGAACCAGGGTGAAAGGGCGCGCGAATGTCCAGTAAGTGCGCAGTGAACTCATGTGCGCGCTATTCTCAAGCTTCTGGATATTGCTTACAAGGGAAAAAGAGGGAGTAGGTTACAGGCATCAGACACCCGATTTTTGGTGTCTGCGATCTCCCGAAGGGAAGTTCTATGGAAGCGCTCGATTGATTCCTCCTTGAGCCCCTTCATAACCAGCGGAGTGGTTACGGCGGGCTCGGGCTTGATCAGCACATGAACGTGCTCGGGCATCAAAACCCAGCCGATCCGCAGGAAATGCCACTCCTGCCGCACTTCGTCAAGCCTTTGGACAAAGCAGCGGCGAAAGCAATCGGAGAGGAAAGGGGGGGTGCGGCGATAGGTGCTGGTGGTGATGAATTGAAGTTCACCGGGACTGTAAACGCGGTGGTAGATGGGCATGGCGCAGGAGAGTATACTCTCGGCGATATGGGTCCGAAAGAGAACGTCCCTGCGGGAGATCGCAGACACCAAGAGTCGGGTGCGCCAGCCTGCCCACTCAGTTCTGTGACTTACTCCATTCACGCCAATGTTGCAGAAATCGCGTTTCGTTCTGATTAAAGTAATCAACTGAAGGTGTCCAGTCGTCCTGTCTAGTGATCTCTCCTAACCCGACGACGGCTAAGTACCGAACCTGCTGATCAGTGTCGAACAACGCTAGCTTTAGGGGTTCGATGGCCGCAGTGTCCTGGGTGGCGCGAAGTGCTGCCGCTGCACATCTCCGAAGAGCCACGTCCTTGGCGAGCAACAATCGTGAAGCGGCGGGAACCGCCTTGGGGTCCTTCACGCCATCTCTTAGCCCAAAAGCAACAACGTCCTTGAGGTTCTGATCGATTTTGGGGTCGCGGGAGAGCATCAATTCTAGGGCAGAGTCCAGCAGGGTGATATCATTGCGAGCCAGCAGGGACGAGAGTGCCCAAGCTCGCGCCCTCAAGTCGCGGCCGCTCGCCGCGGCCTTCAGGCTGCGTCCCGCCAAAGATGTTCGCACTGTGCGGAGCACCAAAACAGCCTGCAACCGCGTATCAGCCGTCGCGGTAGCAGAGTCGAATACGTGAGCAACCTCTGCAGTCACCTGATCCACGTAATTACCCGTGCCCTCTGGTTCTCCAGGGGCCGCGACGACGAAAGGGTAGTACGGATCTAAGACCTCGTAGCCTTGCGTGACCTTTCGGAGAAAGAACACCCCGAACTGACCTGTTTGGATTCCCGCGTACCCGATCGGAGCCTCCGGGACCGTGAATCGAAAGAATAACTGCCCCGCGGGTCCCTCGCCGCGTATAATCCTCTCCACGTCGAGGTGTGCCAGCATTTGACGGGCCGCGACAGGGCTGCTTGTAGCTTCCAGCGTCACGGGCCCCTGTCCGCGGATGTCAGCTATTCGGCCCGCAGCAATGACATCGGAATCTCTGGTCAGGGCATCAAGGTCGAATGGCGGGACTAGGGTTGCGGTGCTGGACCTGACGCAGACCAAGACCCACAACCAGCAAGCTAATATAAAGACCCAATGCTGTTTCATATGACCTCCCTAGTGCGCTAAGCCTTCTCAAGGTGCAGGTGTAACTATGGAGTTGTGCCTTGCATAGCTTATATATTTTTGTATTACATCTTTCTGGACACGAGCTCCGGCCCCAATTCCCGTAGTGCCCACCCGCCAGTCCTGCCCCCAGTGTTGAACTTTCGTGCTGATAAGGGGTGGCGGAGATTGGGGCGTCGGGGTCATCGTAGAAGCTTCCCCATAAATGTTATCGACAAATCCAGCACCCTGCGAGGTGGTGCCGCCAGGCGCGGGCTGCCGCCAGTTCGCGCCTGTGTAATCATAACTTGCAGGAGTGGTCCAGCTCTCGTTAAGTGGGACGTTGGATGGCATAGACTGGCTAAAATTGTCTTGGATGATGTAGCCCATAGTCGAGAGATACGCGTAGGTGGGGTCGGAGACATCCGTTATGCCGTTCGGAACCAAGAGCTTGGGGCCGCGGACGGTGATCGCGAACTGGCTGGACGTCACGCCGTTTATTGTCACGGTTACTTTCGCGTCTCCGCTGGTTTGGCTGAGGCCGGTACCTTGAATTGTCGCCACTTGAGCTGTGTTGTTAGCTATGTTAATTGGACCACTAACAACGTTCCATTGGCGAGAACCGGAGGGGGGTTGGGCGGTAAGCTGGATCGTTGCGGCATACCCAGAGGGAGCATACCCGTTAAACCACCACACAGTATTCGGGCCGCTGATCGTAATCACATTAGCCGTACCATAGCCAGAATCGTCGTCATAATAACAGTCGCAAGGTCCACACGGATCGCACGACTGGGCGCTAAAATCATCTTCGATCGTCGTGCTGCCTCCACTGACCCCTGTCGCCTGCCCCTGTGTTCCGACCGTGGCAACCGCGGTATTCCAGGACCACCAGCTGCCGCCCGACACAACCGAATAGCTGTCGTCACCATTACAATCTTGGAAATCTCCCTCAACATGGAAAGTAGACTGGTGGGTCGGTACAAGTGTGACCTGCGCAGGCACCATCACTGAACCGGCATAGCAGTCGGGACAGCCATCACCCCCTTCGTAATCGGGACTTGCCATTGCCTCGGTCGGCTCCACCACTTCCATTTGTCCCATGACGGGCAATTGGGCCAGCCGACTCCATACAACGATGCCGTCCGTCGCTCCCGCCGGGATTTTATGGCCCTGCCAATCCGCTTGTTGCGCATCCCGAAGCCTCCGCAGGTCGATGGCCCGCGTCTCGCGAGGTTTTAGGCTCACATCAGAAACCTGATAGGCCACGCCGTTGGCGTGCACTTGGACGGCGATGGGGCACTCCTTCTCACTCTCGTTGGTCAAGAAAAGTACCGATTCCGTATGTGCATCCAGGCGCCAGGCGTGCGCACCCGCACCCGCCCAGCCGTCACCCTCATTGGCAACCGGACTGTCGACTGCCGAATTCCCGCTGATTTCCAGGCTCGAAACTACCGCGATCACAGAGCCGGGAGGCCCGTCGTGCTGTATGCGGACCGAGCAGAACGCCAGGGGGAGAGGCAGCGCACCCATGACTGATTCCAACGTCGTTTCCTGGCTGGTGTACCCCGCCAGCGTGAGGGGTGGCAAGGCGACCTGCTCGGTTCCCTCCGCGCCGGGGTACTCGACGGTGAGAGTTACAGACTGGGGGGTGGCTTGCAAGTTTCGGACAATCACGTGGGGAACGAACGTGCCCATGAGAGCGTACGGTGAGTCAAGACTGGGCGCGCCTATGGGAACACCGTTGGCGTGAAGAGCGCTGGCCTGCTGATGGGCCGCGTCGTGAAGGCTAAGCCCCGTAGAAAACCCGCCCAGCGGATCCGCAATTCTACCCTGGGCAATCAGCGACGGCTGCGGGCCGCGGGGAATAATCGAGATGCCACCGTCGGGCGCCTGCGACGGGCTCCCGTTTAGGCCAGCGAGCAACGCCGCAATGGACAAGGGCTTGGTCTCGTACGGCTGGAAAGTGAGCGGGGCGCTTGTGTGTCGCTTACCTAGGAAGTCGAGGAAAACGTCCGCGGTCACGGGGATAGCCGCAGTATTCGAAACCACGATCATGGCCTCGCGCCCTCCCCCAATTCCCCACCACAAACCATCTAGTTCCTTGGATGCCGATCGCCGCCGCGGGCCATTGGGAACCCTTTCCCCTTCCCAAGTCGTGCGGCGCGCAGGGTCCGAAACGCTGATGCGACCGGTAAGCGGCCTGACCCTCCCTACAAAGTATATCGCCGCGCTCCCTTCGGCGAAATCTCCGAGAACATCACCCCCGATTTGCGCCACAATGCCCCCGATATCGATGGAAAGCTTCTCGTGAGCCGGAATGGTCTGGGAGGGCGCAAGAAGTGTCTTGCCCGAGAGACTGCGAAGCACCACTTCGAAAGGGAGTGCAACGGGAGATCGGTTGATTAGCATCAGGGTTGAATTGGACCCGTCGCGGAGCGAATAGTACGGAAAATCGAGTTCGTGCGGCCCCGGCGTGGCGGAACGGGTGGAATGCCTTTTGGCGCTGAGTTGGGACGCCCGAGGGCGAGCTAAATCAGGATTGGGACTCAGGAAGCACAATGCGAATGCTCCCAATGCCGCGAGGAAAAGGGCAATGTGCGGAGTCTTCATGCTGTCCTCCAATGAATTGTGCTGAACGTAAATACTGCCGTGAACCCTACCCCCCCCCTGTGTTAACCTGTCAAGCATAAACTTTAATTAGAGTACATAATGTCTATACGACAATATGTCTTCCTCCAAGGCCCGAAAGAAGCCGCAGGTGGACTCGTTGCGGCCGGGAAAGCGGACAGACACCGTGGGCATGCCGGAAAGGCTTCGGCCCGTCGCTGGTTTTTGTGAGCGACAATAGAAACGCCGGGACGGGAGTCTGTCCCCATCCCCTCCGCGCATACTTGCATCTGGAACTTGGTGCTGGAATACTGCGTTCATAGCTAGGTAGCGCGGAGGCAGCCGTAGTTTGGCTTCCTCTGCGGTTCTTAACATGGAAATATCGACAACCGCATTGATGACAAAACATGAAACCTCGGGGGCGGGCGACGAGCCGCAGAGGAACGCAAAGGGCGCGTACCTCTGCCCCACCCCGCTTTTCCGCCCCTCCGGTAACCACCCCCGATGCCAACGCATCGGCCCCTCCTGAATCAGGAGGGGAGCTTTAACCTCCTGCTGGTGGCCGCCACTGCGGCGGCCACAGTAGGGCTCCGCTCCGCAAATGAGGAGGGGACGACGCGCGAGCGGCGGGGGTGGTTTTCCTGCAGCCGCTGGCAACAGCTCAGCTCCAGGCTCGAAAGCGACTGCTCGGATAAGCCGGCCTGGGACGCGAAACCGGCTTCTGTGCCGCCAGCGCGAACGGGCTCGAGGGAGGGCCCAGCGCGGGGACCACCGCCGGCGGGATCATCGTCAAGATTTCTGTAGCCTATGGCAATCAACTTGCTGGAGTCGTGGGCGTGGAGTTGTCTTTGGGTGAAATTGCGCACTTCGCCAACACGATCTGCGGACGAAGAGAAGACCGCAGAGTGAAGCTGGCAGGCGTGACGTGGGTCGCCTGGTGTTTGCTTCCTGGCCGGAAATGCCGCCATGCGCCTCGCCGCGAACCGCACGCCCATTGTTACTCTCCGAAAACGACTATGTTCATGAAAAGTCATACCGTTACGGGTAGGACCGTGGGAAAATCGTGCGGAAGGCAGAAATTCAAGTTATTGAAAAAAAGCAAGTTATTCGTAGCAGGGCGCTTACAGACGCTTTTTTATCGAAACCGCTCCCGAAGCGGCTATGTTTATGAAAATAAAGGCAGTTACGAGTAATTTGTGAAAAAGCAGGGCAAAGCCAAGTTACTGAAAATAATTGAGTTAGAAAGCGGCGCATCAGCCGTGCGGCGCAAAAAGATGTTAAAAACGAAGGATGATCCGGCTATCTGCATGAAAAAACAGGATCGAGCGACAGAATGTCCATCGACAAAACACACTTTTTTGATCGGATTAGACCGATTGTGACGTTCATTATGGACGGTTTCCGAAACATTCCGGGAGCGAATATTAGGCAGGAAAGTAACGCGGAACTTCCGCGACGCGTCAGATGGGCGGTATTCTACGGCCCGCTAAAGTCGGCCGGCGAGAGGTTTCGACCATTCGCCCTGAACCCTCTCGAAGCGAGCCAGTGGGTGTTATTGGGGCATTTCTCGCGGTGGTCACGGGCATGCCGGAAAGGCTTCGGCCCGTCGCCGGGTTTCGCCGCGTGGCGCAGGCTCCTGCCATGGGGAGTCTGCGATTCCGATGACAGCTCAGCAGTTGGCCTCAACCCATCCACTCCAAGCGGAGATTTGACGCATCCTGTTAACCTTTCCATGCAACCTACTCCTCCAGTAACATGCACTACGGGTGACAGTGAAAGGCGGCGGGCATAGACGTGACAGGAAACTACGCTGTACCCTGTAACCTGTGACCTGTAAACTACTCGAGACTCCATGACGCTCACTCCGATTTCGGTGGCCTGCCCGCAGTGCAGTTCCGCTGACGTGTTTTATTCCTGCAAGCCGGAATGCTGTTATAACCACGTTTGCAACAATTGCTACAGTACCTTTGAATTGGAAACAACAAGGGTGGGGGAAGTCACGGAAGATTTTGCCGTCCCGCCTGAGCCCGATCCCAGCGCGCCCACCGCCCCATGCGCGCGATGCCACGAACCACGGGTTTTTGCCATCGACGGGGTCGGTCCACCGCCGCAATTTGTGTGCGCCGACTGCAAAGCTCTGCTGACCTTAGCGTACACGGAAATTGCTCCGGCCTAATCGCTCTTCAGTTCCTGGGCCGCCCCCGCGCTCGGAACCTTCTTCGGTCAGGAAACGTTAGATACTTTGAATGCCTATGGACTCCCCAACCGCGCCACTTCTCAGCGAAAATCCGAAGAGGGGATTTGCTATCACCGCCGCCGCCCTGGTTCTGTGCATCACTGCGGTCAAGTTCTGGGTACACCTGTATGCCGGTCGTCATTACGGGTATTTTGTTGACGAACTCTATTACCTTGCCTGCAGCCGGCACATGGCCTGGGGCTATGTTGATCAACCGCCCTTAATCGCAGCGATCACCTGGCTGGCGCGGATGCTGTTTGGCGATTCGCTGCCGGCGTTGCGGTTCTTTCCAGCCGTTGCCGGCGCCGCCGAGGTAGCTCTCACCGCTCTGATTGCGCGCGAACTCGGCGGGAACCGCTTTGCCCAGGGTTTGGCTGCCTTGGCGGCCCTGGTCGCTCCTGCACTCCTTGGTGCGGACAGCCTGCTGACCATGAACGCGTTCGAGCCGCTCTTCTGGATGGGGTGCGCCTACCTGTTCATCCGCATTGTTAAAACCGGTGACCCGAAACTATGGATCTGGTTCGGAATTTTGGCGGGCGTCGGCCTCGAAAACAAATACTCCATGCTGATCTTCGGCGCCGGCCTCGTGATCGGAATGGTGCTGACTGCGCAGCGCCGTTTGCTTTTGGGCCCCTGGATCTGGGTCGGCGGCGCGATCGCTTTCGTCATCTTCCTGCCGAATCTTCTATGGAACATCCACCATCATTTCCCGTTCCTGGAAATCCAGGCCAACATTCGCCGCAGCGGCCGCGATGTGGATCTGGGGCCTCTGGCGTTCTTCATCCAGGAAATTCTGGCGATGCTTCCCTTGACTCTGCCAATCTGGCTCGCGGGCTTGTGGTTCTTCTTTTTCTCCAACCCTGGCAAGCCGTTTCGCGCGCTGGGATGGGCATGGGTTTTCACGGCCGCGGTTATCGTGACGCTGAGCCCGCGGGTCTACTACCTCTTCCCCGCCTTTCCGGTTTTGTTCGCCGGCGGCAGCGTGATGTGGGAAGCATGGTTGGACCGGCCGCGGTACCACTGGCTGAAACTCGCCTACGCCGCCTTGATGGTCGTGGCCGGCGCCGTGTTCTCGCCATTGGTCATTCCGGTTCTGCCGCCGGAAACCTACATTCGATACACGCAGGCGCTGCACTTCCAGCCGCCCAGAATTGAAACTCACAAGCTGGGCCCGCTGCCGCAACTCTATGCCGACCAGTTTGGTTGGGAAGAGATGACCGCCACGGTCGCGCGCGTTTACAACAGCCTCCCATCGGACATGCGCGCCACAACGGCAATTTTCGGCCAGACTTACGGGCAGGCGGGCGCCATCGACCTCTTCGGCCCGAAATACGGCCTGCCGCCGGCCATCAGCGCCCACCAGAATTACTTTCTTTGGGGACCGCGAGACTACAGCGGCGAGAGCATGATCGTGATGGACGGACGCCAGGAAGATCTTGAGCAACGTTTCAGCAGCGTGCAGAAGGTGGCCAGCGTCTATCACCCTTACTCCATGCCTTATGAGCACTTTGATGTCTTCTACTGCCGTGGCCTCCGTCAGCCGCTGAAGGAAATCTGGCCCTACGTCAAGAATTGGGATTAATTAGTAGTGTCCTAATTTGCGAAAAAGCCCCGGAGGGGCGGCATAAAATAGCCCACGGCGTAAGCCGTGGGACCACAAACCAATCTCGAGTATCCCCAGCCCCGTAAGGGGCGACAGACCATGGGTGCCGCCCCTCCGGGGCTCGGAAATACGAATCCACATTTCGAAATTACGACCTCAACTTAGGAAACTACTGATTAAATTAGAACAGGCGGAAGCTGACCTCCACCTGCATTTGCACCGGTACCGGGATGCCCTGGCGCAAGGCGGGTTTGAATTTCCACGTGTTCACGGTTTTCACCGCCTCTTCATCAAGGCCCATGCCCAGACGCTTCGCGATCCGAATATTTCGCACAGCGCCCTGCGCGTCCACAACGATCCACAACAATACGGTTCCTGCGAACTTGGCCTTGCGGGCTTCTTCCGAATAAGCAGGTACAGGGGAGTAAATGGCGATGGGCGCGCTGACGCCGGCGCCGACACTGAAGGCGCCTCCGCAACACCCTCCACCTTCGCCTGGACCGAAGCCGGGACCTTTGCCCGGCCCCACCCCTGTGCCATCACCGTCCCCAATCCCGCCCCCGGTTCCTGGTCCGCCCGAGGGTGGTCCCGGCAGGCCCTTCGGGTCGCCCCAAGCCATATCCAGCTTCATCGCCGGGAGTTTCAATTCCGGAGGTCCCACAAGCGTCGGCTGCATGGGCAGGATCGGCGCGACCTTGGGGATCGTGACCATGGGGGGAGTGAACTGTGTGTGCGCGAAGGGTGGGAGCGCCCCGCGTGAAGCGAGAAGCGGAGAACGCACACCGCCGCCTCCCCCTCCGTGGGTTTCTTCCGCATTACCGTGAAGCTGCGGAAGCGGGAACACAAGCGGAGTGAGGTCGAATAACTTCTTTGGAACGGGTACAGGGTGCATCAATCGCTGAATCGCGAAGGGGAGCAGCAACGCCGTGACCGCAAGCACGTGAACGAGCAGCGAATTCGCCCAGGAATAAGGGTTGGGCAGGTAATCCTGCCAACGGTCAGGCAAGTCAGCCGCCCGCGAGTTGTAGCCTGCCGCCGCACCCTTCGGCGTCGCCAGCAAGGCTTGGATTTGCGATGGAAGCTCGCGATACCACGGCAGTTGGTCCGAAAGCGGCAGCCGCGCGTCCGGCTGCTCCCCGCTACGAATTGGCGCTCGCCGGTCGTGAAGCAAGTTTTGGGTCTGCCGAACGAGTGAGACCGGTAAAGTGGGCAGGTCAAGCAAGGTCAGTTCAAAAGGGCGCGGGGCGCAAGACTCGAAATCGGGGATGGCAGATGCGTTCGGGCGCACCTCCGGCTGGGATGGTGACACAACAGCCCCCTCCTTGCGGACCCGCTATTCATGCGGCCCGCGCAACGTTTTCGGTAGCGTTCCCCGCGTTGGATGTAGGAGTGGCGTGCGAGGTTGTCCCGCCCTCATGACCTGATGTAGAGGCGGCTTTACGCCGCCATTTGGCGAGGTGAACTCGCCGCTACAAAATCAAATCAACCACAATCCAGATCACAACTTGCCAATGGAATCTTACCGAGTCATGATAATCTACGGAGTCACATCGGGAATCGGACCACTCGCCAGTCGGCAGGGACGACAGTTGACCTATGAGCGAAACCATCAAGCGGCTCACGATCGAAGGCTTCAAGTCCATCCGCAAGCTTGAGGACTTCGAACTCCGCCCATTAAATGTCCTCATCGGCGCCAACGGAGCAGGCAAGAGCAATTTTGTGGAGTTCTTTCGCGTGCTGCGGGAATTGATCGACCAAAAGCTGCAACTTGCTATCGCCACCGCTGGCGGCGCGGACGTATGCCTTTACCTGGGTCGGAGACTGACCAAGCAATTTGTCGCTAGGCTTTATTTCGGCCACAACGGTTACGAGTTTGCATTGGTGCCCACGGAGGATAACCGGCTTATATTTGCCCACGAGTCACCGATATTCTTCGGGCAGTTCGGCCGCATTCCGGCGCCCTTCGGTTCGGGGCACGCTGAAGCCAAGCTCAGGGATCGGAGGGACGACCCTGGGAAAGGGGGTGCAAGGTACGGGGTGCCCCACTATGTTTATGAGGCAGTTTCGAGTTGGATTGTCTATCATTTCCATGACACAAGCAACGTAGCGGGTGTTCGTCTCCAGAAGCCGATTAACGACAACGAGTTCCTTCGCCCTGACGCGGAGAACTTGGCAGCGTTCCTTTACCGCATTCAGCAGGCGTATCCAGATTCTTACGCAAGGATTCGTGACGTCGTGAGGCTGGCTGCTTCATTCTTCGATGATTTCAAGCTCCGACCCGTAGCTGACAAGCCGGAGTTAATTCAACTGGAGTGGCTGCAAAAAGGCTCCGACTATCCTTTCCGGCCAAGCCAACTCTCCGACGGCACATTGCGTTTCATTTGCCTGGCTGCAGCGCTGCTCCAGCCATCGCCGCCCGCGACGATGGTTTTTGACGAGCCGGAACTCGGCCTTCACCCCTATGCGTTGACTTTGCTCGCCAACCTCTTCCAGGTGGCGGCGCAGCAAAACGTGCAAGTGATCGTCTCGACGCAATCGGCGCAATTACTGAACGAGTTTGATCCGGAAGATGTCATCGTCGTCGAAAGGACTCAGGGGGAATCCGTCTTCCGCCGCTTGGATTCGAACCAACTGTCAGGCTGGCTTGAAGACTATACACTCGGTGAGCTATGGCAGAAAAATGTCTTGGGTGGTGGACCCCGCAATGAGGCAATCCCTCTGCCCTCAGATGGCGACGGAGAGCCGAGCGGAGCCCCGCAGAGGGAGGAGTCGAGCGCTGGAGACAAGCGTTCATGACGCGAGTTCATATTGTGGTGGAGGGGTTATCGGAAAGGTCTTTCGTTAACAACGTCCTCGCGGCGGTCCTTTGGAAACATGAAGTCTACCTAAATCCCATCGTTCTTGGCGTCCCCGGCCACAAGGGCGGGAATCCAAACTACGCTCGCGTCCAGAAGGACGTCCTCCGGCAACTCAAGCGGGATCCCTCAGCCTATTGCTCTACCATGCTCGACTTGTACGGATTGGGCAAAGGTTTTCCCGGCACGCCGCTGCCACCGAAACTCTCGAATCTTGATAAAGTCACCCACATCGAACAGGAGTTAAAGAAGGACATCATCGCGCGAGCACCCGGCCTGCGCGCTGACCTTCGATTCATCCCATATTTGCAATTGCACGAATTTGAGGGATTGCTATTCAGTGATCCAGCCGCGTTCGCGCAGGGAATTAACCAATCGAATCTTGCCGGTCAATTCCAATCCATCCGCGGAGGCTTTCCTACTCCCGAAGACATTGATGACAGTCCGGCAACGGCTCCGTCGAAACGCGTGCTCCAGCTTTGCCCTTCCTACAAAAAGGTGCTGAACGGAACGCAGGCGGCAACGGCAGTGGGCATCGACGCGATGCGACGCGAATGTCCGCATTTTCGTGATTGGCTCGAACGCCTCGAACGGTTGGGCGCTCAAGGGTAACCGCGATGAGAACGTATAGCAGGTAGCGCGAAGTCGCCCGCGCAGCGCACTACTCCGCCGCTCTAAACACGACAAACATCCACATGTTTAATAGGATTCACGATTGAAAAGCCGCGGAGTAATCCCGCTCGAAGCGGGATTACCCCTCGCTATTTGCTGGCTTGCTGGCGACTGAACGCAGGGCTGTCCGCCCGGCCAGCGCCCCGCCAACAGGGTGATCGCTCTGCCCTTCATCTGTCCAGGACGAACTGTCCGCCGGTCGTTTGCTCTAGCAGATGTCCTGCCTTCACGCGTGCTTCGGTATAAAGCGAAGAATACGCAAAGCCCTCGAGCTGGCTTTCGCGGCTCTGGTCAGGTTTGTAAGAGTATTCCACTTTGCTGGCGGATTGGGCAGTGAAGCGAAAAGAACCTACAACCCTATTGCTCTGCATGTCGACGATGAACCCTTCGATGTCCGCCATTCCCGGCTTGTAGGTGCTTTCGTCCACCGCTACCGGAGCAACGAAGTCGGCGGGACGAAGCACCACAAGGTAGCGAAAGCCCAGCGCCTTCTTCAGCGTTTGCTCCAGATCGCCCGCGCTCTCGTCGAGCACGCTCTCAGACATAGGGTTCTTTGGCCCCGTCCATAAGATGCCGTCCATCAGATCACCCGATAACCGCAGATCAAGCCTGTCGTTGCCATGCGATTCAACGTCCGGATCAAGTAACTCGTCGTACATCACGATCTCGGTGTTATAGGATTTGCTCTTGGCATCGTAAACCGGCTTGGGAGATAAATTCGCGGCAGTAGCCCCCTTCAGACTCCCGGGCGGGGGCAGCATCTGCGCGATGTTCTTGAACTGTCGGCGTTTTTCGGCGAACGGATTCTCGTAACGTTTGAGGAGCTGACGTGCTGTCTCGCCTCTGCAACCCAGGGACATCGCTACCAGGGCGAGTGTGCACACGCACGCCGCTTGCTGAATGAATTTTTCCTGAGGCAATCGACCTCGCGAAAACTCAGGGCGGGTCTTCATGTTGTCCTCCTGTTTTTTCGGGCTAACTCAAACGCCCAGGCAAAAACATTCGCAGAAAGCGGGAGGCAAGAATGAACCCATCTTTGCGAGCCTGGGGGAATTCCGGCGCGTTGTTGCTAGGCGGCTCGTCCCAGAAAGGATCCTCATGCTCAACTGCGATTCCTCCACTGTAACGTGCCTGCAAGAGGACATTAATAAACTTCGGCCAATCGACTAAACCCTGGCCGGGGATGCGGTAACGCCACCATCCTTTGCCATGAATTCCCACCTTTTGCAAAATCGGCTCGATGATCTCTGTGTCCTTCGCGTGGACGGACAGAATCCTGTCCTTGAAATCCCATGCCGCTTGGACGTAGTCGACGTATTGCCGTACCAAATGTGATGGGTCGAATTCGAGGCCGAGACGCTTGCTGGGAACGAGATCAAATATCTTCTCCCACGCACCAGGGACCGTGGCGAAGTTGGTATCGCAAGGATAGTTTTCCCATCCCATGGTGATGTCCAGTTTGTCGCAAACTGGCAGGTAGTTCTCATTAAAGACCTCGGCCAACGCCTTCGCTTGGTCGTCCATCGAGGCTCCAGCCGTTGCTCCACTGAAAGTACCCACAAACTTGCACCCCAGCCGATGCCCAAATTCCAGGTGTTGGATGAATTCGGCAATCGCCTCGCGGCGCTTTGCCGGGTCGCCGGCGATGTGGTTAGGAGCCATGCACTCGAAGCTTATGATGCGGACATTGGCATCACGCGCCGCCGCGAGAATCTGGTCAATTTCCGAGTCTGAAAGCTTGGGATTAAAGGAACGACCCACCTGCATCACGACGCCTTGATAATCGTTTGACCCGGCGAATGCCAGCTTCTGCGGTGAGTATTCAGTAATGATTGCGAGCTGCGGGAATCCCTTTTCATGCCGCGGGTTGGAAGACTCTGGGGCTTGCGCCAGGGCTGGGCTGCCTGTAAACGCTATCTGAGTTCCCAGTGCTGATACGCCGCCTGCTTTCAGGAAATTTCGCCGGTCAAATTTGTCGCCGATCATGGGTTCCTCCATTTGAAGTTGAGTCGGGGTGCACCTTCTTGGATTTTGGGCTTGGCAGGAAATCGCATTGCGGGAACATCATGCCATATTCTTAAAGCTGGCGAACACTTTTCCACGGCCGAGGAAGCCGTGACCTCCTCCTCCACCGTACTATATTAGGGGATCTGTGTCCGGTAACCGATGCCACAAAGCAGGACCCCGCTTGTCATTAAGCTTGCGATTCCTAAAACCTGACACCCGGCACCTGACACCTATTCTTTTGGGCAGCATGCGCCGCGGGGTATGGGAGAGCCGTGGGGGCAGGTTCGCGGATGATGGAGGAAGGTGCAAATCTTCTCGGTAACGTCCGGGCTGAGCGAGTGTTCGATCTTGGCGGCGTGCTCGTCCACGACCTCCGCGTCAATACCGAAGGTCTCGAAGAATAGGCGTTCGGAAAGGCGATGCCGCCGTAGGACATGGCGGGCGCGAGCCTCACCGCGCGGGGCGAAAGAAAGGGCGGCGCCTTCGAGCTGAATCAGCCCGTCCTGCGACATCAGTAAAAAGGTGGCGCGGTTGCGCGCGAATTCCGGCAGGGCATCCGGTTCCAGCGTGCTACGGCCGGTATCCTCCTGCGCGTGCCAGACGGCCTTCAGCAAGTCGTCGATCAATTCCTCTTCCCGAGTGGGGAAAACGGGAACTTCCGCCAGGCGGCCGTGGTGCAGTTCGATGCGGCGCTCGGCCATGCGGCCGATTTCCGGGTCGTGGGTAACCAGCACGATGGTGTGGCCTTCACGGTGCAACTGGGTCAGCAGGCCCATCACCAAGGTTTCGTTCACCTCATCGAGATTGCCCGTGGGCTCGTCGGCAAGGATGACGTTAGGTTGGTTGATCAGGGCCCGCGCCACGCACACGCGCTGCTGTTCGCCCCCGGAAAGCTGGGACGGCAAATGCCGCAGCCGCTCGCCCAGCCCCACGCGGCCCAGCGCTTCCGCCGCTTCGCGCTCATCCGATAGACTGTGAAAGTACTGCGCCAACATTACGTTCTCAACCGCCGTCAAATACGGAACTAGGTGGAATTGCTGAAACACGAAGCCAACTTTCTCCGCGCGAAAGCGCGCCAGCGCGTTGCCGGAAAGCTCAGATATCTCCTGACCGTCGAGAACCACGTGCCCGGCGGTGGGTGCATCGAGGCCGCCGAGAATATTCAGTAGCGTGCTTTTTCCCGACCCGGACGGGCCCATCACGGCGATCCACTCGCCCTTTTCTACGGTGAAAGAAAGGTGGTGGAGCGCGTCGAGCGACGCAGCGTAGGTCTTAGTTAAACCCTCTACTTCAATGAATGACAATTCTCTTCTCGATTCTTGGGACTCGCGATTGACCGCCGCCCGAGGGCGTTGAAATTCATTCGCCCTTCAAAACCACCGTAGGCTGAATCGCCCGCATGATGCGCACAGGCACCTGCGCAGCGAACACCGCGAGCGCTACGGTCAATCCGCAAACTACGGGCAACGTCCAGGCATTCAAATTGAACGAAACGCCGAACAGCCGCTCGGCCAAACCGCGGGCCACGAGCGCGCCCACTCCGTACCCTAAAACGCCACCCACCAAACCCAGGCTCGCGCCTTCCGTCATAAAGAGGCGCATCAAAAGTGCGTCGGCTGCTCCCAGAGCTTTCATTACGCCGATGTCTTTGCGGCGCTCCAAGACGATGGCCGTCATTGTGGCCATAACGCAAAGAGCAATGATAACCAGAATCAGGATGGTGAGGGAAAGCAACAGCCAGCGAATGGTTCCCAGGACTTTCCCTTCGGAGTAAACAATCTGCCGAATGGGGCGAACCTCCAGGCTGGGCAGAAGGCCTGCAAGCCGGTGGACAGCGCTTTCCACGTCATGGGTTTCGCCGGGAATGCTGAGTTCCACCAGGGTGATTTCCTCCTGCGTGCCCAAGAAAGACTGCAACGTGCCGAGCGGAAGAAAAACCTGGTCGTCTTCCGAAGCGCCCGTGGTGACGACCGTCGCAATGCGAAAGCTGGTGAACCGCGAAGGATTCTCCTCCTCCGCCCCGGCGACTCGATGCAGCTTAACGGAATCGCCTGGGTGTACATGGAGCCGGGCTGCCAGATTCGCACCCAAGGCGCAATTGCCCGGTGGTAAATCAGCGGAAATGGCTTCCCCCGCCTCCCGCCAGCCCGGATTCAAGCGACGCAACCGGCCGAATTCTGCCCCGGCCGCAACTACATTGGTAAATTCCGGCATGCGGGGATCGGCGGGGTCGGGCGACACTTGAACCACGCCATAGAGGACGGGCGCGAACAACGTGCCGGATGTCTGGCGGGCGAACTGGGCAAGTGGCTCGATGGCAAGTTCCTCCACCGTGGCGCTACCCTCCCCGCTCGCGACGTTCCCCGCGGATGGAGGGGCAATGATCACGTTGGCGCCGTAAGCGCGGAAGTCCTCCGTCATCTTCCGGCGAACATCGCCGTAAAGGTTCAAAAGCATCGATGTGATGGCGGCGCCCACCGCGAGGGACCCCAAAGCGAGTGCAGCTTGTGACCGCTTTACCGAGAGCGCGCGCCACCATAAGCGCCAGAACATGGAACCATCGGGAGATCGGGAGACCAGGTGATCGGGTGATCGAAGCATCGGGTCAGTCACGGTCACGACCCTTTTTCTTCAGTGAAGTGAATATCGAACTTCTTATTCGTGATGAATACCACCACCACATCCGTTTCCATTGTCGCGCCGTGCTCCATCAGCGTCCCTTCCGGAAACCAGACGAAGGCGCCTGGACCATAGTTGCCGGCGTGAGTGACCAGCGTGCCCTCGAGTACGTACATCCCGTGGGCGCAAGGGTGGGTGTGCCACGTGGTCATAAAGCCGGCTGGGTAGCGAACCAGCCTGACCTCCATGCCCGTGTACGGGTCCTGGAGCAAAAGCTTGCGAAAGTTGCTCCTGCCAAGGGCCGCCATGTAGCGTTCTTCCCATGGCATCGCGGTCGTATCGATTGCGATCATTGCTTGCTGGTCCACGTTATTCTCCATGATTATTTACGTTCACGATCAGTCGCGGAGCGCGAGCGAGGGTGAAATTCTCAAGGCTCGACCGAGTGGCACGGCGCTGCCCGCGAGCGTTACCAGGAGCGCGACCCCGAGGCACAGGGGCAGAATCACCCAGTGTACGCCCACTGCCGATCCGAAAACGGCAAGGGCCAAGCGCCACGCCAGCAGGCTTCCGAAAAAATATCCTGTCACTCCCCCCAGCACGCCGATGGCGCAAGCTTCCAGAAGGAACACCGCTGCCACGCGAGCATCGGTCGAGCCGAGCGCTTTAAACAGGCCGATCTCCGCGCGGCGCTCGAGTACCGTGGCCAGCATCATGGAAGCCACTGCCAATCCGGCAGCCACCAGCGCCGCGACCACGAGCAGCGCCATCAGCACGCCGACGCGGTTCATGATTCGCCCTTCGGTCTCCGCAACATGGTAAATGGGTTTGGCCTGCGCCTCAGGAATCGCTTGCTGGATTTGATAAGCGATGGAGCTAACATAAGGCGTGCAATACCAGCGGTCGAACTCCTTCGCCGAAAGGCGTGAAACGTCGGAGTGGGCGAAGGCGTCCTCAGGTTTAGTGAGTGCGCTGATTTCGATGCGCCGAATTTTGCCCTCGAGGCCAGCCCAGCGCTGCACGGATGCAAGCGACGCAAGCACCTGGCTGTCCTCGGGTCCGCCGGCTTCGAGAATTCCGCGAATGGTGAATTCAGCCGGGCGCGATGGGGCTGGCGATCGTTGCGCCGTGTCTGAGCCGGCCGCGACAAGCGTTATTATCTGGCCAGGATGCAGATTCAACCGCTCGGCAAGACGGCGGCCCACCAGCGCTCCTTTGGCGTCATCGTCCGCAGGCCACTGCCCCGAGATCTTCCACGCGGGGTGCAGCTTTTCGAGGCCCGTGACGAACAATTCGGATTTATCCACGGGCATGGCTTTCTCAAACCAACTTCCAATCACTACCACCGGATGGCCCTGGATTGTCGCGGGTACAAAAAGGAATGGTGCGAAGGACACGATGTTGTTCCGCCAGAATACCCTCTTCAGGCTTACCAGCACGGTTTCCGGCAGGAACGCTCCGGCGCCGGCAGGCCTGTAATCGATGCCGCCTACGGCCACGGGAAGCCCGTCGGCAGCCGGGGTGACGGACAGGTTCGCGCCGAAGGAGCGTAACTCGCGGCTGACCTTGTCACCGACGTCCAGCGCCAGGGTGGTGACAGCGGCCGTGACGGCAATGCCGAGTGAGACGGCAAATACGCTCAGCAGCTTGCGGCGTCTTCGGCGGGCAAGCGATTCCCATACGATTCGAAAGATCATGCGATGCTCAGTGAAAGGACTTCGCCGCCCCGGCTAGCGCGGCCGCGGCAATGTGAAGCTGGTCACCTTCGATCAGGTAGTCAATGTGAATGGGATTGCATCCTCCTGCCTGCCCGATGGTGGGAACATAGATCACCGCGCCACAATTGCGGCAGATTACATTCTGCCCGTCCTGGTAATAGCCCTGGTGCCCGCAAATCATGCAAGCGTCGAGGCCGGCGCGCACGGTGCCGGAAGAATCCAAGATGGCGATGACACGGACATCCGTGCCCCCTACATCAATCACAAAATGGTGCAAGTCATGGTCAGTAAGCAGGCTGGTGGGGATGAGCGCCTGACCGTCTTGAAGGCTCACCCGCTCGGGCGGGGACATGGCGTGGGCGGTGCGGGAATAGATGAATTGTGCGGAAATTAGCACGATGACCAGCAGGCTGGCACCCGTCGAGGCGAGCTTCCAGAAGCGCTCGCGGTGCTGATCGGCCAAAAGCTTACGACGCTCGGGTGGCGATAATCGGGCAATCTCACTGGCCGTTGTGTTGTCCGCCTGAATGCGCTGCGCGATGATTAGGAACAGCGCAAGCGCCACGATGACGACAAAGAAAAAGGCGTCATTATTGACGATGGGGCCAATCAGCGCCATTTCGCGGGGTCCGGAAGGCAACACCTGCGCTTCTGAAAGCTCGTGCACACCCGATACAAAGAGTTGCGCCGCCACGACAAACAGAACCATCGTCGTGACCGCGAAAAACTTCCGGAGATTTACCTTTACGCTGCCTTTGAAGAAAGCCACTCCCAAGCCCACTGCGAGTCCCAGGCCCAGGATTCCTCCCATGAAGTTCAGCAGCTCGCTGGTGCGTAAAGAAACCGCGGCGAGGAATAGCACCGTTTCCGCGCCCTCCCGAAACACCATGAGAAATACGAAGAGAAAAAGTCCGGAGGCGGCGCTGCGGCTGGGTACGGCGGAAAGCTCCGAGAGCTTCGACTCGATTTCCTGCTTCAGGCGTTTGCCCGTTCGCCACATCCAGTAAACCATGGAAGCGACAAAGACCGCTCCCGCCAGCATGAGCCAGCCTTCGTAGGCATCTTCAACGACCTCATAGCGATAAACCAGGTAAGCGGCGGCGAGGCTTGCAGCAATGGCGGCGGCAAGCCCCCACCAGGCGTAACGGCTCCACGCTTGGCGTCCCGTCTTCTTCAAGTAGCCCAGAACAATGCCGAGAATCAGCGCGGCTTCCACGCCCTCGCGCAGCGTAATGACGAGCGATTGGAACATGACTGGAATTAGACCTTACGCCCCTGAGCTTCGCAACGACTTACATCTTCGATCGTAGATTTGTTTGGGGGAGATGTCAATTCTGGCTTAATAAGTAGAGAGTTATAGATCCCCAGCGTGAATCAGGGAAGGATTCATGGCGTAGGTTTGGCGATTGGAGTTTCCGCACTGGGGGCGGGTGCGAGGAAATGAAACGTCCTGATGATCTTATTAAAGATGGCCTCTTGAAACTGGAAGGTCTCCGCGGACGTAAGCCCGAAAATGCCAAACACCATGTTGCCGTGGATCACGTGAACTGCCACGCCGTGCCACTCGGCGCCATCCAAAACTCCGGAAAAGGTGCGGCGAGTTGCCGTGTGGCCATCGTACTCAAAGGCATCCTCAGAAATCCGGTGGTACTCCTGGTAGGTTTGGCGAAGGTTGGCATCCACATCGTTGCTGGAGAGCTTGGCCGCGCCGCTCCACACCTGGCGGTCGACGATCAGCAGTGTCTGCTCATCGTCCGTGCCCATGGCCATGATTCCAGAGCCGGTTTCCTTGGGCACTCCTTCGTAAATCTTCCAGTCCGGGGGTTTGAACATGGAGAACCGAAAGGTGTCGCTGAAATAAGTATTGCCGTCGACGTGCTCCTCGAGATGCGCGGGCATGGGCACATCCACAGGGTGGCTGACCGGCGGGGGTGGTGGCGGAGTGGGAGCGGTCACTGTGGGCGCGGGCCCGAGCATTGGGGCGAGAGCCCAGTTTGAAAGGTGCGCGGGATCAGGCAGGTGACGAACGGCAAGTGGTGGTGGCTCAGGTGGCTTGATCGACACGGGTACATTCACGCGGGGAATTACGGGCAGCGGCTCGGGGGACTTGGTTGGCACAGGCGCATCCATGCTGTTAGTGGCGGGTGACGGCGAGGCGGGCGGGAAGGACGCCGGTGCGGGAGTTGCTTCCGGCGCGGCTGCGACGGAGCCGGGCTTTGGCTCAAGACCCTTTGTGGCGGGGCGCGAAGGGGCAGGGGGAATGGCCGCCTCGGGTTTGCTCATCTGAATCGAGGCCACCTTATCTTTGCGGATCAGCGCAACGCCGAACGCCGTCTCGACCCGGAACATGTCGTTTTCGTAGCCGACAATGGTACCAACAATTTTTTGACCATCTTTTAGAGTGATCTCTTCCGCAGAAGTGGGACGTGGTCCGACAAGGAGCCCAACGGCGAGCCACAGCGCTGCGACGATGCGTCCGAGTTTCATGACAATTTGCCCGAATCTAGTACTTTCGCAACACCCCCACCACTCGCCCCTGGATTTTCACGTCGCGGGCGGGCACCAGGATGGGATCCATTTGGGCGTTGGCGGGTTGCAGCCGCACTTTGCCGTTGGGCTCGCGGAAGAAGCGTTTGAGGGTGGCGTCGGTGCCTTCGATCAGCGCCACCACGATCTCGCCGTTGTCGGCGGTTTGCGCCCCTTCCACCAGGATATAGTCGCCGTTGCAGATGTGGTCGTCAACCATGGAGTCGCCCTTGACGCGCAGCACAAAGAGGTTCCCCCGGCCGCGTGTAAAGTCCCCGAAGGAAAAAGTCTCCGCATTGGGAATGGCTTCCACGGGCTGGCCCGCGGCGATCCGGCCGAGCAGGGGGAATTCCATATGGCCCAGCACCGGGGAGGGCATGAGCGCGGCCACGGGCGAGATCGCAGGGATGGGGTCGCCGTCGTCGGCTGCCGTCTTGCGCCTGCCAAACGGCTGCACCGCCGTCTTCAAAAAGGGCACGGAAGCGGGAATGGCCACTACCTCCACCGAGCGGCTTTGGTTGTATCCGCGCCGGATGAAGCCTTTCTTTTCCAGCGTCTGCATGTGTTTGTGAACGGTCGCGAGCGACGACAGGCCAAGCCCCGCCCCAATTTCTTCGAAGCTCGGCGAATAGCTGTGGCTATTGATAAAGTTGACCAGAAAATCGAAGACCTGTTTTTGCCGGCGCGTCAGTGCCATGGTGATATCTCCGCAGGGAAGAAAGTTGTCAGTCCTTAGTCCTCGGTCCTCAGTTGTCAGTCATCAGTTCTCAGATCACAGCGCGGCAACGTCAGGCACCCTTTGTATTAGATTCCCACTCCGTTTGCCGCCTGCTCATCATCCTCAAAGCTAACTACTGACTACCGACAACTGACTGTCACCCCGCATTTTAGGCGAATAAAAGGCGAACATGCAAGGGAAAAATTGTACTCTATTTGGACAAGCTTGGTCATAGCCGTCACTCCAGAAATCCAACCAAACCGGCCGCCCTCAGTGAGAACCCCCCTCGGTGAGAACAACCTTATTGACAACCTCATTGAGAACCGCTTGACCCGCATGGAAATCCCGGCTAGGTTTCTCTTCCCACAAACGGCTGGACCCGCTCTTCCCGCCGCCGACTCGGAATGTTAAAGGAGCGCTCGATCATGTCCTCTTCCTTCACCAAACGAGTTTATGTCCCAACCTTATTTGCGGCCGTTTTTCTGGCAATGGTCCCCTGGTGCTCGGCGCAATCGGCGGACTCGATGGCGACGGCCCACCGATGGGTTAATGCCAAGTTCCTCGGTGAAGTCGCGCCGAACCCGGCCCAAAGCTATTTACTGGTTTACACGTCCGGGCCGGTTACGAAGAACGAGGTTGAAGGCCACCATTTCCGCATTGTGGATCAGGAATACTCGCGCGGCCTGCATTTTTCCTCCGACGGCAAGGTGCGGGTGGAGCTTGCCGCCCCAGCCAGGAGTTTTGAGGCTGTGGTGGGTGTGGACAGCAACGACATTGGTTATTACTCGAATGTCGGCCGCGGAGCGGTGGTGGCCTCGGTCGACGTCGCCGGCAAGGCGCCGTTCCGCACTGAAATTCTGCACGAGGGCATGGCCGGAGTTCCGGTGAAAGTGGACCTCGCCAACGCCACGGAGTTCGACCTGAAAGTCGAGGACGGGGGCAGGGGAGTGGTGTTTGGCAATAGCTTTGACCAGGCCGACTGGGCCGACGCGCGCGTGACCTTGGCGGATGGCAAGGTGGTCTGGTTAGGGGATCTTCCCACCGGGCCGCTGCGTGTTCCCTATACCACGGATCTGCCCTTCTCCTTTCGTTACGGCGATCAGCCTTCCAGCTATTTATTGAAAATGTGGGAACTCACTCGCAGTTCAACCCGCCTTGGCGACGGCATGACGAACCATACCCTGACTTACACCGATCCCGAGAGCGGATTGGTGGTGCGCGCGGTGGCGGCGGAATATCACGACTTTCCGGCGGTCGAGTGGACGCTCTATTTCAAGAACACGGGCACCCACCCGACGCCGATTCTGGAAGACATTCAGGCGCTCGACACCCGATTCGAGCGCGACGAGGACGGCGAATTTATTCTGCACCACAGCAAAGGGTCGCAGGCTTCTCCCACGGACTTTGAACCCTACGCCGACACCTTGGAACGCAAAGCCGAGAAGCGCATCAGTGCGGCAGGCGGCCGTCCCACCAATACCGACCTGTGCTATTTCAATATTGCCTTGCCCGGCGAAGGCACGATTGTGGCCCTCGGCTGGCCAGGCCAATGGGCGGCGCAATTTACGCGCGACGAAGGGACGGCACTCCGCGTGCGCGCCGGACAGGAATTGACCCACTTTAAATTGCTGCCCGGTGAGGAAGTGCGCAGCCCGCTGGTGGCACTGGTGTTCTGGCGAGGCAACTGGATCGACGGGCAAAATGTGTGGCGGCGATGGATGATCGCGCACAACCTGCCGCGACCCGCCGGTCAGTTGCCGGCTCCGATCCTTTCGTCAGGGACCAACGGTTACACCCTCGAGATGCAGGGCGCGAACGAACAGAACGAGAAGGAATTCATGCAGCAGTATTTCGACCACGGCTGGAAGTTTGATTTTTGGTGGATGGACGCGGGCTGGTATCAACTCAAGGACGGTTGGTGGAACACCGGGACGTGGGACCCCGACCCGGCGCGCTTCCCGCATGGTTTCCGCCCCATTTCGGACTTCGCTCACGCCCACGGCGCGAAGACCATCGTGTGGTTTGAGCCGGAGCGCGTGACCGCGGGCTCGTGGCTCTGGGAGAATCACCCGGACTGGTTGTTGGGAAAGGAGGGAGGCAACAAGCTGCTGTATCTCGGCAACCCCGACGCCCTCAAATGGCTCACCGACCATGTGGACCAGTTGCTCACCGAGCAGGGAATTGACCTGTATCGGCAGGATTTCAACTTTGACCCGCTGGAAATCTGGCGAGCCAACGACGCCCCCGACCGCCAGGGCATCACGGAAATCCGCCATGTCACCGGCTACCTGGCTTATTGGGATGAATTGCGGAGACGGCATCCCGACATGCTCATCGATACGTGCGCCAGCGGCGGCCGCCGCGACGATTTGGAAACTCTGCGCCGCGCCGTGCCTCTGTGGCGAAGCGATTATGGTTACGATGATCCCCCCGCCATGCAGGATCTCACCTATGGGTTGGCCTTGTGGGTTCCGTATTTCGGCACCGGCATCCGGTCGTCCAATCCTTACTCCTTCCGCAGCACCATGGCGATGGCGATGGGCGCGGGTCCCGATCCTCGCAGCAAGAACGTTGATTTTCCAGCGCTCGAACGGCTCGCCTCCCAGTGGCGGCAAGTGGCGCCTTACTTTTACGGCGACTACTATCCACTGACCCCTTACACGACGGAAGACAGCGCTTGGGTGGCCTGGCAGTTTGACCGCCCGGCATCAGGCGGGGGCATGGTGCAGGCGTTCCGGCGATCGCAAAGTCCTATTGAAAAGGTAAGGTTCAAGCTGCGCGGCCTCGACCCAGCGGCACAATACGCCGTGAGTAATCTCGACGCGCCAGGCGAAACGCAGTTTAGCGGGCGCCAACTGCGGGAACAAGGCCTGCCGGTAGCGATCAAAGATGAACCGGGCGCGGTGATCATTATCTATAAGCAGATGAAAGGCTCACGCTAGGCCGTGTGGGGTTGATTTGTAGAGGCGGCCCTTCCACCGTGGCGTGCTTTGGGCGGCGCGGCCTGGATGTTCTGGGAAACCGTATTCGGTGTGGGGCGAAGCTCAAAAACAGATTGTGTTGTAGGCGGCGCGGCCAGTTCCCGCGCCGCTGGAAAAGCCTAGGGCCGGAATGCGGGCCTGCGCTATCTCGGCCGCGCTGCCAACCGCATAGACACGTTACTCAAGGCGCTCCGCGCGACAGGATCGGGTTGGAATTCGTCCTCCCCCTCTCCGAAGCGGGGGAGAGGGGGCCACGGTATGGCGGTTAAGGGGTGAGGGGCAGTCTGAGGCTTTGCTGCTTTGCAGTGCAGACCTCCTACTCTGCGCCAGCCCACGAACTAAAACGGCCTTGCCGACAGAGCCCTTGGCAGGGTAAAAGCAGTTCGTCCTGGGCCGACTTCGTTGGCCGTGTTGAGCCGACCACCCATAGCGGTTTTGATTTGATCAGCGAGGATAATGGCGCGATTCCCATGAGTTTATGTTGTATTCTTGACGTTCCCCCATGTACTTCAATGCTTCCCTAGAGGTGACCTTATGATTCTTACTGATCGAGAAATCAAGACCCGAATTCAAAAAGATGCCATTCTTGAGTTTCACGATCCAGCCCGGATTAAATATTGCGGATATGAGCTTACCTTGGGCAAGGTAATATCGCCGTCGACAGGTCGTCTACAATGGGTGGAAGATCGGCCAAAGCGCTCCCTTAGGAATCTCATGACTGCCAAGAATTGCTACGTCATCGAACCATCCGAAATGTTGATTATTGTGACGAAAGAATTGGTCAAGATGCCATCTGATCTATGCGCGACTTACGGTCAATTGAATCGATTGGCCAATCACGGACTAATGATCTTAAACACTAGCATAGTTGAGCCCGGATATTGGGGGCCACTGAGTTGTGTTTTGGTGAACTTTTCCTCTCAGAGACAAGCCCTAGCCACGGGTGAGTCAATTGCGAAACTCAATTTCCAGACCCTAAGTGGCACGCCCGACAGTGTTTTTCCAGATTCGTTTGACCACGTATCTTACGAACGTCTGGCGTCGAAAAACGCTACGAGTCTTCCCAAGTCACTTCTCGATATTGCCAGCGTGGAAGAGCGCGTTACTGAGAAGGTAGGTGCCGCGATTAAGAAAAGCGTTGCTTTTGGTGGGCTAATTATCCTTTTCCTCCTACTCTGGGCCCAGTTGGAAGGGTTCCTATCGCACTGGATCTATGACCGCACGGGTATCATGACCACCACGAAACAGGTGGAGTTGCAACTCAAGGCAGTGCAAGACAAGAATGAAGAGGATGTTCGAGAACTCAAGCGAACGATTGAGGATATGCAGAACCAAGTCCAGCACCTGAAACCAATTACGGGAGATGTGAGGATATGCAGAACCAAGTCCAGCACCTGAAACCAATTACGGGAGATGGCCGTGGCGAGAAGAAGTAGAGGAGCGAGCTTCAAAGGTTCCTCCGCATATGAATCACGTGCGGGATATCGCCTGGCGGCATCTGCTTACGAGAAATGGCACTGGTTGGAATTTTGGCGACGCAACGAGGTCCCAATCGTTCAGGGATGGGTTGCCACATTGAGGCCCGGGCTCTTTCTGGATGGTGGGGCCGGCACAGGATTGTACCGAAACGTTCTCGAAGCAGCCAAACATCGAGTCGTTTCTGCTGATCTTAGCGACGAGATGCTAGAGATCCAAAAAAGTGCGCATTCGGATGCATGCTTGGTGCAGGCGGACCTCCGAGCTCTTCCGTTTCGGACTGAACTATTCGATTATGTATTGTGTGCCCGCGCCCTCAGCAACGTCCCAACGATAGGCCGGTTACTATCTGAATTCAGGCGCGTTGCAAAACCAAATGCCGAACTATTGATATCCGATGTTCACCCGGAACACCGCTACTCTCAAATGACGATTCCCAGTGGTGGCCATGAAATAGCTATACAGATCTTCAAGCACTCAGTTCACGAGCTGAAGACAGGTTTTGCCGATGCCTCACTCCAACTAGTTAGTTTTCAGGAGTTTCGATTTCAGGACTTAATCTGGAGACCGCCGATTGAGAAGTTTGAGAAGATTTATCACCAACCGAATCGGGGAATTTTTTACACTTGCATACTAAGACGGCCCTGAAACCGGCGCAACTATCCAAGCCCGAGCGTGGATCAATATGACCAGGAGTCGCCAGCCCGACGATTCGGCAGGCTGGCGCAGACCATTGTTCTTTGGCGACTGCGATTCCCCGAAAAGGACTTGTGGGAGTTGGCAGTTCACCCTTGTCGGTTTAAAGACCGTCACGCTGTCAAAGAAAACAAGCGCGCCAAACCCTTGCCGGAAGACTGTCCCTTCGAGAGACGGCAGCCGCAAATAAGCGACCTTGTGCGCCAGCCCGCCCGTATTGCACGCGGCGCAACGTAAGCGTCAAGCAGGGTACATCTGGTGTGTGCCGTTCAGCTCTGGCAAGCTGGCGGCATGAGACAAGCAGGTGGCAAGCAAGGTCGTCGCACGTTCACTGGCGACGAGCGGGCAGATTGG
>Ga0116111_1000179_pt1 | contig 55973 bp, 48 predicted proteins | sample June2015DPH_8_10_FD_89720 | JGI IMG/M metagenome (GOLD analysis project Ga0116111, IMG submission 89720) | Peatland microbial communities from SPRUCE experiment site at the Marcell Experimental Forest, Minnesota, USA - June2015DPH_8_100 | ecosystem: Environmental > Terrestrial > Soil > Wetlands... | reverse complement strand
GCCCTCCCACCGCCCGCGTCAGACTGTAATAAGGGCCGTGCCGGGCCTTGGCATCCTCCGCGCAACCACAACCCGGCTTGCCGCATTTCACGTAACGCTCAGATAGGGAGCCGCGCCGCATGGCTGGGGGTGGGCCAACCGAGCGGCAAGCTCACGGACCGGATCGGGAACTTTAAAGGACTGAGTCATGATTCCTGCTTGCGGCTATTACAGCTGTAAGAGAGAATTCATTTCATCCCAGTTTCCCCGGAACCTCATTTCCCCGTCGCGCACCCGGCGCGAACTTTCCAGTTGACGCCGGGGCGGCTGGACTATAGATTTAGCGTCTTTTCGGGTGGAATTTGATTTCAGAACGGTAGACAGTAAACGACGCACGGGAAACGGGGCGAACCGTAACAGCAGGCCTGTATGCTGTATGCCGTCTACCGTCTACTACTGAGGGGGGAGATACACCATGAGGATAGGGATTTTTACGGCACTGCTGGCCAAGCTGAGTCTGGATGAAGTGATCCAGAAAGTAAAACCGCTTGGCATCCATACGGTGGAATTGGGTACGGGGAATTTTCCCACCGACCCGCACATTAAGCTCGAATGGCTGCACCAGGCTTCCAAGCTCAAAGAATTCAAGCAAAAGCTCGAAGACGAGGGCATCACCATCAGCGCTTTGAGTTCCCACGGCAACCCTTTGCACCCCAACAAAAAGCTGGCGCAACTTCATGCCGCCACCAGTAGGAAGACGATCCTGCTGGCGGAGAAGCTGAGCGTCAAGACCGTCATTGATTTCTCCGGCTGTCCGGGCGATTCAGACACTTCCAAGTACCCCAACTGGTCGCCGACGGCTTGGCCTCCCGACTTTCTGGAAATCTTGAAATGGCAGTGGGAGAAGAAAGTCATCCCCTATTGGACGAAGCACGCCAAGTTTGCAGAAGACCACGGCGTGCGCATCGGCATTGAAATGCACCCGGGCTTTGTGGTTTATAACCCTGAAACCATGCTGCGCTTGCGCGAGGCGGCGGGGCCCGCTGTCGGCTGCAACTTTGACCCCAGCCACATGTTCTGGCAAGGTATCGATCCCTGTGCGGCCGTTCGCAAGCTGGGGAATGCGGTGTTCCACGTCCACGCCAAGGACACGCGCCTGTACGACATGAACATCAAGGTCAATGGCGTCGTTGACTGCAAGCCTTACAGCGATGAGAAAAATCGCTCCTGGATCTTCCGCACCGTCGGGTATGGCCACGACGCGGATTTTTGGTGCGACTTCGTCTCCACGCTGCAAATGGTGGGTTATGATGATGTGCTCTCCATCGAGCACGAGGACAGCCTGATGTCAGTAGACGAAGGCCTGAGCAAAGCCGCCGCCTTTCTCAGCCAGGTTGTCATAAAGGAGAAACTTAAGGAAATGTGGTGGGCATAAAAAAGCCGTAGACGGTAGACAGTAGACGGTATACGGGAAAGGACCAACCGATTTAGCGGTTAGAGGTTTGAAACAGCGGAGTGGAGACGGAATACTAGGAGAAACATGGCGATAGTGCGGTTTGAACAATTAGAGGTCTGGCAGGCCTCCCACAAGCTGGTCCTCGAAATCTATAAGAAGACGCAGAGGTTCCCCACGGAAGAGAAGTTCGGATTGGTTTCTCAGATGCGCCGGTCAGCCGTCTCCGTCCCTGCCAATTTCGCGGAGGGGTTTAAGCGGCGCGGTCGTGCAGACAAAGGCCATTTCTACAACATCGCCCAAGCGTCACTCGAAGAGTTGCGCTACTACCTAATCCTCTGTTGCGATTTGGGATATAGCGCTGCGGATGGGGAAATAGCCGAAAGGGCCGACAAGGTGAGCAGGATGCCTTACGGCCTTGTGCAGTCCCTGGAAACAAAGGCGCAATCTTTGCAGTAAGGGATCCGCAATGGTGCAGCCGGATTGCTTTTCCCCCGTATCCCGTCTACCGTCTACTGTCTACGCCGAACTATTCGATTTAGAGGAGAGTCACAAATGCCTGAAATCAACGTTGCATTAATTGGTCACCGCTTTATGGGTAAGGCGCACTCCAATGCTTACCGGCAGGTGCGGAGATTTTTCCCGGGAAATCTGATTCCGCGCATGAAAGTGTTGTGCGGCAAGGCGTGCACGGAAGAACTGGAAGAAACCGCCCGCCAGTATGGGTGGGAAGAATCCGATTGCGAATGGGAGCGTGTGGTGGAGCGCAAGGACATCGACATCATCGATGTCTCTACGCCCGGCTTTCTCCACCATCCCATGGTCATCGCCGCGGCTCAGTCGGGCAAGCACATTTTCTGCGAGAAACCGCTTGCCAACACCCTGGCGGAAGCCAAGGACATGCTGAAGGCCGTGGAAAAGGCGAGCGTGATGCACATGATCAATTTCAATTATCGCCGCGTGCCGGCCGTCGCGTTCGCGAAGCGTCTGATCGAAGAGGGTAAGATCGGTGAAGTGTACCATTATCACGGCTCCTATTTGCAGGACTGGATCATGGATCCCGAGTTCCCGCTCGTTTGGCGGTTGGAAAAGAAGTTTGCCGGCAGCGGCGCCCTCGGGGATATCGGCGCGCACGCCACTGACTTGGCGGAGTACCTGAATGGCGAAATCCAGACCTTGACGGGCCAGATGACGACCTTCATCAAGGACCGGCCTCTGCCCGCCGAGGGTGCCGGCGCCTGGGGGGCTAAAGGCCAAAAAGGCCGGGGCAAGGTCACCGTGGATGACGACGCGAATTTCCTGGCGCGCTTCAAAAACGGAAGCGTGGGGGTTTTCGAGGCGACGCGATTCGCCGGTGGCCGCCGGAATGGCAACACCTTCCAGATCTACGGTAGCAAGGGGAGTTTGGCCTTCAACATGGAGCGCATGAACGAACTGGAATTCTTCGACCGCAACGAACCCACGGGATTGCAGGCCTACAAGACCATCCTGGTGACGCAGCCTGAACACCCGTACGTCGGCGCCTGGTGGCCCCCCGGGCACATCATTGGTTACGAGCACACGTTCGTCCACGCCATTCACGATTTCCTCACCGCCATCGATGAGGGGAAATTGCCGGAGCCGAACTTCCGCCACGGCACACGTAATCAAGCGGTGCTCGATACCGTGGAACGCTCCTCGAAATCCGGTCGGTGGGAAAAGGTGAAGACGTAAAGAATCGGGGATCGGGATTAGGGATTCGGGAGAACCCCGAATCCCGAATCCCTGCCCACGGAGCGAGCACATGTCTTACATGATGGGGATTGATGTTGGCACCACGGGCACACGAGCCGTGATCGTACGCCAGGATGGGCACGTGGTGGGAGCGGCAACCGGCGATCATCAGCCGATGCGAATGGCCAAACCCGGCTGGGCCGAGCAGGACCCGGAAGATTGGTGGCAAGCGACGCTGGTGGCAATTCGGGCGGCGATTGAACAGGCCGGTGTGAAGGGCTCTGACATCGCCGCCGTTGGGTTCTCCGGACAGATGCACGGCGTTGTGCTGCTCGATCAGGCTCTCGCCGTGATTCGCCCCGCGCTTATTTGGTGTGACCAGCGCAGCCAAGCGCAATGCGATTGGATTACCCAAAAGGTGGGAGCGGAGCAGCTCATTCAATATGTTTCCAACCCCGCGCTTACGGGCTTTAGCGCGCCCAAGATTCTTTGGGTTCGCGATAACGAGCCCGAGCTTTACGAGCGCGCCGCCCATTTCCTGCTCCCCAAGGATTTCGTACGTTTCCGTTTGACGGGAGAGTTTGCCACAGACGTTTCTGACGCTTCCGGGACACTTCTTTTTGATGTCACCGACCGCCGCTGGTCGCCGGAAATGCTCAGAACGCTGGACATTGATTCCCAGATTCTGCCCAAAGCATTCGAGTCGCCTGAGATCACGGGCGAGATTACCTGTGAAGCTGCAGTGCTGACCGGGCTCAGCGCTGGTACGCCGGTGGTAGCGGGCGCGGGCGACCAGGCGGCCAGCGCCGTCGGCAACGGCATCGTTCTTCCGGGGCTCACCTCTGCCACTCTGGGCACCTCGGGAGTTATCTTCACTTACACTGCGGCGCCCAAACTCGACCCGCGCGGGCGCATCCACACGTTTTGCCACGCGGTTCCGGGCAAATGGCACGTCATGGGCGTCACGCAAGGCGCGGGACTTTCCTTACGCTGGTTTCGCGATAATTTCGGACACGCAGAATCCTGGTACGGCCGTCAGGCCGATGTAGATCCCTATGAACTGATTATCCGGGAAGCGGAGAGGGTGCGTCCCGGCTGTGAGGGCTTGCTGTGGCTGCCTTATTTGATGGGCGAGCGAACTCCCCACCTGGATTCGCAAGCGCGAGGGATGTGGTTTGGCATCACGGCATCGCACACACGATCTCACCTGGTCCGCTCCATCCTGGAGGGTGTGGCGTTCAGCTTGCGCGATTCGCTTGAAATCTTCCGGGAGTTGGGCATCCCGGTGGAGCAAATCCGCGCGTCAGGCGGCGGTTCGCGCAGTTTTCTATGGCGGCAAATCCAAGCGGATATCTATGGCAAAGAACTCGTCACCTTGCGCACCTCAGAGGGGTCAGCTCTCGGCGCCGCATTGCTGGCGGGCGTGGGCGCCAGGATTTATGCTTCAGTGGAAGAGTCGGCGCGCGAAGCCATTCAAGTGAAAGAGTCCATGGCCCCGAAACCCGAAAACGTCGCGGCGTATGATAAGTACTATCAGGTTTATCGCGGCCTTTATCCGGCGGTGCAGGAGCTCTCGCACTCATTGGCAAAAATAGCATCTGCCGGGGCCTGAGTCAATGCAGGGAAGATTTCGCTCCGGGCATTTCCGGCAATGCGCCGGATCATTGCGGTTGATTTCCAAGTGAAAAGCCACCCCGAGGTTCGCATCGTGAGACAGTCATGGTCTTTGCTCGTTGCGCTCGCGCTTCTTGCAATCATGATGGGCGTGGCAGCAGACCCATCGCCGGGCCGGCCGGGCCTCGCCGGCGTCGTAAATTCGGTTACATCATATTTCTGTGTGAGGTCAGTTATGGCAGCGTCCACACCGGCATACCCCGCCAAGGTTGAACAAACCCAATACAGGAAGTGGAATGTTTACAAACTCAGCAATGATTTAGTTTCATTATATATTGCACCCGACCTGGGAGGGAGAGCGATCCAGCTTCAGCTTGGCGATCACGAGTTGTTTTTCGTAAACAAGGCATTGGAGGGCAAGGTCCTTCCGGAGTCCGAGAACAATCTCCGGGCCGGCTGGGCGAATTATGGCGGCGATAAGGTTTGGCCGGGTCCTGAGGGCTGGATGAACGATGGCGAATGGGTGAGCATTCCCTACTACATCCTGGACGGCTCGCCATACAAAACGCAAATCGTCACCGATACGCTGGCCGAGGTCGCCGTCCGGTTGACCAGCCCGGAGGATCCCCGCACTGGTGTGCAATTCATCCGTACTTTCCACGTTTATGCCGACACTACGCGGCTCAAGGTGGATCAGGTGATGCGGAACATCAGCCGGCGGGAGATTCGCTGGGGCATTTGGCACCTGATTCAGAACGATGCCGCGGATGCCAACGATCCTTCCAAGCCCAACCCTGATCTTTACATGTACATCCCCCTGAACCCACATAGTAAATATCCGGATGGATATTACAAACCCTATGGGGACGCGCGGCACCCCAGCTACGAAATCCTTCCCGGCGGTCGAATGCTTAAGGTCCATTATTTGTACCGCGTGTGCAAGGCGGCCGCCGATTCCAGCGTCGGCTGGTATGCGGTGGTTAACGGGCAGAAAAATACCGCATTGGTGGAGAACTTCAAATACTTTCCTGACCAGGAATATCCGGACGGAGCTTCGGTGGAAACCTGGAACGACGGGCCAGGGACCATCTCGCGCGGGCCCTTCGACCAAGTCCTGGCGGACGACCCGGGAAAAACTCCATATTTCCTGGAGTCCGAAGGCATGAGCCCGTACGCTCAACTCGGACCAGGGGAAGAATACTCTTACCCGATTTACTGGTCCCCGACGCGTATGCCAAATCCCATTTCCAGCGATCCGACCTCGGGCGGAGTCGTGAGCGAACCCCTTTCCGCAAAACTCGACGGGACGGCGGTCACTCTTAAAGGCACCTTTGGGGTTTATACACCAGGGACGCTTCAGGCGGATTTTCTAAGTGCGATGGGTGAGGAGTTGGGCCACGTGACGCTTCAGGATGTTGACCCACGCGAGGTGGTCAGGTTGGACAAGACGGTTCCTTGCCCCGCGCATGCCTTTCGCGTCAGCCTGACTGCGCGGGACCGCGACGGCTGGAATCGTGGCGCCCTCGGCAACTTCATCCTGCGGCCGCGGCAGTTTTAGCGAGAGCATAACCATGACTAAAGTAAAACAGATTACTGCGTGGGTTGAGAGCAAGCCTGGGGAACTGGGCCGCATCGCGGGAGCGTTAGCCAGAGCAAAAGTCAACATCTCGGCCGTCACCTGCTGGAGTGCCGGCAATGAAAACCCCGTGCATCTCCTCGTTAGCAATCCCGCGAAGGCAAGAAAAGCCCTTCAGAAACTCGGCGTGCGCGTAACGGAGGAAGAGGTCCTGCGCGTGACGTTGCAGGACAAGCCGGGAGTGCTGGGCGAGCTGAGCGCGCGCCTGGGGGCTGCGATAATCAACATTGAGTACGCTTACGCCAGCGTCCCCACCGGCGGCAAGAAGGCAGACCTAATCATGTCGGTCTCGGACGTGGTGGGAGCTTCCAAGGCGCTGAGAAAGTAGGTGGCAGCCCCACCTACGACCTACTACCTACCACCCGAATGGATACCGGCTCATTTCCAGCGCGCGGTCGGCCAGTTGCCGCCGTAGACCAATAGAATCGGGAGGCGTACGCCGCAGGAAACGTCGAAGGATCGAGAAATGGGTGCGCAGCGTGTCGCCTTCCGAGATGCGCGCGAGCGCCCGCCGTGCTTCCACTTCCATGCGATCGGTCGCCTCGTGGATGTACGAGCGCGCCGCGGCGATCTCGGGCCCCTCAGATTGCGATACAGTCTTCGCTAATTTCTTTTGGGTGCGGAGCAGTACACTTTCCATGGCGTAAACCGCTATCACCAGATTGCTGATGACGCCGATGACTTCCTGCTCATGCTCCAGCGCCAACATGTAGCGCTGCACTGCGCTTCCTGCCACCAGCAGCAGGACCTTCTTGGCTCCTTGCAGCAGCCTCGCCTCTCCCGCCAGGGGCTCATCGTCATCCACTTCCTCGAGCGGCGCCATTCCCAGGATTTCGTCGGTTAGTTTTTGCGCTGCGGAAAGCAAGGGCAATTGGCCTTTCAGGGAGCGCTTCATCAGCATATCGGTAATCAGCAAGCGATTGATCTCGTTGGTGCCTTCGAAGATTCGATTGACCCGCTGGTCGCGGTAAGCGCGCTCGACGTCGTATCCACTGGAGAATCCGTACCCGCCGAAGATCTGCACCGCCTCGTCGGCCATGAAATCCAGCGTCTCCGTGCCCATAACTTTCAGGATGGAGCACTCTACGGCATACTCCTGCAAGGCCTCCAGAATCTGCTTCGGCGCCGTGGCTGCGCCCTGGTCAATTCCCTTGAGCATCGCGTCGATCATCCCACTTGTCCGATAGGAAATGCTCTCGAGGGCATAGATCTGCGTTACCATCTCGCCGAGCTTCTCCTTGATCATTCCGAAGTCGGCGATTTTACGTCCGAAGGCATCACGCTCCTTGGCCCACTTCAACGCGTCCACCAGAAGGTATTTGCAACCGCCCACGCAGCCGGCTCCCAATCTGTGGCGGCCCATGTTCAAAATGTTGAACGCAATCAAATGCCCCTTGCCGATTTCCCCGAGTACATTTTCGACAGGCACGGAAACGTTCTCAAGATTGAGCGGGGTAGTGGAGGAACCGCGAATTCCCATCTTGTGCTCTTCCGCGCCGGGGGAGACTCCGGCAAAGTTTCGCTCCACGATGAAGGCGGTGAATTTCTCTCTGTCCACTTTGGCAAAGACCACGTAAACGTCGGCGATGCCGCCGTTGGTGACCCACATCTTGGTGCCGTTCAGAATGTAGTGCTTCCCCTCAGGATCGAGCGTGGCCCGCGTCTTGCAGTTCAGGGCGTCGGATGCTGACGATGTCTCGCTCAGGCTATAGGCGCCCACCCACTCCGCGCTCGCAAGTTTGGGAAGATATTTCGCCTTCTGGTCTTCCGTGCCAAAAAATGCAATGGGCAGAATCCCGATTCCGGCCTGCGCTCCCACCGTGGTGGCCCAGGCGCCGTCGCGCGCCATCCTTTCAGCGACGAGGATGGATGAAATCTTGTCAAGCTCCAAGCCGCCGAATTTTTGCGGAACGTCCGTAGCGCAGAAGCCCAGCTCCGCCGCTTTCTTCAGCAGCTCGCGCAACACTCCAGGTTTTTTCTCTTCGATTTCGTTCAGGCGGGGGACAATTTCGTGATCGATGAAATCCTGCGCGGTTTGGGCAATCAGGCGATGCTCGTCCGTGATGTCCTCCGGAGTAAACACCTCTTCCGGCGCGCGCGATTCAATCAAGAAGCTGCCGCCCTTAATTCGCTGTGCGACGGCCACTGTTGCTTCTGCCATGGTTTCCCCCTGGATTGCAGATTCAATTCTCTCGCGTCCCACGTTTGCATAGCGCGGCGCTGGATTCTCAGCCACCCGCGGGTGGTTCCCAAAGCTCAATGCGATTTCCCTCCGGGTCCATGATCCAGGCAAACCGCCCGTAATCGTAATCCTCCCGGTGCGGGTCGATTTCCACCCCCTCTTCCTTCAGCGCTTTCAGCAGGCCGTCAAGATCGGCAACGCGGAAATTCATCATGAAGTCCGCGCGGCTGGGCTGGAAGTAGGTGGTCGACTTGGGGAAAATCGCCCAGACGGTCTTCCCCTCTTTTCCCTTGTCATTATTTTCGCGCCATGTGAAATCCACTGCCCCGTACGGTCCGCGCTTTATGCCGAGATGTTTCTCGTACCACGCATACAATGCTTCGGGGTCCTCCGCCTTAAAGAATAACCCGCCGAGACCTGTCACTCTTTCCATCAGAATTCTCCCTTCCGGGCGGCGATTGGAGCCGGTCATTGCAAGTTTTCAAAGATCCCTGCCGCGCCCATTCCGCCGCCCACGCACATGGTCACCAACCCATAGCGAACGTGCCGGCGTTTCAACTCGCCGAGCAGCGTGGCAGTCAGTTTCGCGCCCGTGCAACCTAACGGGTGACCCAAGGCGATGGCGCCGCCGTTGACATTGGTCCGATCCACGTCGAGCCCCGCAAGTTTAATGACCGACAACGCCTGCGCGGCAAAGGCTTCGTTCAACTCAATCACCTCAATTTCCGGCAGGCGCAGTCCGGCCAATTTCAAGGCTTTCGGAATGGCGTACACGGGACCTACGCCCATTTCCTCCGGCGGGCAGCCGGCGGTGGCATAGCTCACAAAACGCGCCAGAGGTGCGAGGCCCAAAGCCTTGGCCCTCGCGAGCGACATCACCACCGCGGCCGCTGCCCCGTCGCTCATTTGCGAGGCATTACCCGCCGTCACGGTTCCATGCGCATGAAATGCGGGCTTGAGCTTCCCGAGCGCCTCGAGTGACGTATCGCGCCGCGGCCCTTCGTCCGTCTCGAATCGTACTTTTCGCGTTGGAGGTTTGGTCCCTCCGTTCAAGCTGACGTCGATGACCTCCAGGGGGGCAATTTCATCCCGGAATTTCCCTTGCTCGATCGCGGCCATCGCCCGCTGGTGGCTGCGCAGTGAAAAACCGTCTTGTTCTTCCCTTGTAATGTGATGTTTCGCCGCCAGGTTTTCCGCGGTCAGCCCCATACTCAGATAGGCATCGGGGTAATGCTCCATCAAATAAGGGTTCGGAGAGAAATGATATCCGCCCATAGGAATCAGGCTCATGCTTTCCGTGCCACCCGCTACGACCACCTCGGCGGAGCCCGCCATAATGCGTTCGGAAGCCAGCGCAATCGCCTGAAGTCCGGAGGAACAGAAGCGATTGATCGTCATAGCCGAGGTCGTGACCGGAAGGCCCGCGCGCAGTGTTGCCACGCGGGCCACATTATTCCCTTGCTCGGCCTCCGGCATCGCGCATCCCAGGATAACGTCTTCCACTTCGCCCGTGTCGAGCGCCGGCACCCGCCGCAAAGCTTCCTGGATCGCAATTGCCGCCATGTCATCTGGCCGGGTGGAGCGTAAAACGCCGCGCGGCGCTTTGCCCACCGCGGTACGAACAATGGAGACGATAACGGCTTCCTTCATTTAAGACTCCTGGTTAAAAGATGTTCGCGGTCCGTGGCCAGTTGTCCGTTGGTGATTGGCGATTGGTGGTAGGTGATTGCCTATGTGACCTCGCAGCCATCCGCGAGGCGTAGAAGTGCTAGCCAATCACCAATCACTAATCGCAAATCGTCAATTCCTTCAGTTCCTCAGTGGTTTACCTTTTTTCAAGGTGAATTGAATCCGCTCGACGGTCTTCCTTTGCCCGCAAAGGCTTAAGAAAGCTTCGCGTTCCAGATCGAGCAAGTATTGTTCCGACACGAGTTGAGTTGAGGTGAATTCTCCGCCGCCGGAAAGCACCTTGGCGAGCTGCGTTGCGACCACCACGTCGTAATCGGAAACGTATTCGGCCCGGCGCATCAGGTGAAGTCCGAGTTTCATCTTGGCGAAGGCTGCCTGACCGAGGGCGCGAACGTCCTGGCGCGGCTGCCCGGGGCGATATCCCAGGCGAACCAGGTCGAGCGCCAGTTGCTTGGCGTCGGAGATCTGCCGGTCGCGATTGATGCTGATGGAATCCTGCGGGGAAAGATAGCGCAATCGACGTGCTTCTTCGGCGCTGGTGGAGACCTTGGCCATGCCGATGTTTAGAAACACCTCCTTGACATAGGTGAAGGGGTCGGCATCCGGATCAGGTGGCACGCCGTCCAGCGCTCGCAGCAGCATCTCTTTCGTGCCGCCGCCTGCGGGAATCAGGCCAACGCCGGCTTCCACCAATCCCATGTAGGTCTCCGCCGCCGCGCGGACGCGGGTCGAGTGCAGGCACAATTCCGTTGCGCCTCCCAAAGTCATTCCGAAAGGCGCGGCCACCACGGGTTTGGGTGCGTATTTCAGAGCCATGCTGGCATTTTGAAAAGCGCGAACGGCGCGGTGGATCTCGTCCCAGTCACCCTCCTGAATCCCAGTCAGGACGAGCATCAGGTTGGCCCCCACGGAAAAGTTCGGTGCCTGATTGCCGATGACCATCGCGTCGAAATTCTCTGCGAGGGCCTTCAGCCCTGCGTGCACCATCTGCACGGTGTCGCCGCCGATGGTGTTCATCTTGGAGTGGAATTCCAGGCACAGCACACCGTCGCCCAAATCGATAAGACTCGCTCCCGCGTTCTTCTTCACCTCCTTCTTGCGCGCTTTCAGCGAGGGCAGAAGGATGACGCCGGGCCTTTCCGGGAGCGCGCGATAGCTTGCTGAGGGACCATCAAAGTAGGTGGTGGTCCCCTCCTCGTGAACATAAAATGACTTGCCACCCGCCGCCCGCAACTTTTCCACGAAGGCCGGAACGGGCCGTTTCTCCCTCAGCCAGTCTTCGACGAAGCGGTCCACACCCCGAGCATCCCACAGTTCGAAGGGGCCCTTTTCCCACCCAAATCCCCATTTCATGGCGTTGTCGATGGAGACGATGTCATCGGCAATCTCGGGGACGCGCATGGCCGCGTAATGGAAGGTTGCAGAGAATAGCTTGCGGTAAAACTGGCCGGCCCGATCGGGAGCCTGGAAAAGTATCCTGACGCGCTCGCCCAGATCATCGATATTTCGCGCCAATTCCAGAGAGGGGAAGGTGGCGCGCTGGCGGGCGCGGTACCCGAATGTGGTGAGATCGAGGGTCAGAATCTCGCTTTCATTCCCCCCCTTAACCTTTTTGTAAAACCCCTGGCCGGTCTTGTCGCCCACCAGCCCGCGCTTGATCATCTGTTCCACAAAGTCGGGCACTTGGAAGAGGTCGTGGCGCTCATCCTGGGGCAATGATTCGCGCAAGTTCTTCACCACGTGCGCAAGCACATCGAGGCCCACAATGTCGAGCGTGCGAAAGGTGGCGGATTTCGGCATGCCCAGCGCCGGCCCCGTCAGGGTGTCAATCTCTTCGACGGTATAGTTGTCCTCCTGCATGATGCGAAGCACGCTCAGGGTGGTAACCGTCCCAATCCGATTGGCAATGAAGTTCGGCCTGTCCTTGACCACCACGATGCCCTTGCCCAGCACTACGTCACCGAAGCGCGAGATTGCGTCCACCACGCCCGGGAGCGTTTCCGGGGTGGGAATGATCTCCAGCAGGTGAAGGTAACGCGGGGGATTGAAAAAGTGGGTTCCCAGCAGGTGCCGGCGAAATTCTTCGCTCCATCCCGCGCTCAGAGAGGAAATAGAGATTCCTGAGGTGTTCGAGCTGACGATCGAGCCCGGGGAACGGACCGCTTGGATTCTCTCCAGTAGCGAGCGCTTTACGGCGAGATCCTCCATCACCGCCTCGATAATCCAATCACAATCCTTGAGCCCGGCGAGGTTATCTTCAAAGTTCCCCAGGGTGATCAGTCGCGCAGCTTCCGGGACATAGAAGGCAGCAGGGCGTGACTTGAGCGCCGCATCCAGGCCCGCAGCCGCCAGGCGGTTGCGAACGCGGGGCGCGTCAAGCCCCAACCCCTTGGCTTGCTCGTCGAGCGTTAGCTCGCTAGGAACAATGTCCAACAACAGGCAGGGAACGGAAGCGTTGGCAAGATGGGCAGCAATGCGAGCTCCCATCGTCCCCGCGCCCAAAACAGCCACCTTGCGGATGTCGCGCACGATTTGCCCCCAACGGCTTGCAGGTTAGAAGAGGACATTATCACGAATGCCTGGAAGGCGGTCAAGCTATGAGGAAATGGAGTGCTGCCCTACATCTCGGGTGTAGCGCCGGGCTCCAGCCCGGCACGTGCCGCCCCAAAGGGGGCGCTACGTCCAAATTGGGATAGCACCGGAGTCGGGGTAATGGCGCAACTTGAATTTTCTGGCAGTCCGGGCCTTGCATTCCCAGGCGGTCAGGTATACCTTTCCACTCTGTCGAAAAATCAAAACGGAAATCTTGGCAACCCTATGAAAACCAATAGATGGATGGGCATTGCGCTGGGCGCCGCCCGGGCGATGACGATGATCCTCAGCCTTACTTTCGGCTTAGTTTTTGTTCCTCCCCTCAATGTTGCGGATACCGTCAATACTCGCCCCGGGTATTACCGCGGCCCGGCGATTTTCGGTGACACGATCATCTTCACGGCGGAGGGCGATCTTTGGACCGTGAGCGTGAAGGGCGGAACCGCGAGGCGCCTGACGTCGAATCCGGGCCGGGAGAGTGGAGCCGCAATTTCGCCGGACGGGAAAACCGTTGCCTTCAGCGCCGAATACGAAGGTCCCACCGATGTCTACACGATGCCGGTGGAGGGCGGCCTGCCTCAGCGCCGCACCTGGGACGGTGACGCCGCGGTGGCCGGCTGGACGCCCGATGGACGCCTGCTCGTCCGGACCCGACGCTACTCCACGCTGCCCGACCCTCAACTGGTGGCCATTGACGCGAGCGGCCGGCACGAGGTGGTGCCTCTGGCCCAGGCTGCGGAAGCAAGCTACGCCCCCGATGGCCGCACGCTGTTCTTCACGCGCTACGAGCCGCAGTCGAGTCACACCAAGCGGTACAAGGGTGGCACGGCGGAGAACATCTGGCGTTACGACGCGGGTTCCGAGGCCGTGCCTTTGACAGCCGACTGGCCCGGCACTTCGCACGACCCGATGTATTGGGACGGGCGGGTCTACTTCCTTTCCGACCGCGACGGCGTGATGAACGTCTATTCGATGGACGGCGACGGCCACGCCCTGAAACAGCACACACACCACCACGGCTTCGACGTTCAGTGGGCGTCGCTCTCGAGTGGCCGCATTGCGTATCAGTGCGGCGCCGACCTGTGGCTCCTTGATCTCAAGACCGGTCATGACTCGATCGTTAACATCACGCTGGTCTCCGACTTCGATCAGTTGCGCGATCACTGGGTAAAGAAACCGCTCGAATATCTCACCGGAGTCCACATCGCGCCCGACGGCACCGGAGCGGTGTTCACCGCGCGCGGCGAAGTGTTTACGCTGCCGGCCAAGAGCGGACGCATCGTCAAGGTGGCCGGCAACTCGGGGGTTCGGTATCGCGAAGCCCGCTACATGCCCGACGGCAAAAGCATCATCGCGCTCTCCACCGAAACCGGGGAAACCGAGTTCTGGAAATACCCTGCCAACGGCGTCGGTGCGCCCGAACAATGGACCCACGACGCCAAGGTGCTGCGCTGGGAAGGCGTGCCCTCGCCGGACGGCCGCTGGCTGGCGTATCACGACAAGGACCAGCAGTTGTGGCTATACGATACCAAGACGAAGCAGCAGAAACGTATCGCGCAGTCGATCGTCGGAGGCTTCGCGGACCTCACCTGGTCACCCGACAGCCAATGGCTGGCGTATGTGGAAGCAGCCACCAACACCTTCACTCAGATCAAGGTCTTAAACGTCAACACGGGCGCGATAGAGGCGCTCACTTCCGATCGCTACAATAGCGGCAACCCAGCCTGGAGCGCGGACGGCAAATGGCTCTACTTCCTTTCCGACCGCATGCTGAGGACGGTGGTGCGGTCGCCCTGGGGGTCGCGCCAACCGGACCCCTACTTCGATCGCTCCATGAAAGTCTACGAGCTTGCGCTCACTTCCGGCCAGCGCTCGCCGTTCGCGCCCGCGGACGAACTACATCCGGAGCAACCCGCCAAACCGGAGCCGAAGCCAGACGAGCCGAAGTCCGACAAAACAGCGGAGGCCAAGCCGGATAAGCCGGAGGAACCGAAGTCCGACAAAGCGGCCGAGGCAAAGAAACCCGCTCCGGTCACGGTGAACATCGACTTCACCGGCCTGGCGTCCCGGCTGATTGAGGTCCCCGTGCCGCCCGGCAATTATTCCGATCTCGAGGCAACCGCGAAGCGGCTTTGCTGGCTGGATCGCGATGAAGGCGTCCCGCCCAAGCGAAATCTCGCTTGTGTGGACATCGCCAACAAGGCCGACGCTCCCGAAACCGTGCTCGCCGACGTGAGGGGTTACGAGTTGTCGCTGGACCGGAAGAAGCTGCTGGTGTCGAAGGGCGAGGACTTCTACATTCTCGATTCCGATGTCAAAGCCTCGGCGCTTGGCGATGCGAAAGCGCTTCCCAAGGCCAAGATGGACCTCTCGCGATGGACGTTCGATACCAATCCGCGTGTCGAATTCCACGAGCTTTTTCTGGACGCCTGGCGGCTGGAGCGTGACTATTTCTACGACCGCAACATGCAGGGCGTCGATTGGAAGCAGATGCGCGATCGATATCTTCCCTTGGTCGACCGGGTGGCGGACCGCGACGATCTGAACGATGTGATTGCGCAGATGGTGAGCGAGCTCTCCGCGCTTCACACCTTCGTGCGCGGTGGCGATTCCCGCGGGCCCGAGGACCAGGTGGGGCTTGCTTCGCTCGGCGCCGTTCTGAGGCGCGATGAGCAGGCCGGCGGGTACGTGGTGGAGCACATCTACCTTCACGATCCCGATTTGCCCAATGAGGCGCCGCCCCTTGCCCGGCCCGACTCGATCGTGCACGAGGGCGAGGTGATTGTCAGCATCGATGGCGACGACGTGCTCGGCGTTTCGGACGAGCGGGCGCTGCTCCGCGGCAAGGCGGGACGGCAGGTGCTGCTGCGCGTCAAATCCACTTCCGGGCAGATCCGCGAAGTCATTTCGACGCCGGTGGCGGAACGTGATGAGCGCAGCCTGCGTTACAAGGAGTGGGAGTACACGCGCCGGCTCAAAGTGGAGTCGGACTCCCAGGGGCACATCGGTTACGTTCATCTGCGGGCGATGGGCTCGGGCGATATCGAGGAGTGGGCGCGTGACTTTTACCCCGTTTACGACCGTCAGGGGCTGATCATCGACGTGCGGCACAACGGCGGTGGCAACATCGATTCCTGGCTGCTGGCCAAGCTGCGGCGGCAGGCGTGGTTCTGGTGGCAGCCGCGCATCGGCAATCCCCACTCCAACATGCAATACGCGTTCCGGGGCCACATGGTCGTGCTCTGCGATCGATTGACCGCCTCCGACGGCGAGGCCTTTACCGAAGGCTTTCGCCGCCTCGGACTGGGAAAGGTTATCGGCGTGCGCACCTGGGGAGGCGAGATCTGGCTATCCTCCAGCAACATCCTTGCGGACAGTGGCATCGCGACGGCAGCCGAGATGGGTGTGTACGGACCCGAAGGAAAATGGCTGATTGAAGGGCACGGCGTGGACCCCGACATCGTGGTCGACAACCTTCCCCATGCCACGTTCGGCGGGAGTGACGCGCAGCTCGATGCCGCCCTAAAGTACCTCCAGAAACTGATCCAAAAAGACCCGCGACCTGTTCCCAAGCCGCCGCCGTATCCCAACAAGTCGTTCAAGTACGGAGAGTAAACGTCCACAGATTACGCAGGTTTCACAGATTCGCCAGGCGGGGGACCACAACAGCTGAAGACCACCAGAAAGCCCGGTGCAACACAGCCATATAGCAGAGGGAGCGACGCCAGAAATGGATTGTGGACAAGGCTGAAGGCTTCCCAACCCGCCTCTTCAGGTCTGCTGCTTCGGGCCTTTCTCTTCCTGCTGAATCTGCGTAATCTGCGTAATCTGTGGACCCCCATGGATGAATTGGCCGTAGCGGTTCCCGAATGCGCCCAGCCTTTGGCATGCGACGGTGGTGTCGGGCCGAACGGCGTTCGGCCCAGGGCAAGCGCCGCTGGCCCCTACGCGGCCTGGCACGGGCATCCTGCCCGTGATGTCCATGGCCACGGCACGTCCAGGGGCTGACCCGGCAGGCAGGCGAACCATTTTATGTGATAACGACCCGACGCTCGTGCTGGACCGCATCTCGCAGCGGTTCGGGCTGCCAGTCGTGCCGGAGTGGGCGGGCTGGTTCTACGAGGAACTCAACCGCCGTGGAGCGATCAAACCGCTTATCGGTCTGGGATGCTGTTCGGTGCTGGTCAGTAGCACGAAGAAGTTGTTCCTGTAATGGATTCGAAACGCCCTACTGCAGAAGCGGATTGAGGTTCCTGACTGCAATGGGTCGGTCCGCTGGAGCCTGGCCCACAGTTTCTTCCGAACCAACCAGAATGACCTAGCGGACAGGAGCCGCCAGGAGCTAGGCGAAGATAGTCCCACCACCCTGACGGAGGAGGAGGCACTGTCATCCGAATCGTCTTGAAGGTTTCAAGCAACAACGAGTATTGCAATGGGGGATGTGAATGACTATCGGTTCTGTGGGGCCGAGCTTAAAGAGGCCAGCGCCACTTCGCTCCTGGGACAAAGGAAAATGCTGATCATGGGAAAAGCCGACACCGTGTCTGCGGCAACGGGCTCATCAAAGCGCCCTTGCGAAACCAGGATCTATGCTCCGCAGCCCTGCCGGAGAGGGGACCGGGCGAGGCAGTTGTTCTTGCCATTCTTCCAACAGTTTGCTGAAAAACCGCCAAAACTGTCATCTCCAATGGCTGGAGTCCGATGAACTCCATCGGAGTTCAAGAAATCGGACTTGGAGAGCCGCAGTCGAATCTGGTGGGAGCGGCGCTAGAAGGGAATCTCCACCGTGCGGTTCAGTGCCGTTACCTGGGCGGAGTCAATTTGGTAAATCACCACCCGCAGGGCGTAGGTTCCCGGGCTGACTTTTAGCTGGCCGCGAATGTTCAGGCCGGCGCTCAGGACGTGAGCGAGGGTCTCATCGCGCAGGCTCAGGTCAACGTTTCGCTGGGTGCCGGCCACCAGGTTGCCGTTGCCATCAAAAGCGGCGCAAACCATCTTCATGCTCAGCAGATTGCGTTCGCCCTCCCTGCGGAAATGCAAGGCGCGCGCATCGACGCGGGCGATGACCGAGAGCCGGGCCTCCGCGTCGTTCAGCTTGAAGAACTGGGTTTGGAGGTCCACCGGGAACTCGCGCAGTTCCTCCCGCGAGAAGGCGGCGTCTTCAATCTCCTGCCGGGCACGCTGCTCCGGCGGGAGGGATTCGCTCCGGGCGAAGTATCCATTGCGAGCCTGCACGTTCAGACCCCGCGCGTTCACCAACTCCACCTTCAGCTTGTGAAACTTGCCGTCGTACTTCAGGTTCTGCGGCGAGAAGGCCAGCAGGTAGGAAAACTCGGGCAGGACGCCAGCCTTGCGGAATCCGCCTTCATAGTCGTTGGTGTTGTGAACGAACACGCCTCCGGTGTCGTGTGACACCTGAGCCATCACATCCTGGTTCATTTCAATTCCCGTCTCGCGGTAGGAATCCAGGTTCACCGACATGGCGGGGCCAGTGAGTTCGATCGGCAGGGGATTTCTACCATAGGATTCACCCCCCGGGATATTTACCCACAGGCCACGGGAATCGAGCACGTTGATGACCACGTGCTCGCGTAGGGCACGGTCGATGAGCTCGTTGAGGTCGGGGCGCAGATCGAAAGTCAAGAACCCCTGGGAGAGCCATAGGAGGCTGCGCTGTCCGGGGAGCGAGCCCAGGCGCCGCACTAGATTCAAAAGCACGCGTAGAGACAGCCGTGAGTCGGCCTGGCTATCCTGCCAGGTACGTTGGGCCGCATGTTGGGCCTCCGTCTGGGCAAAAGGACACTTATCAGGTTCACCGTCGCAGGCGCAGGGAATATATTCCCACGTGGCGATGTTGAGCATGGTGGAATCGTGCACCTCGTCAATCAGGTAAGCCTCGTAGGGCGTTAGCGGCGGGCAGTCGTTTTCGGCCCAGACGGTTCGCGGACGCGACCGGAGATTCGCGAGCGCTTGGCCCAGCTCAGCGCGGTCGTCGGTGAAGTCGAGAATTCCCTGGCCGGAGGAAGTGAAGACGCCCGCGCGGTCGGTGGGCTGGAGCGAGGACTCGATGAATCTCCCGGCGGCGTCGCGGATGCGCACCATGTCTTCAGCCGCCACCACGAGGTCGTCAAAATAGAAGGCCACGTAGCGCGCCGGCAGAGTCAGCCCCGGTTCGGCCTCTCCCGCCTCCGCGGGTGCAATGGGCTGGGCGGTTGCGGCGGCAGGGGCCGGGGGCCGGTAGTTCTCGCCGGAGAAGGCGGTCACGCTCTGGAGCTTGCCGTTATCGAAGAGGCGAAAATCGTCCTTGGTAAGCCCGCCCACGGTGTTGCCGCTGGCGTCGCGCACGATCACGCGCACCAGAACTTCTTTGGCCTGTGTTCGGAGGGTAAGCGCCGGCTCCGTCTCCTCGCTCTTCATCTCCGGCGTTTCCTGGTTTTGCCGCGCCGCCGTGGGAACACCGAGCCACACGCCGCCGAGGCCCACCCCGAAAAGCAGGGCCGGTATCAGCCGCAGCAATTTTGAACTTGAACTCGCCATAACTCACCAGGACGGGCTGGATCTCAGAGTCATACGAAGGTTGACCGTCAATTTGGTCTGACCTGGGATGACGACTCTGGATTTCCAGGTGATTGCCAACATACGCCTAAAGAGGTTCTCACTTCAAACTAGCGATCCGTGACCCCTTAGGCTCCCCAATAGGTAGGCGATCAAACTCAGCCACCGTCGCACGGGGTTCGACTGAAAGCGGCGTAGCCACAGTCAGTGCGGTTCTGACAGTGGGCTCTTCCTTTGGTGATCAATCTTCCGGTCAATTGTAGTGGCCAGGAGAAAAGCCCGCGGCCACAAGAACGTTGACCGTCGCTACTCCCTGGTGGCGAATTGGCCGTGTCGAGGCGAGGAGAAGCGTATGATGCTCAAATCCGTGGTCCGCAGCAGAGATTCCGATGCACGGTGAAACCCGGAGGACCCTTGATGTTGATGTTGCTTCGTCAACTCGTTTCGATCGTCGCTTTGCCCGGAGTGGTGGCGATTGCGGTGCCGGTGTGGATCGCGCGGAGCAATCACATCATGTTCACTCGCCCTCACGGGCTGGCGAGCATGGCGATTGCCCTGTGCGGACTGGCTCTACTTGTTGTCGGCGTTGGGCTGTTCGCAGCGTCCGTCCTCTACTTTTCGTGGCGAGGGCACGGCACACTGGCCCCGTGGGACCCACCCCGTCGCTTCGTCGTCGAAGGCCCGTATCGATTCGTACGGAATCCGATGATCAGCGGGGTAATCTTTGTGCTGCTCGGGGAAGCGGGCATCTTCCGTTCGCAAGCGCTCGCCGAGTGGGCGGGTTTGTTCGTACTGATTAACCTGGTTTACATTCCAGTTTTCGAAGAACGAATGCTGGCGGCACGTTTTGGAGAGCCTTACGTACGCTACAAAAAAGCCGTCCGGCGATTCCTGCCTCGTCTCCATCCTTGGACACAAAACGAGCAAGCGTAATGCCACCTGGGCGGTGGGAGGTCCCCGGCATTTCGAACTGGGCACCCAAGAGCAGTGACGAGTGACGAGAAACGCGGCCCGAAGTCATCAGAGCAGTGACAAGTGGCGAGTGACGAGAAAGACAGTCCGGGGTCCGTAGTGGTAAGAAGAGTGGCGAGTGAAGAGTGGGCAACCACGGGCAGTGCCTTTCCGTCCGTGGGCCTCTGGCCGAGGCGGCAAAAACTTTTAGATTCGGGTTTTCCAGTAACCGGGGCGCCGATGCCCATGCGCAACGGCCAGGACTTGGATCGCGGAGGGTAGCTCACGGTAGATCACCGCAAAAGGAAATCGATGCAGCAGAAATTTGCGGGTACCATAGGGACCGGCGGGCCAGCGTTGCGGCGCGGCCAAAATCCTGTCAGTGGCTTGATTGACTTCCTCCACGAATTGCGCAGCAGAGCAGGCACTGCGCTCACGATACCAGCGCGTAGCTTTTTCAGCCTCTTCGACGGCAGCGGGATGGATAATGAAAATCGGCTTCTTGCTCATTCGGCAGCGGAAGAAAGTTTCCGGCGGAACGTTTCCAGCGAAACGGGTTTAACTTTGCCAGAATCCAAATCTTCAATGCGGCGGGCGATTTCCTCATTCCAGGCGGCTTCCACGGCTTCGGGATCGTCACGGGCGCCATCCAGGCTCTCCAGCAGAGAGCTCGCCAATTCGGCGCGTTCTTCCGCGCTAAGGCCAAGGGCGCGCTGCAACAGTTCCGTGGCGTCTTGCGTCATGGGATCATTATACGCCTGGAGTCAGGATACGGGCCAGAGGTAACAAGATCAGGGACTAGGGGCTGGGGGCTGGGTAAAAAGCAGTGGGCGGAAGGCAGAAGGCGGCACGCGGGGGGCCGTAATAGACAAACAAGGGCCGGCGCGGGCCGGCCCTCAATTCAAAATCCAAAACTCAAAATCGGCAATCCAGGTTCGCCAATCCAAAAACTAGAATCGCAAATCGTCAGTCGCAAATGCGACGTTCTCCCCGTATTCCGTACCCCGTATCCCGATCTTAATAGATCTCGAACCTTTCCTGGTGAACGTTGGAATCGCTTTTGATGATGACGTCCTTCTTGGTCAGCGATTCGAGTTCGGAGACCAGGCCGCCCTCGCGCGATTTCAGGGCTTTGGCGACTTCCGGACTGACTCGCAGGGTCATGACGGCGCCGTCAATCCCTTTGGCCATCTTGCGGGCTTCCGCTAGGATTTCGTTGCAGATGGTATTGACGGACTTCACCCAGCCGGCGCCGGTGCAATAGGTGCACGGCTCGCAGAGGGTTCGCTCCAGCGACTGCTTGACGCGCTTGCGGGTGACGGCCACCAATCCGAAATCGTGGAAGGAGATGACCTTGGTGGGAGCGCGGTCAGAGCGCAGGGCTTCTTCCAGCGCTTGCACAACTTTGGCGCGATTCTTGCGCTCGTCCATGTCGATGAAGTCGATCACGATGATGCCGCCCAGGTCGCGCAAACGCACCTGGCGGACGATCTCATTGACCGCATCAACATTGGTCTTGACGATGGTGTCTTCCAGGCGATTGGTCTTGCCGACGTACTTGCCGGTGTTGACGTCGATGGCCACCAGCGCCTCGGTTTGATTGATGACGATGTAGCCGCCTGACTTCAGCCACACCTTGGGCTTGAGCGCTTTGTCGAGCTCCGTCTGGATGCCAAACTCTTCGTAGAGGGGCGTGTCGCGGCTGTAAAGCTTGACCTTGCCGACCAGGGCGGGCTGGCAGCGGCTGACAAAATCCAGCACGCGCTCGTAATCAATTTCGCTGTCCACGCGCACGCACTTGAAGTCGGGCGTCAGCAGGTCGCGCAGCAGGCGCTGGACGAGGTCGAGATCGCGGTGGATCAGCGCCGGCGCCTTCATACGGTCCGACTTCGAGCGGATCTCGGCCCAGAGCGTGGAGAGGAACTTCAGGTCGGCCTTGAACTCTTCTTCCGAACGGCCCTGGCCCGCCGTGCGAACAATAAAGCCCCCTGTAAGCGACCCTTTGTTTTCCAGAATGATGTTGCGCAAGCGCAGGCGCTCCTCTTCCGAGGCGATCTTGCGCGAGACGCCAATGTGGTCAATGGTCGGCATGAAGACCAGGTAGCGCCCGGGTAGAGCTACGTGCGAAGTGATGCGCGCGCCTTTGGTGCCCAGCGGCTCCTTGGCGATTTGCACCAGGATTTCCTGGCCTTCCTTGAGCACTTCGGCAATCTGCACGGGATGATGATTGCCACCAGGACGAGAAGACTCGCGCGGCTTGTCAAAAAGGCGCGGACCACGATCTGGACCACCTGGGCTTCGGCGGCCACGGCGGCGGCGGGGAGCAAATCGCGGGCGCTGGTGGGGCTCGCGCAAAGTGTAGGTGCGGTCGCCCGGCGCGCCATGGGCTCCCGGTGCTCGGGTCGCGGAATCGTCATCGGGCACGGTTCCCGGCGCGGCGGGCTGGCCTTCACCCTCAGCTCCCGCCGCAACCTCTGAGGACGCTTCGACCTCGGCGGTAAGTTCACCCTCGACCGTGAGCTCATCCTCGGCGCCCTCTGCGAGCTCTTCGAACTCCTCCGAAATTTCTCCTTCGCCCTCGAACTCTTCCTCCAAAACGCTGCTTTCAGCACGTTCAGAGGGGGATTCGGGCGTCGCTTCCGCGGATTCCTGCGGCTCGACTTCTGAGGGGGCTGCTTCGGATGCGGTTTGCGCGACGGTGGGTTCGACCGGCTTCTTCGGCTCGGGTTCGCCGGAAGAAGGTCCGGCAATTCCCTCCACCGAATACGCGGCGGCAACTTCCGCCGTGAAAGAAGGTGAGGAAGATGCGGCGGGAATCTCTGCCACTGGTTCCGGCTCGACCGGCGAGGAATGGACCGCGGCGACACTTGACGGAGCGGTGGCGTCCGTAGCGCCCGCCTTTATGTCGGTAGTTTCGGGGTGCACGCCTTTGGGAGCCGCTGAATTCACCATGGCTCGCATCGCTCCAGGAGCAAACGGTATCGCGGCATCGGTCACAACGACTTTATGTTCGTCCCGCCGCAGCTCGGGGGTCACCTCAGCCGCCACTGCGGATTCAACTTCGGCGGCGTCGGTCACTGGCGCGGCAGCAAGGGCGGGCTCAACTCCAGCACCTTCGGCCACGAGTTCTGGGGCGGAGGACGCTTTTTCGGACATTTCGTACGCTTGACCAATAGGGCTGTTGTTAGCAGCGAAGTCGTCGTCCTCCTCAGACATAATGGCGCTGGGCTGCCCCGCCGTTGGGTCCGTTGACGGACCACGTTCCACCTCTCGGTGGGGGTCTTCTACATATCCCATTTCCGCCTCTCCGGTCGGGGTGGAAGCGGCGTTGCGGTATTTTGCCAAAGACTCGCCCGGCAGGATTTCAAACGTGTGAGATTCCGTAGGCGGCTCTTCGACGCGATGCGGAGGCGGGAACCTGCGTTCCCCATGACGACCCTCGCCGAATTCGGGCCGGCCGCGATGCCTCCGGCGGCGGCCACGTCGCGGATCAAAGGTCCGGCGGTCGTGCAAGTCTCTCGAGGCTGGGGGTGCGGCCACCGGAGCGGGCGGCGCAACGGCCGCTACGGGCACCTCCAAAAGGGGAGGCGCTACCGGCGGCGCAGGTGGAGGTGGAGCAACTTCGGGAACTACGGGCGGCGGGGGCTCCGTCACGGCGGGCGCGGGCAGTGGCGCCTGCGCCGCGGCGGCGTCAGCTTGCTGAGTGGTAAACTTGGTCGCGCGCGCCTCCGCTTCCTCGAAGACCTTGTCGTATTCCTCCTGGTCCTCGTAGAAGTCGGAAACGTAAAGGAACGCGTCACGCTCGAGGCCGATATCCACAAACGCCGACTGCATTCCGGGAAGTACACGGCTGACGCGCCCCTTGTAAATGCCGCCCACCAAGCCGACATCCGTGTCGCGCTCGAAATACACCTCAACCAGTTGGTCGTCTTCCAATACGGCGACCTTCGTCTCGTGAGGAGACGAGGAAATATACATCTCCTTGGACATGGAAACTCCATTTTCCGAAACGCCGGGGAATCAATCCGTCAGGCGACGGAGATCAGCCAACAACGTTTCTGACCGGCCGGGCGTCCCGACTCATCGGGAAGGACTGCCCTGGCCTCGACCGGATAAAATTCGGTGCCGGATGAATTCCAAGTGGCGCCATCAGGCGCGGAACTCATTGGACCCATCCGTCTCGCGACGCGCGGCTGAACCCTGCCGGCGAATCGCTCGGGTTACTGGACCGCTAGGTGGGAACGCACGTACGCCAACCCAGCGGGCGAAGGGCTGCTTTCAATTGACATATCGCCTGGCCCTCACGCTCATCGCCAGCCCCAGGCCGAGGAACGTGAATAGCAAGGAGGAGCCACCCTGACTCATGAGCGGCAGAGGTACACCGGTAATCGGAAGCACCCCAATCATCATCCCGGTGTTGAGGACCACTTGAAAGAACAAGACCGCGGCCAAGCCAATCAGAAGGAAGGCCCCAGCGCGGTCTGGCGCCATCTGCGCTCCATCGAGCAAACGCAGGAGCAGAGCAAAATACAACAGCAGAACGAGCAGGGTTCCGACAAACCCCTGTTCTTCGGCGAAGGCGGCGAATATAGAATCTGCATGGGATACAGGGATGAATCCCAGCCGACTCTGCGTTCCATTGCCTAATCCCTTTCCCCAAAAGCCGCCCGAACCGATGGCAATCTTGGTTTGAGTAACTTGGTAGCTGGAGCTTTGAGTGTTCTGAGTGGGATGAACGAAGGTCATCAATCTCTCGCGCTGATAGGGTCTTAGGAAATGCCAGCCTACGGGCAACGCGAGGATTCCGGCCAGACACAAAACAGCGACGTGTTGCCAGCGGATTCCCGCAAAGAGAACGCCGGCTGCGATAATCGGAACAAACGTCAACGCTGTGCCCAAGTCGGGCTCCAAGGCCACTAGGGCCGCCGGTATTCCGGCGAAGATCCCTAGCTTTACCAAGTCCCCCCAAGTGACCGCCTTGATCCGCCGATCGGCGAAGTAGGCTGCCACAACCAGTATTATAATCAACTTGGCGATTTCTGACACTTGGAAACTCATGAACCCCAACTGCAGCCACCGGCGTGTGCCGGCAATGGAGCGGCCCGCCACCAGAAGTCCGGCCAGCAGCAACACAGAAATGCCGTAGAGCCAAGGGGTTTGCTCCAAAATCATGTGGTAATCAAACCGGCTTGCAACCAGTGCCAGCACGCAACTGATAACTAGCCAATAGATCTGCTTCTTATATTGACCGGCCAGGGGGGAATGAAGTGTGGTACTGTAAATCTCTACAACCCCTATGGCGGCGATAGCCAGCGCCAGTCCCAACAGGAACCAGTCAATGTCGCTTATACGGAAACGCCTACCCACTTTTGATTCCTTTGCTACTGCCGCGAAGCAGATTTGGTTTGCCCCGGCGGATCGGCCGGCCGAAGTTGGCTCAGCACCCTCACCTGGGTTTCCATTTGGTTCCCAGGGCTCTTGGGGCCAACCTTCTTGTCGAAATAGGCCTTGATGACGTCGCGGACGATGGGTACTGCCACAGTTGAATGCTCGCCCCGCATCACCAGCGCCGCCACGACGATTTCCGGCTTGTCCGACGGCGCATACCCCACAAACCAGGCCGTATTCTTGAATTCGGAGCTCTTTGCGGACTGTTGCAATGCCTGGCTGACCACCTGTGCGGTACCGGTCTTGCCGGAGATATCGATCCCCGGGCTACGCGCGGCGCCGCCCGTCCCCCCGCCCTCATTTACTACCGCCCACATGCCCGACTTCACCGTCGCAATGGTGTTATCGCTCAGGGGGAAGTCATGCGGGGAAGAGTCGGGAGGATCTTCGCCCAGCGCCCGCAACTGGTCCTGAAATGCCACGTGGGGCCTATGAAAGACGCCACCCATGGCAACGCCGCCAATCGTATTGGCCACCTGAAGAGGCGTGACCAAATTGGAGCCTTGGCCAATCGCCACTGAAATCGTTTCCCCCGCATACCATTTGTGCTTGAAATTGCGTTGCACCCACTCCGGCGAGGGGATCAACCCCGGCGCCTCACCCGGCAGGTCGATTCCCGTCTTCGCACCCAGGCCCAGGCCCTTGGCGAAGTAATCAATCTTGTCAATCCCCAGCATCTTTCCCATTGTGTAAAAGAACACGTCGCAAGATTCGCGGATGGCCTTGTGGATGTCTACGGCGCCGTGCGCCTTATGTTTCTCAAACACCCAGTCGTGATAGAGGTGTCCGTAAATCGTGACGGCGCCCGCGCAGTGCACGATGAAATCTGGGGTGATTGTCCCGGTTTCGAGGACGGCGGAAGCCATCACAATCTTGAACACCGAACCTGGCGCAAGTTGCGCCTGAATAGCCTTATTCATAAGCGGCTTCATGGGATCGTTCGTGAGTTGGTCCCACTCTTTCGGGTCAATGCGCTTGGCGAAATCGTTGGGGTCAAAGGAGGGATGGCTGACCATGGCCAAAACTTCGCCCGTCCGCGGATCCAGGGCAACCACCGCGCCCGCATGGTCACCCAGACCAGCTTCCGCCGCCATTTGCAGGTCCAGGTCGATGGTGATGCGTAGATCGTTTCCGGCCAGTGCGTTGATGGTCGACTGCACCCCGACTTCCTGTCCCCGGCTATTCACCACCACCCGCCGCATGCCATCGCGTCCGGCGAGAACCTGGTTGTACTCGGCTTCCACGCCAAACTTTCCTATCACATCGCCAGGCTTGTAGGATGAGCCCAGTTTGGCGATCATCTCCTCGGGGACTTCACCCACATAACCCAGCATCGCCGCCGCCACCTGAAGCTTGGGATAGAGCCTCTGCTGCACCTGGATCAGATCGAGTTCGGGATATTCCACACGGTGGGATTCAAGGAAGGAAATATCTTCGAGCGTCGCGGCCTGCTTCAGCAGCACAGGTTGGAAACGCGGCAAGCTGGCAGTGCGTTCAAGGGTGGCGCGAAGTTCCTCGGGGTCCAGTTGTAGTCCCCGGGCGATTCCTGCGATGCGGTCCGGCGAGAGGGCGGCCGCAGACTCGCGCATCAGGAGCACGCTGAAGGCCGGAAAGTTGTCGGCAAGCACTCGGCCGTCGCGGTCCAGAATACGTCCGCGTGGAGCGATAACCGGGAGGTTGCGGATGCGGTTGCGTTCCGCCAGATCCGCATACTGCCGGTGTTGTCCAATTTGGAGCCGCCAATATCCCACCAACAAGCCCAAGAAACTTGCGGCAATGACATATTGAAGGAATGCGATCTTCCATGCAGGAGGGCGTTCGTCACTGGGAAATCGGACTTCCATTCTTACCCATATCGCCGGGGTTCGTTTTCAGTGCGGGCCTCAGCTTATTCATTCAGTTAACAAACGTGAAGCAGCGATTAACTTGCTGGGAACCAGCGTTTCCTCACTTCATGACCGTAGCACACCGCGCCCTCGTTGACAAGAAAAGAACGGGCAAAACGTTAAAGAGGGGTGAAGGCCCCTGGATTCAGCCTTCAGTTTTCATTGGTCAAGAACATTCGCTGCGATGGGGTGGAGGTGGCAACCTGATCGTCCACAGCCCACAGCGGGTTATCATGCCATGGGATGACAGAGGAGATCGAGTAATCAGGCGAATTTGCCGAGGGCGACGGTTCCATCGCGTCATCGCTTGATTGGCAGATTTGAGATTTGAGAAGTGAGAATTCCGATTTGTGATTAACGATAGGTGATTTCGAAATCAGTTTTCGTGCCACTCGTTACTGCTATCCATTCTCACGTCTCCTGCCTGCCGTCTTCGATCTCCAACACCCATAACTCATGTATTTTCATCAACATTGATTCAGACCCAAGAAACTTACATTTTATCTCCATTTTTTTCAATAACATACACTAGCTATCCTACATTTTGGGCTCTTTTTATTGTACGCGGATTACCGCCGTATGGATTTTAACTGGTTTACTATCAATGACTTGAAAATTGAAGTCTACGGGTGAATCTCTCTGAGTACCTTTTTTATCAGTAACATCGTCTCAAATCACGCATTGCTCCGTGGGCCCTCGCTCGCATCACAAGGTGTTGACCGAGGCCCGAGACCTGCGGCCCGTGCTCCAAACCCCAGGTCCTCCGGTTGCGCCACCTTGACTCCCTCCTCAACCAATTATGCTACCACATGGTTACTCAGTTATCAAGTTTTAATGTTGATAATTCCGATGCTTCTGGTGGCGGCGGGCTTACCCCGCCTGACTCGAATCAGCAGCTTTATGCCGCCACATTAGCTGTCACGGTCGGCGCTAAGACACATGGGAGGTCAACCCGACGCTACATCGCCACGACAGCACGCGGTACCCCGCGCAGGGCGGCAAGGGAATGGGGAAACCGCAAAGCCCGCAAGGGCAAGGATCCGTCATGCCAGCCGGTCACTGGGAGCGGGGGATAGCCGAAAACCACCACCTTTGCGAGAAACCACTACCGCATAGGCACCGGGCCATGCTGCCGCTCGGCCGGTATGGCCGGAACCGCATGATATCGCAGCCTTTCGGACAATCGAGTTTGGCAGGATACTTGCCCTAGATCAGGTTGCGGTCTGGCAAGATGGATTGGGGATTCGAGGAGGTACTGAAATGCGAAACCTAAAACTTTTGACGTTACTGGGTCTTTGCTTGTTGGTCGCACTGTATGCACATGGCCAACGAGTTGGAGTTGAGGTGGGGGTGGGGGTGGGGCCGGCGTACGTGGGGCCGCCTCCGGTGTGCGCGTATGGCTACTACGACTATTGCCCCTACGCTTGCGCACCCTACGGCTACTATGGACCAAGCTGGTTCTCGGGCGGAGTCTTTATAGGCGCCGGGCCTTGGTTCCATGGCTATCATGGCCGTCCGGGCTTCTACGCGGGACATGGCAACTACGGACGCGTGCCGGCGTTCTCGGCACATCCGAAATATCGGGGTGAGGTCAATCGTGGTGCCGTCCGCGGCAACTTCGATGGTGGAAGGATACATGGCAACGTGCGGGCGGGCGGTGTGCATGGCGGAGGCGGTTTCCATGGCGGTGAGCGCAGGTAGACTCCACCATCAACTCGAACTCTCGCGGCCGACGGCGTTCGCCGTCGGCCGTTGCATTTTAGAAGGAGGCGCACCAGGGGTAACCACAAGGCACGATGTAGCGGCGGGTTTATCCGTCGGCTGACGGACCACATGGCGGCGACCCGATAAGATTGGGACGGGTTCCGCCTTCTCTATATAAAATCGCTTCGACAATTCCATTCCTTGATAAGGAGGGGAGTGACTTGGGGTCTGCACCGGCCCGCGCAAACGCATGCCTCGATTACAGACCCTATGCTCTAAAGGCGAAACACATGATTCGTCTTAAGAGCATGAGAAGGCTTCTCCTGCGCGGGCTGTTCCGTTTTTGATCCTCATTTGTTAGTCTCCCCTGAGTCGCCAACTCACAGCGGGGTTGGCGAAGACGGCAGATTGCTGGCGTCGTCAGCCAGAGGACCTTGCCTGAATCTTGTCACTGGTCAGTCGTCAGTTGTCAGGTCAGAGTCATTAGCTATCAGCGGTCATCATGCGTAACTCGAACCTGGGCTCAGGTGCGCGGCTTTTTGCTTTCGATAGGGAACGAGCAGCGGACCTCCAAAACAGGTCCGCGCTGCGCCTGTTCGCCGTGGCTTCATTGCTTGATGATGGTGCCGTCGTACTGCCGGATTTCTCCCCATCCGCCGTTGAGATGGTCGGGTCCGTCGCGGAGGGGATACTTCGAGGCGAGCCGTTCATCCACTTCAATCCCCCACCCCGGCGAGTCGTTGGCCCACAGATAACCATCTTTATAAGCTGCGCAGCCCTTGAAGATCTCGGCTTCCACGCCACTGATGATGCCCCCCTCTTGGATGCCGAAGTTCCAACTGGCCAGGTCCAGATGCAATTGCGCCGTGTGACCCACGGGCGAAACGTCCCCGGGGCCGTGCCAGGCGGTTTTGACTCCGAACTGTTCGGCGAGGATCGCGATTTTTCGCGACGGCGTCAAGCCTCCGGCTTGCGACAGGTGCACGCGAATATAATCTATTAGGCGTTCGGCAATCAGTGGCTGCCACTCGTGCGGGCTATTGAAGAGCTCGCCCATGGCGAGTGAGGTTGCGCATTGCTCGCGGATTTGCCGGAAATAATCAATGTCTTCAGGGGAAAGGACATCTTCCAAATAGAACAAATTGATTGGCTCGAGTTCTTTGGCAAATTGGACGGCCTGATGCGGGCTGACGCGCTCGTGCACGTCATGAATCAGCCCGATATCTTCGCCTAACTGTTTCCGGCACTCTTCCAGCATTTGCCGCGTCCGGCGCATATAAGGACCCGGCTCGAACACGGGGCCCCCATGCAAGGATTTCGCGTCAGGGCCGACGCGCGGCCCGTAGACGGCCATGCCGGGCACGCCAATCTGAACTTTGATGCATCGAAAACCCTTTTCCATGGCTTCGCGGGCGCGATCGACGACCTCCTGGCTTTCCATGCCACTGACTGTGGCGTAGGTCAGCACCGCTTCACGCGCCTTTCCTCCCAGCAACTGGTACACCGACATGTTGGCCTGCCGACCCTTGACGTCCCACAGCGCTTGGTCAACCCCGCTGATGGCATTGTTGAGGACGGGGCCATTGCGCCAGTACGCACTGTTGTAGCAGGCCTGCCAGGTGTCCTCGATGCGGTCCGCGGGCTTCCCAATCAGGAATGGCTTGAGATATTTCTCCACCGCGGGCACCACCAGATCGGCGCGTTGGGTAAAGGTCGCGCACCCGTAACCGTAAAGGCCATCTTGATCGGTGAGGATCTTGACCACCACCAGGCGCACGCCGGACGGCTGCGTGGTGATCACCTTGATGTCTTTGATGATGGGTGACGGCAGCCCACGCATCGCGCGCGCCGCTTGCTCTTCTGCCCTCACGCGCTGGGCCGGTAAAGCCGCGCCGAGAGCTCCCGCCACGGCGATTTGACAACATTCTCTTCTATTCATCAGAGGCTCCCTTCAGGACAAGATTTCCGCCACCATATTAACCCTGATTTCCCGCTAGTGGGGTGGAAGGGCGGGGCTCATTTAAAAATGCCTTGACTCCCGATATCTGTTAAAATGCCTTCATGCGTAGTTCTCTCGCCAACGCGGTTCTCGTGGCGGGTCTCTCAGTACCCTTGTGTTTATGTGCACAGCCTCGCGGCGCGCCCCATTCCTCGTTTTCCCGTTCGGGGGGAAGTTATCATAGCTATCCCGTCGCGTCACGACCGCGACCGCTGCCCCGGTCGGCCAGGTCCGTGACCTCGAACGCGTCCTATCGGGGGATCACATTTCCGCCTGTTGCCGGCTCATCGCTGATCAATCCCGGCGAGGCGTCATGTCTGCTCAACCCTTCCTTTTCGGGTTCCTATTATTGCCGCCAATATTTTCCGCGGGGTGCCTCCTTGGGTTACGAGCCTGTCTTTCCTTATTGGATCCCAACGACAGGGTACGAGACGGACCAGCCTGGCCCGCCGGCTCCCGAACCGGAGCAAGACCCTCAACTCGCGGCGCAAGTGGGAAACCTGGCATCGGAAGTTGAAATGATGCGTGAGGATCAGGCGCAACGAGACTTCCGCGGCGCGCCTTCGGCTCAGTCTCCCGCGGCGGCGGAAGAAAAGCCTCCTGCCACCCTCTTCGTATACCGCGACGGCCACCAGATGGAAGTGCAGAATTATGCCATCCTCGGCAAAACACTTTGGGTTTTTTCTGATAAGGTAACGCGGCGAGTCCCGCTCACCGATCTCGACCTCGCGGCCACTGAGCGAGTGAACGAAGCCCGCGGCGTCGAATTCGCCGCGCCGGACCCACAATAAATCCACTGTTCAAATCGGGAAACAAAGGGGGCGCTCAATACTGCTTCACGGATACCACTTGGTCGCCATCGAATGTTACGAAGAGTACGTGTGGAGCCGTCCCGTAAATCCAGTCTTCCTGCTCGACGCCGTCTCGAACCTCGCGCACCCGCCGGTCCGGAGTGCCTTTGGCGGAAAGCACCGCGTCACGATCCATCCCCACCATGACTTCGTGATTCTTGATGGCCTCTTTGAATTGGGGAGGGAGATTCGGCGAGTACAATTCGGTGGGCGAGTGACGCTCGAAATCCAACGTGCCGGAGAGGATCGTCTTAACTTGCGCGACGGTCAGGTCGGGAAGGGACTTGCCAAAATCCACCGTTATGGATGACCCGAATGCGGTGGTGGGTGGTTGTCCCGAAGCAATCGGAGTAGCTCCCATCCCCCCGTCGATCTCGATGTGTTGGTACCACTTCTGCCGGGTCCTTCCGCCCCCATTGACCTCAAAAATGACCTGATTTGACTTGAACTCAATCTTGGTGATCACGGCGGGCGTCCCCGGTTGCATGGCCACACCGTTTACGTGCATTTCCTTTTGGGCATCCACCTGGTCCAACTTTCCCGTGGCATCCACCCGCACGCCCCTCTTCCCGCGCGGCAGGGGAACTTTCGTCACCGACATTTCCCGGAGCAGGCCGCGGATGATGTCATAACGGGCGTTGCGATCCATACCCTCTTTGGAAAAACCGGAGGGAATCACCAGGAAGGCGCTGGCCAGCCACAAGCTCCGCCATAACCAACTTAGGGTGGCTTTTTCCGCGTGGCCGCGAGTCTCTGAGCGCCAGCGAGTCATGGGAATCGGTCCTTCTTCGTCTCTTCCGCGGGCGAAGCCGAAAAAATTGTGATCGGCGGGTCCGGCGATTGTTGCGTCGCCGGAGCAAAAACCAGAGCTTTCATTTCTTCACTAGTATAGATGCTTTTTGCCAACGACACGTACACGGTCACGAGCAAAATTGCTCCGGTCACCAGCAAGCCGCCTTCCGGCCCGTATTCGCCGCCGGTCAGCCAAACGGGACCTCGGACGCGCGCGGCAAAAACGCTGGCCGGAATGGTTAATCCACTCACGGGCAGCCCCAGCAAAAAGCCCAGAAGAAAGTTCCAGGTAAAATGTATCCCAATGGGCATCCACAGGGAACGGGTCCGTAAATAGGCGACGGCGAATGGAACTCCGATCAGGGCGGTGTTGAGGGTGGACACCCACGTCCTGTGCGGGTTGGAAAGATGGGCAAGGCCGAACAACGTGGAAGTAGCAACAATGGCCCCCACCGGAGTGATGGACTCCGTCAGCCGCTGGAAGGGATACCCGCGGAAGATGGCTTCCTCATTGGCCGCCGCAACGGCAAACATCATAAAGCTGAAGGATCCCGCCCGCATCATCGGATGCGGGGAAAACGTGAAGTGTGCAAAGCCGCATCCCTCTTCCAGCACGGTTGCGAAAAACAGCATTGCCGCGCCCACCATCAGGCCGCGGCCAAGTTCCCTCCACCATCGAGGGTGAAGGGCCAAGCCCACGGAACCCAGGGGCCGTCGATCGAAAACCGCCGTCATCAGCTTGTAAGAAGCGACTATCGCTACCAGAGATGCGAGAGATTGCCAGAAAAGCGCCACGTATAAACTGGGATGAACCTTCCCGATGAGAAAGACCGCTCCCACCATTTCCGTACTAACCATAAAAGCAGCGACAAGGAGCACGACAGAAAGAAAGAATCGCCAGACGGGGCGGAGGCAGTCATCGCCGATGAAGATTCCGGTCGAATTCATCGCGTCTCCGCGGAGCGCTCGCCTTGATCGGCATGAACTTCCAGCCCGGTCCTGGAGATGCCGAAGTTGATAATCTGCCCGCCCATTTGGACCAGGGCGTCTTCCACGGCGGGTTTGGTGCCCGGGCGGATCATGAAGACTACGCAGCCGCCGCCCCCGGCCCCGCAGACCTTGGCGGCCATGGTTCCTTGCTTACGAGTATGTTCGATCATCCGGTCGATCTTGGGGGTGGAAATACCTTTGAAATTGCGTTTGCGATTTTCCCATTCGAGCGCCAGCAGCTCCGCCACGTCGTTCCAGTCCCGTGCCAAGAGAGCTTCCCGCATTTGGCTGGCGATGGTGGTGATCTGCTCGAAATTCTTGAGGACGGCCTCGTCGTTGTCAATGTGGGATTTCATGACCTCCCAGTTGTTGATGGCGGAATTGCGCGGCTGGCCCGTGTAGCAGAGCACAAATCGCTTTTCCACGTCGGCGAAGGGCAGAGGCAGTCGCTCCACTTTCACACCGTCGCGCTCCAGATGGACGGAGTTTGCACCGCCGTAAAGCGCGGGGAAGTAGTCCTGCCACCCGGTGGGCACGCGGATGACGATGGCCTCCACGTTCTTGGCAATCTCCAGGATCGTGGTGCGCGTGCAGCGCTTGCCCGTGACGCGCGCGAGGCCCCCGCATAGGGCGATATTCAACGCCGAGGAACCTCCCAATCCTGCGCCCGCGGGCACCTGCGAACTAGTCTTGATATTCAAACCGCGCCGGGGCTCAAAAAACATCACCAGTTCCCGCAATAGGGGCAATTGCGATTTACCAAGAGAAAGGTCGGTGAGGTTTTCCCAGCTTTCCTTCAGCCCCTGGTCCTGAGAGCTGAGCACGATGCGCCGGTCCGCGCGCGTATCAATCACACATGAGGCATAACATCGAATGGCAATATTAACCGTCTGTGCGCCGGGGTGAAAAAGGTAAAGCGGCCAGATGTCCACAGTTCCGCCGGCCAAATCAACTCGGGCGGGCGCTCGCGCTTCAACTCGCATGATGACCTCTTCAGAAGTGGATTAAGAACTAGTTTATGAGCTTTCAGCTATCAGCTCTCAGCTTTCAGCTAAACACCCCTCATCCGGCCGCCCCGATTTCGGGCGCCCGTTGGACTCCCGTTGAGTCCGGAAATCGGAGCCTCACCTGCTGCCCTCGCACTCGGGAAAAGGGCTGCGGATGGAAGGGCTTTAGCTGATAGCTGAGAGCTGATAGCTGAAAGCTCACTGCTGCGTCACCTGCATCGTCTCATCAATGGACAGGGTCGGCCAACCGGCTTTGGCAGGATCCGAGGGCGCGGCTGTAATCTTGAAGTGCTGGCCATCGTCCACATCCGCAGTGTAATTGTATCCACGGCGGTTTGCCCCGGAAAACGTGATCGAGCCATCCTGCTGGAGTTCGTCAACTGAGGCATAAGACCCGTGGCTCGCCAGGTTCATCCTCTCGGCCTGGGCGATGGCCAGCAGGTCGCTCTTTACGCCCACCACGTCAATCACTTCCTTGGGTGGCTGCCCGCCCGTCGGCCCCGATGAGAACTGCGACTTCATGACGAACCAGATAATCGCCAGCACGATCACTAATCCCAAAATGCTTCCCACTGCTCTCATAAGCTCTCCCATCCAGGGTCCGTTGTACGGTCGGCCCTATTCTGACGCGATGTTCGCACGGATGCAACAAGTTAGGGGTTCTTTCCGCGCCGCAAGCAAGCTAAGATGTCCGCCAGCACGACAGCTCGGAATTTCAGGAGCGGAGGCATCGCAGTGGCGGACACAGCCGATGTGGTGATCGTGGGCGGGGGAATTGTGGGTGCAAGCATCGCCTATCATCTCGCTCAGGCCGGCTCCACAAACGTCCTGGTTCTGGAGCGCGAGCCTCATCTGGGCCGCGGCTCCACGGGCAAGAGCATGGGCGGGGTGCGCGCGCAGTTCTCCACGGAGATCAACATTCGACTGTCGCTCTATGCCCTCGATTTTTTTGCCCGCTTCGAGGAGGCCACCGGCTGCCCCAGCGGCTATCGTCCCCAGGGCTACCTGTTCGTAGCGACGAGTGAGAAGCACCTGGATTACTTGCGCGCCAATTACCAACTGCAAGTGGCGTGCGGGGTGAAGACTGTGGAGCTGCTTTCGCCCGCCGAGGTCCTCCGCCGCATGCCGCATTTGCGCGCCGACGACATCCTGGGAGGCAGTTTCAGTTCCACCGACGGGTTTGTGGACCCGTACAGCGTCATGACCGGATTCATGCAGCGCGCCACGGATAAAGGCGTGCGTTTGTGGAAAGGTGCGGAGGTCACGGCGATCTTGCGAGACAGCCAAGGCACTGCGGGTGTTGAAACCACGCGCGGCCCGGTGACCACACGCACGGTGGTGAATGCCGCCGGTCCTTGGGCGGCACAAGTGGCAGCATTGGCCGGAGTGATGTTGTCCGTCCAACCCCTGCGCCGCATGTTGGTCCCCTCCGAGCCTTTCCCGCTCATCCCGCGTGAGGCGCCCATGACCATCGATATGGCCACCGGTTTTCACTTCCGCCCGGAGGGTCTGGGAGTCCTGCTCGCCTGGAACGATCCGGAAGAGACGCCGGGATTCAAGGTCAATTTCGATCCGGCGTTCGTCGAAAAGATTCTTCTGCGAGCGGTGGACCGGATTCCCTGCTTTGAGGCGCTGGAAGTGAATCCCAAGCGCGCCTGGGCCGGCCTCTATGAAATGACCCCTGACCATTACCCCATCCTCGGACCCGTGCCACAGGTCCCCGGCTTGTTTCTCGCCAATGGCTTCAGCGGCCACGGCGTGATGCACTCACCCGCCACCGGAAAGGTCCTGGCAGATCTGATCCTGCACGGCCACTCCGACCTGATCGACGCCCGTGCCCTCGACTTGGCACGCTTCGCCGAAGGCCGCCTGATTCACGAAACCGCGGTGCTGTAAGCGTGAACAGTGCCTGGTCCCGATTTCTATTTTGCGCTCCTTCGGAATCATAGCCCTGGCAAGGTGCTAGAATAGGTCCCCGAAAATCAAGGTGAGCAGGAGGAACCCTGGTATGGCAACTCGACGTGCATTTATGCAGAAAGCCCTGAGTAGTTCGGCCGCTCTGGCGGCATATGGACTTTTCCCTTCCAGCCGCGTGCTGGGAGCAAACGACCGCATCCGCATTGGACTGATCGGCGCTGGCGGGCGCGGGACGGAAATCTTCAAGGCGGCATTGAAGTGCCCCAACGTGGAAGGGGTGGCCGCTGCGGATATCTATACCCGCCGCCTGGATAAGGTGAAGGCGAGCATTCCCTCGATCCAAACCTACAGCGATTTTCGCAAACTGCTCGATGACAAAAGCATCGATGCGGTGCTGATTGCCACGCCTCAGCACCTGCACACGCTGCACTTTGTTCCGGCCATTCAGGCGGGAAAGGACGTCTACCAGGAAAAGACCATGGCGTTCAATCCCGACCACGCCAAGCGCATGCGGAAAGCTTTGGAGGGTTCCGGACGCGTCGTCGGAGTGGGCATCCAATCCACCAGTTCACCGGCTATTCCCAAAGTGCGCGAATACTTGCGGCCCGAGCGCATGGGCATGATCACGCAACTGCACACCTTCCACTATCGAAACGCTCCCTATGGCGGGTGGAAGCGCGAAGTCCCCGCCGATTGCGATCTTCAGCACGTGGATTGGAAAGCGTTTGAAGGCGAGGCGAAAGATTATCCCTTCGATCCCAACCGCCTGATCAACTGGCGCTTCTTCTGGGACTACTCCGGGGGAAACGTTTTTGAAAACATGGTGCACCAGGTGGGATTCTGGTTCAAACTTCTCGATCTCAAGATTCCCCAGAAGGTAACAATGGTGGGGGCCAACTACTTTTCGCCCAACATGCAGCCCCCCGACACCATGGACGTGAGTATGATTCAAAGGGAAAAGCTGCTCTTCACCTGGAACTCCATGTTCGGCAACAACCTGTTCGGCGAGGGTTATGACCAGGTGCTCGGGAACAAAGGAACGGTCCTCCGCGACGAAGACGACAACGTGCGCTACGTTTCCCAGGAAAGGAAGTCTGCGGCTCCGAGCGTGGGCGAAGCGCCGGGAAAGGCTCCGGACATCGTAGGTATGGGCGACTCCACCGTGCTGCACCTGCAGAATTTCTTCGACTGCATGCGCAGCCGCAAAGAAACCGACTGCCCCTTCGAATTGGGTTTCCGCGCCGCGATCGCCTGCCGCATGGCCGTGGATTCATACCGGCAAGGCCGGACCGTTAGTTGGGATGAAGAAAAGGAAGAAATCGTTTAGCATGTAGCGGGGAAACGCATTCCAGCGGATGGAGAGACGCATGAAGAAGATACTCAATGAGCCTTTTGTCTATGTCGACGAGATGCTGGAGGGCCTGTGCCTGGCCCATCCGCAGTATTACAAGCAGACCGGGCCGGAAGGCCGAGTCATTGTTCGCGCGGACGGCCCGGTCGCAGGCAAAGTGGGAATTGTCTCCGGCGGCGGGTCCGGACATTTGCCGGTTTTTACCGGGTACGTGGGCAAGGGCCTGCTGGACGCCTGCGCGATTGGCGACGTGTTCTCGTCCCCGGCAGTCGACCAGGTTGCGGAAGCCATCCGCGCTGCAAATGGGGGCGCGGGAGTGCTGCGGCTGTACGGAAACTACGGCGGCGACAATATGAATTTCGACATGGCCGGGGAAATGGTCGAAATGGAAGATATCCCCACCACGACCGTGCGCGTGGCGGACGATGTGGCCAGCGCCCCACTGGCGGAACGGTCGAAGCGGCGAGGCGTGGCCGGCTTGGTCTACACATACAAAATTGCAGGCGCCAAGGCTGACCAACGCGCGACGCTTGAAGAGGTAACAGCTACTGCCCAGAAAGCCGCGGACGCTTGCCGCTCCGTGGGCGTGGCCCTGACGCCCTGCACGGTGCCGGCGGTGGGCCGCCCAACATTTGAAATCAGCGAGACGGAAATGGAGATTGGCATGGGGATTCACGGTGAGCCGGGGGTGCGCCGCGGACCCATGCGCCCCGCCGACGCCATCGCGGAAGAAATGCTATCCCTTCTGCTGGCCGACATGGCCTTGCAGTCCGGCGACCGCGTTTCAATATTGGTGAACAGCCTGGGAGCAACGCCCCCGGAAGAACTTTACATCGTATACCGGTTTGTGGCCCGAAAACTCGCCGGCCTGGGCCTGGAAATCATCATGCCGCTGGTGGGGCGCTATGCGACCTCCATGGAAATGGCCGGCATGTCGCTGACGCTCTGCCAACTCGATGCGGAACTGGAAGCCCTGCTGAAGGCTCCCTGCGATTGCCCATTCTTGAAGGTCTGAGGCACTGCGAAAACCGTGGCTTGGATCGGTATGTCGGGAGTGCCAGACAATCCCTGGAACGTTGGCGGAATCCTGCCGCCAATGCGACAATGAACACGCCCTTATGGAATTGACGTTGTCCCGTCGACGACTTGCGATTTTGTTTCTACTGTTTGTGCTGGCCCAATTGCTTCTCGGGCAGTCTTCCCGCCCGATTCACCAGACACATCCGCCTGAGTATACGTTCAAAGTCGTTCAAGCCTTCCCACATGACACCACTGCTTTTACGCAAGGTCTCGCATTTCGTGACGGGTTTCTATATGAAAGCACCGGCCTCAAAGGTCGATCATCGCTGCGCAAGGTTCGTCTTGAAACTGGAGAAGTTGTTCAGCGAGTGGACTTGGCCCCAGATTTTTTTGGCGAAGGAATTACTCTCCTCAAAAACGAAGTCGTCCAGCTCACTTGGTTGTCACATAGAGGGTTTGTCTACAACGTGAGCGATTTCCGATTGCTGCGCCGCTTTTCGTACTCGGGGGAAGGATGGGGTCTCGCCACGAATGGTCGTGAGATCTTCATGAGTGACGGAACGCCCGCGATCCGCGTTCTGGACGCTGACACGCTTGAACAAAAGCGACGTTTTACAGTTCAGGATGGAGATACTCCCATCGATCAATTAAACGAACTCGAGTTCGTAGATGGAGAGATTTTTGCCAATGTGTGGAAGACCGATCGAATCGCTCGGATCTCGCCGCAAAGCGGTAGGGTAGTTGGCTGGATCGACCTCAAGGGCCTTCTGAGCCCGATCTATGACCTCGAATCTGGCGCCGTGCTGAACGGGATCGCCTACGATTCGAGTCGAAAGCGCCTGTTTGTTACTGGCAAATTGTGGCCGAGCATCTTCGAGATACGCCTCGTTCCGAAACGGTTCCAATAGAATCTCGATATAGCCGTCCCTGTCAAGATTTGTGCCCGACTTCGAAATCGGGACAAACTTTGCCACCTTCTGGGCAGCGCATTGCCAATGGGCCGGATAACTCCCCGGCGTGGAAATGTGGCATTTGGATTCGATGCAGCATACTCAGCCGTAAAACGCTCCTGTTGCTTTCCCAAAGGAAGCGTGGCATACTTCCTGTTGGAAACCCAATGGACCCTATGAAAGAAAAAACGGACGTTCGACAGGGCACGCTGGCGCTGATGGTGCTTAAGACTCTGGATGTGCTGGGACCTTTGCACGGCTACGGGATCGCGCGGCGCATCGAGCAGATCAGCGGAGACCTGCTCACCCTGAATCAAGGCACGCTGTATCCCGTCCTGCTGAAATTGGAGCAGGAGGGATCAATCGCTTCCGAGTGGGGCTCCTCGGAGAATAACCGCAGGGCACGCTTCTATCGGCTGACACGTGATGGGCGCAAACAGTTGCAGTCCGAGACGCGGGATTGGGAGCAGACGGCGGCCATCATCGGGCGATTCTTTGCCGTGAAAGCGGAGGATCTGAAATGAGAACCCTAAGGCGATTCCTCAAGCGGTTGGTCTCCTGGGCAAGAACGCAGCACCCTTATTAAGGGGCGCTCCATCTCCGAGCAGGATACGGCGACTTCGCGGCATGTGGCGGTCATCAATGAGGCGTTTGCCAAGAGATTTTTCAAACACGAGGACCCCATTGGGAAGCATTTCGGTCGGCCTGAAATCAGAGCTGCCCGCCAATACGAGATTGTCGGCGTCGCCAAGGACGCGCGCTATCTGACTTACAATCTCGACCAACCGATTGGCCCATTCTTCTTTTTGCCTTCACCGCAGCATGATGCCTTTTCCAAAGCGGAATTCACGAAGGGCGATTTGCGTACCCATTTCCTGAGCAATGTTGTGGTAAAGATGCAACCTGGGGCCACGCTGTCAGATTCCGAGGTGCGCCGGTCCATCGCCGACGTCGATCCGAATATGCCGGTAATCTTCATTCGCACCCTGCGGGACCAGGTGGACAACACGTTCAGCCAGCAGCGCCTGATTGCACGTCTCACCTCGTTCTTTGGAATTCTCTCGCTCGTCTTAGCTTCTATTGGGTTGTATGGAGTTGCCGCCCACAACGCCGGACGCCGCACCAATGAGATTGGCGTGCGTATGGCGCTCGGCGCCCATCGCGGCCAGGTTGTTGCCCTGGTTCTCCGGGGCGCATTCGGGTTGGTTGTCGTTGGTCTAGTGGTCGGGTTGCCGCTAGCTGTAGTAGCGGGGCGCTTCCTGGGCCACCAACTATACGGAATGAATCAATACAACCCCGTGGTGATTCTTGTAGCCGTCACGGCTCTAGGGCTGTCGGCGCTGGTCGCGTCTTTGATCCCAGCGATCCGAGCGAGCTTAACCTCCCCTTTAGAGGCGCTGCGCACCGAGTGAGGCCCATGGTCTTAGCGCAACGGGCCGGTGGAAAAACGCGCGGCGCGGCGCTCCCGAGCGTGCGGCAACAATATCCGGTAAGGCGTCGCCCGTGAAGTGACGCAGGCCCGCCGAAAGGCCACAATCACGCGACGAGGCAGCCATTCGCCAAGCAACACTGTTACCGCATTCGCGGGCTGGGGTGCGAAAGAATCTCGGGCAAACCGCCCATCATTTTTATCGGACATCATTACCCACTCAATACATAAACCTCTTGACACTAACAGTTGGCTCGCCCTACTCTATAATGGAGGCTATTTCACTTGTGCTGATCGGTGCGGCACGAGCCTATGCCTCCCCCCAGCAAACGCCCCATCTGCGCACGTTGGGAGGTTAAGTTGTCTCTCGGGAAAAAACGAACGCTGACCGTGAAGAGAATTGCCGCCAATCCGGCGAACGGGGAGCGCTTACGGGGCCCCGCCAATCCCGCGGGGCGGGAGCAGGGACGCACGGCCAATACACGCCTCGGATTATACTCGCGGGCGAAAGAGGGGGAGCCGCCTTCCTGCCTCACCTCGGCGGAGTGGGAGGCGCCCGAGTCGGTGCGCCCGCTAGATCCTCTCGCGGCAGTTAAGCGGAATCAAAACAAACTCTTCCGCGAACCCGTGAAGTTTATGAAAGTAAAGCAAGTTAGTGAAGTATTGAAGGGATCTCGATGGCCCGTATAAAGCATCAAGTTATTGAAAGAAAATCGGTTAATGAAACATGTCACAGGTTAGAAGAGAGGAAGAAAAGATGGTGCCAAAATGAAGGGATAACCCGTGATGTTGTTGAAAATAAGCAAGATAGAAAATCGATATCGGCGGATGCCGTGATGTTCGTGAAAATTAAGCAACCTACCATTTCGACCCCGTGATGTTATTGAAAGAAAAGGAGAAAGCAGCTTGAGGCGAGGACGCGAAAATCGATGGTCAACGCTCAGCGCTCGGCTCGTGGGCGGTCATGGTCAAGAGGGCCCTGGCATAAGGGGCGATGCGGGCCACACGGAACATGCCAGGCTGGAGCCCCGCCTTTCCTGGCCTGTGGTGAGAAGTTCGGGGTCGGTTGGTTCCCATTCCCCAGTGAAAACCCCTGATGTCCCGCCACTTGCGCTTTTTCACACCATGGTGGACATGATGACCGTCATTTTGCGCATTGATGCTTGGTCAAGTTCAAATCCCTTTCCTCGGGCTCGGATTGTCGGCACATCGCTAAGTGATTTGATTTCAATAAATACCCGTTTGGCGATGACAGCCTCGGCAATTAGGACTGTTTGGCACACCGGTTGCCTTAAGTACGGGTGCGAGGGACTTCGGGTCCTAGGAACCCGTCAGATGACGGGTTGGGGGTTGGGGATAACGGAAATCGGACGAACCGTGATCTCCAGCCCCCGTAATAATTACTGGCACAGTTTTCAGGCAAACCCTCAGCAGCCAATATAGATGGTTTAGAGGCAAGTGATGTTGGACATCACACAGCTCAACAGTTTTCTTTCGACGCAGGCGGCTGCCGGAATCAGCAAGCCCGGGCCTCAGGCGATTTCCCCTTCTGATTTTTTCCCCCGCCTCGCCGTAGCGGATCCCAAGCCCATCGTTACATGGCGAGTGTCCCGTTCCTGCAACCTGAATTGCTTGAACTGCCTCTACGACTCGCGACCCCGGGGCTATGGATCGGAGCTCACCACCCTCGAAGGCATGGCGTTGATCAGCGACCTCGAGGGGATGCAAGTTCCGCGGTTACTCTTCGCGGGCGGGGAGCCCCTGATGCGGGCGGATCTCCTGGAATTGGTGGCCTACACGCATGAGCGGGGAATCCAACCCTCGCTTTTTACCAACGGCACACTCCTTGGCCGGACTTTTGCGTCGGGGCTGAAGCGTGTCGGATTGCATTCCGTCAGTATTCTGCTGGAAGGGATCGGCCGCGAAGTGGATCGCCATCGGGGTGTGCCAGGCGCCTTCGACGCGGTGCTGGAAGGGTACGAAAACTGTGAAGCGGCCGGCCTTGCTGTGGAGGTCCGGATTCCGCTGAATCGTTGGAATTATCCCGAACTCGCCGACATCCTGGATTTTATCGAGCGCCGGCAAATCCAGCAGGCGGTTTTCGCGCACCTTGTTTACACGGGCCCGGGCAATCACGCAGAGGACGACCTGACCCACGACCAGAAGCGGCGTGCGCTCGACCTGATCCTCCATCGAGTGGAAGAGTTCCATCGCCGCGGAGTGGCCATCAGAATTGCGACCGACGAAAACCATGTGGACGGCATTTACCTTTTCCAACAATTAGCACGCAGGAATCCCCGGCGCGCCGCAGCCGCCTACCGGTGGTTGCAGGGATGCGGGGCGGACGTGCAAGGCGCGGGCGTGGGGCTGGCCGGGATTGATTCCGTCGGCGACGTCCACCCTGATCCCTACTGGGCCAACTGCACTCTCGGCAATGTGCGGGAGACCCCCTTCAGTGAAATCTGGGAAAGATCTTCGAACCCGCTGCTGCGAGGATTGCGCGACCGTCTTCCATTACTGAAGGGGCGATGCGCGAATTGTCGCTGGAAACAAGCTTGCGCGGGCAATCTCCGGGTTCGCGCCGATGAATTTTTTGGCGACCCTTGGCAGTCGGACCCCGCGTGCTATTTAACGAATAAAGAAATTAGCAAGGAAGTCACTGAGCAAGTTGAGACAATGGAAGACGACGTGCTCTTAACAGAGCAGGCTGCGTAAAACAGCCACTTTTAGTTTCTGAGTCGTGATTATTTGATGAAAACGTTGACACACAAACCGCGGCTCATTTTTTGGGAGGTGACAAAGGGTTGCAACCTGCGTTGCATTCATTGTCGCGCCACCGCTACGGAACTCTCATCAATCAATGACCTACCTACGACCAAAGCCCTGAACATAATAAAGCAAGTCTCTCAGTTATCCCTACCTATCCTAGTTCTAAGCGGTGGCGAACCTCTTTTTCGTGCAGACATTTTTGAGTTGGCCAGCTACGCGCGCGATTGCGGATTGCGCGTAGCCTTGGCGACTAACGGAACGTTGGTTACCGAAGAAGTTGCTCACAAGATCGTGGATGCCGGCGTGCGCCGCGTCTCCATCAGTTTAGACGGAGCGGACGCCGCTACCCACGATGCCTTTCGAGGCATCCCGGGAGCATTTGATCAGGCCCTGCGCGGCTTGCGAAATTTGAAAGACCTCGGCATGTCTGTGCAAATCAACATGACGATCGCGCGCCACAACGCCCATCAACTTCCCGCCGTGCTGGAAATGGCGCGCCAGCTCGGAGCAGACGCCCTCCACACTTTCCTGCTGGTTCCGGTGGGTTGCGGCGTGGGCATTGCCGAAGAGCAGATGGTTCCTGCCGAGGAATACGAAGAAATCTTGAATTGGTTTTACGACCGTGCGCAGGAAGGCGGCATCGAGTTAAAAGCCACTTGCGCGCCTCACTACTTCCGCGTCGTACGACAACGCCGCGCGGCAGAGCGCCGCGCCGCCTCGCTGGCACAGCCCTCTTACGTGAGCAATGGGCAAGAAATCGGGCCCACGGACATGACTATGCCGGGCTCGACGGGCATCGGTCTTCATCCGCACGCGCGGCTCGCTGGGGCGGGCCACCCAAATAGCATGCAGGCCATGACCAAAGGCTGCTTGGCCGGCACAGGCGTGGCTTTCATTTCCTATCAGGGTGAAGTTTATCCTTGCGGCTACTTGCCGGCTCTGGCGGGCAATCTCCATCAACAGAGTCTGGCGGAGATCTGGGAGAGCGCCCCGGTGTTTCAGCAACTCCGTGACATGGACAACTTGAAAGGCAAATGCGGTTACTGCGAATTCCGCAATGTTTGCATGGGTTGCCGCGCACGTGCCTTCGCCGCTACGGGAGACTACCTGGACGAGGAGCCTTTCTGCGTTTATCAACCCCGTATCGCGGGAGCGGCCGAAAGCAAGGTTGTAGTACCGAGCGGCGTTCGGCCTTCCGGCAAACCCGGTTCGCCCCCGCAGTTGGAGCGGGCGGGTGAGGAGGAAAGCCATGCTTCAATTCACTGACCTGGTGCGCGGCGGAGAAGCGGTGCGCGACATCAAACAGAAATTCCCCGAAACCGCGCCGGTCTTTGACCAGTTCGGGCTGCGGCCTTCCTGTGACGACTGCTCCATTGAAATGGCAGCTCGCAAAGTCGGCGCTTCCTTCGAGGACCTGCTCGTTGAAGTGAACAAATCCATCTACAAAAGCCGGGGAGTGACTGCCCGGGCGTCATGAGGTTCCGCTGACATGCCCAGCACGCCTCCCATCTTTTCCTTGCTGACTCGCTCGCGAGGGCGCTCGTTCATCTTGCCGCGTGAGCACGGAGCCTGGGGAATGCTCTTGGTTCCGCTGGTTACCGGCGCCGCTGCCGGCAGTCCTCGGGGTGAGCGGATCATCTGGATTTTGTTATTCGCCGCGGTCGCGCTAGGGCTCTTCTGTTTGCGGACCCCTGTGGAAGCTGGGTTGCAAATCTCACCGGTGCGTCCGCAAAACGATGCGGAGCGGAAGCTCATTCATAATTCCATTTATATTTATGCTTCCGTTGTCGGGTCAGCCCTAGCAGTCCTCATATTTTGGGCGCACGCTTATGGACTCCTGCTGTTAGGCGCGGTCGCGGCGATAGTTTTTGTTCTTCAGGCCGTTTTGAAGCAACTTGGCCGGGAAACCCGCATGAACGCGCAATTGACGGGTACCATTGCGCTGAGCTCCACTGCGATGGGAGCTTATTACCTGGCCACGGGGCATTTCGGCTCGACGGCCGCAATGATCTGGTTGGCCAATTGGCTTTTCGCCGCCAACCAAATCCATTTTGTTCAACTTCGAATTCATTCCGCGCGAGCCATCACGCCCCAGGAAAGATTCCGCCAGGGAAGAGGCTTTCTGCTACATCAAGCCTTTTGCCTGCTGCTGCTGGGGTTGATTTGGCGAGCCGGATGGCTTCCCGGTCTCATCCTGTTGGCGTTCGGGCCTCTATTCGTCCGAGGGTTCGCGTGGTTTCTGGACTCACCGCGGCCACTCCAGGTTCATCGGCTGGGGGTCAGCGAGTTGCTTTATGCCATCGTCTTCGGGATGTTTTTCATCGTCGGGTTTCACCACCCGATTGGGTAGCGATATCTCATCTATGCGCGAAAATGCCAGTGCGGACAACCTCCGTGCTCACAAAAAGGGCCAGTTGGACGTGGGGCCATTGTTTCCCCTTTTCAGTGAGCAGGATATCGCCGACGATTGCTTGGGACGCGTCATTGACGTGGCCCGCTTGGCGCCCTCGGAATGGAACTTGCAAACCTGGCGCTGGATCGTGGTGCGTGGCGATGCCGCCAAGAAATACCTCGAGGCCGCCGCTTACATCAAAGTTCCCCTCAGTTCCGCGCCCGTTATTCTGATCTGCCTGGCGGACACCCTGGGCTGGAAGTCTGCGCCACAGTATTTGGAAGAGATGATTGCCAGCCGGAAGATCACGGAGGAAGAAGGCCGCGAGGCCTTGCGCCGCCTGCGCGAATACTATTCCGCCTCCCCCGACATTGCCAAACGCACCGCCCTGGCCAACGCCTTTGTGGCCGTGCACCAAATCCTCCTGGGCGCGGCGGAGTGCAGTCTGTCGGCTTATTGGGTGACCGAATTCGACGAAACCAAGATCAAGACACACTTTCATATTCCTGACCACTTCTTGGTGGCCGCATTGCTTCCCATCGGGTACCGCGAGGAGACTCAGCCCCTGGCGGTCTCCAAACTCCCCTTGCGCACTTGTATCTACAAAGAGAAATTTGGCGAAACCCTCGGCCCTACCCCCTAGCGGAAATCCCTACTAAGTTGCTTGTATCTCATCTACTTCAAGGCGGGCTAGACCAAATTCTTCGTGGTACACTGCTCCCAGCCGGCCAGGGAAACGTACCACAAAGGTTCGGGGATGAGATGGAAGCAGATCTCGGTTCTTACGTTCTTGGCGGCGGTGGTGTGCCTTGTTTGGTTGGCTTTCCAGAATGCCGGATTGGGCTCGCGGCCGGCGACGATCGCGATTCAGATGCGGCCAGCCTGCTGATGGGTTGGCGCGCCTGACCTTCGGCCGATCAGGGACTCGGATGGAAACGCGCCGGCACCCTTGCCGCTCCCAAACCGTTGCCAAAGGGCGACAACGTTTGATCTTCCTTGGAGAAATCTGCCCTTCGAAAATCACAATTCCCCAATCACCGATCACGCGATGACCTGATCGTCGGCCTTCCGTTGCGTCGGAAGGCCAGTTTCACCTATAATGCTGTTGGACCCCGAATAAACAGGATTTGCACAATGCCCTCGCCGATCATCCAAAAGCTTCAGGAAGAGATTCAAGCGCTGGAGCGCGAACTAAACTCCGAGCTGCCCAAGGAGCTGAAACGCGCGCGGGCACTGGGAGACCTGAGCGAAAACGCCGAATACCATATGGCAAAGCAGCGCCAGGATTTTGTCAGCGCGCGCTTGATGCAACTCAAGAATAGGCTGGCAGACCTTTCGCTGATCAACATGAACAACATCCCGAGGGATCGCATTGCCTTCGGCTCGAAAGTGAGCCTTTATGACGTCGACCGTGATGTGGAAATTGAGTACCGGTTGGTGACCAGCGAAGAAGCCGACGTTACCAAGGGGCTAATCTCCACGACCTCCCCCATTGGCCGTGGCTTGATGGGCAAGAAACCGGGTGACACGATCAAAGTGACCACCCCCAACGGCTCCCGCGAGTTCGAAATCCGCGCCGTCCTGACCTTATACGATCAGGCCTAAGGATCTTCAGCAGGCTTGCTCCCGCCCGGAGCGCAGAGACCTACCATGGTAACGCGAAAAATTGGCGACACCCTTCAGCACGTCCTGGACGCCATTGTGCGGGGCTTTGCCGCGAGCGGCATCAACCCCAACTTTCTCACCTTCATCGGATTTGCCATCAATTGCCTAGCGGCATATCTGTTCGCCTACGGGTATTTTCGCTGGGCCGGCGCCACCATCATCCTGGCCGGCATTTTTGACATGACCGACGGCCGCGTCGCGCGTCTCTCCAAGCGCGTAACTGCCTTTGGCGGTTTTTACGATTCGGTCATGGACCGCTACTCGGACCTTTGCTTGCTGATTGGACTGCTGATTTACTACGGGCGCATCAGCCGCTATTCTTACGTCTGTCTAGTGGCCGTCGCGATGATTGGCTCCGTGATGATCAGTTACACTCGTGCCCGCGCCGAAAACCTGATTCCCACCTGCAAGGTGGGATTTATGGAACGGCCGGAACGCGTGGTGCTGATCATCATTGGGGCGCTGTTTGACCGCATGGCGCCGGTGCTATGGCTGATTGCCGTGCTGTCCAACGTCACCGTGATTCATCGCATTCTCTACACACGCCAAGAGGCTCGTAAGCTGGCTTCTCAACCAGCCGTATCCTCATGACCGCCGCCCTCCTGCCCCGGCCTGAGCCGGCGGATGGTTTCCGGGAGATCACATGACAAGCACAGGCAGGGTTTCCTGGTTTTGCCTTTGCCTTCTAGTGGGGCCGGCCGCCCTGGCCAGTGGACTCACACGCGCTCCGGTTGAGATCGTCAGTCCCGTCACTGACCCGCAAGGCCACATCGCGGAGGTTACGGCTCCTGACGGAAAGACGTACCCTGTCTTTCGCGAGCCTCCCGAATCTCCCCTTGTCAGCCACATCCGCGAAGTTCTCAATTCCGGCCCGGCCCAACAAGAGTTGGTGCTCGAACGCTTTGCACGGACACTTCGCTCCCAAGAAGGGACCGCAGCCACCGGCGAGATGCGCCCGGCTTCTTTTGCGCCCCTGTACTTGCTGTTGTCCAACGAGGAGGGCGGATTTGCGCGTTACGGTTTCTGGTTGGAGCAACCGAATGGCACAAGAGGACTGGTCATGGCTGGGTATGTGGACTTGGTCGTACGCCAGCAGAGCGTTGATAGCGGAGACTTCGAGGAAATCTTCTGTCATGAGCTCGGGCACCTCATCTTGCGGTCGCTCCTTGGCGATTTGAGCCACGGACCGTCACGGAAAATGCACCAGAGCATGACCGTGACGGACTACCCGACCGCTTTCGACGAGGGCTACGCTGAGCACTTTCAACCTCTGGCACGGGACGGGACGAAGAACCCCACACTACGGAAAATCCAATCCGGGACGGGCACGATGGATCTCGACTTACTTTGGTTGAGCAGTCTGGACACGCAACTGCGAAGCGATGGGGTGAAGCGGAATCTCTTCGTGCATCGCAAAGGGCTGCCACAAGTGAATGGGGGACAGGACACAGACCTTTATCATGTGTTCTTGAATGAAGAGACCTCGACCCAGTTTCTTCCCGGCGCCTTTAAGAACGCACAGGAAATGATGGCGAGCGAGGGGGTAATCGCCACCCTGTTTTATCGTCTCGTGAACCGCGAAAGCTTACGCAACAGATACCGCGAACCCGCATTCTACAGCCAGTTTCTGGGCGCAGATGCTGGGAAGGGCGCGGACCCGCAGAAGAATATCTCTGCTTACGAAAATGTAAATCTGAAAATCTTTGCCGCTATGCGGCAGATTGCTCCCCAGGCCGGCGATTTCGGCCGTCCGTTGGCGATCGTGCTTATGGATGCTTACGCCAAGCTTTTCCCGGAAGAAGCCAAGACGGCGTATGACCTCTTCCTGGCCACGACGTACGGCGTCACCGCATCGCAGGAAACCGCAGCCGCATTCGAACGCGCCGCAGTGGCGGGTCAGGTTGGTGACATCGACTCCTTCCGCCAGGACTCCCGTGCGGCGTTCTCGCTCCTCGACCAGCTCACGAGCCGCGTGGCCAAAGGGGACCTGCCCCTGGACGCCAATCTCGGGCCTGAACTCTGGTTGCTCAACGAGGATTTCAAGATTGCCCCCGCAGTTTGGGAGCACGAGCGCACCCTGCCACTCTCCATCAATCTCAACACGGCGTCGGAGGCCGAGCTAATGACCCTACCCGACGTCGACCGGGCGCTTGCGGCTCGCATGGTTGCCAGCCGGCACTCTCGCGGCTACTTTCACAGTTTGGACGAAGTGGGATTGATAGAAGGTGTTTCACCGGCTCTCCTTCAGAGCATGAATGAGATGGCCGATAAGATGGGGAAGGCAGGGGCGTATAATAGACAGTAGCGGGGGTTCTCCGCAGTTACGAGCATGGTGACCGCCCATCAATTCGAAGTCCAAGCCAGCAACATGGTGGAAACCCAGCTTCGCCCGCGAGGCATCCGGGACGAGCGGGTGCTCGAGGCCATGCGGCTGGTTCCCCGCCATGAATTTGTTCCGGCGGAGTCGGTGGGCGCGGCTTACGACGACCGCCCTTTGCCCATCGGTGAGCGCGAGACGATTTCCCAGCCTTACATCGTGGCGGCCATGACGGAGGCAGCGCGCGTGGCTCCTGGCGATAAAGCTCTCGAAATCGGCGGGGGCAGCGGCTACCAGGCGGCAATTCTTGCTCACCTGGGCGCCTCGGTTTCGACCATCGAAATCAATCCCCGGCTCGCGGAAGAAGCGCGTAAGCGACTGGCGCGACTGGGGTACAGGAATGTTGAGGTGTTCGCCGGCGACGGGAGTGAAGGCCTCGCCGTCCACGCGCCCTACGATGTGGTCATCGTCAGTGCCGGCACGCCCCACGTATCTCCCGTCCTGCTCGGCCAACTGGCGGAGGGCGCCCGCCTGGTGGCTCCGGTAGGAAATCTGCGCTGTCAAGAGCTCCTGTTGCTTTGCCAGCACGGCGGCCAGATCACCACCCGCCGCCTCGACCCGTGCCAGTTTGTGCCGCTCGTCGGAAAAGGTGGCTGGCCGGAGTTGCGGAATACGGTAGACAGCAGACGGTAGACGGGCCGCATGCCGTATACTGTCTACTGTCTCCCGACTTCTGATATAGTCTCGCCCCATGCCCGAGCCGCTGCTCAGCATCGTGATTCCCGCTTACAATGAGGCCGGCCGCATCGCCAACTCACTTGAGGCGATCAAGAATTATGTGCGGGGGAAAGACTTTGCCGTTGAGACGATCGTGGTGGACGACGGCTCGACGGACAACACCGTGGAACTTGCCTCCGCCCATGCGGGGATTCGCGTGCTGCGCAACGGCGGCAATCGCGGCAAGGGATTTTCGGTCCGGCACGGAGTGCTGGAGGCGCGCGGAGAGCTAATCTTATTTACCGATGCCGACCTTTCCGCTCCCATCGAGGAAGCGGACAAACTGCTGGCGGCCATGGAGTCTTCCCAAGCCGACGCCGTTGTGGGTTCACGAGCGCTCGAACGCGAATTGATCGGCACTCACCAATCACCACTTCGCGAATGGGGAGGCCGATTCTTCAACCTGCTCGTCCGGATTTCGACCGGCCTCAAAATCCACGACACCCAGTGCGGCTTTAAAATCTTCCGGCGCGCAACCACCCGCCGCGCCTTCGAGCTCCAGCGGGTGGAACGATTTGGATTCGACCCGGAAATACTCTTCCTGATCGGGCGCCTGGGGGGCAAGGTAGTGGAGGTTCCGGTCCGCTGGAATCACAACCCTGCCACGAAGGTGCATTACCTGCGGGATTCCGTACACATGACCCTGGACTTGGTGGTTCTCCGCTGGCGGGCCTTGACGGGCCAATACCGTGCCTAATCGTACATTTCCATTTTGAACTTGATCTCTGAATCTTCTGATCGCCGTAATCGTCAGTTTTCATGCGGATGTGAAAGCAATGAAGGAGCTGCGGCGGGATGGGTATACAATCAGTCCGGTTTTTGATCCAAAAAGGAGGTTCCAGCTAATGTCGATGTCATCAGCTGAGAAGATCACGAGGCGGCAGGCCGTCCAGGCGACAGGCAAGGCTCTCGCCGGCGTGGCCAGCATCAATGCGTGGCCGTCTCTCGCCAGCGCTTCGGGATTGCCGAACGTCGCCGAAACGCCGGCGTCGCAGACCACCCCGGCGGATACGAACTCCATCAAGAAACTCAGGATCGCCACATGCCAGTTTCCCGTGAGTGCGAGTCCGGCAGAGAATGCGAAGTATATTCGGGACTTCATCCACGAGGCGGCTGGAGAGGGGGCTCATCTGCTGCATACGTCGGAATGTAGCCTGTCGGGATATGCCGGGTGCGAATTCCCGACATTCGAGAAATATAACTGGGACGGGCTGCGCAAGGAGACCGGCGATCTGCGAGCGTTGGCCAAGGATCTGAAGATGTGGCTGGTTCTCGGTTCATCCCATTTCCTGGACGAGAACACGAAGCCCACCGATTGCCTGTATCTCATCGACCCGGAAGGCAAGATCGTGGACCGCTACGACAAGTGCTTTTGCACCGAAGGCGACCAGAAACACTACTCGGCCGGCAACCGCTTGGTGGCGCACGACATTCAGGGAGTGAAGGTCGGCTTGGCCATCTGCTACGACATCTGCTGGCCGCAGCTCTACATCGCATGCCGGAAAATGGGCGTTACGGTGATGATCCATTCCTTTAGTAACGCGAGAGACAAAGGCGAGAACTGCCTGGATACGCTTAACGTTCGCGAAGTGCCGACCCGCTGCGCCGACAATCGCCTGTGGGCCGTAGCCAACAATTCATCGACGCCCTATTCCCATTGGGGATCGTTTGTCGCCCGGCCGGATGCCACGATCGCGAAGCAGTTGGAGATCAATCAGCCTGGTATGTTGGTTCACGACTTCCCGGACACCCTATCCCCGACCGGGTGGTATCACAATTTCAAGCCGATGAATATGGCAGACGATGAGATCATGACTTGGGGGACGCCCAGCAATCATCCGCGCCAACGCGACGGCCAAAGCGAGCCGTAGGGGAAGGGAAAAGAACTGCATCCCGCGCGTGAAGGCATTTGGATTTTAGAGCGTCCGGCACCTTGCCCGGATGCTGATCTTCACCCCAAACCAGTAACGGTCCCGCATTATACCCAAGACCAATCGTCGTGAATTCCTATTCAAATGATGTGCGGTAAGAAAAGACGCGGGAGGTCGGCATAGTGGGCAATCTGGCTTGCTTGCCAATTTCTTTGTCTTTTGCGCCTCATTTTTGCCACTTTTTTCTTGACAGGCGTTAATGAGGGACATAATATCGCCCCATCGCTAGAAAGGAGGTGATCCATGTCGATTGAAAGTGATAGTAACCTTAGCGAGGGTGCTGAGGCTTAGGCGCAAAGCACGCGCTGGTTCGTGGGTCCCTCTCTCTAGCTCAGAGAGGGTGTTGTGGCAAGGCGCTGCTGGGCGCCGTTCCTGTGAAAGATCGCATTAGGAAAAAGCCAAACCCATCAGTATCCCGGGCCCCTGGTTGTGCGGTCAGCATACAACCAGGGGCTTTTGATTTTTGGGGGAAAAGTTGGCGACGCCGTGAATTACGACACGGCAAAGCTGCGATTATCGGCGCTCCAGCGCGGAGCGATTTTGATGGCTTCGAGAACTTCCTCCGGCTCTTTCACGACGGTCCACATATCCCGGTGCCGTGTGTCCATGAATCGTTCATCAATGCAGTGGTCGAGCGCGGCCACAATCCGGTCGAAAAAACCGCGCGTGTTTACCAGGATGATAGGCCCGAGATACTGCCCCAGACGCTTGAGGGTCATGGTTTCGAATAGTTCTTCCAGCGTGCCGCAGCCACCCGCGAGAGCCACGACGGCGTCGGCGCCCGAGAGCATCAGGTGCTTGCGTTCGCGCATATCCTCGACAATGCGCATATCGGTCAACTGCTTGTGTCCCCACTCGAGGTCCACCATGAAGCGCGGTATGATGCCGATGGCCGTGCCGCCTGCGCCCAGCGCCCCTTCCGCAAGCCTCGCCATGGCGCCCGCTCCGCCTCCCCCGTAAACCAGCGTCGCCTGATGGCGCGCCAGGTGGCGGCCCAGCCGCTCGGCGGCATCAAGATAAGCCGGGTCGCACTGCTTGCTCGATGCGCAATAGACGCACACTTTCAGGTTAGCCATTTCGAAGATCACCTCCGCCACGATCCACCGCTACCCGGCGAGGGACGAATCGTCACATCTCGTCGCTCTCCGGGTGCCATAGGTGCGTCCTAGGGATAGCAAGTGATGTTGTGCCCACTTCGTCCCTGCTTACCCGTCAACTCAAATGCGCGTCGGATTAACGCCATGGCCATGTCTGTCAAATGGTATTGCGGCAGGTCTTCGCGCCGCACCCAGCGCGCGTCAATCACGTCGGAAGCGGGGCGCAGCCGTCCCCGCTTGCGGCGGCAAAGGTAATCGACAATGACGTAATGGTATTTTACTCGCTCGCCTTCGCGCATGATCCGGTCAAACACCAGGATGCACTCCCGGGGCTCGACGTCCAGGCCGGTCTCTTCCTTCAACTCGCGTTGCACGCCGGCTGCGAGCTCCTCACCCAGTTCCAGCATACCGCCGGGAATCGACCACTCGCCTTTCAGCGGCTCACTGCCCCGGCGAATCAGCAGGGCGCGGCCGCGATGGATTACCACGCCGCCGACGCCCACTAGGGGGTGATTTGGATACTCACGTGACATGGATTGTCCCACTCCTTGATCACATCAACGGCTTTGCACAAGCACGTCTCGCCGGCGCCATTGCCTTACCAAAAGTGACTACACCTATTGCCATTCAGTTGAAATCTGCGTCAGTAATTACGTCCGGCGCGGGTTGCTTTCAACTTTCTGCAACATCGGATTTTGACGTGCATTTCTTACGGTACCAGACAATCAGGGTATCAAGGGATAACTTTCCGGGCCCGAAGAACAGAATGAGGAGCGAAGCAAATAGGAAGGTATAGGGAGCGGCGGCGTAAAATTTATCGGGATCAGCGAGGAAAGCTCCGAGGGCCTCCCGGTCCCCGATGACGAATGCCACGACCATATCAATTACCAAGGGGAAAGCAATGAGACGGGAAAACAGCCCCAGCGCCAGAAGAATGCCTCCAACGGCCTCGAGCCAAGCAATGAAGTGCGCGTTCATGGCAGGAGCGGGAACCCCCAGGCTCGTGAAGTATTCCGTGACGTGGGGAATGTTCATGAGCTTTCCCCACCCCGACTGCCAAAATTGCCAACCCCAATAAAGCCGGACGGCAAGCAGCAGGGGCGATTGGCAGACGTTCGCGCCGCGCAGAAACCACCCGTAAATCTGATCGATAAGTTTCATTGCGGTAGACCTGGTTTGAAGGGCTTCAGGCCTGCTAGGAGCCCGTCGGAGATAAGGTTTCCAAGTCTTTACCCTTTGCCGGCCTTGGTCTCATTGAGTCGGATGTTGGGCCTTTGACCCCGGCCAAGCCGACTGGAAGAGGACCTCGCCAAGTTG